>BNJU01001249.1_pt1 | contig 167322 bp, 251 predicted proteins | sample 8539281 | NCBI WGS metagenome assembly BNJU01 (sample SAMD00202456, study PRJDB9452) | human saliva metagenome | isolation source: human saliva | place: Japan | reverse complement strand
CTGTCTTGTCTATCCAAGAGTTTGGCGCAGCTCAATTAGAGACTGTCCTTTTGTTTTTATGTATTATGACGAATAATTTAAAACCATATTCATTTTAGAATTAGTAAATCGCTCTAAATCCGATTCCACCTCTGATGTTTTCACCTTTAGTGTCATATCCTGCGTTTACTGTTACTCCAAATCTTGTGTTGTCAAATCCGATATTTAAGTCAAATTTACCATTTCCTTTTCTATCTTCTTTGTCCCCTCTTAATTCGTAGTAATCTGCTGTTGTTCCTTTCAATCTAGCTTTGTTTCTAACATCGTTTACTTCTCCTAATTCGTTTGTATACGCTGCTGTCAAACTAGCTTTAAAGTGACTCTTAACTCCCACAGGTTGGCTATAGTTGAATGCTACTCCTAATTCTGGTTGTACTGAGAAGTAATCGTTTCCTTTTACTTCCAATGCCATAGGCCCATCTTCTTTAATATTAGAATATCTTCCATATTCCAAGTTCAATGCTCCATATGGTCTTATACTTGTTCTTTCACTAGTTCTAAAGTCTTTTTCCAATTTCATTTTTTTCAAAAGCAACTCCATATGTTGTATAATCTGATTTCGCTTCAAATGTATCATCTACGATCCAGTATCTACGTGTCATATTATTAACACCTGCAAATGCTTCTCCTGCAATTGTCCAAGTCAATGAACTATTGTGATCATTGTAAGGCGATACTGTCTTGAATAATCCAGCTTTAATCATAGTTTGAGTTTCTTTCGATTTACCTAAATCTTTAAATTCAAATCTATTTGTTACAGCTCCTGCATACCATCCTGATTTACGTCCAAGTTTAACAGTTTCATTTTCATGAACATAAGCCACTCCGTAAGCATTGTCTGTGTAATCAACTACGCCAGCTGTATCAGTATTGTATTCTCCTCTATGACCAAACATTTTAATCTTGTTATTATCTTTAGTAGGATTTCTCCATTCATCTTGCAAGTAATTAAATTCTTGACTCAAGATATCTCCAGTTTCTTTGGTTCTTTGTTGGATATTTGAGTATTGGTGACCCTTCATTTCGTCAATTGCTTGAGCTAAAATATGTCCTTCTCCACCATTCAAGCTGTTAATTTTATCAAAGACAGCTTTTTCTCTAGTTCCAACTCCTTCTTGTCCATATTTTTGTTCAAGACCTGCCAGAAGTTATATGTTTGCGTATCTCCTTTTTTCGCAAATAATGTATAAGGAATTTTAACTAAGTAAACTTTATCAAGAAGTCCAGTCGCTGCATTCTTAGTAGGTTGTGCCATCCAAGTTAATGAAGCAGATGTTACATTTAATGTAGTTCCTGCTGTTACAACTCCACTTAACGCATCATTGTAAGGTTTCAAAATGTTATCTCCAACTTCAATTGCTCTAGCAGTAGTATATCTAGACGCTTCTGTTCCAAAGAATAAGTTAACGTCTGTCAATCCTGTTAAATTACTCAATCCTTGGATTGGATTAGTGTAATTAACTCCTGAAGTATCTACATACATTCCCATACTTGTAGCTTCTGAAGCTGATGGGAAATTCAATAAGTTACTTGTAGCAAGATTTATTGAAGTAATTCCTGAAGGTGATGTTACAATAGCTGTAGTTGGTGCTGGTGCTGGAACATTTGTATCAACTTTAAATATTGGGATGACATTTCCTTGTGCATCAGTAACAGTAGGCGGTGTCATTCTAGGCGGAACTTTAATTGTGATTCCTCCCATTTCTTTCATGTCATCAGCTGTTACTACTTTCATTCTAGGTGTTGACCTTCCTGTTTGACTAACTCCTGTTATTGGATTTACTCCTGTTGCAGTATCATCAACATTTGCTACAGATTGAGTATCAGTCCAAATACCTGCACTCTTAGGATCTGATGCTGCGATATTTATTGTACCGTAGTTTTTAACGTAACTTCCATTAGCTACATAAATACCTTTTACTGATGTAAGTCCGCTTGCTGTTGTTTGAATAGTTCCCCAGTTTTCTCCAGTTGCTCCTCTATCAATATACATTCCAATTGTGTTGCTTCCAGAAAGATTAATAGTATCATAGTTAATTGCTTTAGAACCCGATCCTACTGCATACATACCCATTGTATTTGGTTGACTTACTTCAATAGTTCCTCTATTTATTACAGTTCCTTGATTAAATGTTTGACCATGTGTTGGTGAACCTGGAGTGTCATCATAATATCCAGTCGCCATACCTACACCATATTCTTTAGCTGCCGTATTAGAAGCCCCTACTTTAATATTTGCATAGTTAGTTGCAGTTCCACCAGTTGAGTAAATTCCTACGTTTCCGTTACCAGTTGAGAAGTCAATATTTCCATGATTTTCTATTGTTCCGTTTCCGTATAATCCGTAGTTTCTATCTCCAGTTGATGTTAATGGTGTATAGTTAGTAATATTAACAGTGTTATTATCAGTATAAGCATAGATTGCATCATTTGCTAATGTTGCACTTCCTGTATTCGAATTAACAAATGTACCTGGTGCTTTCAATACAAAACCGAATGATGAATCTTTTAAGTCCATAATAGAACCATTATCTGTTACATTAACAGTGTTGTTTCCACCAGTAAATACTGCAACGCCTTCTTTATTTGGTGTACCATTATTTACAGTTATTTTTGCACCATTATCAATTGTTACATTACCTGGATTTGTTGTTTCACCAACAGCAAATATTCCAACACCATTTTTATTAACAGTTAATTCTGAAGTTCCACTTTCTTTTATATTTTTTGCATAAATACCATAAGAATTATCTCCAACAGTAATTTTTCCATTATTTGTTACTTGATTACTAGATTCTGTAAATATTCCAATATTAGGAATGTCTGTATTTGAGGCTAATGTTGAATTTCCTACTTTAATAGTTCCACTAGTATCATTTGTCAACACCGAATCTCTTCCAGCAATTCCTGAAGTAGTTGTTCCGTAAATTCCTATTTGACTTTTTGCTCCTTGTAAATCAATAATACCTTTATTTGTTGCTGTTGCTTCATCTGCATAAATTCCTACTGCTTTTTTTCTCCTGTAAGAGTTATAATTCCATTTGTATCATTTGTTGCTGTATTTGAAGATACTGGAGTTATATTTGAAGGAAGCATAATAACTGTTCCATTACTATCTGTATATGTAGTAGGAGCTTTGCTACTATTATTGAATACTAATATCCCTTTTGCTCCTTCTCCATCAAGGTTTAATTTACCGTCATTTATAACTGTTATTCTACCTTCATCTCCATTTCCAAATTCATTTCCAACTACTTTACCACTAGAATCTTGTCTGTATGAAAGTCCTAAAAGTCCTATAGATTTATCTCCACCAACATTAACTGTACCTTCATTATTTATAACAGAACCATTTACTGCATATATTCCAACTGCTTTTTTTCATTTACAGTATTCGATTTATTCATTTCAATATCTAAAAGTTGAACCATTAGAAACATTAATTTTACCATAATCTGTATACAATCCAATTGCTCCAGCTCCTGTATCTGTTCTATCTGAAGTTATTGTAATATTATTTACATTTATTCCAGTTTCACTATTATTACTTGCATTTGGTGTTGCAGTTACATAAAGTCCAACAACAGCACCATTTGGAGATTGCATTGCTGTGGCATCACTTGAACTTAATTCAGCTTTTACATCTGCATTTACGTCAATAATACTTCTTTGTAATAATAAGTTTCTAACATACTTATATGATTGAGTCGCAGTTGATAAAGAAGTTGGACTTACAGCTTCACTCTTATCTAAAACTTGATCAATATTAAACGATTTTCCATTATTTATTCCATCAAGTACTGCTATTTTTAAAATCTGTTGCCGTTCCTCCAATATTTGCTAAAGCTACTCCTGATCCACCAAGTAAAACTGTATCAAAAATCACTTAATTTATGTGATATTGGATTTTTGTACTCCTAAAAAGAATAACATCATTCGAATTAATATCTATTTTTGAATTATTTAAACTTACATTTGTTGTATATCCTGATCCTGATCCTATAACATTAAATCCTACTGCTTTTCCATCTAAAGTAACCTTAGAGCTGTCTGCATTTATATGTCCACTATTTTCTGTATAAAAAGCATAACCTTCTCCATTATATTTTACAGTAGCTCCTTCTACATTTACATTAGAACTTCCAAGTGCGTAAATTCCACCACCACCTGCTCCGGTTCCATTATTTACATCAATATCAGAATATTTCAATGTAACTGCAGCATTACCATCAGCGTAAACTCCAACACCTTTATCTGTACCAGCAGTGTCTAATACTTTTATTTTTAGTTCACCATTTGTAGAAGATGGATTTGTAATAGCATTATGACTATCATCTGCTGTTACTGTACCACCTGCTGCATAAATTCCACTACCACCATTATTTCCTATAATATTTACATTTAATGCCTTTGTACTAGTTGTATCTAATAATTTTATACTAGTAGTACCACTAGAATTATACAATCCTACTGAATTTTTACCTGTAACTTCCACTTTTCCATCTGAAGTACCTGTTGTAAGCACTGCTCCAGTTAAAGTTGTAGTTCCTGCATTATATATACCTACATTTCTACCATCTGTACTTGTAAGTTTTATTTCTCCACTATTTTCTCCAGTTGATACATTAGTTACATACAATCCAATACTTCCAGCACCTGCCATTTCAATTTTACCAATCATATCATTTGTTCTAGCCGTATCATTTTTTGTTCTTCTATTATGACTTGCTGGATTATTAGCATCTGCTGCTGTTAAGACTCCATTCTTCGCACTTCCTCCATTATACGCAACAAGTCCTACTGTATTTTTAAGTCCAGCATTTGTTTGATTAATTGTTCCATAGTTTACAACTTTTTGATTGGCACCATTAGCAAGCATAACTATATTTCCTGCAGCTTCTTCTATTGTTTGAGCAGGATTTGAAGGATTTACATATGTTACATATCCACCATTTGAACCGTTAATTGTTATTGTACCTTGATTTTGTATTCCATGATCATCGGTTCTCAATAAAATATTATTTGTTGCTCCATGTCTAGTCTTGTTTATTCCTGCATCTACGTACGGTGTATCATTTAAATTTCCTATATCAAAAGTTCCAATATTTCCAGTTTGTGAATTTCCTGCATTATCTGTAAAAGTATCAAAGAAAATAAAATCATTCGTATTATTATTAGAATATCCTGACATTCTTAAAATACCTACATTTTCATGACCTTTTTACATCTACATTCAATGAAATATAGTTTGAAATAGGATTATCTCCTATAAGTCTTTCATAATTTTTTTGTTTCCAGTTGTTGTAAAAACTCCTTGAGCTATTGTATCTGTATTATTATGACTTTCAGCAACATTGGCTGATAATGATTTTTTTGAATAGCAAGTCCAACATTATTAGTTCCGTAAACTGATACTGTTCCATTTCCTCCATCTACAGTGGCATCATTGTAGTAAGTGTCATTCAAGATATTTCTCATTCTAAATCCATAGTTGTTACTATCGTTAACATTAATTTTTTTCCTAATTCTACATCTACTGGAATTGACACAAAATTACCATATTGTCCAAAATCAATACCAATACTTTCGGTTGTATTTCCATCTCCATCACCTACATTAATAGTTCCTCTATTGAGAGTTTCTTCGTTATGATTTTTCTTAAACCATTTTTATCATCTGCTCCAGATTCTATATCGATCATAATCCCTATTAATTTTTCCACTTGTTAAATTCATATTACCTGTATTAAGCCATGTCGAATATCCATTTGAAAAAAATCAGTTGTTCCCACATTAGAAGCTGAATTCCATAATTGATGTTCTACCCCTACTGTTAATCCTGTTCCAATAGAACTGATATCTAAATTTCCATCAAAATTAGAAGTATGATGTTCTTTAAAACCAGTCCATCCACTATTTGATACTCCTGTGTAATTCTGACGATCAATATTATTTTGATCTAATCCTGCTGGATTATAGCTTATAAAGATTTTTTTGATATCCAGAATTTGTTTTTTAATGTATAATTTCCATTATATTTTTACATCACGAGGTCTCAAGTCATTTATAAAAAGCTGCGTATCCTCCAAATGATTCTCCAGCATTAATCGTTTTTCGAATTTGCTGTTTGTGTTGACCATGTTTGTCCACCCTCATTATTAGTAATACTTGCATTTAAACTTCCAGAATTTATAATGGTTGTTCCCATTGCTGCTGTTCCACCATGTCCATCAAGATGACGTCCTCCCATTTCAACTGAAATATTATTTGCATTATATGTTTCAAAATTTTCAATTACAACAGTTCCAGATCCACTAAGCAAAATATAATCATTTAATCTTCCTATCGATTCATTTTGCCCAAATCCACTTCCAATAAAAGTTAATCCTGGAGGAGTAAACATTCTTATTTGAGCTGGAGAATCAATCTTAATTTTAGTAATACTTGGTACTGTTCTTGTTTCAAAATTTGGGAATCCTCCATCTGCTCCAGCTACAGTAAATGTTGGAGGTTGCTTATCTATATTTTTAGGCTTAACCGCAGCATCCACTGGTACAGCTGAAATTGGTTCAATAACTTTATTATTTAAAGCTGTTGTTCCATATTTCCCACCATCGAATGTTCCAAATTTACTACTGGCGTCTCTTTTTGTATTTAATATTTTCTGTTTTGTCTCCACGACCTTTGTATTTTCCTTGCCAGTCGTTGTAGAAGAAATTCATTCCATATTGCCAGTTACTCCAAGGCGATTTTACTGCTTGGTCACCTTGTTCCATTAACTGAATCAATTCTAAATTGTAATTTTTTTACTAATTTGTCGTTTTCTGATTTGACTTTTTTTAAATTCTTGTCGCATATCGCCTATTGAAGTCGATATTTCTTGTCTTTTAGTTTGAATTGCTTTTATCTGTCGGTGTTACATCAGAAAAAAACCTAGTATTCCGCATAACAAAAAAATACGAACAACATTTGTTCTGTATATTTAAAATCTTTACATCTCTTTTGCAAAAGCTTTTTAAATCTTTCGACAATTTTCTTAGGGTCATTAGTCATTACATATCACCCCATTAAAAAAATTTGTAACTTCCTAAAACTACTCTTAAATTGTTATTATTAACTTTTTCTATTAGAACAATAAATTAAAATGAAAAAAAGTTAAAGAAAAAAAGACAGTATTTATTTTTTTAGTTTATTTTCCCGTAGAAAAATATAATAATTGAACTTAAAAAGCTAGTTTTATTGTAATAAATTTTGTAAAAACATTTATTAATACAATAAAATTATATAGTTTAAGTTAGCTATACCTTAGTATAACATAAAAACAATTAATTAATTGAAAATTTTTCTTAATTTTATATTTAATAATTTTTACTGTTACAAATCTTCTGAAAGTATCTAAATATCATTGACAACCGATTTATATTTTTGATAAAATTAAAAAAAGATATAAAAGGGAGGAGCATCATGAAAAACTAGGAAAAAACGGCTACCAATCGGTATTTCTGATTTCAAGGAAATCATTACAAAAATTACTACTATTTTTGATAAAACAAAATTTATTGAAAATATTTTTAGACGACGGCTCAAAAGTAAAATTATTTACTCGTCCAAGAAGATTTGGAAAAAAACGTTGAATATATCAATGTTACGATATTTTTTTGATGTTAAAAACAAAGAGGAAAAATAGAAAAATTATTCGATGGATTAAATATTTCTAAAAAGTGAATATTTTTGAGGAGCAAGGGAATTATCCAGTAATTTCGATTTCGTTTAGAAATTATGATGAAGAAAAATTGGGAAAATGGATTTAAAAACACTAAAAAGAAATCAAACGACTGTACAATCAATTTCAATTCTTAAGAGAAAATTTGAATAACATTGATTCAAAAGATTTTGACGCGATTTGCTTAAAGGAAGATGAAGCAGAATGGCAAGAGGCTCTTTTGAATTTATCAAAAATATTTGTACGAATATTACGGAAAGAAAGTCATACTCTTGATAGATGAATACGACCAACCGATAATAGATTCTTACATAAAGGGTTATTACAACAAGGCAATTAGTTTTTCAAAACATTTTATGGCTTAGTTTTAAAAGACAATGAATATCTTGAAATGGGGATTATGACTGGTATTTTGAGAGTTGCGAAAGAAAATATTTTTTTCAGGGCTGAATAATTTGGAAGTTCACACGATTTTTGGATAGTGAATTTACAGAATATTTTGGAATTATAGAAAATGAAGTGGAAGAATCTTTGAAAGATTTTTGATTTAGAATATGAATTAAGTGACGTTCAGAGATGGTATAACGGGTATTTGTTTGGCGATACAAAAGTATACAATCCGTGGTCAATTATTAATTTTTTTAAAGAAAGGAAAAATTGAAGCCTTACTGGGTAAATACAAGTGGAAATGGCTTTGATAAAATTATATTTACAAAAAAATTGAAACATGAAATTTTTGAGGATTTTTCAAAAATTATTAAAAAAAGGAAACGGTTTTAAAAAAAGAATTAATGACAATACGACCTTTGAAAATTTGGAAACTAACTTTGAAAAAAATATTTGGAATCTATTTTTTTCACAGCGGATATTTAACTTTAGCAGAAGAATATGATACGATGAAAAATGTAAATGTAAAAATTCCAAATAAAGAAATTCTAGAAATGTTTTCTGAAATGTTTATTGAAATATATTTTTAAAAAAATTCCGATAATTTTTTTAGATATGACAGATGCCTTAAAAAAATGGGGATATTGAAAAATTTAAACTAGAATTAAATAAAATTTTTACTAGAAAATACTGGAATTTTTCGATGTCAGTGGAATTTACAAAGAACAGTTTTATCACGGACTTATGCTTGGAATAATTTTGATTTTAAGAAACGAATATGAAATTATGTCAAATGGTTTTTGCTGGAAAAAGGCAGATATGATTTGCTTTTTGAAACCTAAAAAATATTTCAAATGGAAAAGAAGGCATTATTTTTGAATTAAAAAATTTTAAAGAATTCAGAAAAATTTAAATAGTGATAAAATTCATGAAAAAAACTTGAAAATGAATGTAAAATTGCATTAAAGCAAATTGAAGAAAAAAGAATATGTTTCAGTACTAAAAAAATGCTGGAGTTGAGAAAGTTTTAAAAATTGGAATTGCATTTTTGGGGAAAAGAATTTGAGATAAAGTATGAAAGAGAATAATTAAATTAAAATAATTAGAAAAGGGAGGATTACTATGAAGATTAGAAAAAAACGGCTACCAATCGGTGTATCTGATTTCAAGGAAATCATTACAAAAAAATTACTACTATTTCGATAAAACAAAATTTATTGGAAATATTTTTGGACGATGGTTCAAAAGTAAAATTATTTACCCGTCCAAGAAGATTTGGAAAAAAACGTTGAATATATCTATGTTACGATACTTTTTGATGTTAAAAAAACAAAGAAGAAAAACAGAACGTTATTTGAAGGCTTGAATATTTCTAAAAGTGAATATTTTTTTCAGAACAAGGGAATTATCCAGTAATTTCAATTTCGTTTAGAAATTATGATGAAGAAAAATTGGGAAAATGGATTTAAAAAGCATTAAAAAGTGTTATAAAGCGATTGTATGGAGACTACAAATTTTTGACAGAAAAAAATGGATGATATTGAAACTGAAGAATTTAATTCTGTTCGACGAGGTCTTGATTCAGTCGAATGGGAAATAACTCTCCTTAATTTATCAAAATATTTGTATGAATATTACGGAAGGAAAGTTATAATTTTAATTGATGAATATGACCAACCGATAATAGATTCTTACATAAAAAGGCTATTACGACAAAGCAATTAGTTTTTTTCAAAAAGTTTTTTTTATGGTTTGGTTTTGAAAGACAATGAATATCTTGAAATGGGGATTATGACGGGTATTTTAAGAGTTGCGAAAGAGAATATTTTTTTCAGGGTTGAATAATATAAAAGTTCATAGTATTCTTAATAAACGTTTTTACAGAATATTTTTGGAATTTTAGAAACTGAAGTGGAAGATGCTCTAAAAGATTTTGGATTAGAATACGATTTATTAGATGTTCAAAAAATGGTACAACGGATATTTATTTGGCGATACAAAAGTGTATAATCCGTGGTCTATTATTAATTTTTTTGGACGAAAAAAAGACTCGGAGCTTATTGGGTAAATACAAGTGGAAATGGCTTAATTCATCTATATTTACAAAAAAATTGAAAGATGAAATTTTTGAAGATTTTTTTCAAAATTGTTGAATAAAGAAGAAATTTTTGAAACGATTAATGACAGCATGACTTTTGGAAATCTAGAAGCTGATTTTGAGAAAAAAATATTTGGAATCTATTTTTTTCATAGCGGTTATTTGACTTTAGCCAAAGAATACGATGAAATTAATGAAGAAGTCTACTTAAAAATTCCAAATGAAGAAATTTTTAAAAAATGTTTTTCAAAAATGTTTATTGATGTTTATTTTGGAAACTCTAATAATTTTTCAAAATTTGCAAATGCATTAAAAAAATGGAGATATCGAAAAATTTAAGTTTGAATTAAATAAATTTTACTCGAAAAATACAGGTATTTTCGATGTCAGTGAACTTACAAAGAGCAATTTTATCATGGACTTATGCTTGGAATAATTTTGATTTTTAAGAAACGAATATGAAATTACATCGAATGGCTTTGCTGGAAAAGGTAGATATGATCTACTTTTTGAAACCTAAAAAAATATTTCAAATGGAAAAGAAGGCATTATTTTTGAATTAAAAAAATTTTTAAAGAATTCAGAAAAATTTAAATAGCGATAAAATTCATGAAAAACTTGAAAAATGAATGTAAAATCGCATTAAAAGCAAATTGAAGAAAAAGAATATGTTTCAGTACTAAAAAAACGCTGGAATTGAGAAAGTTTTAAAAATTGGGATTGCGTTTTTTTGGGAAAGAATTTGAGGTAAAGTTTGAGAGAGAATGATTAATGAATAAAAAAATATCATTATTCTTTCATCTCAAAAATTTTTCAAAAAAATACGTCTTTTATGTAAAAAAACATAAATATTAGACGTATTTTTAATTTTTCTATAATATGGAATGAAACTTGGTTTTGTATCTTTTTCTCTATTTCCAAAAATTTTTTTATGAACAAATTTTGCAATAAAATATGAAAGAATAATGCTTGTAACAACATCAGTTGTCCAGTGACGCAACAAATAAATACGGCTTATTCCTACTAAAAATTCCTAAGACAAATAACGGTATTTTTTTATTGCTTTACTTTTTTTATGATAAAAGATAAAAATCCAAATTGTTCCCCAAATAGTGATTGTGTGTCCTGATGGAAAAGATACATAACTTCCTTTCCAATATGAAGTATTTTTTTAATCAAAGTCATAATTCCATAAAACTTATCAGGATTTACAGTTATCGACGGTCTTGCTCTTGCGAATAGAACTTTCATTACATTCACTGTAATTTGAGTAGAAAGCAAAGTAAAAATTACTGCTAAAATATATTTTTTTAAATAATTATATTTCTTTTTTTATTGATTAAAAAAAGAATGATAGCAATACAACTGTAAGCAACAATTCAAAATATCCTTCTCCAAATTTAGTAATAAAACGAAAAAAATTTTTTCAGTAATTTCTGAATGGCGAAAAAAATACTTGACTCTGAAGTATATGATAAATGTTTAAAAAAGAACTTATCTACAGAAAAAAATATAATTTGTTAATTTCAATTGTATCACTTCTCCTTCTTTGTATTTATAAAAAATTATTAGTTTATTTGATTTATATCTTTTTATTTTTTTCCAAAATTAGGATATAATATTTTTAATATAGCTTATAATACCATAAAAAAATAAATTTTTAAATGAATTTAAACTGAATAAATTTTTTTAGAAAGGAAAAAAATAAAAAGAATAATGGGGAAAAATATTAGTTGTTGAAGATGATAAAAATATCAAGAATTTTAAAATTGCAGTTGGAGCGTAAAAAAATCATGAAATTACGATAATCGAAAATGGAATTGATGCTTTGAATGAAATTGATAACAAGAGGGATTTTTATGATTTGATGCTTTTTGGATTTGGGGCTTCCTTTGATGGAAGGGAATGATGTCTGTAAAAAACGTTAGAAAAAAATATCTAAAGTTCCAATAATCGTTGTTTCTGCGAAAAAAATAACATTGAAGAAAAAAAGTTGATTTACTGAAATCTGGAGCAAGTGATTATGTTACGAAACCTTTTGATTTTCTTGAGCTTGAAGCAAGAATTGATATAAATATTAGAAAAAAATAAAAATTTCTGAAATCGTTTATAAAACTTTAAGATTAAATTCAGAAAAATTATTCTGTTTATTTGGAAGAAATGCCTATTTTTATTGACAAAAAAACGGAATTTGAACTGGTTAAACTTTTGATTGAAAAATAAAGAAGAAATCGTTTCACGAGATAAAATTGTTGAAAAAAATATGGGATTGGGAAGCAAGTGACAATCTGCTTTGACAGTACGACTAAAAATCAGAAAAAAATTAGGAAAAGAAAAAAATTAAAACTGTGAGAGGAATTGGATACATTTTTAAAAAATATGAAAAAATAAAATCAAAAATAAAAAGATGAAATAATTTTTGCAAATACAATAAGTCTAGCTTTTATTTCATTTATAATCATTTTAGGAATGACTATATTTTTTTAGTTCATAAAGCTGTTGAAGCCGAAACTGAGGAAATGGACAAGCTAGTTTTACCCACTATCAAAAAATTAAATAATGTTACAACTGATAAATTGAAAGAAACTTATAAAAAATTACGATTATGCAGACAAACAATATATTTCTCTTGCAGTTGAAAAAAATGGGAATTTCATTTATTTAACGGACGACGAAAAATCGTTCGGATTTTTAAAAAGATTGAAGCGAATAAACTTGAAACAAAATGGGACAGATTTGTCTACAAAAGAATTTACACTGTGAACAATACAAAAATATTATGCAATAAGAAATTTTTAAATTTATGGAAGCACACGAAATTTTGTATGTTATGCTTTTAATGTTTGTTTTAATTACAATTTCGATTATCGTAATTTCCAAAATTGTAGCCGAAAAATGTATTAAACCCTTTAACAAATATAATTTCTCAAAGTATAGAAATGAGGAATCACAATATCGACGCTCAATTGACAAAGACAAGAGATGACGAAATTGGAGAATTAATTGATGTTTTGAATGAAACTTTTAAGAAAAAAAGAGGAAATTATCAAAAGTCAAAAAAACATTTTCTTCTGATGTATCACATGAATTGAAAACCCCACTCTCCATACTGAAAGGATACTTGGATGTTTTAAAATGGGGAAAAAGATGACGAAAAAAATTGTTAGAAGAAGCTATTGAAAACATGGATATCGAAATAAAAAAATATTGAAAGAATTATAAATACGCTATTTTTTTAAGTTCCAATCTTGAAAAAAATTACTATTAAAAAAAGAAATTATCAATGTAAAACAACTTTTTGAAAAAAATAAAAAAAGATTATGAACTTTTTGAATATCGAAAGAGAAATTTTAGTAAAAATCTGATGATAATGTTAACATTTTTGTTGATAAAAAAACTTAATTTCAGAAGTTTTGCGTGGATTGATTGACAATAGTATAAAAATATTCTAATGGAAATATTGAATTAATTGCCAAAAGAAAGTGAAATAATCAAAAATTATCGTAAGAAATTACGGAGAAGGAATTCCTGAAGAAGAAAAAGAAAAAAATATTTAATCGTAATTTTCAAGGAAAAAAATGCAAAAAAGGAGCAGGACTTGGACTTTCTATTATACGAGATATTATTTTGCTAAATGATGGAGAAATTTATTTGGAAAATAGAAAAGACGGAGTTAATGTGAGAATGGAATTTAAAAAGTTGAAATTGAAGAATAAAAAAATAACAAAAACAGAGTGGCTACAACCACTCTGAAATTATTTATGTAAAATAATTTATTATTTTTTCAACATTCTAGATAAAAACTCTTTCGTTCTATTATGTTTTGGCTTTTCAAAAATAATTTCTGGCTTATCGTCTTCCAAAATTATTCCTTGATCCATGAAAACTACTCTGCTTGAAACATCGTGAGCAAAAATCCATTTCATGTGTAACAACAATCATTGTAAGTCCACTTTGAGCTAAATCTTTCATTACTTTTTAAAAACTTCTCCAACCATTTCAGGATCTAGTGCCGATGTTGGTTCATCAAATAACAGTACTTCTGGCTCCATTGACAATGCTCTTGCAATTGCGACCCTTTGCTTTTGACCACCTGAAATTTGGCTTGGTTTTGCATTGATAAATCTTGACATTCCAACTTTTCCTAAAAATTCTTTTGCAACTTTTTCAGCTTCTTCTCTAGTTCTTTTCAAAACTTTCATTTGTCCAATAACACAGTTATCTAAAAACACTTAAATTATTGAATAAATTAAATTGCTGAAAAAAACCATTCCAACTTTTTCTCTCAATTCAACTAAAGGAACATCTCCACTCAACACATCTTTCCCATGAATCAAAATTTGTCCACTAGTAGGCGTTTCTAGTAAATTTATACATCTTAAAAGCGTAGATTTTCCACTTCCAGAAGAACCAATGATACTCACAACTTCTCCTTCATGCACATTAAAGTTTACATCTTTTAAAAACTGTTCTATTCCCAAAATCTTTTCTTATATTTTTAATTTCTATTACTTTTTGTTTACTTGACATTATTTTTCTCCTTCTTCAACTTCTTCTAAAAATTCAAATGTTTGAGGCCCATCTATTTTTTTCTCAAGTTGTTTTAGAAGTAGTGACAATGTAAATGTTAAGAAGAAGTAAATCACACTTGTTATAATAAACACTTCATAATATCTCGAATATGTTCCTGCAACAGATTTTTGAAATAAAGAATAATTCTGTAACACTGATTACATTCAACACAGATGTATCTTTAATATTTTACAATAAATTCATTTCCAATCATTGGTAAAATATTTCTAAACATTTGTGGGAAAATTATACTCTTCATTGTTTGAAATTTGTCATTCCAATTGCTTTTTGCAGCTTCAAATTGCCCTTTATCAATTGAATCAATTCCACCTCTTATAATCTCACTCATATAGGCTCCAGTATTTATCGAAACAATAAACAACGCAGCTACAATCGGTGATAAATTTAATCCAAATACTTGCGACAATCCATAATAGATTACCATTGATTGCACCATCATAGGCGTTCCTCTAAACACCGCAATATATATCGCAAAAAATTTATTTAAAATATAAAATCCTGCTTTTTTAAATTTAGAAGTTCTACGATCAGTTTCAGCTTCCACTTGTCTTGACAACGCTACTACCATTCCAATCAAGAATCCAACTACAGTTCCTGTCAATGAAATAAACAATGTAACAATTGTCCCTTTAACAAATTGATGCCAGTTTTTTTGAATAAAAAAATGCGACCCATCCAAAAAATGATCTTGAAGTATTTCCAGGTTGTGTTTTTATTGCCTTTTCCATTATTTTTTGTCTAACTTTTGGCGTCAAATCCTGATCAAGTATTTTGTTTACTTTTTCTTCTAATTCTGTATTCCCTAACTTCATCCCAATCGCAACATTTACTTCTGAAGTTTCATACTTAAATCCTGTATTTTTATCAAATGATATATATGTTAAATTTGGATTTGAATATTGAGCTGCCATCGCTCCTGGTCTTTCTGACACATATCCATCAATTTTATTAGAATTTAGAGCAACTATCATCGCTGGAAAAACTTTCCATTGCAGTTTGTTTACTAACACCTTTCATTTGATCAATTACATCATAATGCAACGTGTTTAACTGTCCTGTAATTCTAGCTCCCGAAAAATCATTGATTGATTTTGCTTTGAGCATATTTTCCATTTTTCTTAACAACTACTACTAAATCTGATTCATAATACGGTTTGGTAAATAATAGACTTTGTTTTCTTTCAGGCGTTGCCGACATACCAGCTATTACCAAATCAACTTTCCCAGATGTCAATGCTGGACCTAATAAAGCATCCCATTCTGTTTTTACTATTACTAATTTTTTCCCTAATTTTTTAGCTATAACCTTAGCTATTTCAACATCGTAACCACCACAGTATCCACCATTAGTTGGAACTGCACCATTTTTATTCGTGTCTTGAAACCAGTTGAATGGAGCGTATCCACACTCCATCCCTACTTTAATTTCATTACTTGCACTATATCCTGTTACGAATGTCAACATAAAAATTAAGAATACTACTAATCTACTTTTTATCTTGTTCATTCTCATTTTTATTCTTATAATGCTCCTTCTTTAATTAATGTTTCAGCAATTTGGATTGTATTTGTTGCCGCACCTTTTCTAATATTATCAGCAACTACCCATAAATTTAATCCGTTATCAACAGTGTCGTCTCTTCTGATTCTACCAACATAAACTTCATCAGTATCTTGTGCTGTTATTGGCATTGGATAAACTTTGTTTTTACCATCATTTTGAACGATTACACCTTCTTTTTCTTCAAATGCTTTAACTACATCTTCTAATTCAAAAGGTCTTTCTAATTCAACATTCACAGAAACTCCATGTCCAAATTTAACTGGAATTCTAACACAAGTTGCTGTAACTTTTAAATCAGGTAAATTCAATATTTTTTTAGTTTCGTTTATCATTTTTCTTCTTCTTTTGTATACCCATTTTCCAAGAATACATCAATGTGTGGCAATGCATTAAAAAGCTATTTGATGAGGGAAATTTGTCGATGGTTTCCTTGTAAATTATTTTCTAAATCATCCAATCCTTTTTCCCAGCTCCTGCAACTGCTTGATAAGTTGAGTAAACTACTCTTTTTAATCCATATTTATCTTGCAATACTTTTTAAAAATTGGCATTACTTGAATTGTTGAACAATTTGGGTTTGCAATAATTCCTCCGTGATTTTTTTCAATGCTTCTGGATTTGCTTCAGGTACAACTAAAGGAATATCTTTATCCATTCTCCAAGCACTACTATTATCAACTACTACAGCACCTTTATCTCTAAATTTAGGTGCAAATTCTTTAGAAATTCCTCCTCCTGCTGAAAATAAAAGCTACATCAATATCATCTTTAATATTTTCATCTTTCAATTCAATTACTATGTAATCTTTTCCTTCCCAGTTTATAACTTTCCCAGCTGATCTAGCCGACGCATAAAGATATAAATTTTTCTACTGGAAATTTTTCTTTCTTTTAATACTTTTTAAAAAAATGTTTGTCCTACTAATCCTGTCGCTCCAACTACTGCTACATTATATTTTTTTACTCATTAATTTTTTTCCTCCTAGTAATTTTTTTATTTTTATAGAAATATAAATATTTATTATCTCATTTTCTTCTTGAAAAGGAATATGTTCTTCAAAAATCATATTCAAAAACTTCTATTTAATTTATCTTCAAAATTTTTCTCTAAAGTTTTTCCCAAAAATTTTACTAATTTCTACTTTAGGATTACCTTTAAGTGTAAATTTTTGCATATTTTTCCTTTTGGAATAACTACCATGCTTAAATGATATTCAGGACTTGTTCCATTTCAACTTCATATCCTATTAAAGTACTGTATTCAAAAATTCCATCATTTTTATAATTGAAATAAACCGAATATGTTGCTAAACTTACCCATTCTCTAATATTTTTGTGTTTCTTCTACAAACTTTTCCCATAGTTTTTTATTTTTTTCAACTTCTGTTTCGTCTTTTCTTACTCTTTCCGAAACTCCTACTATTTGTTTTTCTTCCAATTCAACAATTTCATATACCATATTTTTATACCAAAATTCCTTTTTCTTTAAATAATCTCACAAGTTTATCATGTGTTTTTGTCCTGAATTGACTAATGGCAATCTTACATCATCATTATTTAATCTTCCTAAAATTTTCATCGCTGTTTTTACTGTAACAGGATTTCCTTCTAAGAACATATTTCTACTTAAATCATACAAGTTTTTTTGTGTAATTCAAATGCTTTTTCATATTTTCTATTCAAGAATGAACTTATTAAATCACTCATTTCTTGAGGCATAATATTAGCAATTACTGAAACTACTCCTTTTGCTCCAATTGATAGCATTGGTAAAATCAAATGATCCTCACCAGATAAGATTTCGATTTTATCTCCACATAAATCTTGAATTTTTATCATTTGTTCCAAACTTCCTGTTGCTTCTTTTACCGCTACAATTTCTGGAATTTCAGCCAATCTCGCAATAGTTTCTGCCTCGATATTTGTTCCTGTTCTTCCTGGAACATTATAAAGCATTATTGGAAATTTCGAGTCTTCTGCAATTTTTTATAATGCTCATAAAGTCCTCTTTGACTAGGTTTATTGTAATAAGGACACGTACTAAGTGCTGCATCTGCTCCCAATTCTTTCGCATATTTAGTAAGTTCTACCGCTCTATTCGTATTATTAGACCCTGCTCCTGCAATAACTTGTATTCTCCCTTTTACTTCTTCAACAACAATTTTAATAACTTTTTCATGTTCTGCAAATGTCAATGTAGGAGCTTCTCCAGTCGTACCACAAGGCACTATTCCAGCCGTACCATTTTCAATATGCCAATTCACTAATTCTCTTAATTTGTCTTCATCTAATTCACCAGTTGCTGTAAATGGCGTAATTAGTGCTACATAAGATCCTTCAAATTTCATTTTATCATCCCTTCATTTATTTATTAATTCATTAATTTATCTTTTAAAAAGGTATTGTCCTTCAGCTACTTTTTCACTTGGTCCAGTCATAAACGCGTCATTTCCTTCTCCAGCATACTCAATTACCAAAATTCCTCCTGGAACTTTTTACATTTACCTTTTCATCTGTAAATCCAAATTCTCTAGCTAGTACAGCCGAAGCAGTCGCCCCAGTTCCACAAGCCAATGTTCTTCCAGCTCCACGTTCCCAAGTTATCACTTCAATATATTTTTCTATCAACCACTTTTTACAAAATTAACATTTACTCTCTTTGGAAATAATTCTGTAAAAATTCTCAATTTTTGAACCAATTTTATCAATATCAAAATCTTCAAAATCATTAACAAAAATTACCGAATGGTCAGTTCCCATAAAAAATATACGAAATTTCAATTTCTTTACCATCAATAGTTATTTTTTTCCTTCAAAAATCTATCTTTATCAGTGTTTATCAATTCTTTTATTTCAAATATCGGTTTTCCCATATTCACTTTTGCAACAAAATCATTGATATCTTCTCCCTGTTTTGTTTCAATTATCATATCTCCAGGCAATGTTTTTACAGTAAATGTGTCTTCCTCTTGAATACCATTATTTTTCAAGTAATGCGCAAAACATCTTATTCCATTTCCACACATAGGTGCTTGACTTCCATCAGCATTAAAGAAAAACATAAACGGCATAGTCGCCACATATTTCAAGATAATCATTCCATCTGCACCAATTCCGTAATGTCTGTCGCACACTTCCTTAGCCAATTCTGAATAATCTGGTATTCCTTTTTCTATTAAATCCTTTTCACTAAAAATAACAAAATCATTTCCTGCACCTTGATATTTTTCAAATTTTAACATTTTTCTTCCTCCCTCAACGATTTCTTAACTCTTATTATATCTCATTCCTTGTTATCTGTAAACTCCCCTCTTTCATAAAATTTTTAAATATCAAATTCTCTAGCAAATAATTCTGCAACTTTTTTTACCCATAACTTCATCCACAACCAACGAAATGCTAATTTCTGAAGTCGAAATTTGGTGAAAACTTATATCATTTTTCAGATAAGATTTTAAACATTTTTGCAGCTACACCAATATTACTAATTAATCCAATTCCTACAATTGAAACTTTTGTAACATATTGGTTTATTATAAATGATGTTTTCGGAAATTCAGCTTCTATTTCTTTCCCAATTTTTTCAAGTGCTGCTATATCAGTTTTTGGACAAGTAAACGCAAAGCTTCCATGATGGCTAGTTACATCATTTTGACTTATCATATCAATATTTATTCCATTTGCTTCAGCTTTTTCAAAAATCTCATATACATTTTGTGCATTTGTAGGAATTTCTTCCACGTTTACCATTAATATATTTTCATTTATCGACACTCCAGTTATTACTCTTTCTTCCATTTCTTTAATCTCCTTTATTTTTTGAATTGAAGTTATAATCGTTCCATTTTTTTCACCAAGTGATTTTCCAACATAGATTTCTACTCCATATTTCCCACCAAGTTCAACGGCTCTAGGCTCCATTACTCCAGCCCCTAAATAAGCCAATTCCATCATTTCATCATAAGAAATATACGGTAATTTTTTCGCATCGCTGTACACTCTCGGATCAATTGAATAAATTCCGTCAACATCCGTATAAATCTCACATTTTCCTCCCAAAGCTGCCGCAAGTGCAACTGCAGAAGTATCAGAACCTCCACGCCCCAAAGTAGTTACATCTCCATCTTTATTAACTCCTTGGAATCCAGCTACAACAACGATTTTTCCTTCATTCAAGTGACCTTTTATAACATCACCATTTATATCATCTATTTTATTTTTCATATAATGCCCACTCGTTTTTATCCCCGCTTGAGCCCCTGTTAATGAAATTGCTTCATATCCCAATGTTTTCAACGCAATACTCAAAAGCGAAATTGTTTGTTGCTCTCCAGTCGACATCAATCTATCCATTTCCCTAGAATCTGGATTTTCAGTAATTTCATGAGCCAATTTAATCAACGCATCAGTTGTTTTCCCCATAGCTGAAACCACTACAACTACATCATTTCCTGAATCCTTTACGCTACCTAAATATTTAGCAATATTCATAATTTTTTCAGTTGTGGCAACCGAAGTTCCACCATATTTATGTACAATAATCACAATAAATGCACCTCTATCCTTTCAATCTGTCTTTTCTTTTTATCGTTACAAAAAAATAAACAAAATTATAATTCAAAAATTTCATCATTTCTCAATAAATCTTCATAAGATTCTCTTCTAACAGCAACTTTTGCTTTACCATCTTTTACAAATACAACTCCTGGTGTAACCATTCTATTGTAGTGGCTTGACATTGTATAACAGTAAGCTCCTGTCGTACCAACTGCAACTATATCCCCAACTTTAGTCGATTTTGGCAATTTACCATTTTGAATAATAATATCTCCCGATTCACACAATTTCCCAGCTAATGTAACATCTCTTGTGTCAGTATCTTCCATTTTATTAACAACACCAGCCTCATATTCAGCTTGATAAAGCGCAGTTCTTATATTATCTGACATTCCTCCATCAATAAATACATAAGTTTTTCCACCAACAGTTTCTTTAATCCCACCAACTTCATACAAAGTAGTTCCCGCATTTCCGACAATACTTCTTCCTGGCTCAATACAAAGTTCTTTAAATCCAATTTGATATTTAATTTCCATTGCTTCAGTATAAGTTATAATTTCGCTAAGTACTTCTTCAATCGGCTTAGGATCATCTCCATTTTTGTAATAAACTCCAAATCCTCCACCCATATTTACTGTGTGAACTACAATTCCTAATTCTTTTTTCAATCTATCCAAATATTTGAAAATTTCATCTAACGCAAATATAAAGAATGCAGATTGGAATATTTGCGAACCAATATGCGTATGGAACCCTTTAAATTCAATATATGGACTATCATTCAATCTTTTTACAATATCAATCAAATTTTCTTGGAAAAGTGAAATCCCAAATTTCGATGTAAGTCCTGAAGTTTTTATATAATGATGCGTATGCGCCTCAATTCCTGGATCAATTCTCACTAAAACCGCTTGTTTCTTACCTTTTTCCTTACAAACTTTTTCAATCTTAGCAATTTCATCTTCATTATCTACAACAATCGTATCAATCCCATATTCAACAGCCATTTCAATCTCATTCACCAATTTATTATTCCCATGCAAATGCACTCTTTTCATTGGAAATCCTGCCTTATGTGCCGTATACAATTCTCCACCAGACACAACATCTAAATCCAATCCTTTAGATTCAACCAATTTAATCATCCCAGTTGTCAAAAATGCTTTCCCTGCATAAGCTATTCTCGTTTTAAATCTTGTAGACTGAAAAGCCTCTTTCATTTTATCAATAGTTGTTTCAATCAATTCCTGATCCATTACATAAAGTGGCGTTTTAAACTCTTTTGCCAACTCAATCGTATCAACTCCTCCTATTGATAAATTCCCTTTTTCATTAATTTTTGCCGTTCCAAATAATTTCATATTTTTCACAAATTTTTCCTTTCCTAAAAATTTCTTCTGTAAATTTTTTTCTACAAATAAAAAAATGCTGACAACGAACATCAGCATATAAAATTATATAATCTAAAATCAAAATCACATTTATATATCTGACAGCTCACCATTACACATTATAATGACAGTCCTATAGATATTCTCCATAGACCCAGTAGCAAAGTTCGTCACTCTTTGTACTTCGGCGATTTCCCCTTTCAAGTTATTTCATCGAATTGACCTTCTCCATAAATCTACTCTTAAAAAAACCGCACCTCTATCTTGTTTTACATTATACTAAATTTTTTTCTTGATTTGTAAACACTTCAAAAGATTTTTCTCAATATACAAAAAAATAGCCCTCATAAATTTAGGCTATCTTTTTGTTTTTATGTAATATGACAAATAATTTAAGACCATAATTATAGAATCACAACATTTTTGAAACTTAATTCAAAATGTCATGATTGTTTTTTAATTAGTAAATCGCTCTAAATCCGATTCCACCTCTGATGTTGCTTCCTTTAGTGTCATATCCTAAGTTTGCTGTTACTCCGAATCTAGTGTTGTCTACACCTAAGTTAAAGTCGAATTTACCGTTTCCTCTTCTGTCTTCTTTTTCTCCTCTGATTCCAAACCAGTCAGCATCTGTATATCTTACTCTTGCTCTGTTATTTACATCTCCTACTTTTCCTAATTCGTTTTCATAAGCTGCTGACAATCCAACAGATAATTGTGTTCTTACAGCCATTGGTTGAACATATTTGAATTCCATTCCAACTTCTGGTTTAACTGAGAAGTAGTCATTTCCTTTTACTTCTAATCTAACTTCTCCGTCATCTTCTTTTATGCTGCTAAATCTTCCATATTCCATTTTCAACGCACCATATGGTCTCAAATGAGTTCTTTCAGACATTCTGATATCATATCCTAAATCTGTTTTAAATGCTGCTCCATATGAAGTATAGTCTGATTTAGCATTGAAGATATCATCAACAACTAGGAATCTACGTTTCATTTCATTTCTACCTACAAAAACATCTCCTGCAATTGTCCATCTCAATGAACCATTGTGATCCATGTAAGGCGACATTGTTTTAAAGATTCCTGCTTTTAACATAGTTTGATTTTCTCTAGATTTTCCAATATCTTTGAATTTAAAGTTATTATTTACTGCTCCAGCATACCATCCAGAAGAATTTCCTAACTTAACTGTTTCATTTTCATGAACATAAGCTACTCCATAAGCATTACTTGTATAATCAATGATTCCAGCAGTGTCAGTTTTATATTCTCCATTTGTTCCAAAAACTTTAACTTTATTAGCATCTTTTTGTTGGGTTAGACCATTCATTTCTTAAATAAGAGAATTCTCTGTTTAAGATATTTCCTGTTTCATAAATTCTTTGTTGTACATTAGCATATTGGTGTCCCATCATTTCATCATATGCTTGTGTTAAAAGAATTTCCTCATTTTTTCCAATACCATTTAATAGATTGAATACACGTTTTTCTCTAGAATCAAGAGCATTCATATCATATCTTTGTTCTAATCCATCTGCAAAGTTCCAAGCATTATGTGATTTTTCTACAAATGATGTATAAGGAATTTTTGTCATAGCCACACCTTTAATTTGACCATAATTATCTATAACAGGTGTTGCCATCCAAGTTAATGAACCAGCTATAGATGTTAACTTAAAGTTTCTTCCTTGGATTTGTTGTAAGAAAGGAGCTATTACATCATCTTTTACAAACCATTCTTTTCTATTTGTAAGTTCTGAATATTCAGTTCCCACTATCAATTGGCTATTAATAGGAGGTGTTGCTCCATTGATATCAATCGGTTTAGTTCTTCCCAATGTATCTATATAGAATCCAACATCAGACATTCCTAAGTTTGAAGTAGCTTCTCCTATAATCTTTTCGATTTTTTCTACTTCATCATCAGAAACTGTTACTCCATTTCTAGTAAATATAGGTTTTCCATTTTGGATAGTTATACTTACTCCTTCATATGACTTATCTGTTCCAGCTGCTGCTACTAATTCTTGTCCAGTTGCATCAGATTTTAATTTTGAGTTAACTATAGCTTCTAAAGCTGCAAGATCTGCTGCACTTATATCTTTGTAACTAACACCATAAGTTCCTCTACCTCTTACATTTATTCTAAAGTTTCCATAGTTTTTAATAACTGCTGGTTGAGTTGGACTCTTACCTCTGATTACAACTCCATAACTTTCATTAGCATCTATATCGATGTTACCATAGTTTTCTAAAGTTGAACCATTCATTACAGCAACTCCAACAAGTCCTGAAACATTATCATTAACTTTTATAGTTCCACCAACATCTTTTCCAGCATAGGCATCTGCAGTTCTTATATCCCCTTTATTTACAAATGTAGCACCTTCATCAACATATACTCCTATCATACTTTGTATTTTATTTGTAGTTGTTGCTCTGCTTCCATCTAAGAATATTTTACCATTGTTTTCGACTGTAGTTCCTACACCTTTTCCATACATACCTATAGACTTGTCACCATATATTCTTATTTCATTATTATTTATGATGTGACCTCCATTATCTGCAGCCATTCCTATTCCATAAATAATTTTTGAAACATCTGTATATGTTTTTCCAGTTGCTGGATCTATAGAATCAGTATCTCCTACTAAGATTCTTCCATTATTTGTTGCTTTTCCTCCTGGTGCATATATTCCTATACTTCCTAGAGAATTAGAGAAATCTATAGTTGCATTGTTTGTTAGATCTCCTCTATTAGTTCCATTTCCTTTAATATAGAAACCTATTAAACGTTTAGAGTTAGAAGAAATATCTCTTCCATTTGTAAGACTAGCTTGTCCATTAGAATATAGGAATACACTGTCATCTCCTAGATTAACTGTTCCTGCACCTGTACTTGTATATTTATTTGTAGTTGCAGGAGTTTCATTTTCAAGGATAAATCCAAATGATTTTGCCCCAACTGTTATTTTAGAAGCACTATCAGTTATATCTGCTCCATTTAATCCATAAAGTCCAACAGGTTCACTGTTTACTACAGTGCTTGTATGCGGATCTACATTTATTTCACCCTTTAGAAGAGCTGTTCCAGATTCTTTATAGATTCCTATTGCTTCATCTTTTACATTAATCTTAGCTGGAGTATCTACTTCAACACCAGAATTTGTTGCTGAGAAGATACCAATAGATTTTGTTCCAACATCTATTGTACCAGAGTTATGTTTTATAGTTGATGTTCCATCTTTAGTGTAGATTCCAACTGTTTTTTCTGCTGGAACAGAAGATGTTGTATCAGCTACATCTATATCAGCTGTATTTATAAATGTTTGACTTCCTTTTAAGAATACTCCTAAAGTCTGCTTACCAGCTATAGTTAATTTTCCATTATTAGTAACAGTCTTAGCGTTACTTGCATCTGAGTATATTCCTATTGAACTATCTCCACTTAAAGTGATTTTACTATTATTAGTTAAATCAGATTCTACTGCTAATAATCCTTTAGCACCTTCTTTTGTACTTTCTATATCAGTTACATTTGAAGTGAAAGTAGCATTTTTTTCATGAAAATACCATTAGAATTTTCTCCTACTGTTATCTTTTTAACTCCATTTAATGTAGATGTACCTTCAACATATACTCCTGCAAATGAATCACTTGTTGCAGCCTTATCAGGAACAGTTATGTCTATATCAGCTCCCGCTCCATTCATATTTGCTGTACTATTTTTTTCAAGAATAACATAGTATTTTGATGAGCAGTTAAATCTCCATAGTGAGAAGTGAAAGTACTGTCTTCAAAGTATCCTAGGATACCTTTTATTAGTATAATTAACTGTACCTTTTGCTTCTACAGTACTATTTTTCCCATATAGAGCTATACCTTTTTCTCCTACTGTAATATCAGGCGTTCCAGTATCTCCTTGAGTTAAATTAGTATTTTCTGCATAGATTCCAACTGCTGGTGCACCAGTTCCAGTTAAAGTATCACCTACTGTAATATTTCCATCATTTTTTACAGTATTTCTAGCTGTATTAGATTGTCCTCTAGTGTAAATTCCAACTGAACCATTACCTAAAGTAATATTTGAATTATTAGTCATAGTTAATGACTTAAAGTTACTTGAATTACCATTATATGTATTAGCTTCTGCTATTTCTGCTGAAGTTCCTGTAGTAGGAACATCAACTTTTCCATTTATTGCATAGATACCAACATTATTAGTTGCTCCTGTTGCATATTGAATAGTTCCTCCTGCTGCAGTATTTAATTTTTCAGCATTTACTAAATACATTCCTGTTGAACCTTTTCCTAAGCTTATACTAGAAGTTGCTGTTGTATCTATTTCTAATTTATTAGGATATTTAGTACCTCCAGCATCTTCAAATTTAGGACTGTCCTCTCTGTATATTCCATAAATTCCTGTTGATGATTCTCCTAATTTTATAGTTCCTTCATTTTTAACTCTAGCTGATTCAGCATAGATAGCTGTTGACTTCTTAGAAGTTGTAAAATCTATAGTTCCTTCATTTATTATTTCATAGTCATTACCCTTATCCCAAGTAATTCCGACTTTTGTATTTTTTATTCCTTGAGCCATAAGACCTATATTTTCTTCTTGTACAATAGCAGAATTTGTTGGATCTGCTATAGCAGTTACTGATTTTCCACTATCTAGGTATGTTTCTCCATTAATTACATGAGTTAATACCATCTTAGGTTTTAAATCTTTATCTGTTGTTACTTTAGCTATACCTTCTTTAAGTCTAACTTCTTCAGCAGCATTACCATTATTATTAAATGTCCAACTTCCTACATCAACTTTTAGCTCCTCTTTCACCATAAACTCCTATACCTGATTTTTGATAGATTAACTTCACTCTTTCCACCTACAAACTCAGAATTTTGAGTAACATAAGCAACTAAACCACCATCTAGATTAATAGTTGTTGTTTTATTAGTTGTATCTAATTCAGTTTTTCCATTTACATAGAATCCTGTTGAACCTTCTCCAAGATCCATTCGAGATCCTAAATATTTTATATAACTCTTGTTAGCAACTACTGGTGTTGTTTTATCTGGAGCACTGAAAATACCTACTGCTTTTTTACCTGTTTGAATATCAGCTTTTATAACATATGGTGTACCACTAACTCCTTGTTTTTCACTATAAATTCCAATTGCTGGAGCTGTATCTTTACCTGTTGTTGCATCTACTGTATCTCCTACAGTTATTTTTTTATTATATGCAGATATATCTGTACTTCCTTTTAGGTATAGACCTACAATTCCATTTCCAGCATCATTACCAGTTGTGAAATTTAATGCTGGAGAAGTAGCTGTTAATTCTGCTTTATCTGTTGTAGAAGTTCCTTCTAAGTATACTCCTACACCATAACCAGAAACTTTTCCTATAACTGTACTTGTTCCAAAACCTGTATCTTTATTTTTTAGAAAATAAGCAATATTTTTTCCAGATTTTCCTAAATCTATTTCATCTGTAGCCGCTGTAGTTGCTTGAGCCCCTTTAGAAAGATATACAGCTATAGATTTAGTTACAGCATTATCCATTGTTATTGTTCCAACTTGAGAAATTGTAGAAGCTGGTGCATAGATTCCTATAGATTCTGTTCCACCTTTGATTTCTATTTCATTATTAGAAGCTGTTAACTTAGCAGCTGCTGGATTTGTAGAACTTCCAGGTGGTGTTGTAGCGTTATTTAAATATAGACCTACAGATTTTAGCTTATTAGTTGTTATTTTACCATCATTTTTAACTGTTAAAGTATTGTTTCCAGTTACTTTAGCATACATTCCAACTGATGTTTCTTCTTTTACCTCTATTGACTTTCCAGCTTTATTTTCAAATGTAGTTATGTCCTCTCCATACATTCCTGCAGCTGCTTTATTCATCATAGTTATAGTTCCATCATTGATAGCTTTACTTCCACCATCTTTTGCATAGATACCTATACCATTATTGGTTCTATTTGAAACTATTGTTCCTTTGTTTTTCAGCTGTAGAACCACTACCAGCTGTAGTTGTTCCATTGATTGCTGCTAAGGCAACTTGTGTATTTGTTGTTAATGTTTTTCCACTATCAACAGTCACTGAAGATTGATTTGTAGCTAGTAATGCTATAGTAGAAGCATTTGTATCTCCTTTATCTATAGTATAGTCAGCATCTAATAGAGCCTTTGCTTGATTATTAGCATAAACTAAACTAGAATTTGCTCCCATATTTTCTTTAATAGTCACTTTTGCAGGATTTAAATTAAAAAAATTCTTTTTAATGTAGTTGTTGCTGCTCCTTCTAAATATGCAAAAAGTTGAATTTGCACCTATTTTTTTATATTTACATTTCCATGATTTTTAAAAAGTATCATTAAATTTATCTTTATTAGCTGAATATATTCCTACTGAATTTTCCCCTACAAAAACATTAGAATTATCTCTAAAGTTTACTGTTGCATCTCCATCTGAATAGATAGCAATATTTCCTTTCGCATTAGTAGGAGAATCAACTTTTATAGTTCCTTCGTGTTCAAATGTCATCCCTGCATTTTTAACAACAACAGAATGAGCTAGTACTCCTTTTGTGTCTATAAGCCCTTTATTAGTAAATTTACCCTTTTCACCATAGAAACCTAAACTACCTTCATAAGTTGCAGAACCTGGTGCTGTTGGAGAGTTATTACCTGTAACTTCTATTGTTCCTGCATTTGTACCCTCTCCTGATAACATAGCATAACCTATAGATTTTTTACCTGTGACATTTATTGTTGCACCACTATTTATATCAATTTTTGCTACTTCTGGAACTCCAGTATAATATGCATTTGCTGCTTTTTTAACTTGTCTTTGATAAGGGTCACCATTAGAAAGAGCTCCATAGTTCTTTTCACCTTCTACTACTACTTTTCCACCACTTACTAAAGTAATACTTCCACTTGCTTTATTTCTAAGTCCAAAACTATCTGTTGAATTTGCTCCTAAAGTTACTGTTCCTCCAACTTCAACTGTTTCAGTTCCTATTGTTTCTCCTGTATGTCTAGTTTTTGTTTCTCCTTTACTATTTATAAAAGTACTAGTTGTCTCTTTTGTATTTTCACGACCATGATCGTCATAATAACTAGTTACTAATGTTGCATTCCCATCTGTATCATAAGTATATTCTCTACCTCTTACAGGTCTAGTCATTTCTTCTGTATATACTCCAACAGAACCTTCAACTTTACCAACTGTTCCTACTGTTCTGTTTGCAAGTGCTGAACTTGCTCCATCTCCAGTTAAAGTTGTTGGATCTCCAACTCCTATATTTATATTCCCATTTACTTTAACCTCTTGAATAGTATTTAAAATACTAACTCCTGCTGAATCATCTCCTAAAATATCAATCGTTCCTGTATTTAAAATACCACTTTTATTTTGCCTCGTCAGATCTACTAGCTAGTAACCCTCCTGCAGGAACCATAACTTTATAAGCTGTTTTATCAAAACCTGTATTATTTGGATTTTTTACCACTGTAACTCCAACATTGTTTCTTCCATTCAAAGTAATAGTACTTGTATTTTGAGCAAATTGCATATTCAATCCACCACCAGCACTATTAATTTCTGGACGAAGCATCATACCAGCACTTATAGGAGCATTCATTTTTATAGGTCCTTCATTTGATAAAAATACTCTAGTTGAGTCATTTGAAGCATCAAAGTTATTAAATGAAATTCCAGCCTGCTTTGTATTATTATTACCTTCTCCTATAATAGTTCCTCTGTTATATACAGACATCTGATAAATGTTTCCCAGACTTCCTTGATGCGTACCTTGAACGTCTATACCAACGTTTTCAGAGTTTTGTAATCTTATAATTCCACCATCATAGACAAAGTTATCTCCTCCAGCATAAGAACCTTCATCTACCATAAATGCTCTTGTATTTTGTTTTTGTACATTTACATCTAGATATTTAAAACGTGTTTCACTAGACTGTGCATGCCAAGTTGCTATATAATTATTAGTTGTTACACTATGAGTACTATGATTTGTTTCTGATATTCCATCAAATCTACCATCATATGCTGTAGCAGCATGTCCTGGACCATAAGTTCCGAAAGTTGTTGATGCTCCAGGCATTCCTCCAGCAGTTAATGCAAAGTCTACTGGTATTACATTAGCTGGATTTACAGTTATATTTCCAACTTTTTCTACTTTCAATACAGATATAGTTGGATTAAAACTTAAATTAGGATCTCCAGGTATTTCTAATTTTGGTGGTTTAGGTAATTCTACTTTTGGTGCCTCAGTTGGTTTATTTACATTTGGTTTTACAACTGGTGCAGACAATGTAGCTGGAGGTGTTACTGAAACAGGTATATCCAACTTGTCTTTTTTAACTTCTTTTGGTGAAACATTTGCAAATATTTCTAATTCATTAAGTGGTTCTCTTATTTTTCTAAGCTCAACAAGTCCCCATTCTCTTTTACCATTTGTTGATGCATCTATTGAAGTGTCTCTTTTTAATTTTACAACTCTTGATGATGTAGTTGCTGTTTGCCAAGTGCTTGTATTTTCATTTCCTGGAGTTATAGGAGCACCATCTACAGTTTTTCCAGCAAGTACATCTAAGGCATTTCTTTCTTCCCAATTTCCTCTTCTATAAATACTGTTATAGACATATTTAGGCGGTTTGTCTCCTCTTCCCTTATACATTCCACTCATGCTATTATAAACATAATTTATTCCAAATTGCCAAGATGCCCAAGGAGATTTTACAACATGGTCTCCCTGTTCCGTTAATTGAATCAATTCTAAGTTATAGTTTTTCATTAACTTATCATTTTCTGATTTCACTCTTCTGAACTGTTGTCGCATATCTCCTATCGACGTTGTTATTTCTTGTCTTTGATTTTGGATAGCTTTATCTGTTGGCGCTGTTGTTATGTCAGCAAAACCAACTATTCCACATAACAAAAATACAAACAATGCTTGTTCTGTATATTTAAAGTCTTTACATCTTTTTAGCAAAGGCTTTTTAAATCTTTTGCTAATTTTCTTAAGCTATTTGTCATAATCTTTCACCTCATTTATCAAATTTTCATTTTTATTAAGTTTTTATTTTTTTCTTATTATTTAACCTAACATTTCATAGAAATCCATAATAATTACATTTTTAATAATTAATTCATTTTATTATTTTACAACATTTCCATAATTATTCCAATGAATTAATATAATTTACTTTAGCTTTTATCTTAGTGTAACATAAATAAATAAGAAAAATCAATTAATTTTTTTAGCTTTCCTAGCAAATTGTATAGTTGTCAAACATTTGTTACAAAAAAACTTTAAAAAAATAAATAGATAAAGTTATCTTACTAATGTCTTAGCCTAATTGTTTGTCCTGTATTCTTTCATCATTTCATCCAGACTTCTAAATCTTTTTCCTAAATAATAATTGCTATCTAGCCTGTGGCTCCTTTCCACTTTCCCATTCTGCCACGGCGAATACGGTCTTGTTCTCATGTATTCTATCCCTAGTTCTTCCAGCTTTAACTCAAATAGTGTCTTTTTGCCATTTTCCGCATTCGTAAACTCCCTGCCGTTATCACTTTGTATTTTTTCTATTTTAAAGCCTTTTAAGCTTTTTGGGCTTATTATCCCTAATTTTTCTTATTATTTTGCACATAGTTTCATAAGAACGGCTGTATCCCAGTTTTCTAGCTTCGGTATATACCTGTGCTAGTCCTTCATACGAAAATCTCCTGTATTTTTTCATAATTAAATCTATTTCTTCCTGAGTATGTTGATTTGGATGGCTTTTAGGTCTTCTGCTTTTTGGCATTAGTGACTGCACTGTTCCGTCATATCTGTCACGCCATCTCTTAATCTGCTGTCTTGATGTTTTATATTTTAATGCCGTCTTTGAATTATTGTTATGTTTTTTTGCATACTCAACTGCCCATTGACGAACACTCTTCTGATATACTATTCATAGAAAGGTTTCTCCTTATGTAGTTTTGATCGGCTTACATTATATCAGAAACCTTTCTTTTTTTCTTCTTTTTTGTCACATATGTATTGTATCACGACATCAAAAGAATTTTTCTCAATAAACAAAAAAATAGCCCTCATAAATTTAGGGCTATCTTTTTGTTTTTATGTAATATGACAAATAATTTAAAAACCATAATTATTGAATCACAACATTTTGAAACTTAATTCAAAAATGTCATGATTGTTTTTAATTAGTAAATTGCTCTAAATCCGATTCCACCTCTGATGTTGCTTCCTTTAGTGTCGTATCCTGCGTTTACAGTTACTCCGAATCTAGTGTTATCTACACCTAAGTTAAAAGTCGAATTTACCGTTTCCTCTTCTGTCTTCTTTTTCATTTCTCAAGTTGTACCAATCAGCTGTTGTGTATCTTACTCTTGCTTGATTTAATTTATTTACTTTACCAAGTTCATTTTCATAAGCTGCTGATAATCCAACTGATAATTGCGTTCTAACTGCCATTGGTTGAACATATTTAAATTCTACTCCAACTTCTGGTTTAACTGAGAAGTAATCATTTCCATTAACTTCTAATCTAACTTCTCCACTATCTTCTTTGATATCATTAAATCTTCCATATTCCATTTTCAAAGCTCCATAAGGTCTCAAATGAGTTCTTTCAGACATTCTGATATCGTATCCTAAATCTGTTTTTAACGCAGCACCATAAGAAGTATAGTCTCCTTTAGCACTAAATGTATCGTCTACAATCCAGTATCTACGTTTCATTTCATTTTGTCCTGCAAATACATCTCCAGCAATTGTCCATCTCAATGAACCATTGTGATCATTGTAAGGTGACATTGTTTTTGAAAAATTCCTGCTTTTACCATAGTTTGATTTTCTCTAGATTTACCTAAATCTTTAAATTCAAATCTATTGTTAATAGCTCCAGCATACCATCCTGAAGAATTTCCTAATTTAACTGTTTCATCTTCATGAACATAAGCCACACCATATGCTTTACTGTTATAATCAATAACTCCTGCTGTATCTGTGTTGTATTCATTTCTCATACCAAATACTTTAATTTTATTATTATCTTTAGAAGGATTTCTCCATTCGTCATGTAAATATCTGAATTCTTTATCCAATAAACTTCCTGTTTCATTGATTCTATGTTGAGTATTTGAATATTGGTAACCTTTCATTTCATTTACAGCTTGTGTAAAGATATGAGTTTCACCTTTTCCAATAGAATTTAATTTATTGAATACTTGTTTTTCTCTTGTTCCTATTCCTTCAACACCGTATCTTTGTTCCAATCCATCAAGGAAATGTTGCGTATCTACATCATTTTTACTAGCAAAAATCTGTATAAGGAACTTTTACTAAATATACTTTTATCTAATATTTTTGATGAAGTTCCTGTTTGATATGGTTGTGCTAACCAAGTCAAACTTCCAGCATTTACTGTAACTTTACCACCTGTTGTTACAACAGTTGATAATGCAGTATTGAATGGATCTAAAATATTATCTCCTATTTCAATTACTTTTTGCTCCTGTATATTCTGTAGCTTCTGTACCCATGATTAAATCAATTTTTTTCAATCCTATTAGATTGTTTAATCCTTGAATAGGATGCGTATGATTTATTCCTGATGTATCAATATACATTCCAAGAGAAGAAGCTTCACTTGTATTAGATGCTGTTGAAAGTCCTAATGTTCCAAAATTCAATGTTGTAGAACCAGTTGGATCTGTAACTATTACATCTGTTGCATTTGGTGTTGCTTTATTAGTATCAACAGTTGTAATTGGTGTGTTAACTCCATTTAATGTAACTGTTGTTGCACTTACAGCATTTGGAACTTTAATTTCTACACTTCCCATTGATTTAGAAGTGGTTGGTGTTCCAATAACTTCATCTACTGTTGAAGTATTTGAACCTGTTCCAAGATCTTGGTAAGAAGATTTATTATCTCTATACACTCCCATATTATCAGAACCTAAAATTTCTATAGTTCCATAGTTTTTAAGTATTCCACCATTTACTGTAACTACCCCTTTAATTTCACTACCTGTCGCACCAGGAACTGTTTGAATTGTACCATAGTTAATTCCTGTTGCATTTCTATCAATGTACATTCCTGTTGTTTTATTTCCATCAAGATTAATTGTACCACGGTTAATAGCAGTAGAACCGCTTCCTACAGCGTACATACCAATACTATTATCTTTTTGTTACATTAATTACACCATTATTTTTCAATAGTTCCTTGATTTGATATAGCACCATTTGCTTTATTATAGTATCCTGTTGCCATACCAATTCCATATTTTTTTCATTTGTTAAATCTGTTTCACCTACGTTTATTGTAGCATAGTTTCTTGCTAAACCTTCTGTAGAGTAAATACCAATATTTCCTACTCCATTGTTTGCAGTTAAATCAATTGCACCATAGTTTTTCAGAATTTTTGTGATGAATAAATTCCATATCCATTATTTCTAGTAGTTGAAATCGCAGTATTATTTATTAATGTTCCTCCTAAACTAGCTGGTGCTGCTGAGTAAATATATACTGATTTTTTTCTCCCACTGTTGCAGTTGTTCCTGATCCAGTTGTAAGATTTACAGGTGCTCCTTTTTGAAGTAATAATATATCCAAATGAATTATTATCTCCAATTGTCATATTAGCATTTCCTGTTACTGTTGTTGTTACAGCAGGTGTTTCATCTTCAATATAAGCTCCAACTGCATTATTATTTCCTACTGTGATTGTTCCATTCAAGTTAACATTAGGTCCTTTTGAATAAACACCTACAGCATTATCTCCTACTGTGATTGCTCCACCAGTCATATTTACTGTTTTACCATAAATACCATAAGAGTTATCCCCTACATTAATAGTTCCACTAGTAGTTATTGTTGTATCTTTGTCATCTGTATACATACCTATAGATTCATTTTTTGTAGAACTTGCAACAACGTTAATTGTTCCTGTATTTGTTAATGAAGATTTATCAGTTCCGTACATACCAGCTGAAACAGTTCCATTTACATTAATTGTTCCTGTATTTACAAGAGTACCTCTGTTAGTTCCCATTCCAATTGAATTGTTTCCACCATTCATTGTAATTGTACCAGTATTTGTTGCTTTAACATCTGTATTAATTGTTCTTCTATCTGTAATATTTTTTTAGCAGCTAAACTATTATTATGAGCATAAATTCCAAGTGCTGAATCTTTATTCATAGTTATAGTACCATTGTTTGTTATATCTACCTTACCATAAGAGTTTGCTGTAGAGCTTGCTGTAGTGTAATATGCTTCTGTAGAAGGATCTACCATAGCTCCTGTTTTATCTAATCTATAAGAAAGTCCTAAAATACCAAATGATTTATCTCCACCTACTGTTACAGTTCCATCATTTACTATCGGAGTACTGTTTGTTCCATAGATACCAACTGCATTTGGATTATTTCCAGTTGTTTCTACATCAACTACTCCATTTGCATTATTATTAATGTGACCGTAGTTTACATAAAGTCCAACTCCACCATTTCCACTATCTGTTCTATTTACAGTTACAATACCATCATTTGTAATAGCTGTTGATGTGTTGTCTGTAGATTTAGAAGATGCTGCTACAGCAAGTCCTACTGGAACTGTTAAGTCCATTGAAGTTAAATCAGTTGAACCTAAATTTGCAGTTACAGTTTTTCCTGAATTTACATTAATTTTTGAATTTTGTAACAATAATCTTCTTGTGAAAATATAATCGTTAGATGTACTTGTAGTATCAGCTTTATTTATATCTGAATCAATATTCATTGTAGTACCATCAACTACTGCATATTTATATTTATACGCATTACTTGAAGGATCAATACTAGCTCCTAATAAATAACCACTAAAAGTTGTTCCCAATGCAGATGTATTCATTGAAGATACATTTCTTAAATCCATTAAAAATTACTTTTATCTGATTTAACAAATATATTAGTACCAGTTAAATCAATAGGATTTGCTCCTCCTGTTGCATTAACTATATATCCAGTTGCATTTCCATCTAGTGTTAATTTACCACTTGTTAGATCAATTTTTCCAGTACCATCACTATAAAGTGCATATCCTGAACCGTCATAACTTACTTCACCTTTATCTAAGGCAACTTGACCACTTGAACCTATTGAAGCTACTGCAACTCCTGTGTCTTTTGCATAAACTTTGTTTCCATCTGCTTTTATAGTTGAAGCATCAGCAAATAATCCAAATCCTGCATAAACATCTGTTTGACTTCCTGCAGTATCTACAGCTCTAGCACCTTGTATTGAAATATTATCACTAGTAGTTAATGAAGGATTACTAATATCTACTGTACTTCCACCTTTTGCATAAATTCCTCCAACATTTTTATCAAGTTTTCCTGTTGTTGCATCGTATACTGGAGAGCCGTTACTTATTTTACCTTTTATTGAAAGTCCACCTGTTGTAGTTGTAGTTCCACTTACTGTTTTTGTTGAACCTACTTTTACTTTAGCACTACTTTCAGCATATACAAAAACACTATCTTCTTGTTCAGTTGTATCAGTTTCTATACTTTTAACTACAACATTACTATTAGCTCCTTGTGCATAAATAGCTGTATTATTTTTTTACCAGATTCCATTAACATTTCACTTTCAGAATAAACATTTCCTTGACCTGTTTTTTTACAACAATACCTGTATTATCATGTCCACCATTAAGTTCAACGCTACCTTTACCTAAGTAAATATTAGCTCCTGTAACGTTAGCAGCTTTAACAGGATAAACTCCAACGTTATTACTTCCTTCTATTTTAATATAATGTCCTTGTAAATCAATATCAGAAGCTGAATAAATTCCTGCAGAACTTTCATTATTATTTGCAGCTTGTGTTTTTACATCAACAGCAAATTGTCCATTTATAAAACTATTTTTTTAATGGCATATAAATTCCTGCACTACTTTTTCCATTTATTTCAATAGCTTTTAGAAAGATTTGATCTTGCAGTTGCTTTATTTGTAATTCCTCCCGATAATTTATTAATATACTTACCGTTATTTGAACTTGAACCTATATTATCATTTTGATAATTTGTGGCACTAAGAGCTCTTGTTGTCCTGCATTCGTTGCATCACTAAAAATTTAAATGTAAATTAACATTTTTTTATGTTCAGTACTCGAATACAATCCTGCATTTCTTTCTCCGTTTAAAACCATTTTTTTCCTTTATTTTCAACACTTACAAATCTATCATTCTCTGTTGGATTAAACAAAAACATCGCTGTTCCATTTGTATTAGTTGTAACAGATCCTCTATTATAATAATGTTGTATATTATTAGTATTTCGAACATCTGGAGAAATAACAAAAAACTGCATGACCATCATTACTATCATTTCCTGTTGTATCTAATACAATATTTCCTACATTATAAACTACTCCATTACCTCCATTATGGTTATAACTATTAACTAATGTCGCATTTTGTCCTGATATTTTTATATTTCCTGCATTAGCAAATAAATTATAACTTGATTGTTTAGTTTTTGAAGTATCAAAAGCATTTGTCTTATCTATCTCTCTTATATCGTTTACATCAAAACTTGCTATTCCACTAGCTCCTATAGCAGTCTCTATATCACTCTCACTTATTGTTCCATGAACATCTTGATGGACTAGTTCTGCACGTCCGCTTACATTCGATACATTATATTCAATATTTGCTCCATTCAATGTTACAGCACCTACATTATACCAACCAGTTACTTGAAAAAATGCATTACCAAAACTTCCTGTTATTGTTTGACTATATGGTGTTCCGTATGCAAAACTCGAAATTGCCGTTTGATTCGGTGTTCCAAACAAATCAGAAGCACTAGCATTTGTAAGTACGTAGCTATAGTTACTTCCATTTCTATTAATTACTATTTTATCACCTTTTATTGCTGTACTTTCTACTGCAGCATCACTACTATTAGCAAATACCCTTATCTTTTGATCCGTTCCACTCGAAGTTGCTGGTACACTTAACTGAATAACTACTTTTGGATCTGGTGCATCAACCTTCGGTGTCACTGGTGGCATAACCGTAGTTGGTTCAAACGAAGGCAATCCACTCAAATCAACATTTAATGCTAAGTTAGCTGATTTTAATTGAGGTACCAATGGAGTTAATGAAGCTGACACAGGTATTTCTGCATTAGGTTCTTTAACTAATGATAATTCTGTTGTTCCTCCATATTTTAATGAATTTTTTCTAGAGTATTTGTATTTATTTAATGAAGAATCCCTAGTGTATTTTTCATCTCCTACTTTATCCCCTTTACCTTTATAAGTCCCATGCCAATCATTATAGAATGTGTTAATTCCATATTGCCAAGAACTCCAAGGCGATTTAACTACATGATCTCCTTGTTCCATTAATTGGATCAATTCTAAGTTGTAGTTTTTCATTAATTTATCATTTTCTGATTTTACTCTTTTGAATTGTTGTCGCATATCTCCAATCGACGTTGTTATTTCTTGTCTTTGATTTTGGATAGCTTTATCTGTTGGTGCTGTTGTTACATCAGCAAAACCAACTATTCCACATAACAAAAAAATACAAACAATGCTTGTTCTGTATATTTAAAGTCTTTACATCTTTTTAGCAAAAGGCTTTTAAATCTTTTTGCTAATTTTCTTAGGGCTATTTGTCATAATCTTTCACCTCATTTATCAAATTTTCATTTTTATTAAGCTTTTTTTAATTTTTTTCTTATTATTTTTCCTATAAAACGATAAATTAAACAAAAAAGTTAAGAAGAAAAAGTTATATTTTTTTATTATTTAACCTAATATTTCATAGAAATCCATAATAATTGCATTTTAATGATTAATTCATTTTAGTATTTTACAACATTTCCATAATTATTCCAATGAATTAATATAATTTAATTTAGCTTTATCTTAGTGTAACATAAAAATCAATTAATTTTTTTGACGTTTTTACCAACTTTTTATACTGAACCTCTCACGACTGAAGTCGCGAGGTTCTTAAGTACTATTTAGTTTCTTTTGAATATCTAGTATTCAAATACTAGCTAATTTCCTTAAGACTTTAATGGACAAACTCTCCGTTGAGAACATTTACATCCTATTGGCTCGGTTCAAAACCAGTTTTTATTTTAAAATCCCATACATTTTAATGTTTTTTTACATTTTCTTTTTTTATTCTTTCAATTTCTTCATTATGCAATTTAACAAAATTTTTAAATTCTTTTTGTGCTTTTTTTCTATATTTACTTCTTCTAAATTTTTCTTTTTACATTCTTTATTAAAAATGCAGAATACAAATCTCTTTGTATTTTATTTCCTAATATTTCTACCCATCTTTTTGATAGACTTTTTCTTTTTCATATTCATTTGTACTATGATTTAGTTGACTAGCTTTTTACTTTAAAAAGTATCAATTTTTATTATATTTTTTTCCAATATATTCTAATTTTTCTATTTATTATTTCAATTAATAATGCTGGTGCTCTATTTGATAAAGATTTTTCCAAATCTCTTTTTCTTTTTAAATTTTCCAGTTTTTTTCAGATATTTCAGTTTTCTTGCTTCTTCTCTGTAAACCTTTAAAATTCATATTTTTCAACTTTTACTATTGTTCCAATTTCTAGTATACTATTCGCTAAAAATATTATGAGATTGCTCCCTTTTTCTCATGCGATTTTTTTCTCTGTAAATTTGAAAGTTTTAACTTTGTTTTTTTACATATGATTTGCTCTTTTTCCATTTTTCTTTATTTTCTATATTAATAGTACCATTAGCATTGTATTTATTAGGATTGTTTGCTCTTCTCTGTCTATCTAGTTTTTTTTGTAGTCTTATTTTTTTCTTTTCATTTATTTCTATATTTTCAGCTAAAAATCTTTAATTCTACTTTATTATCACTAACGATTGCTATTGTTGAAGTTCCTATATCAATTCCAATTTCATTTTCTCCACCAACTTTATGTTTTTTTAGGAGGTGTTCCTCAAAAGTTATTTGAACATAATATTTATTTTTTTCCATTTACAACTCTTTTTAAGTAACCTGCAATACAATAACTTATCTAAAAAAACAACTTTGTGCATATTTATCATTATTTTTTTATTATTACAGGAATCTTTAAGCCCTAACCAAGATATGCAACAATCTTCTTTAAAAAAATCTAAGTCCTGTAATATTACCTTTTTCTCTAACAGAATAGAAATTTTTCATAACTTTTTAAAAATATACTTTTTTTAGCTTTTACCATACTTAAATTTTTTTCATAAGTCGCAAAAGCTCTTTCAGCTAATTCTTGTCCCATTTGAGAACCTATATTCTTTTTAAATTTTTTTGTGTCATAGGTTTTACATATTTATTTAATTCAAATTTAGATATTGAATATTTTTTTATCTAATTCTTTATATCTTTTTAGATTGCTCTTTTTTTATCTAAATTACTGATTTCTTTATATTCAGAAGAATTTATCATTTTTCTATGTCTTTTAAGAATTTCACTAAGGCAAGAATTATATATCATTCTGGCTATGTTTAGTCTCTTTTCTAAAAATATGTTCTTGCCATAGTTCAGTTTTTTTAAAGCTAATGTCAATACATAATTCGCCATAGTTCCTCCTTCTCATCTTTCTTTTTGAGTTTGGATATATCTTTTTATTTGTTCTTCAGTATTTTTCTGAAACAGTTGCAACAAAATAACTAGGGTTCCATAAGTGTCCATTCCATAACTTATTTTTTTATCTCAGGGATGTTTTTAAAAAAGGTTTTCTTGCAGAAATTCCTTTGAATATTTTCAAAATATTAGGTATGAAATGTTGAGGACTACACTCAATTAATATATGAATATGGTCTAAATCTGTTTCCATTTCTATTATTTTTATATTATTTTCATTAGAAATTTCAATTAATAATTCTTTTTAAAAGTTTTTTTCAATATCATCAATTAATACTTTTCCTTCTATATTTTACACACCACACTATATGATATTGAATTGAATATACATATCCTCTTCCAAAATTAATATTTGACATTATTTATCACCATTTTTATTATACCTTATGTATTTAACTATTTCAAATTTTTTTGTAAACAAAAAAATACGTCATTCATCTCACGACTAAAGTCGCGAGTGTTTTGGCATAATTCATAAAAAAATATTGAAGAAAAGAAAAAGTTTCAAATTTATAAAAATATGTTAAAATTATCAAATAGAGTTTATATTCATTGTAAAAATAAAGAATAGATAATCAAAAATATTATCAGAAAGGAAAAAAATTATGTTATTTAAAAAAACAATCAACGGAAGAGCGCCGTAACATGATTTTTAAACGGGAATATTCTAAGTACACTTTTTATTTTTTTATCAATTCCTACACTTATGGTTGGGATAATTCAAGCACTTATTCCTTTGTCAGATGGACTTTTCCTGAATAATTTGGGAGGAGTGCTTGTTGCGAGTTCGGTTTCATTTAGTCAGCCGATTTTAAATATTATGATTGCGTTGTCGCAAGGACTTGGTGTTGCTGCGATGGCTATGATTGGGAATCTTTATGGTCGTGGAATTATTCGTGCAGTAAAAGAAACGACACTTCAAATTTTTGTCTTTAGTTTTTTAGTTGGTTTAGGATTGATTCCTGTTTGTATTTTTCTAGCATTTTTCATAGCTAAATTTACGACACCTGAGATAAAACAGTACGTGTTTATCTATATTTCTCTTTACTCGTTGGTCATTCCGTTCAATTTTCTTGCTTCAATTTATAATGCGGCAAAAAAATTCTGTTGGACGACCAGAAGTGCCATTTATTAGGGTTTTTCATTCTATTAATTTTTAAAAAAATAATTTTCAATACAATTTTTCTTGTATTTTTTTAAGAATGGGAATTGTTGGAGCTATTTTAGCAACACTTTGTTCATACATTGTCGTTACAATTTGGATGTATCACGATTTATTCATAAAAAAGACGAAATGCGATTAGAATTAAAAAAATATAGATTTATTGCACCAATTGTAAAAAAATTATTACGAATTGGATTTCCATCAATGATTAGCTACATGTTAATTTATTTAGGATTTTTCCTAATTAATAAAGAAGTTGAACATTACGGAGCCGTTGCATTAAATGCTCAAGGAATTGCCTCAAACATTAATTCCATTTGTTTTATTTTACCAGCTTCAATCGGAACAACCGTAACAAGCATGATTAGTATGAATTTAGGTATCGGAAACATCGAAAAATCAAAAAAAACATTTTATTGCGGAATTACTACAAGTATCGTCATCGCTTTATTTATTATTGCGTCAACACTGCCTTTTTCAAATGTTTTTACACTTTCATTTACAAGAGAAAAAGCCGTTTTAGACATTGCTAACAGAGCATTGAATATTTACACATATTCCGTTATCGGATTTGGAATTTTCTGTGTCTGTCAAGGAGTTTTCATCGCTCTTGCCCGTACAAAAGTTCCAATGTTTATGTCAATTTTAAGAATTTGGTTTTTTAGATATTTATTTATCTTATTCACAAAATCAACTTTAGGACTTTATTCAGTTTTCTGGGGAAATTTATTTTCAAACCTTTTAGCTGGAACAGTATTTTTTTCATATTAGTCCTAAACATTGACTGGAATAAAAATTATTCTTAATAAATCTAATAAAAAAATGTACTTTTGAAATTTTCACAGTTAATTTCTCGAGTACATTTTTATTTTTATCATTTTACTTCAATTAATTTTCACAAATCCTTAATTCTCTACAAAAAAAGCAGGAGCCAAAACTCCCACTACTTTTATTTATAGTTTAATTTTTTTCAGCTATTTCAGAATTTCTTAAAACTCTGTTTAAGTAATTTTCTAATTCTATAATTTCTTCATCTTTAAAAATCTTTAAAAAATCTCTGACACTAAACCTTCTACTATATTCTGAATCTTACCACAACCAAGCCTTATTTTATTTAAACTCAATTGTTTTAAAGATTGTCGTTCACATAAGTTCGTTACTTCTCATGCAGTTCTCTCAATATTCTTATTCCTTAATTTGTTAAAGAAACAAGAATATCTTGAACTTCTTAATATTTCTATTAAGCACAGACTATATCTTATCCTACGGCTTTACCCGTTTAGGTCTACCCACTTCCACCAACTTTGGTGTACTTCCCTCAAGAGGAATAGTCGTTGAACTTTACTTTTCAGTCTTAGCTGCTGATCTTCCATTACTCTAGCACTTAGGATTTAACCTTATGCCATCTAGTTTGTTTTTTCTGCTTTCGCCACATTCACACCTACATCTCAAAATATTTTTAAGATATTATGTTGTAGTCAAACTAGCTTTAGGATTTTCCAGCAATTCGAGTAGTATTGGATGGCTCTCATATCCATCTCTACGCATATATTTCTATATACGCTGACTAAATTTTTTTAATCAAATTTCTTTTTCAATCTCTTAGACTTTCTTGTCAAACTTACAATCGTCTTTCTTCTATCATTCTCATCTACTTCTTTCATAATCAAACCAGCATCTTCCATCCGATTCAGCATTGTTGTTAACGTATTTAATGCCAATCCTGATTTTTGAGAAATTTCTTTATTACTGATACTTCCTTCTTCCCAAAGAACTTCTAAAATCCTACTTTGCTCAGCATTGTAGTCCTTCACATTTTCTTTAATCAAAGCCTTATTCAAAAGTCTTCCATGTACTTGTTTTATTTTATTTATATATAAATTACAACGATGTCTCATATACTAATACTTTTCGATTTATAATTAAAAACAAATTAAAAAGACAAATGTGTTTTTCTTGATTTGAGTAGAGAATAAAATGTATATTTGCTATTAAATCTTAACTTGTTTTTTTATGTGACTTTCTAAATCGAATCTTTCTCCTTTCACGTAATCTTCATTGATTAAAATTTTGTTTTTTTCATTGTTTTTTTAACTTGAAATAACATTATTAACTAATGTTTACTCAACAAAAACAAAGCAAAAATGTGTAAACTAAATAAGAAACGAACCTCCTTTTAGAATTGTTGGCTCATTTCTTATTTTTTTCTTTAGCTTATTTCTTAATCCTTTTTACTATTCAACTGTTACTGATTTTGCCAAGTTTCTTGGTTTATCAACATCATTACCTTTTAATTTTGATAAGTAATATGCTAATAATTGGTGAATAATAATTGATAAAAAAATCCTGTATACTCATCTTCAACAGCAGGTATATAAAACACTTCATCGGCTACTTCTTCCACTATTGTATTACCTTCTTTAGCTATTGCAATTACATAAGCTCCTCTTGCAGCTACTTCTTTTATATTTGAAACTGATTTATCAAATAAGTCTGATTGAGTAACATTAATTACTACTGGTACTCCCTCATCAATTAATGCAATTGTTCCGTGTTTTAATTCTCCTGATGCAAAAGGCTTCTGAATGAATATAAGAAATTTCTTTTAGATTTTAAAGCCCTTCTACTGCTATCATATAATCTAAACCTCTTCCTAAATAGAAGATACTATGTTGATCCAATATTTTAGCTGCAGCTTTTTCAACATTTTCTGAATGCTCCAATACTTTTTCAACATGTTCTTTTTAAATTATACAATGAATTAATATCATGCTCATATTCTTCTCTTGTTATTTTATTAAATTTATAAGCCATATCGATTGCCAATAAGTATAAAATCATCATTTTGAGTACTGTATGCTTTAGTTGAAGCAACGGCTATTTCAGGTCCTGCCCATGTATAAATTACATGATCAGCTTCTCTAGCTATTGACGATCCAACAACATTTGTTATAGCCACAATTTTCGCACCATGTCTCTTACCTTCTTTCATAGCTTCCAACGTATCCAATGTTTCACCTGATTGACTTAAAACAATAATCAATGTTTTGTCATCAATCACTGGATTTCTATATCTAAACTCAGATGCTACTTCTACATCTACTTTTATTCTAGTTTTTTTCTCAATAATATATTTTCCAACTAATCCAGCATGATAAGCAGTTCCACAAGCTACAATATAAATGCTTCTAACGCCTTCTAAGTATTCTTTTTGTCAATCCTGCATCATCAAAAATTAATATTTTTTTATTTTCGTCTACTCTACTATTTAAAGTTTCCATTAAAACTTTTGGTTGTTCGTAAATTTCTTTTTCCATGAAATATTCGTAACCACCTTTTGAAGCTGCTTCCATATCCCATTCAACATGTGTAACATCTCTAGAAACTTCATTTCCTTCTGTATCCATTATTTTTACTGAATCTTTTTAATTTCAACAATTTCATTATTTTCAATCAAATAAACATCTCTCGTATATTTTTAATATAGCTGGAATATCAGAAGCAATAAAATTTTCACCTTTTCCTAAACCTACGATTAATGGACTTTCTTTTCTAGCCGCTATAATTCTATCTGGCTCTGAAATAGACATCATTCCTAAAGCGTAAGCTCCTTTAATAATTTTCAATGATTTTTTTACTGCTTCTAACAAGTCTCCTTCGTATAAGCTATCCAACAAGTGAGCTACAACTTCTGTATCTGTTTCTGAAATAAATTCATACCCTTTAGCTTGTAAATCTTTTTTCAATTCCAAATAATTTTCAATAATTCCATTATGCACAACTACTAAAGTTTTATCTTTATTAAAATGTGGATGCGAATTTACATCAGATGGTTTTCCGTGAGTTGCCCATCTTGTATGTCCTATTCCACTATGACCTTTTAAAGGATGCTCTTTTAAAGCATCTTCCAAATTTTGTAATCTTCCTACTTTTTTTACAATTTCAAAACGATCTTTCCCTGTATTTACAGCTATTCCCGCTGAATCATATCCTCTATACTCTAATTTTTCCAATCCATCAATTACAAAATCTTGCGCATTTTGTGAACCGATATATCCTACTATTCCGCACATATTCTCTCCTTTTTCAAATATTAATTTTTATCTGAAAAAAACAATCACTATAATACTTTTTGTGCTATAATTTCTTAATAGTTTTGTATATTATTAAGGTTGTGATAACCTAAAGAGCATCCGCCGAATTTTTCGATAACTCTTTTTCCTCGTCATCTTATATTTAATATAATTTTTTTATATTTAAAAATTAAGATCTGGCGCTTTTAATTTTTATTTTTTTATTTTTTTCAGACTTTTCACTTTATATTATACAATAAAAAAATTAAATATGGTCAAAGTTTTTATGAAAAAAACAATCTTTATCATAAAAAACATGACCATATTTCAAATAATTTAATTTACTTTTTTTATTTTTTTGTTTATTTTTTTCTTCAGCATATTTTTTTGTTAATTCTTCTACTTTTGTAATCTTCTGCAATTTTGTTGATTAAATTATTTCTTTCATTGATTGCTTTATTGTTAATTAATCCATTTCCAATTTGTTGGTAAGCATCGTTAGGTGTAATATTTCCTAATTTACCTTTTTCATTTTCATAAATTTCAACGATTTCTTCTTGAGTTACTGTTACAGTTTTTTTCTAATTTGTAAATCTAAATAGAAATTGATGTAAACATTGTTTTCGATAGTTTCGATATCTTCTTTATTTTTTTCCAAGAAGTCTCCTTTATTCATTTCTTCTGAAATAACTTTACTAATGATAATAGTTTTGATTACTTCTGAATTTCCTTTTGAGAAAAATGATTTCTTTTTTTAGTGATTTCTACTGAATTAGCCATTTCATCTACTAATTTTGAAATTTCATCTCCTTCTAAAACTGCAACTTGTTGATTTAATAAATCTCTTTGGATTCTTTCTCTTGCTTGAGAAAAAGGAATGTTTTGTGCATCAAAACTAGCTTTGTTTTCTGTATAAATTTTTGTAATATCATTTTCATTGATTGAAATTTTATCTTCGATAGATTTAGCAATGAAATATTTTACATTTTTCATTTGTGAAGAAATAATCAAATTCTTCTTTTTCTTCATCAGTGAATTTATATTTTTTTGCTTCTTCTAAGATTGCTTTTATTAACTAATAAATTTCTAATTTCGTCTTCGTTTAATCCTTCTCTTTCTTTTTTTGTTAAAGTTAATTCTTTAACTGCTTCTTTTCACTTCTTTTTTTCATTTTTTTAGACATTATATTATTCTCCTTATTTTCTTTATTTAATTAATTATCTTGTCTATTTTACAATATTTTTTTCGAAAAAAATTTCAATAGATTTTTATTAAATTTTGTTTTATTTTTTTCTTTTACTTAATTTATTATTAGCTTCTAAGTCAATATTTATATATCTTTTAGGCTATATTAATTTTTTTACAATTCTAACAATATTTTCTTCAATTCATTCATTTTATCTCTTAATTTAATCGCTTCCTCAAAATTAAGTTCTTCTGCCAATTTTTGAATCTTTTTATTAAGTGATTTAATTTCTTTTTCAATTTCAAATTGACTTCTATATTCTTTTTTTAGCCTTATTAATTTTATCTTCTTGTTCAATTTCGTAATCTACAAGTGATTCTTCTATTTGTCTTTCAACAGTTTTTGGATTTATATTATGCTCTTTATTGTATTTTTCTTGGATTTCACGCCGTCTGTTAACCTCATCAATTGCTTCTTGCATCGAACCTGTCATTCTATCAGCATACAAAAATAACCTGTCCGTGTGCATTTCTTGCAGCTCTACCCATCGTTTGAATCAATGATCTTCTAGAACGTAAATATCCTTCTTTATCGGCTTCTAAAATTGCTACAAGCGAAACTTCAGGAATATCAAGGCCCTCTCTCAAAAGATTTATTCCAACCAAAACATTGAATACTCCTTTTCTCAAATCCCTTATAATTTCCGTTCTTTCAAGCGTATCGATATCCGAGTGCATATATTTTACCTTTATCCCAAATTCCAAATAATAATCTGTTAACTCTTCAGCCATTTTCTTCGTTAATGTCGTTACAAGGACCCGTTCTCTTCGATTTGTTCTCTCTTTTATTTCATCCATCAAATCGTCAATCTGATTTTTAGTTTCCCTAATTTCAATATCTGGCTCCACAATTCCAGTCGGTCTAACCAATTGCTCAACAATTTCTCCATTAGAATGTTCCAATTCATAATCACTTGGAGTTGCAGAAACATAAACTACTTGTGGTATTTTCCCAAAAAACTCTTCAAATTTCAATGGTCTGTTATCGTACGCACTTGGTAGCCTAAATCCGTTGTCAATCAATGATTGCTTTCTTGCTCTATCCCCTTTGTACATCCCATTTATTTGTGGCACAGAAATATGCGATTCATCAAGAAATACAACCAAATCATCAGGAAAATAATCAATCAACGTATCTGGTGCCTCTCCTTCAGATTTCCCAGTCAAATATCTAGAATAATTCTCAATTCCCTTGCAATAACCAATTTCATTAATCATTTCCAAATCGTATTCTGTTCGCTGTTTTTATTCTTTTGCGCTTCCAACAATTGTCCATTTTTTTGAAAAAAATGAACCCTTTCTTCCATTTCTTTTTTTATTTGAGAAAAATATTTTTTTCAGTATCTTCAGTCGATAAATAGTGTGTCGCTGGCATTATTGTCACTCTTTTTATCGTCTTAATTTTTTGCCCTGTAAGCGTATTTATCTCAGAAATACTTTCTAAATCATCTCCAAAAAACTCAAATCTATATCCTGTATCTAAATACGATGGATGCAAATCAATAATATCACCTTTCACTCTAAATTTTCCACGCTCAAAAAGCTATATCATTTCTCTCATATCTCAATAAAATCAATTTTTTTATCAGCTCATTCCTATCAATACCATTTGTTTCAACATCAATCGGTATTGATTTTTCCTATACGCTTCTGGCGATCCCAATCCATAAATAGCTGAAACTGATGCTACAATAATTACATCTCTTCTATTTAAAAGTGCCGCCGTTGCCGCATGTCGCAGTTTATCAATTTCATCATTAATCGAAGAATCTTTTTCAATATATGTGTCAGTTTGCATAATGTAGGCTTCTGGTTGGTAATAATCATAATATGAAACGAAATATTCTACTGCATTTTCTGGAAAAAATTGTTTATATTCGTTATATAGCTGCGCAGCCAAAGTTTTATTTGGAGCCATTATTAATGCTGGTCTGTTCACTCTTTCGATAACATTTGCAATGGTAAAAGTTTTTCCAGAACCTGTAACTCCCAACAAAATTTGATCCGAAATTCCATTTTCTAAGTTTTCGACAATTTTTTCAATCGCTTCAGGTTGATCTCCAGTCGGTTTAAATTTTGAATGTATCTTAAAATCCATATTCATCATCTCTTTTCTTCTAAGATACTATTTCACCTTTTGAATGTAATCATAAGTATCTTGCATTTCTTTTTTTACAGCTGTATCATCAGAATCTTTCGATTTTTTAGCTAAATCTAATCCTTTAATTACCCATTTTTCAGCAGTTTCATAATCTCCCAATTCAATATACGTAGTAGCTAAATTACTATATCCCCATAAATATCCTTTTTTTGTGCAGAAGCTTGATACCATTTTAATGCTTCTTTTTGATTTCCTTCATTATCAGCCATTAATCCTAAATGATTTTCAGAAAAATCCATCTTTTTTTCAGTTTTTAGTACTTTTAAAATACCACTCTCTTGCATTTTTTTATAATCTTCCAAATTTTCATATGCCAATGCTATCCAAATATAATTTTTCAGGATCATCTGCTACTTTTTCATACTCTTTATAATATTTTTATTGCTTTTTTTCGTAATCTTTTTAATTCAAGATAATTATCTGCCAAATTTGAAATTGCTGTCAAGTTCCCATTTTCAATAGCTTTTTAAATACCATTTTTCTGCTTCCTTGTAATTATTTTCGTTAGCATACAAAACTCCTAATTTATTCAAATAATCAGCATTATTAGGAAACTCTTTTACATATCTTGAAACTAAAGATATCGTTTTTTTATTGTCATTCTTATCATACGCTTCATCTATTTGTTTTTCCAAACTTGTTTTTTTCTTCTCGTCATAGCCGAAAAAAACCTTGTATTCCTAATCCTAAATTTGCCACTAATAATAATAAAATCAAATATTTTTTTCATATTTTTCCCTTTCTGTTTTTTTATTCTTGAGAATCTTTTACATCTTTTATCATTTCTTTTATTTCTTTCATTTGTTCAGTATCTTTATCTTTTTCTCGCTGTTTCATAGGCTTTTTCCAACCATTTTAACGATTCTTTTCTCATCATTTTAGTTCATAATAAAGTGATCCCAAATTTGCTTGAGCTCCTGAATTTCCTTTATCTGAAGATTTTAAAAACCATTTTTTTGAGCTTCCTTTTGATTTCCTTCTTCCCAGTAAATCATCCCTAGAACATTTTTCTGACGCCCCTATTTTATCATAAGCATATGACTGCAACAAATATTTTTTCGCTTCTTCATAATTTTCTGCCCGAAAATTAACAATTCCTAAAAAAATACCCTTTTCCTCATCTGTAGATTTGTAAAATTCTTTATCATCAACTTGTTTTATCCATTTTGAACGTTTCATTATAATCATTCTCTGATAAATAAATAATTCCGATTATTAATCTCACATCATATTTTTCACCATTTTCAGCAAAAAAGGATATTTTTTTCTGTAATTCTACAGCTTCAGTGAATTCTTTTTTTCCGCTTCACTTTTTCTCCCCATTTCCTCATATGCAAAACCAAGTATCACTTTATAAATAATTTTTGAAGGGTCTTCAGCTATTTTCTTTTTTTAATGTTGATATAGCTTTTTGAGAGTTCCCCTATCAAAGTCCTTTGATACTTGCTCCAAAATTTTATCAATTTCTTTTTGAATCTAAAGACATTTTTTTGTGCTCCGAAAGTTAAGTTAGATAAAATCAATAAAAAAATATTAATATTTTTTTTCATTCAAACACCATCCTCTTATATAATCTATTTTTTTAGTTCTGAATACTTTTGGACTTCTTTTTATAAACTGTTTCTTCCACTTTCAATTTCAAATTAACGACACATGCGATTACGAAAAAATAATCTGACAAACGATTGATGTATACCAAACCAATCTCATTTACAGCCTCACCCTCATCAATTAATGCCACCATTATTCTCTCTAATCTCCTTGTTGCCGTTCTGACCATATGAAGAAAAACTTGAAACTTTACTTCCTCCAGGAATTATGAAATGTTCCATTTTAGGTAAAATTGAAATGTATTCGTCTATTCTTTGTTCAAGATACTTAACGTCTTCTTCTTTCTGCTTGTAAGGTCTCAATTCTCTTGGAGTCGCCAAATCACTTCCACAATCAAAAAAAGTTGTTGTTGAATTTCCTCACACTCTTTTCTAATATCATCCAAAATCTCATTTTCCCGCATTTCTGCAACAACTACTGCAAGCAAAGAACAAACCTCATCTGCAGTCCCACAAGCCTCTATTCTTTTTATGAGTTTTTTTACTTTATCGCCACCATACAATTTTGTGAATCCTTTATCTCCATACTTTGTATATTTTTCCTGAACCTCCCACGACTAAAGTCGCAGGGTTTTAAAATCTTTAAAAATATTCAAAAATTTTCTAAGAAGTTTGATAGCTTTACACTACCCTTATTCTTTTAGGCATGTCCAGCTCACCTCTATTGTATAGGATGCTTAAATCCACAACTTTACTTTTTTTCTTAATATGTTTAATGCTCCATTACAATCTGCATTTATGAGTTTACCTGCACTTGTTTGATATAGTCCTCTTTTTATTCTTTTTCCACTGAATATATATTCTTGCGGATTCTCTTTATCATATATTGGAATTTCATCTCCATCAAAGAAACTTGCTTTTGATGTATAACTCTCTTCTTGCAGTTTAAATTCTATTCCATATAGTTTACATAGATATATTAATTTACCTCTTAATTTTTCCATATGGTATATTTACAAAGTTTTGATTATTTATACTTCCTATATTTGAATTTCTTTGAAAAATCCTCATTATATCCTAGAACTAGTTTTTCCTATATCATTATTAAGACAATAATTTATAATTATTCTTACTGCTTTTGAAAGATAATCTTCTATACGATTATTTCTCTTTCTAGCTATTCTCTTTTGTCTTAATGTTGTGCGGGAGGTCTTTTTGCTTGTCTTTTATGCTTTTGTAATTTTTGCATTTATCTTATTATAGTATTGATTTATTGATTTTAATTTTCTACCATCTATTATGAATGATGCTCCATTATTAGTTACACAAGTACAAAGATTATCTACACCTAAATCAATTCCTAGTGCATTGTTTTTATTTAATTCCCCTTGAACTTCTTCTACCTCATAAGTATATTGAATTTCAAAGTACCTAGAATGTTGTTTTGGTATTATTCTAATTTCTTTTATTTTCTTGTTTTTTTAATACTGGTGGCAACTTAATTTTAACTTCCTGATGAATTTTCTTAAAGGAATTTGAATAAGGAACTATCAGCATATCATCTTTTAATCTTACAAAAACCTATAACAAGAGTTGTAAATCCATCTTTAGCAAGATATTTAGGTAATTTTATTTTTACCATTATATTGACCATTCTTAGCAAGTTTTAAAAAGTCCAAAGAATGATTTAAAACTTTCATCTACTTCTTTTTAGAATTTGTTGAGCCATATTAGAATTTAACTTCTTATAGTTCTCACTGTTTTTAAGCATTTTATAGTTTTCATTATAACTTAAATACTTTTTATTTTCAAAAATAGTATTGTCTAACATTATATATAGCTTGATTCTTTAAATTTTTTTAGCTATATGGCACAAATATTTTAAATTTCTAAACTCTTTTTTTTACTAAGATGTTTTTACCTGTTGTTTTAATGTTAAATACATATATAATCACCTCCTTTTCATCAGAGATATTATACCATGTATTCTACATTTTATCTGTCAAAAAAGTAATATTTTTTTATTTATTTTTAAAGTTTTTAAAACCCCACAACAGTGGGAAGCGTCGTTCACATAAGTTCGCTACTACTTATGCAGTTCTCATGGCATATATACTCCTTAATAAATTAAGGAGATTAGCCTTGAACTTCTTGTTATCTCTAACAAGCACAGACTATATCTTATCCATAGTGTATTTCAACACCTTAGGCGAAACCACTTCCAATACCAATCGCTTGTATTGTACTCCCCTCACGAGGGATAGTCGTTGAACTTTCCTTTTCAGGCTTAGCTGCTGATTGTCTATTATCATAATGTTTAGGATTTAACCTTGCATCATCTAGTATATTTTTTCTGCTTTCGCTACCTTCACACTTATACCATATTCTCACTTAGATATTATGTTGTGGTTATACTAGCTTTAAGAGTTCCCAGCAATTCAGTTTCTTTGTTGCACGGTTTTGCTCCGTGTCTACATACAAGTTTCCCTATATGCTTACTAAAATTTTCGTGCAATTCATCTCATGACTAAAGTCGCGAGTGTTCTTGCACTATTTAATAAATTCTCCCTCTGTAATTTTTCCAAAAAAATTTTTATAAAATAATTAAACTAACTATTCTTGCTTTATAAGTTGAAAAAATTTCACTACATATTTTTTTTCACTATATTTTTTTAAAAGAAGAAAATTGCTCCAAAAATAGATTTTAACCATCTTGAAACAATTTTCCAATCTACAAATATTATTAAATTTCATTGAGTAAAAAAATTTAATTACATCATTCCTAAATAAGCGGCACCTAAAATTCCTGCATCATTTCCTAAACTAGCTGCAACAATTTTTAGATTTTCTGTTGTTGAAGGGAATGCGTATTTTTTCAATCTTTCTTTAACTTTGTCGAATAAAATATCTCCAGCTAAAGAAACTCCACCACCAACTACTACTATTTCAGGGATCTAAAACATTAAGTAAATTTCCGATTCCCAAAGCAATATAATCTGCTTCATAATCTACTAAATCCAATGCAAATGCATCTCCTTCTTTAGCAACATCAAAAATATCTTTTGCTTCCAAATCTCTACCTATTACTTGTTCATACAATCCATTAGTTTTGTTAACTGCCAATCTACTTTGAGCTTCTCTTATTAATCCTGTTGCTGATGCATATGCTTCCCAACATCCTTTTTGTCCACATCCACAAAGTTTTCCATCTCTTTCAACTTTAATGTGACCAACTTCTCCACCAGCTCCATTTTCACCACTTACTAATTTACCATCGACGATAATTCCACCACCGATTCCAGTTCCAATTGCTAATCCTAAAACATTTTTATATCCTTGTGCAGAACCTTTCCACATTTCTCCCAATGTAATAACATTTACGTCATTATCTGCTTTTACTGGTTTCCCAAGATTTTTTTCAAATTCCAATGCCAAATCAACACCATTTTTCCAAGGAAAATTCGCCCAAAATTTAACAACTCTCGAATTTAATACAGGCCCTGGTACTCCAACCCCAACAGATTGCACATCATCAAAGTTCAAGTTAAAACTTTTTACTTGTTGTAATAAGATTTTTGATAATCTTTGAATTGTTTTTTTCAAATCCTTCCATCGAATCAGTTTTTTTACAATAGTTGTAAAAAATAATATTTCCATCTTCATCAACTAATCCTATTTTTTTGTATTTGTTCCCCTAAATCGATACCTGCGTAGTATTTCATGATTACACCATCCTTATTTTAATTAATTTATCCTTACAGTTATTTTTACTTTATAAAATCAAATTTTTCAATATTTTATTTATATTTTTTTATTTATAATTATTTTTTTTATCAAAAATTTTTACTCTATATTTAATTTTTTTACGAACCACTTTTTAGTTAATAAATATAATACAATAAAATTATTTACAATAGTTTTTATTCTATTATTAATAATTTTGGAATAACCTCATACTCTCTACCAAGTCTATTTTTCCAATATTTCTTATACTCCTCAATCTGCAACTGATACTTCTCATTTTTCTTCAGGATTATCCCTGTTTTATAATCAAAAATATAAACTTTCTTATTCTCTTCATCAATACTTATTCTATCAATAACTCTTTTTTTACCATCTTTATTCAAAATCTCAAATTCCGTATACACCTTTATATTTCGAATCATAAATTTCAGCATTTTCCAAAATAAATTTATCCAATCTCTCTACCAAATTCTCAACAATATTTTTTTTCCAAGCATATTTCCATATCGACTGTACAACGCTGATTTTGCCATAATTTTTATCATTTTCCAAATCATTTAAAAATATGCTCAAAAATAATAGTGCATTGCAAGACCTTTTTACGCTTAAACTCATTTTTCCAACGTATTTGAAGATTTTTTTCCATTCTTAATTTATCATCGTTAAAATATGTTTTTAAATAAACTGTTGCTAATTTTTACATCTGAAGTATCTGTTGTTTCTTCTGGAATTTCTGATTCTACAATTTGACCCGTTTCATATTCATATTCATTTTTATTTTTCTTCCTTGTAAACATCAATTATTCTCTTTGCCAAAGGATCTGTATACCCTTTTTCCTTCGTAACCTCGGCATCAAAAAGTAATATCAAATTTTTCTTAGCACGAGTCAACGCAACATAATCATTATTAATTTCTTCCATTTCTTCTTTTTGAATATTTTTATCTATTAATTTTCTCAAGTCATTTCCAATCATTTTTTTATCATAACCCGAAAAATAATAGCATAAATTTTTTTCACATCAACAAATTTTTCATCGAAATCTAAATAGCTTTTTAAATTGCTCTTGTCAGTATTTCCTTTATTCAATTTACGTTTATAGTAAAATACTGTATCAAACTCCAATCCCTTCGAAGCATGAATCGTCATTAAGTTTATTGCATTAACATCCCTACTGCTAACCTGTCTCAAATTTTTCCTTTTCTTCCTCAATAAACGTAATAAATTCGTACAAATTATTGTATTTTTTTCAAAATATTAAAAAAATATAAAAATATTCTTCAAGTCACTGTTTGTCGAATAATATTTTGTTATTTCAAAATTTTCTACAAGTTTTTCTCGAAAAAAATTTTTCATTTTTCATATTTATTATTCAAGTCTTTCGACAACCTTTTTCAATTCCCTAACTTTCTCAAGAATTTCCTCAAAAATCAAATTATTTCTCTCTAAAACATTAATTTCTTTTATATTTCAAAAGTTCTTCTTTTACATTTTCATCCTTTTGCATATCAATAAATTCTTTAAAAACTAATTGCTTTTTGAATCTTTATTATCATTTTTTTCTTTTTATTAGCCTTTTTTTAGAATCTTTTATTTTTTTGATACCCATTAATAAATCTCATAATCTCATTTTTTTATTCTCAAGCAAATATTTCACATGACTATTCAATCCACCAATCAAATCACTTCTCATAAATTCCAACAAATATTTGAAATTACCAAATGCAAAAAAATTTAATTAACTGATACATTGGAACAATTGGCTTATACTCTAAAATTGTCGTTTTTACTTTCAAGCGTATATGGAATTTTCGCTTCATTCAGTACTTCCGCAATCTCCTTCAAATGTGGATTTGTACGACAGATAATCGCACTTTTTCCTAGATTTTTCACTTGCCCATTTTCTATCATTTCAATAATTTTTTTGTATAAATTTTCGGTGTTTCTTCTTTTTGTATTTCGTATAAAAATATCCAAAAATATCCTTTCTGATACTCTTCGTCATCTCTATAACCTGAATCAACATAATTCCATTTCGTATCATAACCATTAAAGATCTTATTAACATTTTCAATAATAGCCTTATAACTTCTATACGATTTATCCAAATTCTGAACATTTCCTTCGATCATCGTTTCCAATTTTTCAAATAATTCCTTTTTCACCACCACGCCAGTTATAAATACTCTGTTTCTCATCACCAACGCAAATAATATTTTCCGAAGTATTCATTAGCAATTTCAAAATTTTCCATTGTAAAATACTCGTATCTTGGAACTCATCAATCATAATCGTATCTATTTTTCCACCAATCAACTCAAGAAATTCTTCTGTAACTCTATCATTTTTCCACAAATTTTCAAATCTTTATTGAAAAATAAATTCGTATGTATACACTAAAAATATCATTGTGAGTAAGTCTTTTTGAAGAAATTTTTATTTTTTTAGCAATATCAAATATTGTTTGAGCTATTTTTTTAATTTTTTTATCTAATGGTAAAACTTTTTCGATGAAAAATATATTCTGATAACTTTTCTTTTTAGCTCTTCAGATTTTGTTTCCAATTCTTCCCTGTCATCTTTTATTTTTTTCCCCTTTAGTTTGAGTTCCATTCCAAAGTTTTTTTTCAAAAAAACAAATCAATTTCAGGAACGATTAACTCCAATTTCTCTTTTTATTTTTTTGATTTTCATTTTTACTTTCATCCTTCGACAGATTGCTATACTTTTCATAAATATTATAAAAATGCTTTTGTCAAAACATCTGTAACATTTTTTTATTTTTTTATTAGCAACTTCCTCAATCTTTTTCAAATATTCCATCCAATTCATCTATAAATTTGTAAGACACCTTCTTAACTTCCGACATTTTAAAAACCTTTAGTCAATACAAACTTCGGACGCATATCCAATACTTCCTTAATTATTTCCATATACCTTTTTAATATTCTTCTTTTCTTTTTTTCTCATCAAAAATGAATTTAAAATCTTCAAAATTATCCTTATTTTCAATAATTTTAATCAAAATTTTTGAATAAAAATTCATCAGTTTCCTCGTCCAAAGTTTCGTAATTATAAATATTAAAATATGGTGCAATTGCATTTTTAAAAGATTTTATTTGTAAATCCGTCAATTGTAGAAATTCTAATATCCTCTTTATTTCTTATCATCTCAAAATAAATATTTTGCAATTCCTTTTTATTCAAATCATCAAATTTATAAATTTCTTTTTAAGTTTTTTTCTCTAATTCTGCCCCATTTCCTTCATCGAAAAGCAATTTGATGTAAAAAAATCATAAATTCTTTCTTTAATTTCAGCAGTCGCCTTTTTTTAGTAAATGTCATTACAACTATATTTTTTTGTAATTAACACCTCTTATTAAATTAGCTATGAATTCTAGCGATAATCTATACGTTTTCCCCTGTTCCTGCACTAGCCTTTAAAATTATATTATTCTTCTTCATCGCCTAATTCATCCTCCCTCTACAAATATTTTTTTATACTCTTTGTAAAAAAATAATTTTTTTGGATCTTTAAAATTTTTTTCTTAGATCTTTACCATTTAAATTTCTTCCTAAATCATAAAATTGAGAATTTCGATAGTTACTAACCACCTCTTCAACAGCCTTTTTAGTCAATATTTTATCCTCACTTCTATTATCTGGAACCAATTTACCTTCCCAAGTGTCAACAACAATCTTCTCAATATTTTCTTTTACCATCATTTTCCAACATTATCGAATAATAATCTAACTGTTCCATCGCTTTATAAACCTTATCATTTTTATAACTATTGTAACTATCCTTCAATTTTTCCAGACTTATAATCAAATAAATAATCCTTGTCACTAGTTTTTTTATATGTAAATCCGTAACCCCATTGATAAACACATTTTTCAAACAATTCTTTTTCTGAAGATAATTTTATTCTCTCCTCAAAATGAATTTCGATATTCTTTTTCTGCTTCTAATTTTTTTCAATCAATTCTTTAAAATATTTCTCTGCCGAATTCAAAAATCTCTTCAAACGAAACTTTTCTATAAAAATTCCAAATATTCCTTAGGAACCTTATAATCAAATGAATTTAGCACTTTTTTTCAAAATTTCTGATAATTGATCTCGATCAATTTTAAAAAGTTTTATTCTCCAAAGCAACCTTATTTTCCATTACAACCTTTTTCATAAAAAGCATGAATTATAGTTCCAAAAATCTTAACGTTTATTTCATCTTCAATTTCTTCGACTTCCTGCTCACCAATCGCTTTTTTTCCAAATAATATCCATACTCAAAATCTCTCATTTTCTCAAACGAATAATATCCTAAACTCAATTTTTCATTTTTTATTTTCTCAAGATTTTTCTCCAATTTCGATGGAATAAACTCTCCAATTTCCTTTTTTTCTCCCATTTCTCTTTTCTATCCTTCAAGAAATATTTTTTTACAAAAATAAAAGCTCTTCCGCTTCACTTATTTCACCTTTTCGTAACTTCAATTCCATACTTCAACTTCAATTCTTCAATAACACTCGCTGAATCAATATTCTTCTCCAAATCCTTGACATACGCCAAATAAACATTTTTTTCGCCGCAAGAATATTTTTGATAAATTTTAAACAATTCAATCAATTTTTTTATCATCACTTGTTGGAAGCCCCATTTTTGCACGCTGAACTTTTGAAAACAAAAAGTTATGAATTTTTACTTTTGAAATGAATCCTGTAAATTCAAAAATAATTATATTTTCCTTCATATTTTCAGAAATATTTTCAAATGAATTTATCGAAAAAGCTGTCTTCAGACTCATCTTCAGCACTATCTTCCAAAGTCAATCCAATCGACTTTTTATCCAAATATTTCAAAAATAATTTCAACAAATTAGCTGAAACATTCTCATTAAAAAAACTTATCCCACAGATTATCAAAACTAAAATCTTCAAGCACAACCATTTCTGACAAAAGCCTCAAAATATTTGTCTTTTACATTCTTGTCCTGTTTCACTTTTCTTCTCATTATCCAAATAAATTTTTTTCCAAGTAATCGCTATATTCTTTCAACGTAGTATATCCATAAATTTCTTCCAACTTTTCAACAAATTTAATAATTTTACAAACAGCTGTCATTCTTTGATTGTAAATTTCCTTAAATTTTTTTCCTTTTTGGTTCTCTTTTTCTAATTTTTCTAAAACTTCTTGATTTATTCGCTCCAATTCCTCTTTTGAAATGTACTTATAATCCTTTGAAACCAAATCTTGAAAAATATAATAACTTTCCTTCAAGTCAAAAATCTCCAATAAATCATTTGATTTATAGGCGTCATAAAAATCTTTCACTCGAAATAAAAGTAATTTCTCCTTATCTTTCCTATCAATTTCCTTCACGTTATCTAGCAAATTGTAAATCAAATTCAAAATTCGATAGATTTTCGTATCCTTCATCGTTATTTCCAAATTTGAAGAAATCTTTTTCTGTCTCAAAAGCTGATAATCACTTTTTGCCTCTTCAGCATTTTCCTGTGCCTCAAAAATCCGATAATTTTCTTTCAAATCATCATTTTCCTTGCTCACTTTTCTATTCTCTTTCTCAACTTCCTCCAACTTTCTAACTAGCCCTCAACAATTCTCCAAATTTACTACTAAATTCATGAATTTCCACATTTATATTCTTTTTATCAAAAATTTCCTTCGCTGGCAATGAAAAAAATTTTCAGATATTTTCAATTCTTTTTCATTAAAATCATTTTCTGACAATTGCAAAATATTTTCCACAATCAGACCTTTTTCCTCAAATTTTTCCACAATTTCCTTTTCAAACGGAGAAAATCTCACTTTATTCACAAAATAAATTTTTTTGTATCTTTTTCAAAAAAATTATCTGAAATATTTTCCACATTTCTAAGCATATACGGTAAAATTAACCCTTTTAACTGACAAGTTTCTTTTTACCTTTTTCATCCACCATTTTTTTAGCGTTTCAAACAATTCTTCCTGCCATTTTTTTCCAACTCAACTTTTTCCAAATCAATCTTATATTCTTGCAATTCCGCAAACAAGTTGTAATAATTATAGGCAATGTCGATAATATCGTAATAACTCGACACCTCCAATTTTTCAACTTCTCGTTCAACGAATTGTAAAATAATACAACCTGCTTTTTCCTCTTTTCACAATAATTTTGTCTGTAACAAAAGATTTTCATAAAAAAATCATAATTATTCATTAATCTAAAATTATTAAACAACTGATTTTCACTATCTTTTAGCAATTCTCTCCTCAACTCATAATAAGTCATTGGATTTTCAAATACATAAAGTGCTTCTTCATTTTTTTGTAAATTCTTGAAACAAATATTCTTTCAAATTCGTTCCCAATCCTAAATATTTTGTATCCATCTCCTTACTCCTTTTCACAATTTCTTAATAAAAAGAAAAAGCCGAAATAAATTCGACTTTTTCTTAATTATCTTACCACTTGGAATAATACTGCAACAATCAAGAATGCCGCTGCTGTCCATTCAGTAAATTTTTTTCAATTCCTTCTTTTTCTTCATCTAAAAATATTAGCCGCACTTTTTGCTAAACCTTGGCTTCTATCTGGTTGAAGTAAAATAACTCCTATCATAACGATAGCTAATATTACTAAAATTACGATTAATAAATTTTCTAACATCGTTTCCTCCATTTATTTTTTTGAAGCAAACTTAGCTAATTATAAAGCATCTCCAGCTTTTGCGATTACTGTAAATTTAGCTGGAACTAAACTTGCTCCTCCAACTAATCCACCATCGATATCTTTTTGAGCTAATAATTCAGCTGCATTTGCATCGTTCATAGATCCACCATATTGGATAGTTACGTTTTCAGCAACTTCTTTTCCGTATAAATCAGTTAATAAGTTTCTAATGAAAGCGTGAACTTCTTGAGCTTGTGCAGGAGTTGCAGTTTTACCTGTTCCAATTGCCCAAACTGGTTCGTAAGCTAATACAACGTTAGCCATTTCTTCAGCTGTTACATTTTGTAATCCACCAATAATTTGGTCTTTTATAACTGCTTCCATAGTTCCAGCTTCTCTTTCTTCCAATTTTTCTCCAATACATAAAATTGGTTTCAAATCGTGTGCTAAAGCTGATTTAACTTTTTCATTAATGATTTCGTTAGTTTCTCCGTAATATTCTCTTCTTTCAGAGTGTCCTAAAATTACGTATTCTACACCTAAATCTTTTAACATTAATGGTGAAACTTCTCCAGTATATGCTCCACTTTCTTTAGCATTCATGTTTTCAGCTGCTATTTTAATGTTTGATCCTTTAGTTTCTCTAGTTGCAGTTTCTAATGCTGTAAAAGGTGCTCCAATTATAATTTCAGCATTTTTAACGTCTGCTACTAAAGGTTTAAATTCTTCAAAAAAAGCTTTTGCTTCTGATGCAGTTTTATTCATTTTCCAGTTTCCTGCTACGATTATTTTTCTCATTAATCTGTCCTCCAAATATTTTTTTATTTTTTTAATTCCTTTATCATTTTACCACAAAAATATTACTTTTTATCAACGGTTTTGTAAGCTATTCTCCAATTTCATTTTTTTGTTAATTCTGAAAAACGCTGTCGCAATACTTGCTAGATTTTGCATATTGCTAGGAATAATAATTTTGGTAGCTTTCCCATCAGCAACTTTTTCAAACGCTTCTAATCCTCTTAAAGATAAAACTTTTTCATTTGGTGACGCTTCATTTAACAATTTCAAGGCTTCTGCTTTTGCCCTTTGAACTGATAAAATAGCTTCTGCTTCCCTTCTGCTTCTTTTTATTTGTTGTTCTTTTTAGCTTCTGCTCTCAAGATTGCAGCTTGTTTTTTTCTCCTTCAGCCACTAAAATTGCAGCTTCCCTTTTTGCTTGTGCTTCCAAAAATATTTGCTCTTTTTCACGTTCAGCTTTCATTTCTTTTTCCATCGCAACACGAATATCTGCAGGTGGCAAAATTGATTTCAACTCAACCCGATTAACTTTAATTCCCCAAGGATCAGTCGCATCATCAAGCTCTTTTCTCATTTTCGTATTAATTACATCTCTTGACGTCAATGTTTGGTCAACTGTCATATCTCCGATAATATTTCTCAAAGTTGTAGCAGTCAAATTTTCAATCGCAGAAAGCGGTCTTTCCACTCCATAAGTATACAATTTTGGATCAGTTATTTGAAAATAAACAACTGTATCAATTTGCATTGTCGCATTATCTTTCGTAATAACTGGTTGTGGCGGGAAATCAACAACTTGCTCTTTCAACGATACAATTCTTGCAACATTATCAAAAAAATGGATTTATAAAATTCAATCCAGAATTTAAAGATTGATAATATTTCCCCAATTTTTCAACAATATAAACTTTTTGATTCTGGTACAATTCTAATAGCTTTTTAACACCAAAATTCCGAAAAAAACTAATAAAAATCAATATTACTATTGGTATAGCCATTAATATCTCCTCCTATTTTTTTATTTTTTTCTAAAAATAATTTTTATTTCCTTCAAAAATCCTCAATTTTTACAATTTCACCTTCTCTAAAAAAATCTCAGAACTCACACCCTTCCAAATTACACCTTTAAACTTAACTTCATATTCCTTTTTGGACTTTTCCAAATCCACAACTTTTTCTATTTTTCAACTCTTGACCAACCATTTTTGAACTAAAAATTCGTCTTTTTATCTTCCAAATATTTTTTTCAAAACTGGTCTCGTGAAAAATTACAAAAACTATGGATAAAACTGTAAAAATCACAAATTCTATATTAGGATTTTTTTATAAAAAAAGGATATCGCTGTTAACATCAATGCAGCTAATGCAAGCCAAATGGTAACAAGCCCAGGTATAACAATTTCTAAAATTGAAAAAAATTGCTGTTGCCATCGTCCAAAAACAACGCTCCCATAATTTCTTCCTCCTAATTTTATTTTTTTCACTAAAATCCGATTCCGATTCCTCCGTGGATTCCTCCAGTTCCTACTCCAATTCCAGCACTTAAACATGATGTCAAAGCCAATAACATCAATATTGCAATAATAATTTTTTTCATAATTTATCTTCCTTTCATTTTTTTATTTTTTTGGTTGCTACCCTTCATATTTTATAACTTTCTTAACTTTCTTGCAAGTATTATTTTTCAAAAAGCCATCTCATAAGTTTAAAAATTTATTTTTACTTACAAGATGACCTCCTAATTAATATTTATCGCTATCTCTTAGAACATCTACAATTATCCTTGATACAATTTAATAGATTCTTTAAATTTAGCAATTTTGTTTTCTAATTCTTCTTTTATGCCATTTTCTTTGTCGATAACTTCTTTTTGGTGCTTTAGACAAGAATTTTTCATTTGATAATTTTCCTAAAAACTCTGTCTAATTCTTTTTTTGTGTTTTTTTGAATATCTTTTTCAAGTTTTGCGATTTCTTTTTCTTTGTCAATTAAATCAGCAAGTGGAACGTAAATTTCTGTTGTTTCAATTAATTTGAATCCAACTAACGCAGGAATTTCTGTATTAAATTCATATTTTTTTCAACATTTGCTAATTTATCTAATATTTTCGCATTATGTTCTAAAATTTCTTTTTCTCCATCATTTACGATTTTGAAGATTACTTCGATTTTCTTCGCTGGTGAAACATTTGCTTCCCCTCTAATATTTCTAATCGCATTAACGATTTCTTTCAAGTAATCAAATTCTTTTTCAGCTGCCAAATCAACATATTTTTTGTTTTCTGTTGGGAATTCTGATAACATAATTGTCTCTTCGTCTAATCCTAATTTTTGCCAAATTTCTTCAGTTATGAACGGCATAAATGGATGAAGCATTCTCAATCCTTTATCAAGAACTGTTTTCAACACATATTGTGCCACAGTTTTATCTGAACCTTCTTGTCCATAAACTCTTGTTTTCGCAATTTCAACATACCAGTCACAGAAATTTCTCTGAAAAAAATTCATAAGCAACTTTTTGCTGCTGAATCCAATTCATATTTATCCATATATTCGTTAATTTGTCTTGAAGCTGTTTTGCAATTTAGATAAAAATCCATCTATCTTCTAGCTTAAATTCCTTCTCATCAATAACTGCATTTGCATCAAAGTCTTCCAAATTAGATAATACAAATCTTGAAGCATTCCAAACTTTATTTGCAAATGTAGAACCCATTTCCAATAATTTTTCAGAAAAATGAATATCTTGTCCTTGCGAAGTATTATACAAGAAACTGAATCTTATCGCATCTGCTCCATATTTTGCAATTAAATCCAATGGATCAGGTGAATTTCCTAATGATTTCGACATTTTTCTACCTAATTCATCTCTAATGATTCCGTGCAAATATACATAACTAAATGGAATTTCATCATTAATGTACAAACTCATCATAACCATTCTCGCTACCCAGAAGAATAAAATATCTGCTCCTGTTACTAACGCATTTGTTGGGAAGAATTTTTCCAAGTCTGGAGTTTTGTCAGGCCAACCTAATGTTGAAAATGGCCATAATGCTGATGAAAACCAAGTATCTAGTACATCTGTTTCTTCTCTTAATGAAACTTCTTTTCCAAATTTTTCTTTCGCTTGAGCTTTTGCCTCTTCCATATTTCTAGCGACAAATACTGTTCCATCTTCAGCATAGTACGCAGGAATTCTGTGTCCCCACCAAATTTGTCTAGAAATAGTCCAATCTCTTATATTTTCAAGCCAGTTGTAATAAACTTTTTCCCATCTTTTTGGAGTAATTTGAATTTGTCCATTTTTTACAACTTCCAACGCTCTTTTTGCAAGTGGTTCCATTTTTACAAACCATTGAGTTGAAACTCTTGGCTCAATAATAGAATCACATCTGTAACAATGTCCCACAGCATGATTGTGTTCTTTTGTCCCAACTAATAATCCTTCAGCTTCTAAATCAGCCAAAATCGCTTTTCTAGCCGCAAATCTTTCTAATCCTTCGTATTTTCCACCATTTGAATTTACGTGCGCATCTTCAGTAAAAATGTTTATAAATTCAAGTCCAGTTCTTTTTGCTACTTCAAAGTCGTTAGGATCGTGTGAAGGTGTCATTTTTACTACCCCTGTACCGAATTCCATATCTACATATTCATCTGCAACAACTGGAATTTCTCTATTCATCAACGGTAAAATAACTTTTTTACCAATTAAATGTTTGTATCTGTCATCATTTGGATTTACTGCAACCCCTGTATCTCCTAACATTGTTTCAGGTCTTGTTGTCGCAATAATTACATAATCATCAGTATCTTTTATTCTATATTTGATTTCCCAAATTTTCCCTTTTTTGATCAATGTGATTAACTTCATCATCAGCCAAAGCTGTTTTGATCATGAGGACACCAGTTTACAATGTACTCTCCTCTATAAATTAAACCATCATTATACAATTTTATGAAAACTTCTTTTACAGCTCTTGAAAGACCTTCATCCATCGTAAATCTTTCTCTATCCCAGTCAAGCGAAACTCCCAATTTTTCTCAACTGTTTAGTGATTAATCCACCATGTTTTTTTCTTTTCCATTCCCAAGTTCTTCTCAAAAAAATTCATCGTATCCAATTTCTTCTTTTTGAAGTTCCTTCTTCTTTTTAACATTCTCTCGACTTTATTTTTGAGTCGCAATCCCAGCATGATCCATCCCAGGAATCCAAAGTGTTTCAAATCCACTCATTCTTTTTATATCTAATAATTGCATCTTGAATCGCATTATTCAACATATGTCCCATATGCAAAATCCCAGTTACATTTGGTGGCGGAATAGCAATCGAATATCCTGGTTTTTCGCTATTATGCTGTGCGTTAAAAATATCCTTTTTTTCTTCCCAAATTTTGTACCATTTGTCTTCTATTTCTGTTGGTGAATATGTTTTTACTTAATTCATTTGACATTTTATTTATATCCTCCTGTTTTTTTCTTTTTTTAAAACTTATATTTCATTTTAACATAATATTATGGATTTTTTTCTATCAAAAATTAATTACTTCTATTCGACTTTAGCAAAAAAATTTTTACGCCAATAAATCCATCAATTCCTTATCACTCATTTCAAACAATACTTTTGTCATTATCTTTACTTTCTAACAAATTTTCACTAAGCTGCTTTTTATTTTCCTGAATTTTAATAATTTTTTCTTCAATCGTTCCTTCTGTCACTAATTTAATGACTTGAACGCTCTTCTTCTGTCCAATTCTGTAGGCCCTGTCACTCGCTTGATTTTCAACTGCCACATTCCACCAAGGATCGTAGTGAATTACAACATCCGCTCCTACTAAATTTAATCCAGTTCCTCCAGCCTTCAATGAAATAAGCACAACTTGTCTTTGCCCAGCATTGAATTTTTTAGAAATCTCCATTCTTTCTTTAGATTTTACATTTCCATCAATATAGAAATACTCAATTCCCAAATCAACTAATTCCTTCTCAATTTCCTTCAATGTCCCAACAAATTGCGAAAAAATCAACAATCTGTGACCATTTTCTGTAATATCAGGCAATAAATCTCTCAATACTTGAAGTTTTGCAACCTCACCTTTATAATCTTCCTTAAACAATGTTGGCGAATTACAAATTTGTCTCAATTTAGTCAAAATCGCCAATATTTTCATTCTATTATTTTCATTTTCATTGAATTTTTTCATTTCTTTTTTCGCTTGTTTTACATACGATAAGTAAAGTTGTTTTTGCTCACTGCTCAATGTTACAATCATATTCGATTCCATTTTTTCAGGCAACTCTGTCAACACTTCTTTTTTAGTTCTTCTTAAAAGAAATGGTGCAATAATTTCTCTTAAATTAGTAACTTTCGCAGAATTAGGATTTACCAGCGCTTCCTTGTAAGTTTTTTTAAATTTCGTAAGATTATCCAAATATCCTGGCAACACAAAATCAAATATCGACCACAATTCCAAAATATTATTTTCAACAGGTGTCCCCGTCAATGCAAAATTAACTTTACTATTTAATTTCATAACCGCTTTTTTTATTTGCGAAGCCGCCGTTTTTATATTTTGTGCCTCATCTAAAACTACTATTTCAAATTTTTTGTTTTTATATTCATCAATATCATTTCTCAATGCCTGATAAGTCGTAATTAACAATCCTTTTTTCTTTTTCTCAATCAATTCTTTTCTATGAGCAGCCGTTCCTTCAACCAAAATCGGTTTTATCCCAGAAAATTTAATAATTTCCTCTTTCCAGTTATAAAGCAACGAACTTGGAACAATTATCAATGCAAAAAAATCTTTTTTTCACACGATAAATTTCATTCAATAATGAAATTGTCTGCAATGTTTTTTTCCCAATCCCATATCATCCGCTAAAACTCCACCAAATCCAACATCATACATATTTTTTTCAACCAGTTGAATCCTAATTTTTGATACGGAAATAATTTTACGTTAATATTAGTTGGTTCCTGTTCCTTACGATTCTTAATTTTATGAAACAATTCTTTAAATTCATCCAATTTCTCTAATTCATCTTGTACCGTTCTAGAAACCTGTGCCAATTGCAACGCCTTAATCTTAGAAATTTTATTTTCTCCCAATTTTTATATTCGAAATCGAATCCACAATTCCTAGCAATTCTTCAACACTTTTTATTTGCTATTTTTACAAGCTCTCCACTTGAAAGAGTCACATATTTTCTCTCATTTTTTTAATAGCTTCTATCACATTCTCAATCTCAATTGGATCTATTCCTTCCACCTCAAAATTAATATTTAACATATCACTTTGAGCCTTTTTACTTCAATGTTCACATGAATATCCTTAGCCTTTTTTTATATTCGTATCCAAATGAATTTTTCACTTTATCACGATATTTTTTTATCAATAATTTCTGAAAGTTTTCCAAGTGCCTCATAATCCATTATAGAAGTATCCTCGTTAATTTCCTCTTCATAATCCTCAGTTTCTTTAAACGCCAATTCCTTAATAAGCGTTTTCAATTCTTCAAATACTTCAACATTTTTTTCTTGGAATAAAAATATTTCCCATTTTTTTCTATCGATTGAACGATATTTGATAAACTAATTCTCAATAATTGCCTATTTTCCATTTCTTGAACATAAACATCTACAGTCCCAGATTTATCAACATATTCAGCAATATTAATGTTTTCATTTTCCAAAAATTTCTTTTTAATTTTTTTGATTTGTTTCATCTGGAAGTTGATTCAAGCCTATCAAATTCATTCCCGACAATTTTTCTCAATAATTTTTTTCTTCATTTTTCAGCCATTTTAAAAAAATTTTTCGTCGTATCATTTGAAAATGTGAAAAAAATCCACCAAAAGAAATCATTCTTCTAATTTTTTTCTCAATTTAATTTTTCCCATTTTCCAACAAAAAAATATCGGCTCATAATTATTCAAAAATTTGTCTACGTTCTCCCTAAAAAGAGAATATTTCTACCATCTTTCATAGCCAACAATAGCTTATTCAACAGCATTTCATACACTTTTAAACCTTTTTATCCTTGATTCCATTATCGACAACACTACTAATCTCTTTATGATATTCATAAATTGCCTCAATAATTTTTTTGTCACTTTCATTAAAAATAACAATTTACAGGACTATATTTAATTTTTGTACTAATACTGTACTCGCTTTCCTCAATTACCGCATTCACAAATTTCAAAAATATCTTTTATATAATATGTTTTTCGAAAAAAACCTGTTTTTCAATCTCAATACATATCCAGGATTATAGTCATCATCATATCCATAACCATATTTATAATCACTATAACTCCCTTCATCAATCTCAACTTCAAGTCTTAATTCCTGCATTTCTTCTTTTTCAGTTTTTTTCCAAGCTCTTTTTGATTCATTCTAATTTCATCAATTCTATCAATCAAATCGTCTAAATTATATTCTTTTTTTCCTCATCTTCAAGCTCAAAAATCCTTTTCAGAAATTTCTTTTTGAACAGATTTTTCCTTCTTTTTCAATTTCTTTCTCTTCAGCTTTTTTTAAAGTTAAACTTTCTTTTTATCCTTAACTTCTTTACTTGCTTTTTTTCTCTACTTTTTTTAGGCTCTTCAATGATCTTATCATTTTTGTTATCCTCTTCAAATTCATCTTCAAATAACATTTCAGCCTCATTTGTCCCAATAATCTCAGACACTTTCTTCGATTTATCAGACATAAATCCCAACGCAATTATATGCTTACATAAATTTTTTTTCTTACTTTTTTTGAAAAAAACATACAATCACAATCAGCTTCCAAAAAAATTCCACTTTTTCTTGATCAAATGTCAAAGAAGTCTTATAAACATGATTTTCCTTATACTCACCTTCAACCGTCATCACATTTCCATCAGCAAAAAGTGCCGTTAAATTCCCCAATCTCTTATCATAGTATTCTTTTCCAATCGTATAAATGCTTGGCGTGATTTTCTTTTTGATCTCTCCTAATATACTTTTTTGTAACATTTTCCTCCCTCTCAGTTTCACATCATTTCTTTAAACTCTTTACCATTATAAGAGCATCCTCATTTAATCCATAATAATTCTTTCTAACCGAAATTTCCTCAAAAATCATTTTTTTATACAATTTTATTGCATTCAAATTTTTTTGATTTACTTCTAAAAAAATATTTTCATCTCTTCTTTGTCTCGATCTTTATATTTTTCATCAGATAATATCATTTCTAAAGATTTTTTTCAAGAAGCTCATTCCCAAATCCTTTTTCCTTGATATTGAACATCAATTGCTATTTCAAATAAATCTAGACTATATATTGTATCATAAAATACAATATATCCAAAAAGAAATATTTTCATTTTTTTCCCCATTTTTTTCAGTTATTTTTTTAATTTCATAATTTTTTTCCATCTGATTTGTCTCTAATATTAAATAAGCAGTATAAATCATACTGCTTACTTAAAAAGATTTCTTTAAAAATAATTTTCATTAACTTTATTGTGAAAATTATTATTGTGAATTGTTGTCATTTCTTGTAATATTCTCATTAAATCAATATTTTCAATTTCTTTTTGTTTTTTTCTATTTCTAATTTTAACATTTTTATCTTTATCCATTACAATAATCCTATTCTATTCAATGGCCACCATCTAACTAATAATTCACCTTTAATTCTAGATCTTGAAACATTTCCAAAAATATCTCGAATCAAAACTATTTCCTGTGTTATCTCCCATAGCCATATAATAATCTTTATCCAATGTAATTGTTTCTCCATTTAAAAAGTTTTGTAAATAACGCATCATCATATTTTGAAATCCATAATTGGCATTACCATTTCATTTCTACCTTCAACTTTCAATGTAAAAAGTATAGTATGTATTTGTTTTTGGATCATCTTCTTTATAAGGACCGTCATTTACACCAATTATATCTTTATACCCTTTTTGTGTTCCAATTAATTGCAAGAACTCTTTCCCTGTTAAATTTTTTTAAATTCAGTTCCATTAGCAAAAATCATCCCATCTAGTATAAACTACAAATGTATTATCAACTGCATGTCCAGACATTTTATTAATAGCAATAACTTTATCTAATTTAACTTTATCACCTTTTTTTAGGAATATAAATCTTATTATTATTCAATACTCCTTCTTGATTATAAGGTCTGTTCAAAAATTTCTTCAACTTTATCATTAATCAAAAATTCTTTTATTAACAATTTGTAAAAGTATCTCCAGGTCCTCCAACTAATCTTTTTCGTATACATCACAGTATTAGCCATTGGTTCTTTAAATGCAATAATTTGACCAATTTTAGGTGCTGTAAATCTATATTTTATCATATTTGCAAACACTCTATCTTTTATCAAAATTGTTGGCTCCATAGATCCTGATGGAATAACATAGTTCCCAATATAAAACACTTGAATTAATCCTACCAAAATCACAGCTAACAATGAATTACTAATTCTCGTAACCGCTTTTCCAAAAGAACTTCTTCTAACTTTCGTAATCTCAATTTTATCTTCCATCGAAATTGAATTATCTAATAAATACTCATCTTCACTTTTCGCATCAGCAATTTCCTTTAAAATCGTTTTTTCATCAATTTTCTCTTCAGCTGGTTTTCTAAACAAATAAACTAATATTAACGATAAAACCACATTTATTGCCAAATAAACATAATATTTTGGATCTAGAATATTAAACATCAATCTTCCAAGAAGCATCATAACTAAGTTCCCTAAAAAAATCCACTCATGCTCTTTTTTTCATCACATAAAACACTAAATTCAAAAATAAATATTCCGTAAATTCCCCATATTTTTTTATCGCTATCGTTTGATCATAAGTTTTATCAACTAAAAACAAAAAAATAAGGCAGTAACAACCAATGCAACTAATGTCAGAATATTTCCCAATGTTATACTTTTTCCCATTACTTTTGCAATGGAAACTTTTTCAAAACGTCATCTTCTTTTTTTCTAATAAATCCTATTACTTTTTTTCTCTCACAAAGAAATACAAAAAGAAATATCGAAGTTATCAGATAAAAAAATAACCCATAATAATATTTTTCATCTTATTTAATCCCTCTCTAATTTTTTTATAAATCTAATCATTATTTCGAAACTCATTTTTTTATTTTTAAAAACATATCTAGCTTTTAATAACTCATAATTTAGAATTTAAAAACACATTTTTTTGTGCTTACAAATAACTAAATCCATAAAACATAAAAAAAGCTAGCAAACGCTAGCTTTTGAGCTACTTTCTAATTTCTTTAATTCTAGCAGCTTTTTCCTGATAAGTTTCTTAAGTAATATAATCTTGATCTTCTTACTTTTACCAATTCTCTTAACTTCGATTTTTTTCGATTAACGGAGAATTTAGAGGTATTATTCTTTCAACACCAATTCCTGAAGATACTTTTTCTTACTGTGAAGTTTTTTTGCAACACTTCCACCAGATACTCTAATTACTACACCTTCAAAAACCTGTATTCTTTCTTTGTTCCCTCTTTTTACTTTATAGTGAACAGCTATTGTGTCCCCAGCTTTAAAATGAGGTACATCAGATTTTAAATAATCTTTTTCTACTAATTCGATTAATTTCTCTTTCAAGAAATTCACTCCCTTCTTCTCTAGACATTCATTTTACCTATACCAACACTAGTTGGCAGCAACAATAAAAGCGGAATATCCTTTTTTTACTTTGTATATTTTATCATATCTATTTTTATTTTTACAAGAATTTTTTTGAAAAATATTTTTCTTTTTTTATCACTTCTTTATTCTTCTTTATCCTTCAAATTTTTGAAAAAAATCTTTTTATTTTATCCTTAAATGATTTGCCTTCTTTGTAATTTTTACTTCCTAAAGTATCATCAAATTCTTTTAAAAATATTTTTTTGTTTTTTTCAGTCAAATTAGTAGGAACTTCTACTTTTACTTGTATTATTTCTGAACCTCTTCTATCACTAGAAGGTTGTTTTTATTCCTTTATCTCTCAATCTAAATATTGTTCCTGATTGTGTTCCTTCAGGTATTTTTTTATCTTAGTTTTTTTCCTTCAAGAGTTGGTACTTCCACTTCTCCACCTAAAATAGCCGTCGTCATCTTAACTGGCACTTCACAGTGAATATCGAATCCATCTCTTCTGAAAAATATCATGTTTTTTTAACTGTTATAAATATATATAAATCTCCAAAAAAATACCGTTATTTCCACCTGCATTTCCTCCATCTCTGACAACTAATCTTTGTCCTGTTTCAACTCCTGAAGGAATTCTTACTTTTCTAGTAACAGTTTCTTTTTCAAGACCTGTTCCGTGACAAGTACTACAAGCTTTTTCTGGTATTTTCCCTGTTCCATGACATTCATCACATTCTTGCGTTACAACTTGCACTCCAAAAATACTTCTTTGTTGAGTTCTAATATGTCCAGAACCGTTACATTTTGGACAAGTTTTCATGTTATGACCTGGTTCAGCTCCTGAACCGTGACAAGTATGACATTTTCCTTCTCTCTTATACTTGATTTCTTTTTCTACACCTTTTGCAATTTCTTCAAGCGTTAACTCAAGATTGTATCTCAAGTCTTCTCCTTCTTTTACTCTTGGACCTTGGCTACGACCTCTTCCACCGCCTCCACCAAAGAAACTTCCAAAACTTCCAAAAATATCTCCCAAATCTTCAAAATCAAATCCTTGTGCATTTCCACTAAATCCGTTAAAACCTCCACCGAAGCCACCAGCTCCACCAGCACCATTTTCAAATGCCGCATGTCCATATTGATCATAAGCTGCTTTTTTCTGTGCATCTGACAAAATTTCATAAGCCTCATTTATTTCTTTAAATTTTTCTTCCGCATCCTTTTTTTCAGCATCTGACGAATTAGCAAATTTATCTGGGTGATATTTCATCGCCGCTTTTCTATACGCCTTTTTTATATCTGATTCACTTGCATTTTTTTGCTACTCCAAGCACTTCATAATAATCTCTTTTGGCCATTTTCCACTTACACCTCCTTTTTTTTCAGAGATGTACTCCTTTCTTTCGCATTATTTTGCTTTTTATTTCAATGTTTCAAAAAGAGTTTCTCTTTTTTTATTTGTATAATTTTTTATAATTTCCCTTCAATCACTAATTTTGCAGTAAAAGTCTTATCTTTTCCCAATTTTAATATCCCTTTTTTCTCTTCCAGTTTTCCTGTACAATTTTCAAAATCTGAAATTCCATACCAAGGTTCTATACACACAAACGGTGCTCTTGGCTTACTCCAAAAATGCAATATAAGGAAAATCCGTTATATTCAACACTCAATTTTTTTAGAATTTTTTTACTATTTTTTTATTGTAACTTTTTCTGATTTCAAATCATCGAATATTATCGCATCATCATCAAAAAAACCTTTTCAGTAATCTTCAATTTATTCTCATTATTCAAGCAATCAACTTTTTCATCTAAAAACAAGACCTTTTTTTCATTCAATTTATATTTCTTTTGAAGTCTCATTTTTTTCTCAAATTCCAAATAATAATCACTCAATTTTATATCATCATTTACATCAAGTGCAAATGCAGGATGTGTTCCAAGTGAAAAAAATACATATCAGAATCATTTTTCATTTACAACATTGTACTCAATTTCCAAAAGTATTTCCAGCAATTGTATAAGTTATAAACAATTCAAACTCAAACGGATACTTCTCCAAAGTTTCCTTATTTGAAGAAAATCTAAATTTCAAAGAATTTTCAGTTTTCTCAACTAATTCAAAATCCTCAGTCCGAGCAAACCCATGCCGTGTAGAAATTTTATATTCTTTTCCATTAAAACTATAAGCCCCATTTTTTATAGTCCCAACAAACGGAAACAACACAGGTGAACTGGCAGCCCAAAACTCTGGCTTTCTGTCCCACATAAACTCTTCTCCATTTACTTTATAACTTTGTAATTCTGCTCCTCTATTTGCAACTGCAATTTCAATATTTCCATATTTTAGGGTATTTATTGTACTTTCCATCTTTAACACATCCTTTTCTTAAAGATTTTTATTTATTTTGATTTTTCATTTTCGTCATTGTACCAAATTTCTTTCCCAACCTCATTATCCTGGTCTAAATCTATTTTTCATATTCCTCTTTATAGTTTAAAAAAATAATTTTTCTATCATTTATAGCAGTTATTTTTATATTTTAGAAAAAAATAATCATTCTATTTCTAATACTTTTTCTTTTTAGAAAAATCTATAATTTTTAACTATTAAAACTGTTAAATATGGCATCAAATAACTTTCACTTATTACTTTATCTATATCTGGAATATAATTTTTAAGCAAACTTACTAAATATATAAAAAAAGTTACTATCGTCAAATTTAAAAAAAGTGAATTTATAAATTCGTTTAAAAATTCAGAATATTTTCTATTATTACGAAAAAAATAATTAATTTAAAAAGCTTCTTTCAAAGATTTTTTTGCTTGATATTGATTTTCATAATAGCAAGCTAAAAAAACATACTATATAACAAAAAAATAAAAGTATTCCAAACATTGAAGAAAAAGAAAGAAATAAGAACATTTCCTTTAAATATTAAAAGTATATATGTAAATAAAAAAACTAAGATTAAAAAAACACTGGCTAAAAATTTTTTTGATTTTATAAACTTTTCATGTTTTTTTCATTTTTGTATGTAATACGATAATATTAATGAAGCAACAATGTGTTTTTTTTAAATATGAACGAAATTATAAAAAAATATCAAACATAAATAAAATGTATTTTTCTTTATGTTAATTCTATAAAATCTGAAAAAAATTTTAAAAAAATTTATTATCCATATCTCTCCTATAACTATAAAGTTTATTATTTTTTTAAAAAAATTTTTTTTAATATCATATATATTTTTTATTTATATTTAATTCTAAGTATGAGGATCTTTTATAAAATCCTCATACTCCAATTATCATACCTCTTATTTAATCTACAATTTCTGCATCTTGAACATCATCTTCAGAAGAACCATTATCAGCATTTCCTTCAGTTCCACCTTGTGCTCCTTGTTGTGCTTGAGCTGCTTCTTGGTACATTCTAGTTGCAAATCCTTGAGATACTTTCGACAATTCTTCGATTCCTTTTCTGATTGCTTCGATGTCGTCTCCATCTTTTACTTTCTTCAATTCTTCAATTGCTTTTTCGATGTCTTCCTTTTCAGTTCCTTGCAATTTAGATTCATTTTCTTTTATAGTTTTTTCAGTTGCAATTACTAATTGGTCAGCTTGGTTTCTAGCTTCTACTAATTCTTTAAATTTAGCATCTTCAGCTTCATTTGCTTCAGCATCTTTTTTCATTTTTTCGATGTCTTCTTTAGACAAATTAGATGAACCAGAAATTGTTACTGTGTTTTCTTTTCCTGTTCCTAAATCTTTAGCAGATACATGCACGATACCATTTGCATCAATATCAAATGTTACTTCAATTTGAGGTACTCCTCTTGGTGCAGGTGGGATGTCGTTTAGTTAAATTCTCCCTAATTTATGGTTGTCAGCCGCTCTAGCTCTTTCCCCTTGCAATACAACGATTGATACTGCTGGTTGATTATCTGCTGCTGTTGAGAACACTTGTGATTTTTTAACTGGCACAGTAGTATTTCTATCAATGATCTTAGTAAATACTCCACCCATTGTTTCAATTCCTAATGACAATGGAGTTACATCTAATAACAATACATCTTTAACATCTCCCATTAATACTCCACCTTGGATAGCTGCTCCTGCTGCTACAACTTCATCAGGGTTAATTGATTTATTAGGTTCTTTTCCAAAGAATGATTTAACCCATTCTTGAACTGCTGGGATTCTTGTTGATCCACCAACTAATAAGATTTCATCAATTCCACTTGGATCTAAGTTTGCATCTTCTAACGCTTGTTTAACAGGCCCTTTAGTTGCTTCAACCAAGTCTTTTGTCAATTCATCAAATGCTGCTCTAGTTAATTTCTTTTCCAAATGTTTTGGTCCACTTGCATCCATTGTGATGAATGGTAATGAAATTTGTGTTTCTAATGTAGTTGATAATTTTTTCTTAGCATCTTCTGCTGCATCTTTCAATCTTTGAATTGCCATTTTATCATTTCTTAAATCAATTCCAGTTTCTTTTTTAAATTCATCAGCTAACCAGTCAATAATTTTTTGGTCAAAGTTGTCTCCACCTAAGTGGTTATTTCCTGAAGTTGAAATAACTTCTACTACTCCATCTCCAATTTCCAATACTGATACGTCAAATGTACCTCCACCTAAGTCAAATACTAACACTTTTTCTTCTTTTTTCTTATCTAATCCATAAGATAATGCTGCTGCTGTTGGTTCATTAATAATTCTTTTTACTGTAAGTCCTGCAATTTCTCCTGCATCTTTAGTTGCTTGTCTTTGAGCATCAGTAAAGTAAGCTGGTACAGTGATTACTGCTTCTGTTACAGTTTCTCCTAAATAGCTTTCAGCATCTTTTTTCAATTTTTTCAAAATCATTGCTGAAATTTCTTGTGGTGTATAATCTTTTCCATGAATATTTACTTTATAGTCTGATCCCATTTGTGTTTTAATTGAAATTACTGTTGAATCAGGATTTGTAATTGCTTGTCTTTTAGCAATTTCCCCAACTATAATTTCTCCATTATCTTTAATATTTACTACTGAAGGTGTAGTTCTTCCTCCATCACTATTTGGTATTATCGCAAAGTTTCCACCTTCCATAACTGCCACGCAGCTGTTTGTTGTCCCTAAATCTATTCCTATTATTTTACTCATATATATCATTCTCCTTAATTTTTCAATTTATTTAATTTTTTTATAAAAGTATTATTTTTAAATCCAATTTTTTTAAATCCATTTTTTTGAATTTTCAAATTATAACTTTTACAAAATTACTTTTTTTATTAACTGTTACCATCGCTGGTCTAATAACTTTTCCTTTCAATTTATATCCTTTTTGGAACACTTTCACAATAACATCATTGTCTAAATCTTCCACATTTTCAGTCATCATCGCTTGATGTTCATAAGGATTAAATTTCACACCTTCCGCTGCTTCCAATTCTTCAACACCTTCTTCAGTCAAAAGATTTCTTAGATTTCTCAAAATCATATTAACTCCTTCAACCAATGCGTCAAAGTTTTTAGTTTCAGCAGAAGCTTGTTCAGCTCTTTCTAAATTATCAATATTATCTAATAATTTTGTAATAATTCCTTCAGAAGCATATTTTTTTTCATTTCAGCAACTTCATTTTCTTTTTCTTTTTGTGAAGTTTTGAAATTCAGCTAATTTTCTTGTATAAGAACTCTTCCATTCTTCCAAATCCTTTTCAAGTTTTACGATTACTTCGCAAGGATTTTCTTCTTTAACTTCCTCTTTTGCAGTAGAATCAGCATTTCCTTGTGTTTCATTTGCTTCATTTTCTGCATTTAATTGATCTTTTACTTCTTCATTTTCATTTTTTTCTCTGACATCGTCTACCCTCACTTCTCCTTTATTATTTTTTTCTAAAAGTTGTTTCACTTCCTCTGAAACATATTCTACCAAACCAACTGTTCTAGAATATTCCATCCGTTTCGGACCTATTACCCCCATAACACCTTTAGCATTTCCCAATGTGTAAACCGAAAATACAAACGAGAAATCTTCCAAGCCAGGTATATTCAAATCTTCTCCAAAGATAACATTTACTTCACCATCTTTATATTGCTCTCTTTGAATAAATTGTGAAAAATACTGCTCTTAAATCTTTTTGGATTATTGAACAATTTCACTCGATCAATTATTTTCATCACATCTGAGACATTGCCTTCTAATAAATTCGAACCCCCTTCAAAAAATAATTTCCCTTCATCTACACCTTTATCTTCCTGAAAACCTTCTGGTACGAATAACTCCGTATTTGTGAAGAATTCTCCTAAATCAGATAGTGTAAATACTTCTTTTTTTCTCTGATTTTTTTCATTCAAAAACCTATTAATATTTTCAACTCCTTCTTCATTCAAAGGCGTTTCCAGATACACACTCAAGTTTTTTTGTTAAATATGAATCCATAACTATTACAGCAAGAATAGTTGTATCATTAATATGAACTAATTTTACTTTCCTAATTCCTTCCTGCTTTATAGCCGGCTCCAACACAACTCCTGCATACTGACTAATTTTCGACAGTAGCCTCGATGTCTCTTCAAATATCATATCTATTTGGTTCATTCGTTTATTATACGCTTGTAAAACTTTTGCTTTTTCCTCTTGAGAAATATCTCGTATTTTAATAAGTTCCTCCACATATAATCTGTAACCTTCACTTGTAGGAATTCTTCCAGAAGATGTATGTGTTTTGCTAATCAAACCTTTATCTTCCAAATCAGCCATTGTATTTCTAATTGTAGCTGAAGAAACTCCGATATTATACTTTTTCTCCAAAGTTCTTGACCCTACACTTTCACCAAATTCGAGATAATGTTTGATTATAGCTTTTAAAATCAACTGTTCTCTTTCATTCATCTCTGTATCCCTTCCTTTTTTTGTTAGCACTCACTAACCAACAGTGCTAATTACAGATATAATATACTACATTTTTAAAAAAATTTGTCAACACTTTTTTTAAAAATTTTTTTAAATTTTTTTACAAAAAACTAATCATCTTAAAAAAACCCTTTAAAAATCATCATTCTAAACAACTTTTTAAATTTTATTTTTTTTAAAAATTAGTAATATTTATATAATTTTTTTATTTATTTTAATTTTATACTTCATACTTAATTTAAATTCTCACTAAACAAAAAAAGGATAAGCAAGACTTACCCTTTTTTTAAAACTATTCAATTTTAATTATTTATTATTTAACAATTAAAGTTTCTCCAGTCATTTCAGCAGGTTTTTTTCAATACCTAATAAATCTAACATTGTTGGTGTTAAATCAGCTAATTTACCATCTGTTCTTAATTTAACATCCTTCAAGTCATTTGAAATTAAGATGAATGGAACTGGGTTTACAGTATGAGCTGTATGAGGTGCTCCAGTTTCAGGATTTACTAATAAATCAGCATTTCCATGGTCTGCTGTAATTAATACTGCTCCATCTAATTCCAATACTTTGTTAACAATTTGTCCTGTACAGTTATCTACTGCTTGACAAGCTGCCATTACTGCTTCTACATTTCCTGTATGTCCAACCATATCAGGATTTGCGAAGTTTAATATAACTGTGTCAACTTTACCAGTGTTTAATTCTTCGATTAATCTTTCTTTTACTTTATAAGCACTCATTTCAGGTTGTAAATCATAAGTTGCAACTTTTGGTGAGTCAGACAACAATCTAATTTCTCCTGGATAAGGTTCTTCTTTACCACCATTGAAGAAGAATGTAACGTGTGCGTATTTTTCAGTTTCAGCTGTTCTTACTTGAGTTAATCCTGCTTTTGAAACTACTTCTCCAAATCCATTTACGATTTCTTCAGGTGGATATGCTACTGGTGAAGCAAATGTAATATCGTATTGAGCCATTGTAACAAAATTAACTTTAGGATAAACTTTTCTTGTGAATCCTGTAAATTCAGGGTCAACAAATGTTCTAGTTAATTGTCTAGCTCTATCAGGTCTAAAGTTTGCGAAGATTACACCGTCTCCATCTTTAATTAATCCATTGTCTTTTGAACCAATTTTTGCTGGTTTTACAAATTCATCTGTAATTCCTTCTGCATAAGAATTTTTGATAGCTTCTTCAGCTGTAGCAGCCACATTTCCTTCTCCTAAAGTCAATGCATTGTAAGCTAACTCTACTCTATCCCAGTTATTATCTCTATCCATTGCATAGTATCTTCCAACTATTGTTGCAATTTTACCAACACCTAAATCATCTAATGCTTTTTGTAATTGTGCTAAGTATTCAACTCCACTTTCAGGCGCAGTGTCTCTTCCATCCATAATTGCATGAACGTAAATTTCAGTTAATCCTTTTTTCTTAGCCATGTCAACTAATCCGATTAAATGGTCAATGTGGCAGTGAACTCCACCATCTGAAGTCAATCCAGTGATATGTAATGCTTTTCCATTAGCTTTTGTTGTTTCCATAACATCTGACAATACTTTATTTTCTAAAATTGTTCCTTCTTTAATTGCTTTAGAAATTTTTGGTAACATTTGATAAACTATTCTTCCAGCACCAATATTTGTATGTCCAACTTCTGAGTTCCCAAATTGCCCTTCTGGTAATCCTACAAACTCTCCGTCTGCTCTTAATTCAGTGAATGGGTATTCTTTAACGTATTTGTTAAAATTTATTGGATTAGCCAATTTTACTCCATCAACTTCGTCATTGTGGTGGTTCATTCCCCAACCGTCTAAAAATTATTAAAACTACTGGTCTTTTTTTCATTCTAGTTCTTCCTTCCATTTATATTATTAATTACCTGTACATTATACAAATTTTTTTAATAATTTATCAAGAAATTTTATACTTTTTTTAAAAAAATATTTCAAAAAAATGTTTGTCTATTGACTAAAAAAATAAAATCAATGTATAATTAAAATTGGAAATGTTTACTTTCTTTTTGGAAATAAACGACTATCTTGTCTAAGAAAGGAAATTTAATTATGAGAGTTATTATTTTAAAAAAATAGCAACGAAACAGCAAAAATGGAGCGCTTATCGAATTGCAAAAAGAAATGTTAAAATTCAAGCCAACTCCTGAAAAAAACCTTTTTGTTTTAGGTCTACCTACTGGCTCTACACCTTTAAAAAACATACAAAGAATTAATCAATTTATATAACGAAGGAATTATTTCATTTGAAAAATGTTATTACATTTAATATGGATGAATATGTAGGTTTATCGCCTGATAACGAACAAAGTTATCACTACTTTATGCACGAACATTTTTTCAAATTCATCAATATTAAACCAGAAAATATTAATATTCCAAATGGAATGGCAACTGATTTAGAAGCCGAATGTCAAAGATACGAAGATAAAATAAAATCAGTTGGAGGAATAACTCTGTTTTTAAGCGGAGTTGGAGAAGACGGACACATTGCCTTTAACGAACCAGGATCTTCGCTAAGTTCACGAACTCGTAGTAAAGAACTTACACATGACACAATTTTAGCAAATTCTAGATTTTTTGACCATGATGTTGAAAAAGTTCCAAAATTAGCTTTAACCGTTGGAGTTGGAACACTTTTAGATTCGAAAGAAATTTTGACTATCATTAACGGATACAAAAAATCACAAGCCGCTTATTACGGAATTGAAGGAAGTGTTACTCAAATGTGGACTATTTCTGCATTACAACTACATCGAAAAAGCTCTTTTTAATCGTTGACGAAGACGCTGTTTCTGATTTAAAAGTAAAAACTTATAGATATTTTTAAAGATATTGAATCAAAAAAATATTGATTTAGAAAAAAATGAAAGAAGAATTATTGACTTTTTAAATAAAATTAATAATATGAGAGGAAAAATAAAATGATTATAAAAATGCAATAATTTTTGATGGAGAAAAAAATTTATAGACAAAAAAATACTGTTCTCATCGAAGATAAAACTATAAAAAAATTTTTAAATGAAAATGAATTATCACAAAAAAGAAATTTCTGACAATGAAATCATAGACATTCAAGGAATGGTTTTGTCACCAGGATTTATTGATTTGCAGTTAAACGGATGTGGCGGTGTATTATTCAATGATGATACGTCTGAAAACGCATTAAAAAAATTATGAATGAAACTAACAAAAAAATTTGGTTGTACATCATTTTTTTACCAACATTAATCACTTCTCCTGATAATAAAAATTCTTAACGCTCTAGAAGTTTTGAAAAAAATATCGATAATCCAGAAAAAAATCGGTGTTTTGGGACTTCACATTGAAGGGCCTTACATAAGTGTTGAAAAAAAGGAATTCATAGATCTGAATACATTAGAATTTTTGTCAGATGAAATTATACAAAAAAATTGCAGATTCTGGAAAAAGAAATCACTCGATTAATTACGATTGCACCTGAAAAAAAGCGAAAAATTAAACATTTGAAAAACTTTGAGAAAAGCTGGAATCAAAATAAATATGGGACATTCAAATGCTACTTACGACCAATGTCTTGAAAAAAAAGAATACTACGATGGAGGAACACACTTATATAATGCAATGAGTCCACTAGAATCAAGAAATCCCGGACTTGTTGGTTTCCTATTTAACGATAACGAATTAAGTGCTGGAATAATTGTGGATGGTTTTCACTCAGAATTTCCTGCTGTCGAAATTGCAAAAAAAATAATGAAAAATCGATTGTATCTAATTACTGATGCCGTAAGCCCTGCTGGAACAACTGACATGAAAGAATTTATGTTTGAAGGAAATCGTGTTTTATATCAAAATGGTAAATGTATTTCTCCTGAAGGAACGCTCGGCGGATCAGCTCTTGTAATGATTGACGGAGTTAAAAATTTAGTTCAAAAAGTAAACCAATCTCTAGAAGAAGCACTAAGAATGGCAACTTCCTATCCAGCAAAATTTATTTCTGTAGAAGACAGATACGGATACATAAAAAGAAGGATTTATCGCCGATTTAACATATTTTGATGATAATTTTAAAAATTAAAGGGACTATTTCAAAAGGAAATCTACAAACTTACTAAAATTATCAAAAAAATTGTATTTTTACCTTTCATTTAAACAAAAAAATATGATATAATTACTTTGAGAAACAAAAATAATTTTGTTTCCTTTTTGAATGAAAGGAGAAAAAAATGAAGATAAATAACTTCTATAGTTTATTAAAAAAATATCGGTATTTTTCCGAACATTTAATGAGAAACAAATTGAGAATATTTTTTTAGTAAAAATTCATTATCAAATAAAAGATTATCCTAAAAATGAATTAGTTTTTTTCGAGGTGACACTATTAATCATATAATTATTATTTTGGAGGGACTTTGCAAAGGAGAAATGCAAAAGCTGAATGGCGATTCAATTGTGATTGATTACATTCCTTCACAGCAAATTGTCGCTCCTGCTTTTTATTTTTTTGGTGATGTCAGCACTTTCCCCGTTGATTTAATCACCGTCGAAAAAAACAAAAATTACTTTTTTTAGATAAAAATGATTTTTTTAGAACTTTTACAGACTGATAAAATCCTTTTTAATAAATTTTATCAATGAAATTTCCAACAAAGGACAATTACTATCAAAAAGAATTTGGTTTAATTTTACAAACAAAACTATCACAGAAAAAAATTATTAGCTATGTTAAACAAAAATCAAAAAAATGGAATTATCACTTTTTATCCAAATATTTCTGAACTTGCAAAAAAATTCGAGATTACACGACCTTCTTTATCTCGTGAAATTTCTTCACTTTGTAATAAAGGAATTTTTGACAAAAAAATTAGTAATAATCAGTATCGTGTTGATTTATCTGTGATATGAATAAAAAGTTTATATAAATTTATAAAATATAAATTTACAATATTGTTTGCATAAAATCAGTTATACTAAGTTAAATATTACTTAACCAAATTTACCAAATTTTAGGAGGATTTATGAAAAAAAGATTACGAAAAAAATACACTACCGAAGAACTAAAAGAAAAAAATTAACACCCGAACAATTTGAAGTGACACAAAATGAAGGAACTGAAGCACCTTTTAAAAAAATGAATACTGGGATAATACAGAAAAAGGACTTTACGTAGACGTTGTTTCTGGCGAACCACTTTTTCACTTCAATGCAAAAGTTTGAATCAAGTTGTGGATGGCCAAGTTTTTGATGCTACAATTAATCAAGAAAAACATGGTTTATAAAGAAGATAATAAACTTTCTAGAACTCGTACCGAAGTTAGAACAAAAAGAAGCGATATTCATTTAGGTCATATTTTTCAACGACGGACCAACTGAAACAGGAATGAGATTTTTGTATGAATTCTGCTGCCTTGAGATTTATTCCGTTTGAAGATTTGGAAAAAGAAGGGTATTCAGACTATATTCATTTATTTGAAAATGAAAAATAATTTTTGATTTTTAAAAACAAACATATTTTTTTAAATTTAAGAGTAAATTTTTTTAAAGTTCATTTTAAAAATTTTTACTCTTTTTTTATAAATTTTTACATAAAAAAATCCAATCTACCGTTCTAACTTAATTTTTTTGGTTGCCTGTAAATGTTACAGGTGGTAGTTATTTTCACAAAACAGCACAGAATCCGTGCAAAGCTAATGCCGCCGTGATTGACCTGAATCTCTTTTGTAAAGTGATAACCCCATTAAAAAAAGAGTAAAGCCCAAAAATTATATTGTTAGTATCGAATAGACCAGAAATTTTTCTTTTTATATGTTTATTTTTTTATTTAACCTTCTGTATTATATCCTTTATAGTCAAAAATTGTCAAACATTTATTTTTTTATTTTTTTAAAAAAATTTTTTATCTGTAACAATAGTTCTCAAAACAACTCTTTAAAAAACAATTGTTTTTTTGGTATAATTAATCTATTAAAAAAATAAATTTTTTTTTATTTCCAAATTTTTTTCAACAAAAAAATACGATAAACAAAAATCTAGTAAAAAAATTTACTTTTTATAAAAAAATAGAAATCAAAAAATAATTAACTTATCAAAAATTAAAAAGAAAGGAATCTGAACTATGAAAAAAATTTTTTAACGGAAATAAGCAGCCGTCTGATACTTTTAGATTAACTTTTCTACTAAGTATCGTCGGAGGTCTTCTTGATGCTTATACATTTTTAGTACGTGGAAAAAGTCCTTGCCAATGCTCAAACAGGAAACATTGTTTATCTGGCTATTTATTTAGGAGAAAGAAATATTAAAAAAAGCTATTTTTTTATTTATTTCCTATCCTAGCTTTTTGGTGCTGGAATCTTCATTTCAGAAGTTATAAGAGGAAAAATTAGCACCTAAAAAAATATTGAAAACGAAAAATTATTTCCATTGGCGTCAAATCGGAGTATTTATTGAAATTATCATTTTACTTATTGTCGGATTTATCTCTAAAGGAAAAATGGGATCTTTATGTGAATATTATTGTTTCATTTATCGCCGCAATTCAGTACCAAACATTCAAAAAAATCAAATGGAGTTGTCATGGCAACAACAATGTGTACTGGGAATTTTAGATCTTCAATGGAACATTTGTATATTTATACAAACACTAAAAAAACAAAAAAAGAGTCTACATTTCTTCCTAAAATATATCGGTATGATTCTTTCATTCATTTTAGGAGGTCTTTTATGTGTTTTTTTAGTCAATTTTTTTGAATACGATTAATCAATCAGAAAAAGCCATTTTAGCAGCAGTCCCAATTTTTACTTTTTAGTTTCTTATTTGATGACGAAAAAGAAAAATTTAAAAAAATATGTGATTATAAAAAGAGAACGTCAATAATCTGTATAATTTATACAAATTATTAACGTTCTTATATAACGAAAAAAATATTTTCTACTCTCTATTCCGATAAAAATTACGGACACTTTCGAATATGTAAAAAAATTTTTTTGTGTAAACAGAATAGCAAAGTATTGAATTTACTGAATTCATCTATTAATTTACACAAAAATTATAGACATTCTCACACTTCAAAAAAATAAAAAAATTAAACTCAACATTTTTCTTTTAATACATCTTTTTATTATATCAAACAATCTTATTTAATTTCCAAAATATCCGTCAACTTTTCTACAATATACGTAGCTCCAGCCTCTCTTAAATCCTCCTCTGAACCAAATCCATAAAGTACTCCAATACTATTTATCCCATTTTTATTAGCTCCAATAATATCAAACTTCGTATCACCAACCATAAAAAAATTTCGTATTCGTCAGTATTTTTCTATTTCATTATCTAAAAATATATCGAATTATATCAACTTTTTCAGAAAAAGTTCCATCAGCGCTAGATCCTACAACTTTCTCAAAAATATTTATCCAATCCAATATTTTTTTATTATTTCTTTTGCATGTTTATCGTCCTTCGAAGTCGCTACAAACAATTTATATTTACACGATTCACTTAATGTTTTAATCGTCTCTTCCACTCCTTCGTAAACCTCTATTTCAAACATTCCCTTTTCCGAGTAATATTCCTAAATACCTCAACCGCCTTTTTGAATATCTTTCCTTCAAAAATACAATCCAAATGAGTCATGCAAAGGAGGACCAATAAACGACTTTAAAATCTCTTTAGACGGTGTCAAAACACCCATTTTTTTCAAATGTATAATAAAAAGAATTCAAAAATCCTCTACTTGAATTTATAATCGTCCCATCTAAATCTATTAAAAATATTTTCTCTTTCATATCCTCATCTCCCTCTTTTTTTACATTTTCTATTTTTTTCCAAAATTGTATAAAAAAATTATAATCTTTATCTTTAAGTTTTTCCCAAAAGAATATCCGGTTTCAAATTACAAACAAAAATTTCCTTTTTATTAATATCGCTGTCCCAAAAAAACCGTCGGATAATCTTTTTTTATCTTTTTCTACGTAATTACCTATTGAAACTACTGTTATTTCATCCCCATCCTGATTTTTTTTAGTATTACACTAGCCTTTTTGTAAACCATCTCTTTCACCAATTTTATCATCTAATAGTAATTTATCAAACCTAGTTTCTTCTAAAATCCAATTTTTTTCAATAACTCTGTATCCTTAACACTTCGATCTTTAAAAATAAAAAAACTTTTTGTGTTATAAACCTTCTTACGAATTTGACTAATTCTAACTACATTTAGAAATAAATTATTTGAAAAAAATTAAAAATAGAATATTATTACAACTATCAATAAAAATACTTTTTCTTCAACAGAGATTTTCTTTTCTCTACATTACTTACCAAATAAATTTTTCTTCTTTTTTTCATCTCGCTCCATAGCTTTTTATCTTTAATTTTATAGAATAATATGGAAAATATGCTAACATCACTAAATAAAAATACCGTATGACTTACAACATTATTTCCATAATATTTTTCAATAAGAAAAATTTATTCCCAATATCAAAAATTCCTATGATTCTCATTCTTGTTTCATAATCTTTTTCTTTAGCTAGTTCTTTCCATTCCTTCTCTGTATAAGAAAAAAATTTTATTTTTTTCTTCATTTTTTTCCTCTTTCATTAGATAAATTTTTAAAAATACCCTTCTATAATTACTGAAATTACTAATTACTGAAACTACAAAAATTACTATAATTTATCAACAATTATTTTATTTTTTTATAAAAAAAGAAAGTTTAAAAACTCTCATTTACAACAACTTATTTTTTTAAAAAGTGGTGCCTAGAAGAAGATTCGAACTTCCGACCCTGCGGGTATGAACCGCATGCTCTAGCCAACTGAGCTATCTAGGCATATTTGGTGGCGGGAGCTGGATTTGAACCAACGACCTTCGGGTTATGAGCCCGACGAGCTACCATGCTGCTCTATCCCGCGACATTTATAATTTTGTATGGTGCCTCGGGCCGGACTTGAACCGGCACGGAATTGCTTCCACAGGATTTTAAGTCCTGTGCGTCTACCGATTTCGCCACCAAGGCATACATTAACTTTATTAACTACATAGATAATTATACACTATTATTTTTATTTTTTTGTCAACAACTTTTTTTATTTTTTTGAGAATAAATTATAAGAGTAGTAGAGGGGCTACGGAGGGGCTACGCTACCTAAAAATATAACAAAAATTAGGTGAACTTGATTCTGTAATTGATAAAAAAATAAAAAAATATCCAAAAAAATGATACAAAAAAATATAGATTCAAACTATTATAAATAAAGGGTTGATGTATATTTAGAATTGCAGGCAACCGACAGGCAACCGCCTTTTAAAAAAAGCATGAGTAAGTGTTATTTAAGTAAAAGTATGAGGAAAAAAAGAAGAAAAAAATTATATCAAGAGACAAGATAAGGAAAAATGGCAAGAAAGCTAGTAAAGACAATAGATTAAGTTGGTAATAATACAAAAAGACCTAGAGCCGTATACCCTAGGTCTTAAAAAGGAGTTTATGAAGAAAAAAAGTTTTCACTTTTTCTATTGGTCAAGATTATTATACGGTATATTTATTAGAATAAATTATTATTTTTAGTATTTTTTTATCTTTGTCAGTAAAAAAAGTTAACGAAATTATAAAAAAATAAGATTAAAAATAGAAAAAAATTATAGAAGATTTATTAGTTAAAGAAAAAAATTTTCAAAAATTTTTTTAAAAAAATGGTTCTCAAAAAAAGAAAAAAATGTTAGAATTATATGTTGAAGTTTTTATAAGGTGAATTTGATAAATTTGATAGTTAATAAAGACTATTTTTATTGGTAATTTTTTTGAAAAAAATGTTGAAGATATAATGAGAATTTACAAAAGGTCTGTTTTATTTCTTATCGAATTGTCAAATGAATCTAGTAAGTAAAAATTTTCAATGTAAATGTAAATTATAAAGTGAGAATAAAAAGAAAAAGAGGGAAAAATGAAAAAATAGAAAAAATATTTATAACAGCAATGTTTCTGGCAATGTCTGCGTTTTTCATTCGCGGAAGGAGAGGATTATTCAGATTATAAAGCATTATTAATTGGAGATGAGAATGGGAATATTATAAAAGAAGATAATGCAAATTCAGTTAGACCTTTGGCTTCAATAACAAAAGTTATGACATCGATTTTAACGTTTGATAAATTAAAAAATGGGCAAATTTCATATGATGATCAGGTTACAGTTTCAAATAAGGCTTCTAAAATACCTTATGGAATTCAATTAAAAAGCAGGTAAACAATACTCTGTAAGAGATTTATTAAAAGCAACAATCGTAAAATCTTCAAATTCAGCAGCATATGCGTTGGCTGAGTATGTTGGTGGGGATGTGAATAGTTTTGTTGGACAAATGAACTCGAAAGCAAGACAATTTGGGTTAAATTCGTTGAGATATTGTTCGCCTAATGGGTTGCCGCCTAGTTATACAGGATCTTGTATGGATCAAGGAAATGCGAAAGATTTGTATAAATTAGCAACTATAACAGTAAAAGATTATAGTGAATTTTTAGATTTTTCTAAAAAAATTCAGTGGCATATATTGGTAATGGAGATACAAAACTTACATCTACGAACACACTTTTTAGGGAAAAGTTACAGGATTAGATGGATTGAAAACAGGATATCATGATGCAGCAGGATCAAATATTATTTTGACAGCTGACAGAGGTGGAGATAGAGTAATAGCTGTTATTTTGGGATCGAATAAATCTAAAGATAGAAATGCTATTGGAATGAGAGAAATTAACAATTATTATGCAAATGGATATGGAAGAAAAAAATAATAAAAAAATACCAATAAAAAAATGCAAATAACAATATAAATAATAATACAAATAATAATACAAACAATCCTGAAAAAGAAAAAGTGGAATACAAGATTTTTTTGGGTTCTTTATTCGGAAATAATCACAAAGATGGACCTAGAAAAATTAGAGTTGTAAGTAAAAAGAGATGTTGTTGCCGTTGTTAAAATAGGAAATGAAAAGTATAATTTATATCCGACACAAGATATTGAAATAACAGCTACAGAAAAAAACCTAATTTGACTTATAATGTTACTTTACAAGATGGAGTAAACAGAGATAGTAGAGGAAAAGTTGTAGGAAAAATACACTGCTACAGATGGGAAAAATCGAAGTTAGTGGAGATTTAATAATGAGATAAAAATATTTTTTTAAAGAAAGGCAAAAAGATATGTCTATAGGAGTTTTTGATTCAGGAGTAGGTGGCTTTAACAGTTTTAAAAAGAAATTAGAAAAGTATTGCCAAATGAGAAAAATTTATTATTTAGGTGATACGGCTAGAGTTCCTTATGGTGAAAAAGACGAAAGATTTGATAATAAGATATTCTAAAACAGATAGTGGAGTTTTTTTGCTTGAAAAAAAGTGAGTGCAATAGTGGTAGCTTGTAATACAGCTACTTCTCTTGCATTAGATGAACTTAATGATACTTTTTAAAAACGCCAATTATAGGAGTGATTGATGCAGGAGTAAAAACAGCTTTATACACTACAAAAAAATAAAAAAATTGGAGTTATTGGTACTAAGGCAACAATAAATTCTAAAAAAATATGAAGAAGAAATAAAGAAAAAAAGATAATGAGATAGAAGTTTTTTTCAAAAAGCGTGTCCGTTATTTGTTCCAGCTGTGGAAGAAGGAATTTTTAGAAGGGAAATTAATGAACCAAATTGTGAAAACTTATTTAGATGAGTTTGATGGGAAAAATAGATTCTTTGATTTTAGGATGTACACATTATCCGTTGTTAAAAGATGTGATTTCTCAAATTTATCCTGAAATCAATATTGTCGATCCAGCGAAAGAAACTGCTTTAGATTTGGAAAAAAATTCTAGAAGAAAAATAATCTGTTGGAAAAATGACGCAGAAAAAAAGGTAACGAAGTGGAATATTATGTTACTGATGGAGAAGATAAATTTAAAGAAGTTGGAACAATGTTTTTAGGAAAAAAATATAAAAAAAGGTAAATTTGATTAAATTGTAGAAAGGCAAAAAAATGTTTGAGTATATATTTGGAGAATTGAAAGTAAAAAAAGTAGATTATATTGCATTGGATATCAATGGATTAGCTTATAAAATATACATTTCTTTAAAAAAACTTTTGAAAAAAACTAGAAGAAATTGGACAAAAGAAAAAAAGTTTACATTCATACAAATGTAAAAAGAAGATGATATTTCATTTTATGGATTTAAGACTGAAAAATGAGAGAGAATTATTTAAAGCATTGATAAGTATAAGTGGTGTAGGACCCTAAATTAGCAATTGCAATATTATCGACATTTAACACAAGAGAAGTAATTGATATTGTGACTGGCGATGAAGCCAAAAATATTTACAAGAGTTCCTGGATTAGGAGTGAAAAAAGGCACAAAAAAATAATTTTTAGATTTGAAAGATAAAGTTAAAAAAATTAAATATAATTGAAATTGACAACGAAAAATAGCAGTATTGCAAATGGTAAATTAATAATTTCAACAACAGAATCTGTTAATAATACAAAAATTAATTTTAATGAAAGAAGACTTGAAATTAGCGTTGGAATCATTAGGTTATTTGAATGCAGATGTTTCAAAAATGGATTTCTGATGAGGAATTATCTAAAATTAATGATTTAGGAGAATCAATAAAAATTATTTTACAAAAAAATACAAGATAAGAAAAAAATAATAATCTATTTAAATATTTTTAAGGGGCTATCTCAAAATAATTAAAATTTTAAGACAGCCCCGTATTTTTTTTACTCATTATATTCAAAAATCTATTATATCTTTTCTTATATCTCTCATCAAAAAAATTTTATCACATTATCTGATTCAGATTGAAGTAGAAGAAATAATCTTGCCAATATTTTTTTCCAACAAAAAAACTTTTTTTAACTTGATCTATCTCATTTAATGTGTGATTTTTTTAAAAAAATTTTATTAACTCATTATATTCATTGATAATATTATTTATAAAAAGTGTTCTCAAATTTCTTGAACCTTTTATCAGAAAGAAATCTTTCATAAATTGTGGAATTTTTATTTATTCGTATTCCATCTTTCTTTTCAGAAGCTGTAGCTCTAGAAAATTGATCATAAATTTCTGCATAAAGCATATCATTTGGGCCTTCAAAAATTGTAAACGGTCTAAAAATCAATAGCTACATTACTCATTGGATGTCCAGTTTCAAAACCTTTTTGCTCCTAAAAAGTTTTTTTGAGCGATTTGAGCTGCTTTTATAAGTATATTCTGTAGCAAGTGTTTTTAGAATATTTGCTTCCATCAATTTATCGGCAACAGATTTTTTTCTGGTGAAATATTATTGCAAGTATAATTGTACATAATTTTTGATATTTCATATGTATTTTTTTATTTCATTCAATTCATTTTTGAACAAAAATCTATTTCTTTTCTAGCAAATTTTATTATATTCTTCACAATAAACTCCATAATTCCATGTGTCATTCCTACTAGCTGTAAACGACTTCTTATGAAAAATATTTTTGAAATTCTCTTAGACAATTTGCTTTTGCTTTCTGAAAGTTTAATAACATTTTTTTGCAGGAATATTGGCATCAATGTGATTTACTGCATATCTTACAGCTTTTAAACCTTCTGAATTTAAAACATCATAAGTTATATGCTCTCTAGGAACTAATATCAAGCTAATTATTTTAGAAATTTTTTTCATCCTTTTTTTCTTTAGCAGCGACTAGTAAAAAAATCACTTTGTGAGTTTCCTTGCCAATATTTATCAGCCTTAACATGAATCGTATTCTCATCTATATACTCATAATATGACTGCATTTCCTTTGCTATTGCAGATCCAGATGTGTTAGGCTCTGTAATTCCAAGACCTCCACCTTCTCCATTGAATATCATTTCTAGGCCCTTTTCAATTTGCTCTTGATTTCCATATTCAACAAGTGGCTGTAATACCAAGGCTCCTTCGATTCCTGTTCTCAGTGTAATTGGAACACCATAATTTCCAGCTATTCTAAGTACTTCCTGAATTTCAAACTGATTATTTTTTTCTTCCTCCAAATTTTTTTCTGGAAGAAATGGCAATAAAAGTCCACACTTTTTTTAATATTTTTTTCCACTTCTCCTCTGATAAATATTTCATCAAATTTATTTTTTTCTATATTTCCATTCGAAAAAAACTTCATTAAATGCTTTTTTATATTTGACAAAAAAATTCTTCTGTATTCATTTTTTTAAAAAATTTTTCATTTATAAATTTATTCATATTTTTTTCCTCCTATTAGTTCTTTATAAACAAAAATACTTTGATTGTAAAAATATTTTTGTTTATATAACATGTGTTATTATAGCATAATAGAGAAAAAAATAACAATTTATATAATATCATATCTTGTCAAAAAAATTTATAATTTTTTTAAAAACACTTCTTGAAACATAGAAATTATTAAATAAATTTATTTTTAAAAATCAAATTGAGATTTTTACTTTATCTATTCCTACTATTTCCCAATTTTTTTTCTAATTCTTCTTCTAATTTATCCAACAAACTATCTAATTGTTTTGAAACTGCTTCAATAGTAGATTTTTTTCAGCTAAATCCACTCCCGCCTTCTTCAATTGATTCATCGGAAAAATCACTACCACCTGAACTCAATAATTCAATATTTTTTTTAAGTGCTTCTTTTCTCACATTTTCATCTTCATTTTTTTATAACTTTGTCATACAAAATTGCCGAAGATGCAAAGCAAGTTGCATATTGATACACATAAAATGGAGAATTAAAGAAATGTGGCACCCTCGCCCAAAAAATATTCAATAATTCATCTTTTTCAATTCCATCGCCATAATAAGCATCAAACAAATCTTCTGTTATCTTGCTCAAAACGTCAGCTGTTATAGGTTGTCCTGTTTCTGCTAATTTATGTGCCTGATATTCATAATCAGCCAATAGTGCTTGGAAATAGAATGTTCCTGTAATATTTCCAATTTCTTGCTCTAATAAAGCGATTTTCTCTGCAGGATCACTCGTTTTTTCCAACATATAATCTAGCAATAATCTCTCATTAAATGTCGATGCAACTTCTGCTACAAAAATTGTATAATCTGACATTGAAAATGGTTGATTTTCTTGGGAATAAAGCGTATGCAAAGTATGACCCAACTCATGTGCCAACGTAAACACACTATCAAGCGTCTTATTATAATTCAAAAGCATATACGGATGAACTCCGTAAACTCCTGCAGAATACGCTCCTGGTCTTTTCCCTTTTGTCTCAAATACATCTAACCAACCTTCAGATATCGCCTTTTCCATTTTAGAAACATAATCTGCCCCTAAAGGTTTAACTGAATTCAAAACAATATTTTTCGCATCATTGTACTCATATTCCTTTATCAAATTCAATTAAATTTATCGAACCATCATAATTATGATATTCTTTCAATCCTAAATACTTTCTTTCTCAAATTTATATATCTTTTCAATGGTGCAGTATTTTTCTTTTCGCAGTATTAATCAAATTCAAATAAATACTCTCAGGAATATTATCCTCTTCCAAAGCACTCAATAAAAATGAATCATATTTATAAGCCTTTCGTTTTCGCAATATTTTTTTTGCAAAAATTGAATTATACACAGCTGCAATTGTATTTTTTTCTTCTATTGTAAACACCATAATGACTTTCAAACATTAATTTTCTATCTTCTTGATTTCTATTCACATGAACCTGTTTTCCCATAATTAGCAGCTGTTGCCTCGATTTTTCTCTCCCGACGACAATTCTACTTCTGGCCATTGAACATCACTAACTGTAATTTCTGAATAAATTGTTCTTGGAGTTGAAAAATATGATCTAAAATACGAAAAGCAATTTACTTTTTTTCCTCATCCAAAACATGACTTTTGCAATCTAAATAAATTTTTCCAATCCAAATCTATAATCTGAAAACTCCTCTTTTTGAATCCATTTTTTTCAATATTTTCTCTATTTTCAATTAATTCAGAATTAACCCACGAAAGCCCTGTTGATATTTCTGCAAACAAAAAAATTGTATCTTTTGTAAATTTTTCTGTTGCCTCTTTATCCAACGAATTCAAATCTCGTGCCAATTGCGGATATCTATACAATTTATATGAAATTTTATCCAATTCCTCTTGCTTTTTTTCAAAAAAATTTCAATAAACTTTTCTTCCTTCCCAAAAACTTCCTTTATATCCAATCAACTCTTTCTCAATTTCCTTCATTTTTCTCAAAATCTTCATTCCATTTTTTTCATAATTTTTCATAAATATCATTCAAATTCCATTTATACTCTTTTTGCAATATCTTTTCTTTCCATCAATTTTTACAAAACTTTTCACAAATCTTTTGATTCTGTTATTCAGTTTTTCTCCTTTCCCATTTTTTTGCTATTTCATTTTTTTATTCTTTTTATCATTTTTTTACTATTTTCACCATCAATATTTATTTGTTTTTTTATTAATCTCTATCCGAAAAATTTCACAACTAAAAAAATATATAATCGCTAACGGAATAATCCATCCCGCCACAGACATAAACGCATAAAACGCCACCTTCAATAACGCAATTATCGCAACAACTGCTACTGCAAATCCTATCGCTTTTAAAAATCAATTCTAAATTACTTTTTTTGGTGTTACATCTTTCATATTTCCTACTCCTTTTCTTGATTCCTAATTTTTATTTTTTTCAATTTTTATTTTCTATTAAAATATTCCAAATTTATCAAGTCAAAAATCATATTTCTCTCATCTTAAATATTCTATATTTTCACTCTCACCCTTCATGAGCAACTTCTACTAAATATATTTTTTCACCAACAATCTTTCCTTCCCCTTTTTCGTCTCTCCTTTGTCTGAAAATAGCTTATACTTTCCAAATCCTCTAATCGTAATTAAACTACCCATCTCAATCATTTTAGATTTATCCTTTTCCTCCGCATAATCAACCAAAACTTTTCCTCTTTCAATCGGCTCCACAACCTTATTTCTGGATAAATTCGTTATTGCTGAAACAATACTATCAAGCCTCTTCGATGGCACTGTAATCAATTTATCATCATAATTATAGCTTGGTAACTCTTCAAGTTTTTCAACTTCCACAATTTCAATTTCACACGGAGCTCTCCCAATCTGTTTCAACTCTACCAAAATTATATCCAAAATCTTGCTAGAAACAGGAATATAACCAATCCCATTTTCAAGAATTAAATCTCCCATCAATTCCCGCTTTATATTAAGTCCCATCAAGCTTCCAAGAAAATCTTTATGCTGATATTCCTTAAATTTTGAATTTATTGATATTTTTTTAACAATTTACATGGAAAAATCCAAAAGCTCAGTATTTTTCAACATCTTCAGTCATAAAACTATCTGGCACAAACGTAATTTGTCTCCTATCGCTATCCTCAAAAAAATTCCATTAGTAATTACATTCAGCCCATTCATCTTCTTCTGAAATTTCTTCCAAAAAAATTTGGCGTATAAAAATTCCTCAGTAAAACTTATTATTTCATACTCACTAGCCATTTCATACGCATTAAAAAAATCTTACTCGCCAAATACTCTGATTCTTTTTGGAAATTGCTTCAAAAAAACATTTCTTTTTTTCATTTTCCCCTCCTTTTTTTCACATTTTTTTATTTAATTAATTCCATCAAATTATAAATTCCACTAAATTTCATTCACAACTTTCAAATTATCGAAAATCAACATTTTTTTATCTTTTTCTTCATTCCTTCTAACTCGCTCAAATTCCTCATATTCCTTAATCAATTTCCCCAACTTCCCAATAACATAAGCTACCACACCAATATCATCTCCAAATCCTAAAACTGGTATAATATCAGGCACAGCATCAATTGTCGTAATCACATACACAATTGCTCCAACAATTTTTCAACTTATCAGCCGTAGAAATCTCAAATTCTCCCTTCAAATTTGCTCTCATCATTCTAACCAACAAAGCAAATTTATTCCCAATTTCTCCTAAATTCCCTTTTAAATTATTTGCCTTTTTCAATTGTTCCAACGTAATTTTTGTTTTTTTATAACCTTCATAAAATTTTTTTGCCTTTCTTATCATCTCAAAACTCCTCCCAAAATATCATTTTCAACATTTCCATAATCTTGAAATCAATCGTATTTTATCACATAAAATTCATTTTTTTCTATATGAAAAATCTTGTTAAAATGTAGTCAAAAAAATAAAAAAATATACCTGTTTGTAAAGATTCTAATCACTCTACTAAACAAGCATATTTCCATATTTTATATTTCAAAACAATTCTACAAAAAAATTTATTTAACAAATCATTAATAACTTTTTCTACTACTTTTGATTTTTCAATTTGAGGTGGATTTCCTTCTGGTCTTCTAGGTCCTCTTTTTTTCCAATTCTATCTAAAATTTCTACTAATTCTTCTCTTTCATTAGCTGTTAATTTTTCCTGTCTTCAATTTTTGTTTTTAATTCTTCTACTCTTTTTCTCTTTTTTTCAAATTCTGCCTTTCATTTTTTTATTTCATCTGGTTTTATTGGGTTTCCATTCGCATCTTTCGGTGGTTCTTTATCAAATTTTCTTTCAGGTTTTTTCCCATCTTTTGGTGGTTTACAGTCCTTATGCGGTCTACCTTTTCTACTTAAAATCTCAATTATTTCTTCTGATTCACTTGATGTCAAATTTCCTGTCTTCAATTTTTGTTTTCAAATCTTCTATTCTTTTTGCTCTTTGTTCAAATTCTGCCTTCATTCTTGTTTCATCTGGTTTTATTGGATTTCCATTCGCATCTTTCGGTGGTTCTGGACATTGCTCATTTTGTACTGGAATTTTATTTTTACTCTCCTTCAACGTTGTCGTCCCTGCAAATACTGATAATGATGCTAATAAAGCCATTCCCATAATTCCTTTTTTTACTAATATTTTTTTCATAATTTTTTTCCTCCATATTCTTCTGATACTACAAATTAAATTTCATAGTATATCTTCTTTTTATTTTTTTAGCGTTCCTCTCGAACAAATATATAGTACCATTTAATTTTTGACAAAAATTATGTTTTAATTATGAAATTTTTGTGTCTTTTTTTATATTTTTTTGATAACATGATCATAAAATATATTTTTACTTACGATTATTTTTTTAATTATTGAAACTATTGAAATAATTTACCCAAAAATATTTTTTTATCTAAAAAAATTAATAAAAAAACTAGAAAAATCCAATCTTAATTTTTACCATTTATTTAAATTTCATGATATAAGTTTTCTTTTTGGATTGATTGTTAATCTAGAAAATAGTTTATTAGCACATTTTCTTACTAAAATAAAAAAACCCTCGAAACATTGATTTCCAAGGGTATATAAAATAATACAATTATCTTTTTGAAAATTGAGGACTTCTTCTGGCTTTCTTTTTTTCCCATATTTTTTTTCTTTTCAACCATTCTTGAATCCCTAGTTAAGAATCCTGCTTCTTTTAAAAGCTCCTCTTAATTCAGCATCAGCTTCTAATAATGCTCTTGAAACACCGTGTCTAATAGCTCCTGCTTGACCTGTATTTCCTCCACCGTTTACATTAACTCTTACTCCATATTTATTTAAAGTTTCTGTTAATTCTAAAGGTTGTTCAACTATTTTAGCTAATAATTCTCTTCCACCAAAAATAATCTCTCATTTCTTTTCCATTTATTACTACTCCAGTTTCACCTGGGATTAATCTTACTCTTGCTACTGAAGTTTTTTTCTTCTTCCAGTTCCTAAATATTGAATTCTTTCTGCCACGAAATCTTTACCTCCTATAACTCTATTCTTTCTGGTTTTTTTGAGCTGCATGTGTATGCTCATTTCCAACATAAACTTTTTAATCTACCGATCATTTGGCTACCTAATTTATTTTTTTAGGTAACATTCTTTCAACAGCTTTTTCTGATTACTTCAGTAGGTTGTTTTTGCTAACATTTCTTCTAATGATCTAGTTTTTTTAATCCTCCTGGATATCCACTATGTCTGTAGTATTTTTTTAGCTAATAATTTGTTACCAGTAACTGCGATTTTTTTCAGCGTTTGTTACTACAACAAAATCTCCACCGTCAACATGTGGTGTGTAACTAACTTTATGTTTACCCATTAATTTAACAGCGATTTCAGCCGCTAATTTTCCTAATATTTTTCCTTCTGCATCTATTTCATACCAGTTTCTTACAACTTCTTCTTTTTTTGCATTACAGTGTATCTATTCACTATTTTATCCTCCTAAATTTATTTCTTTTTATCTTTTTCGGATAACGGTCCTTTGTGGGAAAGGCTCTCATATTCGTTAATTATATATTATTTTTCTCGTAGTTGTCAAGTAAAATTACTTGATACATTATATTTTTTTAATCGAAAAGTGTATCATGTAATTGATTACTTCACTAAAAAAACATAGTAAAAAAACAATAAACTTAAAGTTAAGAAAATATCGTTTTTACTATGTAAAATTTAAAAATCTTATTCTACAATTGCTTCCACAACTTCATCTAAAATAAATTTCGAAAAAAATACTCACCAATATTTACTTCTTTTAAACGTTCTCTTATCGCTTCTGGCGTATATTTTGCTCCCACTAAAAGATTTTTCCAATTCTGTTAAATCCTCATTCATTCCAAAGAAATCTCCATAAAATTTAATACTTTTTTTATCTTCGAATTTTTCAACATCTGCAAATATTTGAATTCGTCCATTTTTAAATCTTTTTACCTCGAGTTATATTAAATTCTGGTGACTCTCCGTAATTCCATTCCCAGCTTCTTTTTAATTTCAGCTCTTTTTGCAATATAATCCAACTCTTCCTTACTGAAAAACATATTCTTTCATATCTGGATACTGTTTTTTTCATATATTCCATAATTTTATCACCAAATTCTTCAACTGTAATTGGAGTTTTCAAATGAGGCAATATATTTGTAACTCTACTTCTAACAGATTTTACACCTTTTGACTCAATTTTATCTTTGGAAACTTTCAAAGCATCTCCCAAAGCACTAAAATCAACATTAAATAAAAGACAACCGTGATGCATCACTCTATCTTTTATGTAAGCCTGTGCATTTCCACAAAAATTTTTTTGTCCATCAATTTCCAAGTCATTTCTTCCAGTAAACTCAGCTTTTACGCCTAATTCTGCCAATGTTTCAATTATTGGTTTTGAAAATTCTTTAAAATTGAATCCTTCTTGATTTTTATCTCTGTTAGAAATAATCGTATAATTCAAATTATTCAAATCGTGATAAACTGCTCCTCCACCAGAAATTCTACGAATTACATGAATCCCTTTTTCTCTCGTATATTCCGTATTAATTTCCTCAATCGTATTCTGATACTTACCAACAATTATCGAAGGCTCATTTATCCACAACAAAAATATTTCATCTTCATCTCTTAAATTTTTGAAGCAATATTCTTCCAAAGCAATATTAAATGCGGTATCATGAGTTTTACTAATATAATAAATCATAGTAACTAGTCCTCTTTCATTCTATTTTTTCTTTTTAGGTAAATGAACAGCTTCTCCTAAAACATCTGCACATGCTTCAAACAATGCTTCTGAATAAGTAGGATGTCCGTGTATCGTTTTGATTACTTCATCAACTGTAATTTCCATTTTCATTAATGTCGCAGCTTCGTTAATGATTTCAGCAGCTGAAGGCCCTACAATATGAACTCCTAAAATTTCTCCATATTTTTTATCAGCAATAACTTTTACAAATCCAGCAGATTCTCCTGATGCCAACGCTCTTCCATTTCCTACAAACGCAAATTTTCCTACACTTATATCATATTTTTCTTTAGCTTGTTCTTCTGTCAATCCAACCATTGCTACTTCTGGTACAGTGTAAATCGCTGATGGTATTGTATAAATTGAAGCTGAAGAATTTGTTTCTAATCTTGTTGCTCTATGGTTTCCTTGAATTGCATTTTCTGCTGCAATTTCTCCCATTCTAAATGCCGCATGAGCCAACATTCTAGTTCCATTAATATCTCCAGGCGCATAAATACCTTTAACGCTAGTTTCCATATATTTATCCACTTTAACTTTACCATTTTCCAATTCCAAGTCAATTTCCCCAATTCCTTCTAAATCAGGCACTCTTCCAATTGACAACAATGCTTTTTCAGCCACAATATCATCTTTTCCATCAACTTTAATTGTTAATGTATCTCCATTATCAACAATTTCCTTAATTGCAGTTGAAGTCAAGATTTTCATTCCTTTTTTCTCTAATTCTTTTCTCAATGTTTCAGAAGATTCCCTATCCACACCAGGAATAATTCTATCCATCATTTCCACAACAGTTACTTCTGAACCAAATGAATTAAACACTTGTCCCAACTCAATTCCAACTACTCCTCCACCAATTACAGCTAATGATTTAGGAATTTGTTGAACATCTAAAATATCATCACTTGTCAATACTTTTGGACTGTCAATTCCTGGAATATTGATTCTTCCTACTTTTGAACCACCTGCTAAAATGATTTTATCAGTTCTCAATACTGTTTCACCTTTATCATTTGTAACAACAACATCTTTATCAACATTTATTTTTTTCCAATACCGTTATAAATCTTAACATCATTACTCTTCAATAATCCTTGAACTCCATTTGTCAATGTTTTTACGATATCATTTTTCAATTTAACAACTTTTGGCATATCAATTGTGAATTTATCATTTTCCAAGATAATTCCTCTTTTTCCAGCCATTTCAATTCCTTCGATAATTTCAGCATTTTTCAAGAATGTTTTCGTAGGAATACATCCTTTATTCAAACAAGTTCCTCCAAAGTGAACTTTTTCCACAATCGCTACTTTTCCACCTAATTGTGCTGCTTTAATTGCCGCTACATATCCTGCAGGTCCTCCACCGATTACAACTACATCAAATTCATCGTCACCTTTTGGTGCTTTTGGTTCATTTGAAGTTGAAGCTGCTGGCTGAGCTGCTGCCACTGGTGCTGCCGCTTTTGGTTCTGGTGCCGCTTGAGGTGCTGATCCTGTTGGTGCTTCTTCTCCTTCAGCTCCAATGTACCCAATAACTTCTGTAACTGGCACAGTTTCTCCATCCTGTTTCAACACTTTAATTAAGTATCCTGAAGCCTCTGCCTCCAATTCCATACTTGTTTTATCAGTCATTATTTCAAGTAAGATTTCTCCCTCTTCTACTTTTTCCCCTTCTTTTTTGTTCCATTTCACGATTTGCCCTTCTGTCATGTCTATTCCAGCTTTAGGCATAATTACTTCTACTGCCATTTATTTCACTTCCTTTATTTTATTTAATGGTATTTATAGTATTTCAAATTTTCTAAATTAACATTGCCAATGGATTTTCCAATAATTTCTTCAAATCTTGCATAAATTTAGCTCCAGCAAGTCCATCCACAACTCTATGGTCAATTGTTAAACACATTGTCATTATTGGTCTAATTACAATCTCTCCATCTACAACTACTGGTTTTTCAACTGTCGCAGCAACTCCTAAAATTGCTGAATTTGGTTGATTTATAATCGGATTGAAACTTTGTGTCCCAAACATTCCCAAATTACTAATTGTAAACGTACTTCCACTTTGTTCAGAAGGACTCAATTTCATTGCCAACGCCTTTTTAATAATATCTTTAGACGCAACTACCAATTCACTCAATGACATTTTATCTGCACCTTTAATTACAGGCACCAAAAGTCCATCGTCCATTCCAACAGCAATTGATAAATTTACATAATTATGTAATGTAAGTTGTGTTCCATCTGCAGACAATTCAGAATTTACATATTTGTGTTTCATTAATGTTTTAACTACAGCAAACGAAATTAAATCTGTTACAGTTATCTTTTTACCTGTATTTTCCATAATTGTATCCATAACTTTTTTTCTCAATGAAATCAATTCTGTCATATCAACTTCATAATTTAATGTAAATGTAGGTGCCGTAAAGTAACTGTCTGACATTCTTTTTGCAATTACTTTTCTCATCGGTGACATTGGAATAACTTCAATATCAGCTTCTTCCACTTGTTCTTTTTCAGCCAATATCGCTTTTTCATGTCTCGCCAATTCTTCAGTTTCTTTCGGTTTAGCAATGATATTCAAAATATCTTCTTTCATTATCTTCCCGTTATGTCCACTACCTTCTACTGTACTCAAATCAATATTATATTCTTGTGCTATTTTACTAGCCAACGGAGTAATTCTCACTTTTTTCTCAAAATTAAATTCTTCCACATCTTCTTTATGAATTCTACCTTTAGCTCCACTGCCTCTAACATTTAACAAATCTATTCCCATCATTTTAGCTAAATCTCTCGCAGCAGGTGTAGCTCTCAATTTGCTATTTTCCATCTTATTTTTCACCTTCTACTATTGTTTATTTTTTACTTTTCTAATTGCATCAACAATTTTTTCAACACTCGGAACCATCGCTGTTTCTAAAGTATGATTATATGGCATAGGCACGTCTTCTCCAGCCAATCTCACAATTGGATGATCCAAATAATCAAATGCATCACTTTCTGAAATAATTGCTGAAATTTCCCCAATAAATCCACTTGTTTTATGAGCATCATTCACTAAATAACTCTTCCTGTTTTCTTAACTGAATCCAAAATTATCTCTTTATCTAATGGTATCAATGTTCTAGGATCCACCACTTCCACGCTAATTCCTTCTCCAGCCACTATTTCTGCTGCCTTCAATACTCTTTCAAGCATTCTTCCGTAACTTACTATTGTAATATCCGTACCTTCTCTTTTTATTTCTCCCTTTCCTAAAGGAATAACAAATTCAGGATCTGTTGGAACTTCACCTTTCATATTATATTGCGCTTTATATTCCAAGAAAATTACTGGATTATTATCTCTAATAGCTGCTTTTCAACAACCCTTTCACATCTGCAGGTGTTCCAGGTGCAACTACTTTCACTCCAGGAATATGCGTAAACCAAGCCTCCAATGATTGCGAATGTTGTGCTGCTGAACCTACTCCACTTCCTGCTGCACATCTAAATGTCACTGGTACTCTTCCTTTTCCACCAAACATATATCTAGTTTTAGCCGCCTGATTTACAATATTATCCATCATATACACGATAAAATCCATAAATGTTACGTCTACAATTGGTCTTAAACCAGTCATTGCCGCTCCAATAGCTGCTCCTGAAATTGCTGATTCTGAAATAGGCATATCCTTAATTCTCTCTTCTCCAAATTCTTCCAACATTCCTACCGAAGTTCCCAAAATCTCCTCCGAATATTCCAACATCTTCTCCCATAAGAAATACATTTTCATCTCTTCTCATTTCTTCTGACATTGCTGTAATTATTGCCTCTTTTACAGACATTAATTTTGTCTCCATATTTATTTTTTCCTCCCAGTTTTTATCTCTTCTTTTTTTCAAACACTATTTTCCTAATTTAACTCTCTTAGAATTTTTTTTCGAAATTTATATTTTTTTAAATCAATATCTTTTTACTAAATTCCCAAAAAAATTCTTTTTAGTAACAAACACTTTAATTAATCTGCAAAAATATCCTCAAATGCTGATTCAAGAGTTGGTTCTGGACTGTTTTTCGCAAAATCAACTGCTTCTTCAATTTTTTGTTTTGAATTTTCTTCCAATTTAGTTAATTCTTCTTCAGTAGCAATCCCTTCTTCAATCAATCTATTTCTAAATTTAATGTTTGGATCTTTTGCCTTCCAAGAATCCACTTCTTCTTTCGTTCTATATTTTCCAGGATCTGAACTTGAGTGCCCAAACCATCTATATGTCACACTTTCAATTAAAACAGGACCTTTTCCTGCTCTTACATCATCCACTGCTTTTCTAAATGTTTCATAAACTGCCAAAACATCATTTCCATCTTCAATGAAATATCCAGGCATTCCATAAGCTACCGCTCTTTGATAAATATGCTCTACATTTGTAACTTTTTTAATATCTGTACTTATTCCATATCCATTATTAATTGAATAAAAAATAATTGGTACATTCCAAACTGATGCCAAGTTCATTGCTTCATGAAAACTTCCTTCATTTGTGGCTCCATCTCCAAAACAACACAGTACGATTTTTCCAGTATTCTTAACTTTTTGAGTATAAGCTGCTCCTACTGCCATTCCGTGTCCTCCACCAACAATTCCGTTAGCTCCTAAATTTCCACTTTCTAAATCGGCAATATGCATTGAACCACCTTTACCTTTACAAGTTCCTGTAGCTTTCCCCATAATCTCAGCCATCATTCCATTCAAGTCAATTCCTTTCGCAATAACTTGCCCATGTCCTCTATGGTTAGACGTTATAAAATCATCAGGATTTAACGCCGCAATCGCTCCAACATTTGCCGCTTCTTCTCCAACTGACAAATGTGTCATTCCTGGAACCATCCCTCTTTTTACAAGTTGATTCACCTTCAAATCAAAGTTTCTAATATCTAACATTGATTCATACATACTTAATAATTTATCTTTAGATATATTTTTCCATTTTTTTCCTCCATTTATGGTTTTATTCTTTTTATATACAAATTTTACGTTTACCACTATGTTACCATATGAATTTAAGAAAAACAATAGTATTTTCTCAAGTTATTTATTTAATTTGTAAAAATATAACCTTTATTAGTTTATAAAGATTACAATTTTTTTCAGTAATTTTAATATCCAAATAACATTTTCTGACAAATAATATATATTATTTATGATTCATCAATTAATTTATTTATCTTGACTTTATAAAACTTAATTTAAAAACAAGTTCTTTATAAAAAAATCAAAAAAATTATACATTTAAAAATATTTATAGAATAATATCTTCAAAAAAATCATTTATTTGACTTTTTAAAAATAACGAGTGTTATAATTATTAATAAAAATAATAATAAAAATGGAGGTTTGCTATGAAACAAAAATACATTAATTAGCAACATTGTAAAAAATTGAAACAAAAAGAAAAAGAACTTTTAAAAAAACATTCTTTTTAGTATTAAGTGGTGTTATATTCTTGTCAGTAATGTCTCAAGTTGTAATCCCGCTTCCATTCACTCCAGTACCAATCTCACTTGGAACATTTGGAGTAACATTAATGGCGTTATTATATGGTAGAAAATTAGGAACAGCAACTATACTTTCATATGTTATAGCTGGTAGCTTAGGAGCTCCAATTTTTGCTGGTTTTCAAAGCAGGTTCAATATTTTCACCAACTGGTGGATATATCTTAGGATACATCGTATCTACAATCGTTTTAGGATATTTATCTGATAAAGGTGTTACAAAATCTTACTTGAAAACAATTCTTTCATTAATGCTTTCAAGCACTATCATTTTGACATTAGGTGCTTTCGTATTATCATTATTTATGCCTGGAAAAAATGCATTTATGATAGGTGTGTTGCCTTTCCTTCCTGGAGATGCAATAAAATCAACAGCTGTAACACTTTTACTTCCATCACTATGGAAATTTATAAAATAAAATTTAAATTTTTAGAATTTTAATATTTCTTTAAACTCTAGAGAAAAGCCATTCTTAAATTAAATTTACTGATTGGTTTTCTTTTTTTATTATTCAAAATCTTTATTATTCAAAAATTAGTCAATCTTTTTCTCATTTAAATTTTTACTCCTGAAAAGTTATTAATTAATTTGAAAACGATTTATAAATAATGTTAAGCAAAAAAATATTAAATAAAAAAATTTCATAATGAAAATCTTTGTAAAGAAAAAAATACTTGACACCACTTCGAAAAATTGTGTATAATAACCACATATTAAATTAACAATATAATTTTAGTAAATTTTTAGAATAAATTTGTTATTCATAAATTTCACTACAATAAAAATATAATTTAAGATATTAAACGGAGGTAAATTTAAATGTTAAAATTAAGATTAACTAGATTAGGTAGAAAAAAAGTTCCTTTTTATAGAATAGCTGCTATGGAAGCATTATCAAAAAGAGACGGTAAAAGCAGTTGCTTACTTAGGAACATACAATCCTTTAGCTGAAGAAGGAAACCAAGTAGTTTTTAAAAGAAGAAGAAATTTTTAAAATTCTTATCAAATGGTGCTCAACCAACAGAAACTGTTAAAAAGCATTTTTAACAAAAGCTGGAGTATGGGCTAAATTCCAAGAAACTAAAAAAGAAATAGCCAATATTTAAGAGAGCGTATATATAAGCGCTCTTTTTTTATAAATTCAATTATCTAGAAAGGTATTCTCAAATGGACATTAATACTATCTTAAATGAACTTTTTAATTTTCGTACAAAAAAACGAAGAGAAAAATATCGATGATTTAAAAGAAATTTACGCTTTGTTAGGATTTCCTTGTCAAAATTCTAAAATCATACATGTTGCAGGTACAAACGGAAAAAGGTTCAACTGTAACTTTTTATTGAAAAATATTTTATTTGCAAATGGATTTCGTGTAGGAAAAATTTACTTCTCACACATTCAAAAAAATTTAACGAGCGTATTATTTTTTTAATAAACAAATGATTTCAGACGACGAAATAATCAAATATTATCAAATTGCTTTTTAGAAAAAAATAAAAAAATATAGTTCAAAAAAAGAAAAATCCCCACCCACTTAATTTTTTTGAAATAACTTTTTTTCATTTGCCTACTATTTTTTTCAATGAAAAAAATCCTGATTTTATTGTAATAGAAACAGGGTTAGGTGGTCGAATGGATGCTACAAACTTGATTAATTCTGACATAGCTGCAATTACAAATATTAGTTTAGAACATACAAATATTCTAGGAAATTCTTTGAAAGAAATTGCTTTTGAAAAAGGCAGGAATTATTAAAAAAAGAATGAACTTTGTTTATTTTCACAAAATTTACCTGAATTAATAGATGCGATTAACGAAAGAACTGAAAAACAGCATTAATTTAATCGAAAAAAATATCATAATATGAAAGTTATTTTTAGATAAAAAAATTACAAGACAATAGTTACACTGAATAATTCTACATTTGAAATTCCTCTTTTTGGAAAAATTTCAAGCTAATAATTTTTTTAATTGCATACGAAAATCGCAAAAAAATTTATAATATTGAAGACAAAAATTATTCAAAAAGGACTCGATGATATGAAATGGATAGCACGATTTGAGTTTTTTTCTCAAAAAAATCCGCCAGTAATACTAGACGCTGCTCATAATGAAGATTCAATAAAAAACTCTTTTGGAAAAATTTGAATGAACTTTATAAAAAAAGATGAAGTTATTTTCATAACATCTGTTCTCGAAACAAAAAAATTTTAAAAATTTTTTTGAAAAAAATTAGAAACAATAACAAATAAAAATTTTTTTATAACTTCATTGAGTGGAATCACTTATGGACTTAATTCAGAGGAAATAAAAATCTCGAATGATAAAAGAAAAATATTCCAATACATAACATCACTTTTTGAAAATGATATAAAAAAATCGCATACAACAAGACTTTTAGAATTAGTCAATCAAAAAAATACTTCATATAAAGCAATTGTAATTTGCGGATCTTTTTACGAAATTGCAAAAATTTAAAAAAATTTGATTGGATAAAATTATCTATTACTAGAACAAAAGAGGCTGACCCTTTTTTTAAATTATTAAATATTATTAGTAAATAGTTTAAAAAAATATGAATTTAATTTTTCTTATAAATAAAGAAAAATATGAAATCCTCAATTACGAGAATTTCATATTTTTTTATTTTTACGCTATTTTATGCTACTTGTTTTTATTTATATTAGTCTTTTTAGCTATCATTCCTTACAACTTCTACTTAGGGCGTCCAACTCCGAATCTCCGATGTACAATCTTCCAAACAATTTTGGACATTCTTTTTTTCATAGAGTTAGGAACTTTCTTATTCCAACTAAATTTAAGTTTCGGATAATCTTCATCTTGATAATTTAATTTTTTTCTTTATATTCATCGAATACTTCTAAATATTTTTCAAATGCTTCCTCAAAAATCTTCCAATGAATTTTTTTATTCTAAAAAGCATCTATAGCTACAAAGAAAAAAATCTTCATTTTCATATAGATCACTTGCAAATCCATCTTCTTCAGGTGTTTTTACATATTTAATAAGATTGTCTGGATTCTTTAAAAATTTCTTCATATACATCTTTTTCCTTGTGAAATGAGCCATAATCTAAAGAAATCAAAGAATTCTTCACTGTCTTCACCATTAATCAAATACGATGCACACCACAATTTTTTTCATTATAGCTTTCAAGCATCAATTCATCTATAATAATTCCAAAAACTAAAAAAATTGTTTCATCTGTTTCTTTGGATAATTTTTTTCTGTTAAATAATTTAACATTTCTGATCCATTTTTCGTATTATTTTGAGCCTCCGAAACATAATTCCAAAAGCTCTCTCTTGTCATATTCAACATAGCTATTACTCCTCTTTTCTATAAAAGCTTTTCCATTTCTATCAGTTCTCAATGTTTGAGTTCTAAAAAGCAATAAACAATGCCTTCCATTTTTTTCACTTTTCTGTCGAAAAAAACATTGCTCCGTCTGAAAAATGGACTGTCTTTTAATTTATGTTTCCCTCTACTCCCTTGATTTAAATGAATATCATGTATTCCTTTCTTATTTGAATATAGCTTACCAAATACAAATATTTCAAATCTTTCGTTTAGCATCATTTTACAAATATTTTCTTCAATTAATTCTGTTAAGAAAATCTCTTTTTCACTAAAAACCTTTCATTAACTTCAACTTATCATGAGGAAATAATTTCATCTTTAGAATAATCTAAACACAAGCCTTTTCTAGCTTCTGTCACACCTTCTTTCTGCAATAGCATTTCTTTCAAAATCTTCCTATTGTAAGTATATTCCTCCTCATAACAGACACGTAAATCCGAAGATTTAACTACGCCATTTTGCTCTAAAATACTTCCTATATTAATTGCCAAATCATATTGTTTACCTTCAGCATCTGCGATGATATGATAATGAGAATTTTTCTGATTTTTATAAATTATTGTTCACATAAGCTCGTTACTTCTTATGCAGTTCTCTATTAAATTTTTTTCCACTATAATTAGAAAAAAATTCAACTTCAAACTTCTTGCTATTTCTAACAAGCACAGACTATATCTTATCCTACGGCATTATCCGTTTAGGTCTACCCACTTCCACCAACTTTGGTGTACTTCCAAAAGGAATAGTCGTTGAACTTTACTTTTCAGTCTTAGCTGCTGGTTGTCCATTATTTTAGCACTTAGGATTTAACCTTATGCCATCTAGTTTATTTTTTTCTGCTTTCGCCACCTTTCACACTTACATCTATATTCTTAATTTATTAAACGGAACAGATATTATGTTGTAGTCAAACTAGCTTTTAGGATTTTCTAGCAATTCAAGTAGTTTTTTTATAGTTTTATAACTATTTTTCACACACATTTCTGTATGCGTTGACTAATTTTTATGATTTTATTTTTTTATTTCTAATTTTATTCTTAAAAATGTGAAAAATCATTATTTTTTTAATCAAAAATCATACCATTTATCTATCACTTTTTCCTCTAAAAAAACACATATTTTTTTCCATATCTTTAAATCCTTATTCATCCCTCTCCCCATTATAATTATAGCACATTTTTTTCACATTATTATATTTTTTTTATTTATTTTTTTCAACAAAAATAAAAATTTTAATTACAAAAACAAGGTATCTCTCAAAAAAATGATTTCATCTAAATTTAACATTTCTTAAAAAAATACCCTCTTAATTAATTCCAGTGAACGACTCCCGCTTTGTAGAAGCTGAAGACTTCTTGCAATATTTTTTTGTCAAAAATAAAAAAATAATTTTATTTCCACTTTAATTTTAAATTTCTTCCATTAAACAACTTATTTTTTTCTTAATTTTTGTATCCCATTTCATCTAAAAAAATTGTTTATTTTTTTCTCCATTTTTTTCTTAACTTTTTACCCACAATTTCAAATTCACTTTCAAATCAATCAAAGCTTCAATTTCTCGTCTCGCTTCAATTCCAATTTTTCTTCAACAAAGCACCGTCTTTTTCCAATGATAATCCCTTTTTGACTATCTCTTTCAACATAAATATTCACATCATATTTTCTAATATTCGGCTTCGTCTCAACATTTATAATCTCGACAGCAACACTGTGAGGAATCTCATCTTTCGTATGATGCAATATTTTTTCTCCCTAATTGTCTCAACAACAATTTTATTAACAGGCAAATCTGTATAATAGTCTTCTGGATAAAACCACACATCATTCGACAAATAAGGCTCTGCAACTTCAAAAATTTTGTGAATACCTATCGCATATTCTGCAGTCAAAGTTATGATATTTTCGTAATCGCCCAATTTTTCTTTGATTTCCAACTTTTTCTCTTCAATCTCTTCATCTGATAATTTGTCAATTTTATTAATTATCACAATTACAGGTGTATTCGCTTCTTTAATATGCTCACTCACAAAAATATCTCCAGTTGAAATTTCCACACTTCCGTCAAGCATAAACATTATCAAATCCACATCATTTAACGTTTCTAACGCAACTTCTGTCATATGCTCACCTAACAAATGCTTCGGCTTATGAATTCCAGGCGTATCAACAAAAATATACTGATTATCTTGAATATTTACAATCCCTCTAATTTGGTCTCTTGTAGTCCCAGCTTTATCTGAAACTATCGCAACTTTCTCTTTTACCAATTTATTCATCAATGTTGATTTTCCTACATTTGGACGACCAACAATCGCTATAAATCCTGATTTCATCTTTCCTCCTTCCATTTTATTTTTCTATTTTATTCTATCAATTTCAAAGAGCCATTTCATGATCCAAAAATAATCTCTATCGTATTTTTTCCTTACAGAAATAGCTTTCACCTTTAATTTATAATTTCTAAAACAATTTAAACAACAATTTGAACCAAGATATTAATTTTTCTTAACAAATTCCGATTTTAATTTCATCGCTCCAAATCCATCAATTTTACATTCAATATTGTGAATTCCGTCATCTATCAATCTAATATTTTTTTACTTTAGTACCTCTCTTCAAATCACTTGACGCACCTTTTTACTTTTTAAATCTTTAATTATTGTAACACTATCTCCATTTTGCAAAACATTTCCATTTGAATCTTTTTACAACATTTTTCCTCATTTTCACTATTACTTTCTTCTAATGTCCATTCATGAAAAACATTCTGGGCAAATTAACATATTCCCGTCCTCATACGTATATTCTGATCCACATTTTGGGCATTTTGGTAAACTCATTTGTTACTTCCTTTCAATTTTTATATTTATTTTCAATATTTAGTACAATTATAACATTTTTTTATTTATTTTTTTCTATTTAAAAAAATGTTTTTTTCATTGCAAAAAAATCGTATCTAGTATATAATATTATTATGTTATCTAAAAAGAAAGGAAAATTTTTATTTATGATTAAAATTGAAATGGACATGATTCAAACTATTGGTTTTGGCAGTCATTTTGTTGCTTATTGGTATGAAATTACGAAAAACATATTAAATTTTTTTGAAAAAAATATTGTATCCCAGCTCCTGTTATTGGTGGATTTTTTTATTTTCAATAATTTCACTTATCTTTAGGAAACAAATATACTTACTATTACATTTGATACAACTTTACAAACATTTTTTATGGTAATGTTTTTTACGAGTGTTGGATTTAATGCGAGTTTAAAAACATTGAAAAAAGGAGGAAAACAGGTTGGTATATTCTTACTTATTGCTGGAGGGCTATGTTTTTCTCAAAATATTGTAGCTATTGTAGTTTCAAAAATTATTGGTTTCCCACCTTTATTGGGATTGATGACAGGATCTACTCCTATGACTGGAGGACACGGAACTTCAGCGTCAATTGCACCTATTATTGAAGCGATTGGACCTCAATATGCTGGAGCTAAAACTATAGCAATTTCAGCTGCAACTTTTGGGCTTATTGTTGGTTCTATGATGGGAGGCCCTATTGCAGATAGACTTATTAGTAAACATAAATTATTACCTGTAGATTGGAAGAAAAACGTGAAAAAAACATTTGGAAGATTCAGATATTGATGAAGAAGTTCTAAAAAAACAACGACCATTTTTAGACGGGGAAAGATTTTCAATGGCATTCTTCTACATCTTGGTTTCAATGGGAATTGGTTCATATTTATCAATTATAATAACAGCACTTTTACCAGCTTTAAAAATTCCCAATATACATTGGACCTATGATAATCGCTGCTATTCTTAGAAATATATCTGATCAATCGAAAAAAACTAAATGCACCAATAAAAAGAAATCAGTGTTTTTAGAAGATGTTACTCTAAGTTTATTTTTTTAGCAATGGCACTTATGTCATTAAAATTATGGGAATTAATTAATTTAGCAGGACCGTTATTAATTTTTATTAATTGCACAAATTATTTTAATTTATTTCTATCTTAATTTCATTACCTTTTAAAGCAATGGGATCAAACTACGACGCTGCTGTCATGGTTTCAGGACATTGTGGATTTGGTTTGAGAGCCACTCCAAATGGAATTTCAAATATGAAAGCCGTTACAGAAAAAAATATTTTCTCTAAAATGGCATTCTTCGTTGTTCCAGTAGTAGGAGCTTTATTTATCGACTTTTGTTAATACTTGTATTATCACTTCGTTTATTATGTTTTTTTAAATAATAGTTTTTTTGATTTAAGCGCCTTTTTAAGATATTGTTCTTGAAAGGTGTTTTTTTGGCTCTATAATATATATGGGGATGAAAAAAAGAAATAAAAAAATAGCATAAATAACAAATTCATAGTATTATGTTTTTGCCAAAAAGACATAAGAAAGGAATTTGTATTTATGAAAAATAATTTTACCACATTCAGACCTGAAATAAAAGATGTAAAAATAAAAAAAGTGGAAACTTATCTGTGACACCTACCATGTATATGGAATAAGAGTATGATACAAACCATATCCTGATAAATATTTTTAAAGGACAGGAAATCATCAACCATAAGGGAAATTTCTTCTCTGTCATAAAGATAGTATAAAAAAAGGTTGGAATGGATATGTTCATGCAGTTATTGTAAATGCACTTGTCTTTAAATAAGTTTCTTCTACAGGAGATGATATCCCTGCCATTCTATGAAAAATCTTCTGTGTCTTCCTGCTCAATTACATCAATAATATCATCTATTGTTATTATTCCAAGAAGCCTATTTTTCAATATCCACCACCGGCAAAAATAATCAGATCATATTTTTTTTCTTATTTCATATGAAATAAATATTCATTCTCACTGATTTTCCTATTTTTTTAAATTTTTTTCAAGAACAGAATAAAAGCTGATCCAGACGCCATTGTTCCTCATAATCCATCTTTGGATTCTCAAAATAATATTTTTTTCAATAACCGGTAAAAAAATACCTCTGCAATTTCTTTACTGTTCATCCATAAATTCATTTTGTTCATTAAATTCAGGATTGGAAGAAAAAAGAATACGAATAGTAAGTATAGCTTTCAGTATAGGAGTACATCATTTCTTCAAAATGCCACAATACATTTATATTTTCACTTGCTTTTTTCCACATTTCAATATCAAACAGATGCTCTGTTTTCAGTCCTCCCAGATTAAACATAGTCATATAAACTGAAAAATTTTCTATTCTTGCTGTTTTAGGCTCAGTTTTAAGCACTTCAAACATAAACTCATTCGAAAATCTGTACATGAAATCAAGTTCCTCATCACTCCAGATTTTCTTCTCAAAGTGGCATTTATCAAGAATAAGTGAAGTGTCCAGCCTTATTTCTGCATATTTTACTATAAACTCAAGTATTTTTGGAAGAAAATGTTTTATCTCAAGTCCTGTTTCATCTAGATTTACAGCATCCAGATACTCCCACATTAACTCCCTTGATAATTCTCTGACTGGTGTCTTTATAAGTTTTTTTCTACATTTTCTTCACTTACACAGCAAAGGTGTACACACAGTCAGTTTTCCATTTAAATCATGAGTAAAAATTTTTATATGCTTCTTCCAGCATTTTTTTCATATTTTTCACTTATCAATTTATCATCAAGTTCACCATTTATTGCCATCATAATTTCTTCAGACGGTCTAGTTTTTATCTTAAATTTTTTTTCATCAGAATTTTTTTCTCCTGCTAGAAATATATTTATTATAACATATTTTTAGGCATTTCTCTTATTATTTTTTTAAAAAAATTTCCAATAGAAAAAAACTATATTTATGAGTGAAATTTTAATACATAAAAGGCTCTATAATATATATGGGGGTGGAAAAAGAAATAAAAAAATAGCATAAATAAGAAATTCATAGTATTATGTTTTTTTGCCAAAAAGACATAAGAAAGGAATTTGTATTTATGCAAAATAATTTTACCACTTTCAGACCTGAAATAAAAAGATGTAAAAAAATAAAAAAAGTGAAACTTATCTGTGACACCTACCATGTATATGGAATAAGAGTATGATACAAACCATATCCTAATAGATATTTTTAAAGGACAGAAATCATCAACCATAAGAAATTTCTTCTCTGTCATAAAGACAGTATAAAAAAAGCTTATTCAGCTTAGAATCTTTTTAAGGTTACCGAACTTTTTCCACCCCCACACCTGACAAAGAGCCAATTATTATACTAAAAAAATGTGAATTTACTTCTCATAAATAATCTTCACAATCATAAATTCACATTTCAATTTTTATTCTCTTACTCGTGTTAGCGCTCTATTTTTTTAATTCATTCCTACAATATTTTCATTAGGAACACTACTATAAGGACCATTTTTTTAAACTATTTGTTACATTTTTTTCGGATTTGTTAATAATGATTTATAGCTAAAAAGATACTTCCTTTTACTTGCGCATAATTTCTGTTGAAATTAATTTGATTTACTAATTCTTTTGCATTTTGCCATTCATTTACTTTGTACGCTGCTTGTCCAATATATAATTTTGTACCAGAATCTGCTGCATATTTACTCCACCATTTTACTAATGTATTGTATTCTGCTGCTTTAAATCCTTGATTCCAATAAATTTGTGGTGCTACATAATCTAGCCAACCTTTATCCATCCATAACAATATATCTGCATACAAGTCATCATAATTTTGAACACCTGCTGTTGTACTAGAACCTTTTACTGGATCTGTTGAAGCATTTCTCCAAACACCAAATGGACTTATTCCAAATTCTACATTAGGATTAACTTTTTTTAATAGATTTATGTAATTTTTTTCTATTAAATTATTTACATTATTTCTTCTCCAGTCACCTATACTAGCGAATTTAGAACCATATTTTTGATATTGCGCACTATCTGGATATTCTTGACCTTTAACTTTGTATGGATAAAAATAGTCATCCATATGCACTCCGTCAATATCATAATTTTTAACAACTTCAACAATACTATCCACAACATAATTATTAACTTCTGGTATACCAGGATTCAAATAAACATGCCCTCCATAAATAACTGTCCAATCTGGTCTCTTTTTCCCAATATTGTCACTTGAAAGTTTTTCTCTTCCACCTGTTGCCGTCAATCTATACGGATTAAACCAAGCATGAAATTGAATTCCTCTTTTATGTGCTTCCTCCACCATAAATTTCAAAGGATCATATCCAGGATCTTTTCCTTGAGTTCCTGTTAAATACTCAGACCAAGGTGAATATTTTGAAGGATAAAAAGCATCTCCCGCAGGTTTTACTTGAACGAAAACTGCATTCATATTCCATTTTTTTACATTATCCAAAATAGTAATAAAATCCCTTTTTTGTTGTTCTACACTAAGCCCTTTTTTTGAAGGCCAGTCAATGTTACTAACACTTGCTACCCAAACACCTCTTAACTCTTGTTGATTAGCAACATCTGAATTTCTGTTGCTTGTAGCATTACCTCCACCGATATTTCTAGCTCCTGTAATTATACTTTTGAGCATTTAATGTCGTAGCAGCTGATATAACCAATAGAGATACTGCCAATTTTTTTAACAATGATTTCACTAAAATCTCCTTTCTAAAAAAACATTTTCTATCTTCATTTTAATACATTTTTTTGCAATTTTTTTCAAATTTATTTTCAAATTTTTTTAAATCTTTTTCCTTTTACAAAAAAACAAGAAGAAATTAGTTACTCTTATTTATAGAAATTTTTTTCATTAAATAATATCAAAATCAATCAAAATTGGCAAATGATCCGATAACATTGTTTTTATAACCTTCACATCATTTATTTTTATATTCTCTGAATGGAGCACAAAATCCAATTCCTTTTTAGGCGACCAACTAGGAAAAAGTCGGCTTTTTCTCTAAATTCGCACTTTTCAGTTTCCCAGCTTTCATAAACAATTCTATCTCTTCAGTCCCCCACAAAGTATTAAAATCTCCAGCAACAATCATTGGTTTTTCACATTTTTCAATTAAACTAAACAATTGCACAAATTGTTTTCATTCGAGTTTTTTTCCACCCAACGCCAAATGAACTAAGAAAATTACAATTCCATTAGTTTCAATTTCAATTATTAATTTTTTTCATTCCATTATCTAAATAATGAAATTTATGATTTACTATTTCTTTATTTGATAATAATGCATTTCCTTGTTTTTCGCACCATTGGAAATTTCATATATCTCGAATTTTCTTCGTATTTATACTGATAAATAAAAATTTTTGTCTGTCATTTCACTCAAAAATCTCGGCTTGATTTTTTTGATTTCATACGAAATGATCCTAAATCGACTTCCACCAAACCAACTATATCTGGCTTTTTGTCTTTTAATAAATTTTTCCTATTCGATCTATTTGTTTTTCAGAACGACCCAAATAACCTCTAATATGTTTAAATCTCTTTATTAAATACTTCCCCGTTCCATATCTTATGTTATACAAAAGAAATTTCATTTTAACTACTTCCTAACTAATCCTACTCCATCTCCAAACGGTAATAAGATAAAATTATATTCTTTATTCAATTTTTGAATAAATTCTCTCAATCTTCTAACAATCGTTTTAAACCTTTTTGGAACATTTTTCGTCACTTTCGGCAACTAATCCTCTAAACATCAAATTATCTATAAAAAAATTACTCCATTTTCATTCAATAATCCATAACTCATTTCAAAAAAATTTTTAAATATTGACCTTTTGAAGCATCAAGAAAAAAATAAAATCATATTTTTTTAGACTGATCTAATTTAGGAATCTCCTCCAACGCATCACCTAAAAATCATTTCATTTTTTTATCTAGTAATCCCAACTTCTCAAAAATTCTCTTTCGCTATTTTTGTGTCTCTTTTCATCTATCTCAATAGTCGTTAATTTTTCCGCCATTTTTTTATTCGCAATTCTAGCCAAAAAAATAATCCCGAATAACCAGTTGCAGTCCCTATTTCCAAAATATTTTTTTGCATTAATATTATTCGCATTATAAATCATGAAATTCAAGACATCTCTTGTTATAATCGGAACCTTATCCTCCAAGCTCTCACGCTCTATTTTTTTCAACAATCTCATCATCAATCTCAAATAATTCCTGTGCATACTTCGATGATTCTAAAAAAATTTTCTATCATTTTTCTCTTTTCTATTTTTTTCTACCATTTTTTTACAAAAATCTCTAATTTTTTTATTTTTAATTACAATTTTTTTAAATCATTTCTCCCATTTTTAAACATCGGAAGCATAACCGCAAAAAAATCACAAAACCAATTATCAATCCAATAACTATTATCGACAATGGCTCAAATAATTTTAAAAAAATAATTTCACTTTTTCAGTCACTTTCTCATAATAAATCGTATTCAAATTTGAAAAAAAGCAGTTTCCACATTTCCAGTTTTTTTCACCAATACTCAAAAATTAATATATTCTCTATCAAAAAAATAAAGATTTTTAAAAAGCCTGTTGAATCGAAAATCCCTTTTTTCCACCTTTTTTTATTATTTTTTTTACCTCTGCATTCAACATCAAACTTTTTGAATTTGAAGTCAATTTTAAAGATTGCAACAAAGGAACATTAGCACTACTCAACATATACATATTTCTCGTAAAATTCAAAAATACAAATATCTTTATACAATTTATCCACAATTTTAATCTTCAAAGAGCAATTTTTTTCAATATTATAATTATTCCTTTTTATAAATAAAATTTGCTCCCAAAGACAATCACTCCTGCTACAACTAATAAAAAGTAGCCCATGTTTATTTACAATTTCACTCAGATTCACAACTAACTGTGTCAATCTAGGCAACTGCTGCCCTATATCCGAATAAATTAAAACAAATTTTTGGAACTACTAATTTTTAATAAAATTATTACAATAATAAAAAGCTGTCCCCATTACTGCCAACGGATACACGCTCAAATTTCTTATTTCTTTTTTTATCTTTTTGATTAAATTCATATTTTTCAGACAAATTTTTTTGAATATTATTTCCAAATTCCTGTTTCTTCTCCAATTTTAATCATCTCTAAAAAAATTCTCTATTGTCAGTAATTTTCCTAAATGCTACTTGCAAAGAAACTCCTTTTTCAATTTGAAATTTTGTTTTCAAAAATCTTATTTTTAAAATTTTTCTTTATAATTTCCTGAAATTATTTCCAATGCATTAACCAAACTTATTTTTACCTTTTAAGAGATAATACATCCCTTTGTCAAAGAAAAAAATAATCTTTTTCTTTTATTTTTTTCCTCATTTTTTTAAAAAAACTCTCATAATCCCCCAGATATAATTGTTTTATTTTTTTATTATTTTTTTGTACCAATGCTATTTTTTTCCTAAAAGCAATAGATCCAACAAATCCTGCTTCATCTCCAAGTCCAGGATAAACGATATAATTATCAATATCTTTTAATATCGCATCTTTTTGAACATAACCATTTAAAAAAACTCTTGAACATATTTTTCTTATGAATGGGAACATTTGTTTTTTTGTTTCATTACTCCACCACCCATAATTATTTTTTTGTGGTGATAAAAATTAAAAATATAGTTAACCAATGCCTGAGCCAAATAATATGCTTCCATTTCCCAAACTTCTGTTCTATCTGCTAATTCAATTCCTTTTTTTATTCCATCTAGCTTCAATCGCTGGTCCAGCTGCCATTCCTTCTAAACAGTCTTTATGAAACGGACATCTCCCTTCAAATTTATCATCTTTGTGTCTTTTAATAAAAATATGTCCCATTTCAGGATGAGTTAATCCTTGAACCATTCTTCCATTTACTACTGCTCCAGCACCAATTCCAGTTCCAACTGTAATATACATTACATTTTTTAAACCTTCTCCAGCTCCCCACCAAGATTCTGCCAACGCTGCACCATTTACATCTGTATCAAATTCCATAGGCACATCAAAATGTTTTTTCAATTCGCCTATCATATTGAAATCACTCCAATAAGGTTTTTGGTGTTTTTGTAATATAACCATAAGTTTCTGAACCTTTTTACTGGATCAATTGGTCCAAAGCTTCCAACACCCATTACATCAAATTCTTTATCACTAAAATATTCAATAACTTTTCTCATTGTTTCATCTGGAGTTGTTGTTGGAATACTTATTCTCTCAATAACTTCTCCATTTTCTTTTCCTAATCCACAAATAAATTTAGTTCCTCCAGCTTCAATTGCCGCAATTACTGCCATAAATTTCACTTCCTTCTTTATATTTTAATTCCTCAATCCCCCTTAATTGTTGAACTTAAAAAAATATCTATAATTTATTTTAATTCATTATGATAAAAATTCCAAAATTTCTTCTTTAGTTGCTGTTGCTGTACCAATCTTAGCTACAACTATTCCTGATGCCATATTTGCAATTACTCCAGCTTCATATAAACTTGCACCTGCCGAAAGTGAAAGCAACAACGTCGAGATAAATGTATCTCCAGCTCCTGTCACATCAAAAAAACTTCCCTTGCCACAGTAGGAACCCTTTCATAATTCCCATCATACAACGAAAAACCTTCCTCACTTCTCGTTAAAACTACACAATCCAATTGCAAATCTTTTTTTAACTGTTTCATCGCATTAGCAACTTCTTCTTCACTATTAAACTTACTTAATCCGAAATAGTCCAATATTTCCTTTCTATTAGGCGTCATTGTCGTAACTCCAACATAATTTTTAAAATTATGTGGCTTAGGATCTACAACTATTTTTTTATTATGTTCTTTAGCTATTTTTTTATTATACTTTCAGAAACATATTTTGTTAAAACTCCTTTATTGTAATCTGACAATAAAATTGCATCAATTTCATCAATATCTCTTTCGACTTTTTTTAATCAATGCTTCTTGCATTTCTTTAGAAATATTCGTATCTTTTTTTCCCAATCCAATCTTAATAATTGTTGTCCTTGAGATAAAAACACGACTTTTTTTATAATTGTTGGTCTAGAATCGTCCACAACAATTCCATCTGATTCTATTCCCTTTCGTCTCTAATTCACTAGTAAACTTCTTCCCGTTATCATCTTCGCCTATAACACCATAAACTCGCACTTGCCCTTCCAAACTCTTCAAGTTATTAGCAACGTTTGAAGCTCCCCTAATACAAATCTCTCTTCCTCAATATTCACAACTGGCACTGGAGCTTCTGGTGATATCCGATTCACTTTTTCCAATCAAATATTCATCCAACATCATATCTCCAATAACCGCTATTTTTAATTTTATTAAACTTTTTTTAGTATTTCTTCAAGCCTTTGAATTGATATCATATTTTTCCTCTCTCAAAAATCATTTTTCTTTACTATTATACTATACAATTTCAATTATTTCATTAATTTTTTTATTTTCTTTACTAAAATTTTTAAAGTAAAAAAACTTAGTCTAAAAATAGTATCACATCAATTATCATTTTATCTCTTGAATAATTGCTTCAATTTCAATATAAATATCTCTCATCTCCTTATTTTTTTCTTTGATATTTAAATAATGGACCTATTATTGGAATACTCGACAATATCGGTATTTTTTTCTAACTGTCTCTTTTTCCCTACATTTTGCTTCAATCCTCCAATAAACGTAGATCCCCCATTATTTAAAGTAATAGTCGTCCGAGTTTGATTTTTCTGTTTCGCCCTCGAAGACTCATTATAACTTGAAGTTAATTTAAAATTACTAATTTCTGTATCCATTTTTCAAAATAATTTTTCTTTTCTCCATTCACATTTTTTTATCTCAGGCAAAATTTTTAAAAAACTATTCCTGCTTCGGAAAATATCAGCTCAACATAATCTTCATTATTTTTTTGTAATTTTTTTCTCCAATAATTACTTCCTCTGTTACCCGTAATTCTCCTTCTTCCTTCTCCATTATCATCAACGTTGGCATCGCCTCAATTTTTTTATATCTCCATTTTCTTTCAACAAATTAAAATCAATCCCTAAAAAGTTCCTCCCATCGAAAAAAATCGAACTAATTGAAACCTCTCCATTTAAAAAATTTCCCAATCAAATTTTTTTCTATTTGGATTAGCATTTTTCAGGATTTATCGACCAGTCAATTCCAAGTCTCTCAAATAAATTAGAGCTTGTATCAATTATCGTTCCTTTAATAATAACCTGTTCTTTTTGCCCTATCCAATGACTTAATAATCCTTTTCCAGCTCCAAAAAAATTTCTTCTCGTCCCCATTCAAAAATAATTTTTATTATCAATCCCAATCATTTTAAAATCTTCAAACCCATCTAAAAGCTTCTGAAATTTCCTTCGCATCTCCATAATCCAAATAAATTTCCTTTATTTTTTTTGTTACTACAGGTGTTACTACCTTTTCAATAACAGTTTTTTTGCACAGAATTATTTTTCAGATTTTGATATTTCTCCATTTTTTTGATTTGTACTAGATGATTTTTTTGATTTTTTTATTATTCTGATTACTTTGATTATTTTTGACTATTTTTTTATTCTCTTTATTTTTCAAATTTTGCAATTCTGTCTGCAATTTTTTTTAACTTTTCCTTTTCGATGTCTTCTCGATAGATAAAAATTTTTTCCCATCCTATCTTTATCTTTTTATCCACATAATTATTAACACTACTCGAAAAAGCAATATTACAAACAAAAAAACACAAAATTATTAATAAATTCTTATATTTTTCTTTTTCTCATTCCCTCTCCCTTTTTGTTTCTCTCAATTCGCTCCTCTAAAATTTATAATTTTTTTACCCATTTTCTATTTCGCTGTATTTTTCAATATATCCCAATGAAATCTTATACGCTTCCTGTGTCAATTCAATATAACTCCGTGTCGTATCAATATTTTTTTACTCTTATTCACAAGATACAAAAATTTTCCCAAAATCATTCAAACTCCCACTTAACGTAAAATGAATATATTTCAAGCTATATCCTTTTCCTATCCCACAATTTCTCCGATTTCGAAATTTCTTTTAGTTTCAAACCACTTTCATTCGAAAAAAATATACACCATTTTCTTAAATTGTGATTCATTTTTTTATCGAAAAGAATTCAAATCTATCTATTAACATTTTTTTATTTTTTTCATAATCATTTTCCATTTTCTCTTTATTTTTTTGCCTTTTCAACAAGAATCTCATCTATTTTATCCTCTAAATTTTTTTCTTATTTTCGACTATTAATTTCCCATCTTTTAAAGTTTCTTTATACTTCGAATATTTATCATTCAGCCCAAAAAGCGCCCTAATAAAACCAAAACTAAAAAAACACCAAATTTTTTTAAATTCCCCATAATTTCTCTCAATTCCTCACCCAATTCCATATCTTCTAATTATCATTTTTCTTATCCATCATCGTATATTCAAACACAATTTCCTCATCATTATCCTTCAAATATCCCAATTCTGTACTCGAATATTTCCCTTCTAAATTATTCTCAAATTTCTCAAAAATTTTTCAAATTTATTAACCGTTCCCTGAACAATCCATTTGTTATCGCTATAATTAATTTTCGTATAATCCACGCCATTCCTACTATTTTCAATCAAAAAAATTTTTATAAAACTGTAATACTCTTTTTCTTGTAATATTAGAATCTACCTCTTCCAATAGAGATAATTCTTTTTGAATAATCAGGCAATTTCTCATTTTTCTTACTCAAATATTCCTTCTCCAACTTTTTCGTTTCATTCTTCAATCGCTCATTCTTAGCTTTTTCCCTTTCCAACGGTATCAAATTTTGCAAAAAAATATAACTCGCTCCTATCAGTAAAATTACAGCTACATCTTTAACTTCAAATTTCTTTAAATTTTTATCATCAAAAAAACTTCTCTTTTTTTCAGAAAATTAGGCTCCTCATACAATTCTGTCCCTAAAAATATCTCTTTTAAATTATCCTCACTCAAACCAACTGTTTTTCATGTCACTAAAATCATACTCTTCTAAATTCTCTAAATCATCAATTTTTTTAAATCGATCTCTTCAAACTCACTAATTTTCGAGTCTTCAATCACAAACCTTAAACTTTTTCTCTCTCAATCGTTAAAATCTCAGTATCTTCATTTTTATTATAATTATAAATCGAAGTTATATCCACCTTTATATCCAGTAATTTCTTTTTCCTGCTTAAATACATTTTTAAATTCCTCGATTTTTCTTCTTCTCAATACCAAAAGTTACATACTTGTCCTCAATGTGATTCAGAAAAAAATTTTTTTTCTTCAAATATTTCATTTCTTTCATTTTCCAAAAGAATTTTTTTCCTTTAAAATTTTCCATCTAAAAATTTTTCCTTAAAACTAATTTTCTCCAATTTCTGAGTTCCATTTTTTTCAATATTTCCTTCAACATTTTCTTCAATTTCATCATCAAAAATTTTCTATATTTTTAACATTATTATCTCCATAATCCGTCTCCATTCCTTCTATTTTTAAAAATACGAAAAAAATGCAAAAATCAAAGAAATTTCCACTTCTTCACTCAAACTATATTCATCTAAACTCTCTAAAACCGAACTCAAATCTTGATTTTTCATAAAAAATAAATTTTCTCTTCTATAAATAAATATATCTTTTTCCTCACTTCTAATATATATTTTAATTTGTTCCCTCACATTCTCTCCCCATTTATAACTTTTTACATCAAAACTACTACAAAAAAATCTCCAAAACCTAACTATCCCTCACTCAACTAATTTCTAAAAAAATAAAAATATTTTCTATAAAAATTTACTCTCTATTCTTGTTATCTCAATTTCTTTCAAACTCTTTCGCCTAAAAAGAAATTTTTCTCCTCATACTCAATTTCCTCCTCAAAACTTTTCTTGAATAAATAATTTTTAAATTTCTGTAAACCTCGTTTTTCCTTCAATGGAATCCCATATTTATTCCCATCTTCATCCATCACTTCTTTGAGCCTATACCCTCCAACACTTTCAAAACCAGAACTCAAATAAATCAACTTCTTTATCTCTATTTTTCCCCATATTATCAATTCCTATATTTGAATCAAAATACTTTTCTCTAGTTTCCACATTTACATTTTCATTATTAAAAATAAATCCCTTTTTCATAATTCTCTCAAAATTTTCCTCTTCCTTTTTGAATCAAAAAAACTTTTTAGAAACTTTTCTCTCACTCTTCACCAACGAATTTATCTTAACTTTTTCCCTCACAAAATACATAAAATTAAAAAGAAAATACCGTTATTATTGACAACACAATCAACACATAAATTAAACTTACTCCCCTATTTTTCTCAGACTCTTTCATTTTCCTACCTTCTTAAACAACTATAGTTCTCTATCAAAACTAAAATCTTTAAATTTCTCTAAGTATCAAAAATTTCTATTCTATAAAAACTTTAATAAAAAAATTTCAAAAAAATCAAACACTCAAAATTATAATCTCACTTTTCCCCAAATATTTACTCTTTATAGCCAAAATACCACCAATCTTCTCAAAATTTATATCTTCGTACTCACCAATCAAAGATCTATTACCGAAATTAGGAAATCCACTTACCTCAGAAATATACAATTTTTTTATTAACAATCTCCAACTTATAAAATATTCTATTCTTCTTATAAATTATTTGATTATCTCTCACAAATAAATTCGTCTTCTCACCACTATAATCGAATTCCTCCAAATCTCTATCTTCGAGCTCTACCTTCACTTTCTCCAATGCAAAAATAAATATTCTCATCCATTTTCTGACTATTCTTTTTCACATTCTCAATTATAGCAACTCTCTTTAAAAATACCGCAATAACCGACACTAAAACAGAAAAATATCAACATACTAATCAAAACTTCCACCAACAAATATCCCTTTTTGTTTTATCACGTTTTTTTATATCTCTACTTTTTCCCATTCTCTCACAACTCACTCTACTTTTCCCCTTTTTATCCCTATCTTCTTCGATCCTCTATCTCACAACTTCTTTTATTCTTTATTTATTTCTCATACTTCATATAAATTTTTTTCATCCTACTCAAACTAACTTTCTTTCTTCTCAATTTTACCAATCTCTAAATAAAACAATTTCTCACTCATTCATCTACATTACGAAATCTTCGGAAAAATAATACCTCTTTATCCCATCAACCTCAATCTCAAAAAAATATTCCTTCTCGTTATTTTTCATTAACATAATAATATTCCGTCGAAGATACCTTCACTTTTTATTCTTTTTCAAATAAATCATTTCCTAAAATTCTATATTTATCATCAATCATAAATCTACTATAAAAATTCCTGCATCCCTTTGATATCATACTGTCCTTGAAAATTAAATATTCTCAAATAATCAACACCTCTCAATAATTCCAACATATTTTCACTTTTGCAAATTACTCTTTTTTTCATCATCTGATTTCACATTCACTCTAAATGTCTTCAAAAAATATTCGCTATTGGAAACAAAACACTTACAATAAAAAAATATCGAAAAGCAAACTCTCTATAAGCATTTCTCCACTATTCTTTCCCAAACTTCTTCCCCTCAATAATAACCAGTCTATTCAAATCAATAATAATCAACCTATTCAAATATTTTTTTAAATAATTAATATATTCTCTATTATCTTTTTTTACAATTTTAAAACAATTTTTTTCTAGAATTTTCAAATAATTTTTTTAAAAACCAACCATCTTTTATTTACAAAAATATTTTTTTCACTATTTGATTTTTTTCTACTATCTCTTAAAAACTATCCATTTTTTTTACTTATCCATCACATAAAAAAACTTTTTCAAATAACAAATAATTCAAAAACAATATATGGAGCAAATGGCACATACTCTCCTCTTTTTCCCTCTCATCTTCCAATAGATTAACACCAAAACCACAATAACTGCCGATAAAAAAATATAAATTTTGATAAAAAAATAATACTTGTCTAAAATCTCTATACTTCAACAACCCACCTATGACAATCATTAATTTTACATCTCCAAATCCAATCAATTCCTTTTTAAAAATAGTCCTCAACTATATATAAAAATCAATAACGGCATCGAAAACGCACACCATCCCAAATATACCTTTTCAAAATTATTCCTCTCAATACCAAAGCAAAATCCCAATAACTAATAAGATTACTAAATCTCTATCCTTAATAATTTTTCTCTAAAATCTATAAAACATATCCTTGCTAAAACAACATATTTTTATCAATCCTAAACAAAAATCCTAACATCTATTTTCTTATCTCTTCTCCAGGAAAAAGCCTTACTGCTACTATTAATCTTCGCATAAACCTCCCCTTTATCATAAATAACAACTCCTTCAATATTTCCTATCTTAAAATTACCATTATTTTGTAGTCCAATTCCTAATCTATTCAAATTATCATATTCTTTCAAAACATCTTGCAAATTTTTTTAGGTAAATCACCACCATTATCAACACTCCAAGAAGTCGAACTATTATTCAAATCTGCAATCGCGCCAACAACCTTACTTCTATTAGCCTTATTCAAATATTTCCCAACTTGCGGTATCGCAATCGCCGAAATTATAGTAATAATCGCAACTACTAAAATAACTTCGATCAAAGTAAATCCCTTGTTCTTTCTTTTTAATTCCTTTTTCAAATAACCCATTCCCTTTCACCTCTTTTTTTAATTTATTTTTAATATTTATACTACATTTTTTTAGAAATGTCAAATATTTTTTTATTTTTCTATATTTTGAAAAATAAAAAAATAAATTTTTTTCAACAATAATCACACTTTTTGAATATTTCCTATAATTTAAAAGAAATTTTTATATACGAATGAAAAATGAGAAAAAGTAAGAAAAAGATCTATTAAGTGAGTTTAATAAAAAAATAAATTTTTTTCTCTGTAAACAAAAAGAAGATATTATATCTTCTTCCCATTGTCTTTATCTTAACTTTTTTTATTTATTTACTTTCATAGTTTTTAATAAAATTATTAATTTAAATTCTGAATTTTAAATGGTACGGCCTAGGGGATCGAACCCTGTTGCCAGGATGAAAACCTGGAGTCCTAACCACTAGACGAAGGCCGCAAAACTCTTTCTTGGTGGATCCAGCTGGACTTGAACCAGCGACCGCTCGGTTATGAGCCGAGTGCTCTAACCAGCTGAGCTATGGATCCTTAATGGCGTACCTGAAGAGATTCGAACTCCTGGCCCACGGCTTAGAAGGCCGTTGCTCTATCCAACTGAGCTACAGGTACACATCATTATTTTTTTCTTTATTAAAATGGTGAGCCATACTGGGATCGAACCAGTGACACCTTGATTAAAAGTCAAGTGCTCTACCGACTGAGCTAATGGCTCTCAATTTGGAGCAGGGAGACGAGGGTCGAACTCGCGACATTCAGCTTGAAGGCTGACGCTCTACCAACTGAGCTACTCCCGCATATCTTTTTGTGGTGCCTCGGGCCGGACTTGAACCGGCACGGAATTGCTTCCACAGGATTTTAAGTCCTGTGCGTCTACCGATTTCGCCACCAAGGCATATCAAATACTTTTTAATGGTGCCCAGACGCGGAATCGAACCACGGACACAGGGATTTTCAGTCCCTTGCTCTACCGACTGAGCTATCTGGGCAAAATGGCGGGTGAACTGGGATTCGAACCCAGACATCTTGCGATTTCGCCGGTTTTCAAGACCGGTCCCTTAGCCGTTCGGACATCCACCCATACTAAAAGCAAATAATTATTATTAATTTAAATTCTAAATTTTAATGGTACGGCCTAGGGGGATCGAACCCCTGTTGCCAGGATGAAAAACCTGGAGTCCTAACCACTAGACGAAGGCCGCAAAACTCTTTCTTGGTGGATCCAGCTGGACTTGAACCAGCGACCGCTCGGTTATGAGCCGAGTGCTCTAACCAGCTGAGCTATGGATCCTTAATGGCGTACCTGAAGAGATTCGAACTCCTGGCCCACGGCTTAGAAGGCCGTTGCTCTATCCAACTGAGCTACAGGTACACATCATTATTTTTCTTTATTAAAATGGTGAGCCATACTGGGATCGAACCAGTGACACCTTGATTAAAAGTCAAGTGCTCTACCGACTGAGCTAATGGCTCTCAATTTGGAGCAGGGAGACGAGGGTCGAACTCGCGACATTCAGCTGGAAGGCTGACGCTCTACCAACTGAGCTACTCCCGCATATCTTTTTTTTGTGGTGCCTCGGGCCGGACTTGAACCGGCACGGAATTGCTTCCACAGGATTTTTAAGTCCTGTGCGTCTACCGATTTCGCCACCAAGGCATAATTGTTACTCTCTTATGTTTTTCACAACTACTCGATTAGTATATCATAGCCTTTTATTTTTGTCAACACTTTTTTTATTTTTTTATTTATTTTTCAATCCCCTTTAATTCATTAGTTTTTTTAGAATCAAAGGGGATCAAATTATGTGCTTTTTATTCGCTTTCAACATATTTTGTTATTATTTCTTTTTGCTTTTTCAGCTATTTCTTCATATGAACCTTCTGGTTTGATTATATCTAGGACTGCTACTTTTATTTTTTTAGGTTTAGGGAAATTTCATATATCTTGAATATGCTTCAAATCCTCCTTTTATTCCTAAACATTGTACATCTATCCCTAATTCTTTAGAAATAATTGCGAATACTTTTTAAATTCAGCAACTTTTCCATCTTTTGTTCTTGCACCTTCTGGGAAAAATTAACACATTTTTTTCCACTTTTTTTAAATATCCTACAATTTCCTCTACACTTTTTCTGATATTTTTTTATTTATATCAATCAAAATTACATTTCCATTACTTACTAATAATTTTAGAGGAAATTTTTTTGAAATACCAGTCTATTGCTAAAAAAATATTGTGTTATAAAGGATTGATTTTGGTAGCAAACTTCCTAAAATTAATGGATCAATGAAACTTTGGTGGTTTGAAACATAAATTTTTGGTTTAGGATCTAATTTTTTTCTCTTCCATTTCTTTTGGATTCTAAAATATACTTTTATTATTACATCTAAAAATACTTTTTAAAAATTTTTGTAATCCAAACGATTTTTGTCATCTTTTATTGGCTTAGCTTCTTCGATTATTTGTTTCCAATTTATTTCATTATTTTCAATTTTTCACTGCTTTTTCATTAATATATTCTGATAAAAGTTTTAAATTAGGCATTTCAGCGAATTTTTCTTCATCTAATTGCAATCCAAAATTATTTTTCGATATAGGCAAAAAAATTCAACTATATCTAGTGAATCCATACCAATTTCTAATTCTAGATTTTCTTCTGGTTGAGGTTCAATTCCTTTCGCCTTTTTCACATATTCTTTTAAAAATTTTGTATACTTCATTGTCTGGTTCTGCTACTTTTGCTTTTTTTACAACATTTTGTTCGTATAAATTTGGAAGCATGAATCTTCGTAATTTACCGACTCTTGTTTTTGGTAATTCCTCTTCAAAAAAACTTTATAATCTAACACTTTTTCATAATTATGAGCAGATAAATTATAATCTTCAACTATATTTTTTTTATAAGTTTTTTTACATTATTGATGTTTCTTTTCTACATTCTAATAAATCAGGGAATTATTATTGCTGCTAGTTTATTTTGATGATTGAAAAATTCCTGCTTCTTTTATTAATTTATCACTTTTTAGCTATTAATCTGTTTTCAAGAGTTTCAGGATCAATATTTTTTTCCCATTTGAAAGGACAATCATGCTATTTCTTCTTCCAATTATAGTGATGTAGCCTTCTTCGTCTATTTTTGCTAAATCTCCTGTTTTAAACCAACCGTCTTTCGTCATTACTTCTGCTGTTTTTTCTGGCTTGTTGTAATATCCTTTCATAACGATAGGGCCTTTTACCCAAAGTTCTTCATTCTCAATTTTTACATCAACATTGTATAATTTTTTTCCAATTGTTCCGATTTTTCTTTCTTTTTTTGAATTTACAGCGATAACTGGTGAAGTTTCTGTTAATCCGTATCCTTCCAATGAATAAATTCCTAAAGTTTCATAAAAATCTAGCAATTTCTGGATCTAATTTAGCTCCACCTGCAACGATGAAATCTAAATGTCCTCCAAATTTTTTTATGAACTTTTGAAAATACTTTTCTTTTTAGAGGAATAGATTTACTTTTACTCATTATTTTTGAAAATTGCTCTTGTTATAAATTTTGCATCTATTTGTTGTTTTATTCCATCATAAAATAGTTTGAATACTCTTGGAACTCCTATTAATGCAGTTACTCTATTTTTTTCTAATGCTTCAAAAAAATCTCTTTACTTGCGATTTTTCTTACAAAAAAACTATTGAAGTTTGGTATCTTAACATTAAAAAGAACCGTTGCTGTTAGTGGCAAAACATGATGAAACGGCAATAATGCTAAAATCTGATCTCTATGATCAAAAAAATTCCTTTTTCATAAATTCCTTCCATTTCAGTCATTAAATTATTGTAAGTTAACATAACTCCTTTTGGTGACCCTGTCGTTCCTGATGTATAAAAGCATTGCTGCTGTTTGATTTTCTTCTGGTTTCTTAACTCAAATTCAGAATTTGCAATTTTTCATTTTTTTCATCATCAATTTTTAAAAGTTGTCTACATTCAAAACTTTTTATATTATTTTTAAAGACTGTAATTTGAAATTGCTTCTAAAATATTTTTTTCTGTTTCATTCGAACACATAATTATATCTGGATTTGAATCTTCTAATACATACAAAATTTCTTTTGGAGAACTTTGTGCATCAATTGCAATAGCAGCTGAATTCTTATCCCAAATTGTAAAGAAACTGTAAATCCACTCTGGTCTATTTTTCCATTATAATTAATCCAAATTTATTTTCTTCTAAATTTATAAAATTATCTGAGTAATATTTAATGTTGTTTACTAAATCGATATAGTTAATGTGATTATTTTCAAAATCAACTAGTGCTAATCTCTCGGTTTTTCTAAAAACATAATTTTTCCTCCTAATATTTTTTTCAAATTTTATTTTGAAATCTTTCTTCTCTTTTCTAATTTTTAATGCTTTTTACCATAATTTTTGTAAAATTCGGCTATTTGCTTTTCAATGTAGTATAACATAATTTTTAATAATTTTTATATCTATTTATTGTTTTCAATTTTTCTGTTATACAAAAAGAGAACTTATAAAATTAAATTTTATAAACTCTCTCCCTTTTTAATATTTTATAAAAAAATAAAAACTTTTTGATAACTCTTTCAAAAATTTCATAAATTATTTTCAATTCTATAATAAATTTATTCCGTTTTCTTCACAAGTTTTTACAATATCGTCTGACCAAATTGAAGCTTGAACTTCTCCAATATGAGCTTTTTGTAATAAGAACATACAAATTCTTGATTGTCCGATTCCTCCACCAATTGTTAATGGCAATTCTTCATTTTAACAATAATTTATGGAAGTCTAAATTTTTCTCTTTCTTCTAATCCCTAATTCTTTTAATTGTTTTTTTAATGAATCTTTGTCTACTCTGATTCCCATTGAAGATAATTCCAATGATCTGTCTAACACTGGATTCCACATGATTAAATCTCCATTTAATTCCCAATCATCATAATCTGGTGCTCTTCCGTCATGTCTTTGTCCTGAAGCTAAAACTTTTCCTATTTGCATAATGAAAATAGCTCCTTTTTCTTTTGCGTAAACATTTTCTCTTTCTTCTGGAGTTAATTCAGGATATAAATCTTCTAATTCTTGAGATGTTACAAATGTTACTTCTTCTGGTAAGAATTTTTCTGCTTTTTCATATTTTTCAGCTAACATATTTTGAGTTTTTGAATACGCTGAAAAATTTTTTTCTTACAGTTTCTTTTTAATGTTTCAACATTTCTAGTTTCTTTTTGTTAAAACTTTTTCCCCAATCCCATTGGTCAACATAAATTGAATGTGTATTGTCTAAATCTTCGTCTCTTCTTATCGCATTCATATCAGCATAAATACCTTTTCCAGCTTCTACTCCATATCTTTTTCAATGCCAATCTTTTTCCATTTTGCTAATGAATGAACGATTTCAATTGTTTCTCCTGGAATTTCTTTCATTTCAAATGCAACTGGTCTTTCCACACCATTTAAGTTATCATTTAATCCTGTAGCTTTTTTTACGAATAACGGTGCTGAAATTCTTGTTAAACTTAATGTATTTGCTAATTCTCTTTCAAAAAAATCTTTTGTCAATTTAATTGCAATTTCTGTTTCCATAATATCCCATTTTGGATCATAATTTTTTTGGTACAATTGTTTTTTTGCCATTTTCTTCTCCTCGTTTTACAAATTTTCATATTTTTCAATAATCGTATAATAACACACATAAAAAAATCTGTCAAATTTTTGAATTTTTATTTTTCAGCTAGATATTTTTGCTTGCTTTTTTTAGTATAATATTTATAGAATTTAATATTAACGAAGGAGAATTTATGAAAAAAAGTATTGTTTGTTTGTCTAGGAAATATTTGTCGATCACCAATGGCTGAGGCTGTTTTTAGAAAAAAATGGTTGAAGATGAGAAATTTATCAGATAAAATTTTTATTGATTCAGCTGCGACAAGTTCTTGGGAGCATGGAAATCCTGTTCATCATGGAACAAGAAAACGTTTGGCAAAAAGAAGGAATTAGTGTGGACGGAATGTTTTCACGTATTTTTAAATGATAACGATTTGACTTTTGATTATATTATTGGAATGGATGAGAGCAATATTTCTAATATTAAGAAAGTTTTCTAAATAATCGATTTAATGGCGAAGTGAAAATGCTTCTTGAATATGCTGGAGAAAAAAACGTGAAATTGCAGACCCTTATTATACTGGAGATTTTTGAGGCTACATATAATGATGTTTACAAAGGTTGTAAAGCATTGTTAGAAACTATAAAAAAAGAGATTTAATAAAAATTTTTGAATATTTGTGATATAATATAAAAAGATATATTATTAATTTTATAAAAATTAGGAGGAGAAAAAAATGGCATCAACTAAAAACTCATATTGGAAAATTTAATTTTGAAAAACTGTTTTATGAATGCGGCTGGAGTTTACTGCTTTTGATAGAGAGGAATTAGAGAAAATTTTTAAATTCTGAAGCTGGAACTTTTGTTACGAAAAACTGCTACACTAAGTCCTAGAGATGGAAATCCTACACCTCGTTACCAAGATGTACCTTTAGGGAAGCATTAATTCAATGGGATTACCAAATTTAGGATTTGATTATTATTTGGAATATTTGTTGGAATTGCAAAAAAACTCATCCCAGATCGTACATTCTTCTTTTCACTAGTTGGAATGTCGCCTGAAGATACTCATACTTTATTGAAAAGAGTACAAGAAAGCGAATTTAACGGACTTGTTGAATTAAATTTATCTTGTCCTAAATGTCCCTGGAAAACCACAAATTGCCTACGATTTGGAAACTACAGAAAAAAATTATTGACAGAAATTTTTCTTATTTCAAAAAAACCTTTAGGTATAAAAATTGCCACCTTACTTTGATATGGTTCATTTTGATCAAGCAGCAGCTGTATTTAACAAATTTCCATTAACTTTTATTAATTGCGTTAATAGTATTGGAAATGGACTTATTTTTAAATGATGAAACTGTTCTTATTAAGCCTAAAAAATGGGATTTGGAGGAATTGGAGGAGAATATGTTAAACCCACTGCTCTTGCAAATGTTCACGCATTTTATAAAAGATTAAATCCTTCTATTCAAATAATCGGAACTGGTGGAGTTCTTACTGGAAGAGATGCCTTTGAACACATTTTATGTGGTGCTAGTATGGTTCAAATCGGAACTACTTTTGCATAAGGAAGGTCCTGAAGCATTTAAGAGAATTACTGAAGAATTAAAAAGCCATTATGGATGAAAAAGGGTATAAAACTATTGAAGACTTTAGAGGAAAAACTTAAATATTTGTAAGAATTTAAATTTTTTTGTAAATTTTTATAAAAATGGAGTTATCTTTAGAAATTTTGTTAAGTGTAAAATATTTTCTAAAATATAACTCCTTTTATTTAATCTCTGTTTTAATAACTTTTTATTTTTAGTACCTTTTCTTATTACAATGAAAAATCAATTTTATTGTTTATAAGTGTTACATCTATTCAACCAACCTTGCAACCACTTTTTCTCATTTCTAGCAGGATCTGAATTTTTAACTCTTCTCTCAACACAAATTTTGCTGAATTACTGAATTCTACTAAAGCTGCTTTTTCCAGTTTCAGTACCTTTCATATTTTCCAAGACTTTGCAATAATCCCCATCCTTCTCCTCTGTAATTTTTCAGTTGCTGTTGTTCCTTCTCCTTTAAAAATTCACATAATCAATTAATGGATAAAAGTCCATTTGGTGAATTAGCAACTCTATAAAATTGTTTTTCACATTTTTCTTTATCTTTCACAACGGCTAACATTTTATTAAGTGAATCTTCCAATCTCTCGAAAATAAACTCAATTTGAATATCTTTTGTATTATAAAGAAAATTAATCAATTCTTGAATATCTGCATTTTTCTATGCTTTTTAAAAGCATCAAATTCTTTTTTTATTTTTCCAAGGTGCATACTGATTATTTTTCCAAAATTTTTGGCAATTTTATATTTTTTTGATTTATAAAATTGTACTAATGGTGGAAAAACTTTCTTCAAATGCTCCTTTTCACCTTTTTATACCAAATAAAGTGACCCAATTCCTAGTGATGGAAAAATTTTTCTCCAGAATTCCATGAAACTAAATTATTTTTCACTCCACCAGCTTCATTTTTAAAAATTTTTCTCAGCAACAACACTTAATTCCTCTTTTGAAATAGATAAATTTGCTTTATTTTCTTGATTTATTGTTGGTTGTACTGGTATTTCTAGTATTTTTGAGATTTCTCTTTTTAGTATATTTTCTTTTTGTAGTTCCATTGTTTGTTGTCTCTTGCAGAAACTGTTTTTGATTTTCTTTTAAAAATGCCTGCTTCCAACGAATTACTCGAACAAGCAAACACTATAATACTTGCCAATCTAAAGTTAAAATTTTATTTCCTTTTTCTTTTTCATATTTTTCAAGATTTTATAAAATTAATTTACAAAAATCCAACTCCTTTCTTTTTCTCCTTTTTATGAAAAACCTATTCATTACCTGATTCGTCACTTATCTCACAATAATTATTGTAAATATTATTTTTATCTCTAGCCAACGGCTCTCCTGTATCTTGATCAGTAACTATATCAAAAGTTTGACTGTCTGCTCGTTTCAAGACTTTATTTGTACAATACACATTGTTTCTATCTTTTTGCATAATACTCATTTTAATGCTACGAAAGTATTTCTGTTTGCCTTGTTAACTTTTAACAATTCTTCTGTATTTGAAAAATCATAATAATAAATATTGTTTTTATCTTTTCCATAGTATTCATTATACATTGCAAATGACGGTGCATCCACATTATTGAAAACTTTTTATCTTGTATTTTTGTATCATTGTTTCCTTCATATTGTAAAGAAAATAAATATACACCGTCATCATCTTTTATAAAATTCCCTTGTGGTGTACTTTTTACAATTTTTGAATCCTTCTGAATGTACAGATTCAATTTTTCACCATAATAATATACATTATTTGCATCTTTCGAATATCCTTCAGTCAAAACAGTAAATGTTCTCTGTATCTGCCAATGGAATTTTCATAAATTTGTCTTTTCTTGACAAATCGTAATAATATACGTTGCTTTTTATCTTTAAAAGTACCAATCATCTAGCACTTCAAATGAATCAGGATCTATCGTAGGAATTGCTTCCAATCTTTTGCCAAGTCGTATCAATTGGATCATTTATTGTAAATAAAGTATACACTATTTTTATCTCGTAAGAAATACATTGAATAATTTTCTAATAAAATATCAAATTTTTTTCGAACTAATTCCTTTCAATTTACTATTTTTAAAAATAAACATCTTTTTATCTTTTTGAAAAAAATAATTATCAAATATTTTTAAATGATTTCGCATCTGCACCTTTCATTTTAGAAATTTTTGTCGATGCATCGTAATAATAAACATCTCCTTTGTCCCTCGTATACATGTAATAATCAGGGATCAATTATACTGAAGTTTTTAGGATCCGCACCTTTTTACTTCTTCAATCGTTCTATCTGGATTCAAAACATTTTACAACATAAACTCTTTTTTTATCCTTCACATATGGACTTCTAAAAATCTGGATCGTCGTTTCCTTTTTACTGTTTCAAATGTTGCTGCGTCCACTTTATTTAATTTTAAACCAATATAATAAATTTTATTATTACTTTTTAATATATACGAATTTTTCACCTCAAAATTTTGAGGATTATATCTATCTATTACATTTAAATTATAAAAAGATATTGTTGTTATCTCTCCATAAATTGTATCTGGTATCAACTCAAATGTTTGTGGATTCGCTTTTACTTACTACTTTATTTTTGATAAACATTATTTTTATCTTTTGAATACTCATAATCAAGTACTTCAAATGTTTTTAGAATCTGCATTTGGAATTTTTACTCCATTATAGTAAACACCGTTTTTATCTTTTACTGTAAAAAGGATAATCACTAATTGTTTCAAATGTTAACAAATCCGCACCTTTATAGCTTTATTACCATAATAAACATTTTACCATCTGTAGCATAAGAATCACTCAATGCATTAAATGCCTTTGGATTTGCACCTTGTATAGGTTCCGACAAATAGTAAACATTGTTTATATCTTTTGAGTATCCTTTATTTAAAATTTTTAAATGTTGTCGGATTAGAATTTTCCAACACTATTCCTTCATAATAAATTTTTATTGTCTTTCGAATATCCATTTTTCAATACTTCAAATGATGCTAGATTTACTCCCTTGTAATTCTCTTATTTTCCAAATCAGTGAAAGCATACATTTTTTTCGTTGCTTTGAACATATACAACTCCATCATCCTCGTCATTATAGATTTTAAGGTCTGCCGCACTCAAATCAGGAAAAACTTCATCTTTATAATATACATTATTTTTATCCTTCGATAATTGATTCGCTAAAACTTCAAATGTTGGCAAATCAACTCTTTTCATTTCAAGTTCATAAAAATATTTTTATTATCGTCTGTTACATAATTATTTCCTAAAACTTTGAAAATTATTTACATCTAAATTTTTACTACAAGATTATTATTATAATAAACTTTTCCATCCCTTGCTTTATATTCAGAAAAACCCTATATTCCCAAAATAAAACCATCATTCCTATTAATTTAAATATCTTTTTGCATCCTACTGTACTCCTCTAGTTCCACACTCCAAACCTTTTTAATTTTTATTCATTTCATTTTAAGGCTTTATTTCAACTATATTCTATTATATCACATTATTTATTTTTATCGACATTGAAGGAATAAAATAATTGAAGATTGTATTTTCACTCTAAGATTTTTATTACTAATAAAATGAAAAACTGCACTTGTGTTTCTTAGAATGTGCAGCTTTTCACTTTAATTAATCTATCTTTTTCTTTATAAACCATTTTTGCTGGTTCTCTTTTTACATAAACCACTTTGTTTTTAGAATTTTTCTTTTTATTTGATTTACTCTTCTTGTAATTCTTCTAGAATCTTTCTCTCTTCACATAAACTTTTTCTTGCTGGTTCTCTTTTTTACATAAACTGCTCTAGAAAAATCCCAAAATTGAAAATCCTAAAATTCCTAATAACACTACCAATTTTTTTCATAAACTTTTCCTCCTAATATTACTATTTAATATTACACAAACTCCTAGTATAATACTTTCTATTGAATTATACCACATTTTTAAGCGAAACAATAGTAATAAAAATTGATTGTTATTATTCGATTATTCTAGGCCCTGCATTTTACTATATCTTCTGAGATATTTGAATATTTACTCGCAAAATTGTCATTGAACATTTTTACTAATTTTTTTCAGCGTATGTGTCATATGATTCCTTGTTATTCCAAGTATTTGAAAGGATTTAACATTTCTGCTGGAACATCTGGACAGCCTTGTGGAACATCTACATTGAAAAAAATTTATTGTGAACAAATTCTTGATTTTCGATTTCTCCATTTAAAAGCTGCATTTATCATAGCACGAGTATATTTCAATTTTATTCTTTCTCCAATTCCGTATGGTCCACCCTGTCCATCCAGTATTTACCAAATAAACTCTTGTGTGATATTTTTCAATTTTTTTCTCCTAGCATTTTTGCGTAAACTGAAGGTCGTTTTGGCATAAATGGTTCACCGAGAACAAGTTGAGAATGTTGGTTGTGGTTCAGTGACTCCTCTTTCAGTTCCAGCTAATTTTGAAGTAAATCCTGTTATAAAATGATACATTGCTGCTTCTTTTAGATAATCTTGAAATTGGCGGCAATACTCCAAACGCATCTGCTGTTAAGAAAAATTATTACATTTGGAATGTGTCCAACTCCTGTTACTTGAGCATTTTCAATATAATCTATCGGATATCCAACTCTCGTATTTTCAGTCAAACTTCCATCAAAAAAGTCTAATTTTCTAGTTCCAGAATCCATCACAACATTTTCAACTAAACTTCCAAATCTTATCGCATTATAAATTTCAGGTTCATTATTTTTTTATCTAAATTTATACATTTTGCATAACATCCACCTTCAAAATTGAAAAACTCCATGATCTGACCAACCGTGTTCATCGTCTCCAATCAAAAAGTCTTCTCGGATCAGCTGACAATGTTGTTTTCCCAGTTCCTGACAATCCAAAAAATACTGCTGTTTCTCCAGTTTCGGCATCCATGTTTGCAGAACAGTGCATTGGTAATACATCTCTTTCTGGCATCAAATAATTCATTATGCAGAACACACTCTTTTTGATTTCTCCTGAATATTGAGTTCCACAAATTACTACTTTTTCGCTTCGTAGTCAATAATAATTGCTGCTTCAGAATTTACTCCATCAGTTTCAGGATTACACTTGAATCCAGGTGCTGCAGTATTGTATAATCTTCTTTCATAATTTACCAATTCTTCTTTTGTCGGTCTTATTAACAATTGTTGAATGAATAAATTTTGACTTGCTAATTCATTTACAATTCTAAATTTTTAATCTGCAAGTTGGATCAGCCCCAGCAAAACCATCAAAAACAAAAATTTCTCTATTTTGTAAATAAGCAATAACTTTTGAATAAATAAAATCAAATTTTTTTCTTTGCTAATTGGCTTATTCACTTTTCCCCACGCAATCGAATCGTGAATAGCTTCTGTATCAACAATAAATTTATCCTCAGGTGAACGCCCCTGTATATTTTCCTGTTGTCACTACCAATGCCCCTGTTGATGACAATGTCCCTCTCCTCTTTCAATTGCTTTTTCAACCAAAATAGCAGGGTGATAAATTACGATAAACTCTCGTCGGATTAATTATCCCCAATTTTTTTAAACCATAAGTTCTTTTTACACTTTTCATATTTTTACCTCCATATGTTTCTTTTCTCAAATCATATCTTAATTGCAAAAAGAAACAAAAAAACAACGATAACGCTTATATTTTAACAATTCTTTCATATAATTATTCTTAAAATAATTTTTCTTCTTACTTCAACCTCCTTACTCTTATATTACCATGATATTTCAAAAAACAAGTTCTCTACATTATTTTTTTATGAACCATAAATCCTGTCGCTTGTTGTGTAGCCATTATTGTTACATCTGTAATTTGAACGTGCTTTGGCTGATTTGCAACGTATAACGCAATGTCTGCGATATCTTCTGGCTTTAATGCTTCAATTCCCAAATAAATTCCTTTCGCTCTCTTTCTATCCCCATGAAATCTGACTTCACTAAAAATCTGTCTCAACAATTCCTGGCTGTAATGTGCTAACCTTAATATTTTTTTATCAATTGTGTCAATTCTAATTCCATCGCTTAAAAAAATCTTACTGCTGCTTTTGTCGCAATAAACCGCTGCACCTGCATAAGCGTAAATTCCAGCAGTTGAACCCATATTAATTATGTGCCCTGTATTATTTTCCACCATATTTGGTATAATTTCACGACTTACATACAAAAAGACCTTTCACATTAGTATCTATCATTATTTCCATATCCGTAATACTATAATCTTGAAATTTATCAAGTCCCAAAGCTAATCCCGCATTATTTACCAAAAATATCAATTCTCGAAACTTTTTCCAATATTTTTTTCACAGTTTTTGCAACTTTTTCATATTTCGTTACATCCAACTCAAAAATATGTACATTTACTCCATATTTTCTCTCAATATCAGCTTTAATTTCCTGTAATTTCTCAATTCTTCTTGCACATAAAAATCAAATCATCACCATTTTTTTCCAAATGCATATGCAATCGCCTTTCCAATTCCACTTGACGCTCCAGTTATAAATACATTTCTTGACATCTCATTTCCTCCTTTTAAATTTTTCTTTCTTATTTTGTAACAATTTTTTTATAATTTTAAATATTATTTTTTTAAACCTCTATAAATTTTAATTTTTCGTTTTATTTTAAAAATTTCTCTATTACAAGTATAACACAAAAACTATTTTTATGGTAAAATGTTTATTATCAAAAATTTGAAAGGAGATTTTTACATGGAAAGCTGGTTATTTTTAGCCTTAATTTTATTCGTTGGATTTATCACAAAAAATCAATCAATTGTAATTGCTACAATATTCGTTATGATTTTAAAATTTTTACCTCATACCGACAAATTAATGGCACAATTTCGTACGAAAGGGATAAATTGGGGAGTTTTAGTTATTACAATCGCTATTTTTAATTCCTATCGCTACAAGTGAAATTGGCTTCAAGCACTTGATAAATGCCTTCCATTCACCAATTGGATGGGTCGCAATCGTTAGTGGAATCACTGTTTCTTTGCTTTCGGCAAGAGGTGTCAACTTACTTCACGGACAACCAGAAATTACAGTTGCTTTGGTTATTGGAACTATAATGGGAGTTGTTTTCTTTAAAGGAGTTGCTGCAGGGCCTGTTATTGCTAGTGGTATTACTTATTGTATTTTGCAGATAATAAAAATGTTCCATTCATAATGAGTGGAACATTTCTTTTTCTAATATTTGAAAATTATTTGTTAAATCGGTCTTCTAGATTCCGATAGAATTTTTATTGTAAAAATCAGTTCCTTCTAAGGTCGATTTCCATCATATAAAAATTTTACATTTTTCATTCTTTTCGTTTCATCTTCGCTCAATCTTCTTAAAATTGGTTGCATTTCATCGTGTCCATCAATTTTTATTAAAACATTATCAGCTTCAACGACAGAATAAGTTTGCTTCATTTTTGGATTATACAGTTTTGTACCTTTTTTCTAATTTTATTGGCTTAAACATTATAATATCTGAATTTCCCCAAGTTACATCTGTTGAATCAAAAGTATTGTATGTCTCACCTTTTTCCTTCATTGCATCGATTTTCTTTTTTGCCACGATTCCATATCCAGTTCTCCCCACTGAATATAATAATCATTTTTCCTTGTATATTTTTAACTAAACTATTTCCGCTTACATAACTTCCTACAATTTTCTCATTCATTTTTATCTTTTTCGTCATCTTTTTGATTTTCAGCAGCTTTTTGCAGCTTCCTCAATTACTTTATCAGCACCTTTTGCCACCTTTTTCCCATTATCTTTTTGATTTTCCACAAGAAATAACCAAAAATCAAAATTATTCCCAAAGCTATAATTTTTGTAATTTTTCATTTTTCTACCTTTCCACAATTAATTTTTAATCTTCCATTTTTCGCTCAATCCCAATTTTGTCTCTGAAATCAATACCGCAAACAATATTAATCCTGCACCAAAAATCACTTTTAAAGTCAACACTTCATGCAACAACAAAAAAATGCAAATAACGGTGCAAACAATGATTCTGTTGACATTAAAATCGAAGCTCTTGTCGATGTTGTAGCCTTTTTGACAAAAAAGTTTGCAGTAATGTCGGAATTGCTGTCGAAAAATAATACTAGATATATTACCGATACTAATGTCATCCCGCTTAACGGAGTAAACGCTCTTACACCAGTCGTTACAAATTGAGTTATTAAAAACAATATTCCAGCAACTAACATTTGAATAAATATTAATTTCATCGGCTCTATTTTCCTAGAAAAATACCCAGTCGTAGCAATTTGTCCCGCAAAAAAGAATGCACTTATTATTGTCAAAATATCCCTCTATTTATATCCGTCAAATTCATGTTTGCATCAAAGCTAATAACTCCAACTCCTGCTAGACAAACAATTGAAGCAACAAACGAAAATATATCAGGTTTCTTTTTATGCAATATCCAAAAAATATACGGAACAATTACGACATTTATTGCTGTAAAAAACGCATTTTTACTAGCTGTTGTCATTGTCAATCCATAAGTCTGTGTCAAATATCCCATAAATTGAAAAATCCTATCACAATCCCAGCTTTTTATATCTCTTTTTGACAATCTTACTAACTTTCTTTCTAAAAATCAAATACAAAGCCATAAATCCCAGCAAAAATCTTATCGAAGACAAATAAAATGGATCTATCCCTTCATTTCAATCCAATTTTCACAAATACAAATCCCTAATCCCCACAATATTCAACTAAAAGTAAACCAAAGTCTGCTAAATATCTTTTTCATAAAGATTTTTCCTTTCTATCCTCAAATTTTTTTGTAGCAAAAGCAGAATTTAAGAGTGGTGTTCGAACTCTCAAAAACATTTAAAATTATCAATTAAAAGAATTTATGATATATATCAATTTCAAAAACTCATTCCCGATATCTCCATTATTATTCCTCAAATATTCTATCACAAAATCTCTCACAATCTTTATTTCACGTACATTTTTCACAATATCTGTAAACAACATATCCGAAATCCCACTCTGCCTAGTTCCTAAAATCTCTCCTGAATTTCTTAATTTCAAATCCTCTTCAGCTATTTTAAATCCATCCGTTGTACTTTCCATTGCCTCCAAACGCTTTATCGAAATCTTATTCGTAGTTTCGATTCCAAAAACAATATGATTGATGACTTCACGACCAACTCTTCCTCGCAACTGATGAAGCGACGAAAGACCAAATCTTTGTGCATCACGAATCACCATAATTGAAGCATTTGGAACATTCACTCCAACTTCAATTACTGTTGTCGAAACTAAAATATCTATTTCTCCCTTTTTGAAAAGCCTCATCACCTCTTCTTTTTCCTGATACTTCTGCCTCCCATGAATCAACCCAATTTTCCAATTTGAAAAAAATCGCACTATATTCCTCAAAAGTTTCCTGCGCCGATTTTATATTTCCCCAACGTCTCACTTTCTTCAATTAAAAGGCGAAACAACATACGCCTGTCGCCCTTTCCTTAACTTTTTCTCAATAAATTCGTACATTTTACGTTTTTCTTCCTCTGATTTTATCCATTTAGTAACAATCGGACTTCTCCCCTTCGGCAGTTCATCAATAATCGAAACATCCAAATCTCCATAAATCGTCAACGCTAAAGAACGTGGAATTGGTGTGGCACTCATTACAATCAAATTTTCCAAATTTCCCTTTTCTCTCAATAATTTTCTCTGAGTCACTCCAAAAACGATGTTGCTCATCAATCACAATCAATCCCAAATTTTTAAAAATCACATTATCCTCTATCAGCGAATGAGTCCCAATCACAATATCAACCACGCCACTCTCTATTTCAGCCAACAGCTTTTCCTTTTTCTTCCCTTTCAAGCTCCCAGTCAACAACTCAACCCGAACATTCAAATTATTAAACTGATCCACAATTCCCAAATAATGCTGTGTTGCCAAAATTTCCGTTGGTGCCATTATCACACCTTGATACCCATTTTCAACAATATACAAAAAGAATAATGAACGAAACTATTGTTTTCCCTGATCCAACATCTCCTTGAATCAGTCTATTCACAATCTTTCCCATTTTTCAATTCTTTTATAAATCTCAGTAATTACTCGCTTTTGAGCCCTTTGTCAATTCATAATTCAAACTATCAATAAATTCTCGAACCAGCCCTTTTTTTATCTTCCAACTTATAAACATTACTATTCGCTTGATCAATCTTAAATCTATTCTGCAAAATTCCCAGCTTCCAAAAGCAAAAATTTCCTCCAGCATAAATCTCTTTTTCGCCCTTTTCCATAACCTCTTCATTCTTCGGAAAATGAATATCCATAATCGCCCTAGTCCTACTCAGCAAATTCTCCTGCTCCATCAATTCTTTTGGAATATTTTTCCTCCAACAAATATGCATACTCAAACAATGCCTTTTTCCACAATTTTTCCTAATAGTCGGTTGTTTCAATGAAGCTGTCGATGGATAAATCGGCAACATTGCCTCAGATATTTGCTCATCCCTTTTAAATTCAGGATTTATCATCTGAAATTTCATTGTCTTTCTAACTTTCCCATAAACCGAAACTTCATCCCCACATGAACATAATTTTTCACAAATTTATTATTGAAACCAAACAAGCTCAATCATTCCAGTCTCATCTGCTAAAATTGCTTTAAACATCGGTCTTCTATCAGCAAACTGACTAGAAATATTTACAATCGTTCCAGTTAAAAATAACAAACTCATCTGCCAAAATTTTATCTATTTTCTTACTATTTCCTCTATTTTCATATGCTCTTGGAATACAACAAATCATACAAAGTATGAACTCTAATTTATTAAATTTTCCAAGTTGTACTTTTCCCCAATCCCTGTATTTCTCACATCTTTCAGATCACTATACAACAAATTATAATTTACCATTTTCCAAAAACTCCCGTTCTTATTCTACTCATATAGTGTAACATATTCCAACCATTTTTCAAAAGAAAAAGTTGCAAAATCAATCATTTGCAACTTCTAATTTTTCCAATTTTATTTCATTTTCATTCCACGCTCTTTCAACTCATGTGAATATTTTTTCGCCGTCTCATGATCAGTCATAATCACTAATTGATCCCCACTTTTAACAACTGTTTCTCCATTTGGTATAAACTCTTTTTCCACCCGAACGAATCCCAACTATCAAAACCTTTTTCGGCAATTTCAAATCCTTCACTTTTTTATTATCAAATTCTGAATCAATTCCAACGTGAATCAAAATTGTAACAATTCTCGATTCCAACGGCACTTTTTCATTCGCATCCTTTTTCCCTGAAATCAATCTTTCAAGTAAAATCTCATAAATCGGCTCCATCGAAAGCAATTCTGTCAAAATATATGTCCCTGTCGAAACAATTATCAACATAAACAAATACGAAAAAAATTCCCAGTCATTTCCATTATTAAAATCACTCCCGTAATCGGAGCTTTTTACAGAAGCCGTCAAATATCCAGCCATTCCCAATAGCATAAAATGCACCACAAACTCTTGTGGAATCCCAAAATACGTTACTAAAATCGTACCATATATTTTCCCAACTAACGCACCAATTACAAGCATCAGTAAAAATTCCTCCAGGAAATCCCGTACCATAACAAATCATCGTATACAAAAATTTTGCAACTAATACAATGCCAATATTTTTTTATCGGCAATTTTCGCATCAAACATTTTTCAATTAACTCATGTCCACCACCTGTTATATCCTTGAAAAAAATCGAAATCAAAAACGCCAACACCATAAACAACGAAATTTTCACATATTTATTAAGTTTTATCCCTTTATGCTTATCCTGAAAATATATCAAATACGTATTAAAAACATTTTTCCACCAAGTGCTAAAATTAAGCAAAAATATAGCTGTTATTACAAAAACCTTCATTTTGAGAAGTTTCTGTCGGTAAATGAAAAATTATACTCAAATGTAACTCAGATCCAATTATTTTCCGTAACATCATTTCCCGAACCACCATAGCTACAAGTACACAAATCAACATCAACGGTGAAAAATTTATGCAATTCCTCCAAAGCAAATATCGCTCCAGCCAATGGTGCATTAAAAAGCCGCTGCCAATCCAGCACTAGCCCCAGCCGTCACCAAATATTTATTCTCAACTTCCTTTCTTTTCAAAAAGCCTGTCAATCCTTCACCAATCAAAGCTCCCAAATGAATCGAAGGCCTTCTCTTCCCATCGACATCCCAGCTCCAATTGCTAAAACTCCACCCCAAAACTTACAAAACAACTCTGGAAACCACCTAAATTTCAACTTTCTTTGTAAAAACGCACTAACCTGTGAATCCCACTCCCCCAATTAAAGGATTCTTACTCAACATAAACTGCACAATAACCCCTAATCAAAATAAAAACCAACAACCCAATCAAAAATTTCCCAAAAGTCATATTCTCATTAAAATTATTTCTAAAAATCGAAATCTTATCAAGCAATATCCGATACGTCGCAACAACAGCCCCTGTCACAATCCCGTCACAAGCGAACACAAAAATCAAAATAATTCTCTCCCGTTTCGTCTTTAACAATCGTATCTCTTTCACTTCCTCTAAAAATCGTTTCAGCCAAGACATCTCTCCTCCTTCAAATAAATGAATATTAATCTATATTTTCATTATATCGTATGTGAAGTTAGATTTCAATTTTTTATTTGATTTTTGTCATTTTTGTTGTTTTTAGCATTTTCCGTAACTCCTAACCCTCATTTTTTTATTGACTTTAAGTGATTTTCTTTCTCTATTTTTCATAGTGGTAGGAATTTTTACCATAAACTTATGGTTCCACATATTTTTCAAAATTTTTGAAAAATTTTATATAGAATTAAAAAGAAAAACGAAATGAAGATCAGTAAAAATCATTAGCTTAGAGTATAATAAATTTTTGATTTTTATAGTCTACATAATCATTTTTCTTTATCAAGATTGTAAAACTTAAAAATATCAACTATTTTTATACATAGTTCTCATAGAATTCAATATCGCTATTAAAGCTACTCCAACATCACCGAATACAGCTTCCCACATTGTAGCAAATCCTAATGCTCCCATAATTAAAATAATTCCTTTTACTGCTAATGCAAATATGATATTTTGCCAAACTATTGTTTTCGTTTTTTTCGCAATTTCTATTGCTGTTACAATTTTTGAAGGTTCGTCATTCATTATTACAACGTCAGCCGCTTCTATTGCCGCATCAGAGCCAACTCCTCCCATTGCAACTCCAACATCTGCTCTAGCTAAAACTGGTGCATCATTTATTCCATCTCCTACAAACAACACTTTTCCAGTATTTTTCCCATTTTCAATCATTACTTCTTCCAATTTTTCCACTTTTTGTGTCGGTAACAATTCAGAAAAAACTTTTGTTATTCCTAATTTTTTAGCAACATTTTCACCAATTTTCTTATTATCTCCAGTCAACATTATGATATTTTTAATTCCTTGCTTTTTCATTCCAAAAATAGTACTTTCAGAATCTTCCTTTATTTCATCAGCAATCACGATATTTCCTGCATATTTTCCATCTATTGCCACATAAACTACTGTTCCTAATTTTTCTTCATTTTCAATAGCAATTTTTTCCAAATCCATCAATTTCGCATTCCCAGCCAAAATATCTTTTCCATCAACTCTCACTTTTAATCCATAACCAGACAATTCCTCAAATTTTTCAATTTTTGATTTGTCAATCGAATTACCCATTTCTTCGTATTCTTTCACAATCGACTGTGCAATCGGATGATTTGAAAAACTTTCCGCATAAGCTGTATATTTCAAAAGTTCGTTTTCTCCTGTAGTTTCTGTATTTTGATTATTTTTCATATTAATTTCAGTAACCTTGAAAATACCTTTTGTCAATGTTCCTGTTTTATCCATTACAACCGTATCAATTTTTGTCAATGCTTCCAAATAATTAGCACCTTTTTACTAAAATTCCATGTTTTGAAGCTCCTCCAATTCCTCCAAAAAATCCTAATGGAACAGAAATAACCAACGCACACGGACATGAAACTACTAAGAATGTCAACGCTCTGTAAACCCAATTAGAAAATGGTTGTTGCAATAAAACAGGCGGAACTATTGCTAAAATCAATGCTACGATTACAACTGCTGGTGTATAATATCTTGCAAATTTTTGTTATAAAATTCTCTGTTTTTGATTTTTCCACTTGCATTTTGAACTAAATCTAAAATCTTCGAAACTGTTGATTCAGAGAAATTTTTCGTAACTTTTACAGTTATTAATCCAGTTTTATTAATAAATCCACTCAACACACTTTTCTCCAACCATTACTTCTTTTTGGTAACGATTCTCCAGTCAATGCCGATGTATCAAAAGTCGAATTCCCTTCTACAATTTCCCCATCCAACGGTACTTTTTCCCCTGGTTTAACCACTATTAACTCACCAACACCTACAGTTTCAGGCGAAACTTTCTTTATTTCATCTCCAATTTTTACATTCGCATAATCAGGTCTAATATCCATCAAAGCAGTAATTGATTTTCTAGAATTTCCCACAGCCACATCTTGAAATAATTCTCCAACCATATAAAACAACATTACTGCAACGGCTTCAGGATATTCTTTTATCACAAAAGCACCAACTGTCGCAACCGTCATCAAAAAGTTTTCATCAAAAACTTCCCCTCTTTTTATATTCCGTATCGCAGTCAACACAACTTCGCCACCAATAATTAAGTAACTAACCAAATACAAAACAATTTTCATAAAATTCGGCAATGGCGCCAATATTGCACCTGCAAAAATAATTCCACCAATCACAAATTTTGTAACATTTTTCTTGATATTGTCCTCTTCTGAGTGGCTGTGACTATGACCATGAGAATGTACATGTTCTCCTCATTTTCACTCATTCCACAAGCTCCTGAACAACAACAATGCTCTTCATGTTTATGAGAATGTTGCATTCCACGAATCTTTCTTTTCAGAAACAATAACACCTTCTTCAACTTTATCCACAACCTCTTGAATTTTTTTCTATCAAAGAATTTCTATTTTCTTCTTCTGTCGTAATAAATAACTTTTCTCCCAAAAAATCTATAGTTGCTTCCATTATTTCTGGCATTTCGCCAATTTTTCGTTCCACTTTTGCAGCATAATTCGGACAATCTAATCCAACTATTGATAAAATCGTCTCTTTAGCCATAATTTCATCACTCCAACTCTAATTTTACTTTTATTTTCTCTCAATAAATCACAAAATTTTTACTATCTTTTCTCTCCAATATGCGTCAATCCTTGCTCAATTATATGAATCACATGCTCATCATCCAACGAATAATAAACAACCTTCCTTCTTTTCTATATTTCACAAGCCTCCCCTGTTTCAAAACCCTCAACTGATGCGAAATTGCTGACTGAGTCATCCCCAAGGTAATCGCTATATCACATACACACATTTCCGACTGATACAACGCACTCAATATTTTTATCCGAGTTGTATCCCCCAAAATTTTGAAAAAGTCACCCAAATCATACAAAATCTCTTCTTGTGGCAATTTTTCCTTTACCATTTCAACAGTATCTTGATGAATCGCTTCTATTTTCACATATCGGTATTTTTCATTCTCTCTCCTTCCAAAAATCTAATTTCATAAAACTATCTCACAGCCTAAAACATATTCTAATAAAGATAAATTATTTTTCATTTTATAAAAATTAATAACAATATCTTTTATTATTTTTATTTTTTTAAATTTTTAATTTCAAATATATGAATGATTGTTCATATATTTGATTATATATTATTTTCCACCTATTGTCAATCATATTTTCAACAAAAATTTTCTTAAAATTATTTTTTATTTCTACAAATATTTTTAATACAATTTTTCTCACTGAATAAACTCAATAAAATCACATAAATTTTTATTTGATATCTAACGTTATTTATGATAAAATCGAGATTGTAAAAGAAAGGAGATTATGAATTATGTTAAATTTAATTATTAAACATTTATCTGCGTCAATCATGTTTTTGACTACTCTATTTTCAACTTCAGTTGTCACAACACCAGCACACGCAGATACTGTATCAGCATCAAAACACGTTTGTATTGATCCTGGACACCAATTGAGAGGAAATAGTCAATTAGAGCCTGTTGCGCCTGGTTCTTCTACTAGAAAACCAAAAGTTTCGTCTGGAGCTCAAGGAGTTGCAACTCAGAAAAAAATGAATATCAATTGACTTTGAAGTTGGATTAAAATTGAGAGATGCTTTACAAGCAAAAGGTTACAAGATAACAATGATTAGAGATAAAAATGAGGTAAACATCAGTAACAAGGAAAAGAGCTGAAAAAGCCAATGATTCAGGTTGTGATTCTTATGTTAGAATCCATGCTGATGGTATAAATAATTCTTCTATAAGTGGTGTTTCTGTATTAACTGCATCGGCTGAAAAATAGATATCTTTCACCTGCGGTTCAAAAAGCAAGTGAAAAATTATCAAAAGACATTTTAGCAGAATATTTAAAAACTACTGGTGCCCAAAAATAGAGGAATTTCTATAGAGACGACTTAACTGGTACAAACTGGTCAAAAATACCAACAACTTTTAATTGAATTAGGATTTATGTCAAATCCAGCTGAAGACAGAAAAATGTCAACAAAAGAATACCAAGATAAAAATGGTTTCTGGAATTGTTAACGGTTTAGAAAAATATTATAGAGAAAAATAATTTTTAAAGAATTTAGGGTGGTAATTTTACCATCCTTTTTATTTTACATATTTTTCTCAACATCTGATTTTCAAACAAAAAGAAGTCTTTTGTAAGACATAACTTACAAAAATAACTTCTCTAAATACTATCTTTCTTCTTAACTTTTTTTCTTATTTTGCTCCTTTAAAGTGAAACCTCTATGTATTAACTTCCCTTTTTCTATAATACATAATGACCTTTTTTCTTCATAAACTATCTAAATCTCTTTAGACTTGACCTTTTTACTTATATAACTATTACAAACAACCTTTTTCTTCTACAGCAATTATACACTTAAAAACTTTTTAACGATATCGACTTAATTTTTAGTGAACTTTTTTTCTTCATGATTCGGATTCGACCAAAAACCCTATCCTTTTTTTAACTTTGTAACTTCATTTTTTGCACACAAGCTCCTACCCTCGTATACATGACCTTTACTCCTTTTTGACCTTTAACTTTTTTCCTCACAAACTTTTAGATTTTTCATAAAATCTTACCTTTTTATAACCAAACTCCTTTTTGCATATAAGCTCCTACCCTCATATGCACGACCTTTTTCTTCATAAAACTCTTTATTTCCTAATCTCTATCTACGTCCCAATCTGTGATTCTTCCAGTATACGCATCGATTTCAAACTCATAAGTGTAACCTCTATAATGAATTTCTCCTTCATAGAATCTTCATCAAAATCAAAAATCTTTAATATTTCTCAATGTTGCACCTGGAACTTTTGCTAATGCTATTTGTTTAGCTCTTGCTGGGGTTATTTTTTTGATCTTTTATAAGAACTTTTTTTATAGCTGAAATTTGATTTTTATAATCTTTACTTCCAGCAAAACTCAAAGAACCTAATACCAAACAACCTAACAATGCTACTTTTAAGAATTTATTTTTCATAATCCTCCTTTGCATTTTTGTATTTGTAATTGCTGTTCCTTTTGTTACATTGTAATAGTATCATATAAAGATTAAAGAAAAAAATGAGAACTTTTAATTTTTTTCTCATTTTTAAAATATAAAAATAGACACTCTCTAATTCTGAGATTGCCTATTTTTCTAGATTTTCACGACTAATTTCATGATTATCTTTTATTTTTTGATTAATAAATTAATTTGAAAAATTATAATTCGATGTCTTCTTTTCTTAATGTTGGGAACAAGATTACGTCTCTGATTGATGCTGAATTAGTTTGTAACATAACTAATCTATCAATTCCAATTCCTAATCCTCCTGCAGGTGGCATTCCGTATTCTAAGGCTCTGATGTAATCTAAATCCATTCCTTGTGCTTCATCGTCTCCTGCTTCTTTCAATTTAACTTGTTCTTCGAATCTTTCTTTTTGATCTCTTGGATCGTTTAATTCTGAATATGCGTTTGCAAATTCTCTTCCTGAAATGAATAATTCAAATCTGTCAACCCATTCAGTTTCACCTTTTTGATTTTTTGAAAGTGGAGAAATTTCTTTTGGATATTCTGTTATGAATGTTGGATTAATCAATGTTTCTTCCACTTTTCTTCAAAGAATAAATTTAAAATTCCAAATTTTGTATAAGTTTTATCTTTTTCTAAAGGAATTCCAAATTCTTTTCGCTTTTTCAATAGCTTCTTCATCACTTGAAATTGAATCAAAATCAAATCCAGTTGCTTCTTTTTACAGCTTCTTTTCATTGTTACTCTTCTCAAGGTTTAGCTAAATTAATAGTTTTATCTTCATATTCAATTTCATATTTTCCATGTAACTCGAAAAGTCAAGCTAGAAATTAAGTCTTCTGTCAAGTCCATCATATCATTAAAAATCAGCGTACGCTTGGTACAATTCCATCATTGTAAATTCAGGATTATGTTTTACAGAAATTCCTTCATTTCTAAAAACTTCTATTAATTTCAAATACTTTTTCAAATCCACCAACTAATAATCTTTTTAAGTATAATTCAGGTGCGATTCTTAAGAATAATTCCATATCTAATGCATTGTGGTGCGTAACAAATGGTCTTGCAGTTGCTCCACCTGCGATTGGGTGCATCATTGAGTTTCAACTTCCGTAAATCCTTTTTCTAAATAGCTTCTAAAAATCTAATAACTTGGAATCTTTTTTTCATAGTTTCCATAACTTCTCTATTCATTACCAAGTCAACATATCTTTGTCTATATCTAGTTTCAATATTTGTTAATCCATGGAATTTTTCTGGTAGTGGTCTTACATTTTTGATAAAACTTCAAAAGATTTTGCTCTTAAAGTTAATTCTCCAGTTTTTGTTCTAAATAATGTTCCTTCAATACCAATGAAATCTCCCATTCCTAATTTTTTTATAAATTTCATATTCGTCTTCTCCAACTTCATCTTTTTTTACATAATATTGAATTTGTCCAGTTGGATCTTGAATTTTTCCCAAATCCATTTTTACCCATTCTTCTGAATGCAACAATTCTTCCCTGCTGTTTTTGAATACTTTTTCGCAAGTTTCATCATACTTATTAATTTCTGAAATATCATCTACCTTATCATAATGTCTTCCATAAGGCTCAATTCCCATTTCTTTCAATTCTTCTACTTTTTTTCAATTTTTCTTTTATTATACCATTATCATTTGGCGTTTGATTATTTTTGATTACTCATCACTTTTCCTTTCTTATAATTATTTTCATTTAAACAAACAAATTTATTTCCAATTTTATTGTATTAATTAATTCATTTCTATCCATTATATCATATTCTAACATAATTTTTCCATTTTCTTTAAATATTTTTTTGTTATTATCTCATATTTCCCTTTAAATTCTTTTTGTTATATATGAAAATGACGTTTTTATCCAATTTAAAAACTTGTTTTTGAGTTTATTTTTTTCCAACTCGATAAATCTCTAGAAAAATCAGAATGTTCTATAATTCTACATTTTCCAAATTCATCGTTGTAATGATACTCATTTTTCCGTCTAAATGATTTGTTTGTGCTATGTCAAATATTTTTATCATATTTTTTTGCTCAAATTTATCAATACTTGATATTTTTATTTTCATTAAAAAAATTTTTCTCCTTTTTACTCTAAAAACTCATTCAAAAAGTCATCCAAATCTTCTTCATCTTCGTCACTAGAAAAATCAGCAATATCGTCATCATCCAAATCATTAAATGGTTCTGCACTCAAGTCTTCAAGATTTGTTTCATCTTTTACCTTATCATATTCTCCGAAATCCTCGTTCCAGTACATATAATCCTTATCAGTACCATAATAATCTTCGTCCCATATTTCTAATATGTGATCTTCTTCATCTTCATCCAATGTTACTAATTCTTCTTCACTCACATCATAATAAAAAAACTCTTTTTACTCCTGATTCATTTTCGCAAATCAAATACTCCCTTATCCCCAACTGTAATATTTGCTAAACATGTAAAAATATTCCATTTCATCATCAATTACTTTTTCAAATTCTTCACCCTACTGAATACATGCTTCTCCTCCATTATTTATGATATTTTATATTATTATTAATCGAAATCCATCTATAAATTTGTTCTGCTAAAATTAATCTCATTAACTGATGTGGAAATGTAAATAATGAAAAATTTAATCTAAAATCAACTATTCTTCGCAATTCATCTCCGACTCCATTAGAACCACCTATTATAAAATTAATTTCACTTTTTTTGAATTGTTATTTTTTTCTAATAATTCTGCCATTTCTTCAGAACTTTTTTTGTTTTCCTTTAAGTCCAATAAAATATTATATGATTGACTTTTTTTATTAATGACATTTATTATTCTTTCTGTCTCTTTTGAGATTGCACTCTCAATCCCTTTATTATCGTCTTCTTCGCTTAATTCGACAACATTAAAATTTGCATACCGTGAAAAGTCTTTTTGAAAATTCTTTCAATTCCATCTCGTATGTATTTATCTTTCACTTTTTCCAATACATACTATATTAATCTTTACCATATTTTTTTCCCTTATTGTCAATTATTTTTCTTGAGAGTTTTTTTAACCGCTCCCAAATTCGGCTTTTTATCCTTTTTTTATTTTTTTCGTCCAAACATTTTATCTAAATCATTTCTCGTTAGTTTTACAATAATTGGTCGACCGTGTGGACAAGTGTATTTTCCAACTTCATGAAGTCTTCTGACCATATTTTTGCATCTCGTATAAATCTAATTTTTGTCCTGCTTTTTACCGCTCCTTTGCACGACATCGAAATAATTATATTTTCACGCAAATCCTTTATTTCCGCCTCATTTTTATATCTTCTAAAAAGTTTTAAAAATACATTTTTGAATTGAATCTCTAAAATCAAAAGGCTGGAATAGCTCGAAAAATAATCTCTTGATCTGAAAATTCATCAATTTCAAATCCAAAATCATTAAAAATTTCAATATTCTCAAAAAAATTATTTCCTTTTCACTTTTCAGTAACTTCCATTTTTGTGGCAATAAAAAGCCGTTGTGATTCAATCTTTTTGTTATAAAAACTTTATCTTTTCAACTCTTCATAAAGTATTCGTTCATGAATAATGTGTTGATCATAAATTTCAAGCTCATTATCCTCTTTACCAAAAATATACGTATCAAAAATCTGTCCTAGCACATCGTATTCTATCTGCTCTCCTACATGCTTTTCAAATGTTCCAATTTTATACCCTGTTTTTATCAGAAACACTTTTTATCCTCATTAAACAATACAATATCTGTTTTTTTCTCAATATTTCTATTATCCAAATTTTCAAAAATTTTATTTTCTGAATTAAACATTTTTCTGAATCATTTTCAATAACCGATTTTTGTAAAAATTTTCTATTATTCTCAGAATTTTCCACTTTATTTTTGTTATTCAATTGATTCATAATGTTTTCAAGAATATCATTATTATTAGCATTTTCAGTTACTTTACGATTTCCTTCTTCTTCATTTTTATCGAATTTTCTGAATTACTTGTAGAAAAATTACTTTGATCCATTTTCTGAGAATTATTTTTCATTTCTATTTTCATCATACGATTTTTTTCTTCTCTAGAATTTTTCTTCTACCAAATTCTCATTATTATCAACTTTACCATCGTATGTCTCAAAAACTAATAAATTTTTTTACCCATCTTATCATCAAATAAATCATCCGTTACCACATTTTCCGTATTTTTTTATTAGATTTCTCCGATAAATCAATATTCGGTTGCCAATTTTCCTGTCATTATAATAAAAAAATTCATCAATTTCATCTTTTATTTGTCGATAAACAATTTTATCATTAGAAAAATTTCACAATTTTTTGATGGATGCACGTTAACATCGATTTCATTTGGATTTATATCAAAAAAATATTATTGCAAAGGATATTTTTCCTTCATTAATTTTGTATAATAACCATCTAAAATTGCTCTTTCAATAGTTGCAGATTTCACATATCTTTTATTCACATAAGTAAAACATATAGTCTTTACTACTTGCATAAAATTTCCACATTTCCCAAATATCCGTACTTAAATTTTTGTTAAATTTCGTAAAACTGATTTTCCCAAATAATTCAAGAATTGCATTTTCTATTCCTTTTCCACTTGTTTTTATGCTTGGCTTTCCGTCTAATTCAAGTGAAATAGCAACATCACTATTCACAAGCGCTTCCCTTAAAACAATATCTCGAATTTTAGCATACTCTGTCGACTGTTTTCTCAAAAATTTTTTTCTAGCTGGCGTATTATAAAACAAATCTCTTATTTCGATTTCTGTCCCAACATTTTTGAAATCTCTTCAAATCCTCTAACCACGCCACCATAACTACGAATTTTTGTAACCCAATTGGACTACTTGCTGTTTTTCGTTGTTATTGTTAATTTTGAAACTGCTGCTATTGAGGCAAGTGCTTCTCCTCTAAATCCGTATGTTTTCAAGTTAAAAACATCGTCTTTTGTTACGATTTTTGAAGTTGCATGTCTTTCTATCGAAAGCAATGTGTCGTCTTTATCCATTCCAACGCCATTATCACTCACTTTTTACATCAAGTCCACCCTAAAAACTTCTATTTTTTTATCATAGTTGCATTCGCATCCAACGAATTTTCAATCATTTCCTTTTATCATAGAAGCTGGATTTTTCAACAACTTCCCCTGCTGCAATTATATTTGAAACACTCTCATCTAAAATTTTTATTTTTCCCATTTCGTCTCTCTCTAATTTCCCTTTTATTTTTTTCTTAATATCATTTTACATTATTCTAGTGCGTATTTCAATAGCTAGAAAAATTCTATGATTTTTTTCACAAAAAAATAGTATAATATAAAAAAGTTTTTAAAAATTGAGGTGAAAAATGAAATTAGAAAATTATACTTTTGATGAGAAAAGCAACAAAAATTTTTAGAAAAATTAAATTCGAATGGGAATAAAGGGTATTTTTGTTGGAGGCTGTTTACGAGATATTCTTTTAGGTAAAAACTCAAAAGATATCGACATTGCAACAAATATGGGAATATAATGATATAAAAAAATATTTTCTGATTATCCGACAAAGGAAGTTGGAAAAAGCTTTTGGAATTTTGATAATTCATTATGAAGATGAAAATTTTGAGATTGCAAAATTTAGAACAGATATTGGGAGCGATGGGAGAAGACCAATTCTGTTGAGTTTGTGAACGATATTGAAGATGATTTATTGCGAAGGATTTTTACATTTAATGCGATGGCATTTAATGAAAAGGATGGACTTATTGATATTTTTTTAACGGACAAGAAGATATTAAAAAAATAAGATTATTCGATTTGTTGGGAAACCGAAAAAACGGTTTGCAAGAAGATGGACTTCGATTGATGAGAGCTTTTAGATTTATGAGTCAGTTGGGATTTGATTTTGAGAAAAAAATACAGAAATTGCGATAAAAGAAAATATTCATGTGTTAGAAAAAAATTTCTCAAGAACGAATTACAAATGAGTTAAATAAATTAATTGTTGGAAAATATGCTGTTAAAAGTTTTGAAAAAATGAAAGAATTAAAGGTTCTTGATTATGTTTTACCTGAGTTAAAAGTGATTTATGATTTTGATCAGAATAATCCGTATCACAAATTTACACTTTGGGAACATAGCATGAATGTACTTGATGGTGTGAGTCCTGAATTAACAACACGTTGGAGTGCACTTCTTCACGACATTGGAAAACCTGAAGCAAAAACTGTTGATGAAAAAACTGGATATTTTCATTTTTACAAGCATGAAATTATTGGAGCTTCCATTGCAAAACGAATTATGTCTAGACTTGGTCAATCAAACAACATAAGAGACGATGTCTACACAATTGTAAAAAATCATATGAAATTACATAATAGCCAAAGTGAAAAAACAATAAAAACATTGATTAGCAACTATGGTGAATTAAATACTAAAAGATTAATTGATTTAGCAATTTCTGATGATGGTGGAAAAGGTCACGAAAATGACAGAAATGATAATTTGTGGAAAACTTTTTATCATATTGTGGAAAACATGAAAGTTCCTACGATAAATTCTTTAAATATCAACGGTTACGACTTAATGGAACTTGGAATTTATAATAAAGAAATTCAGAAAGTGAAAAAATATTTATTAAATGAACTTTTAGAAGGAATATCGAAAAATTCTAAAGAAGAATTGATTGAAAAAGTTAAGAATATATTCTTAAAAATTAGTTTTTAGAGAGTGTCCAAAATTTTATGTGAACCCAAAATATAATATATGTTGCAAGATGATATGAGAGTGTAAATTTTTGTGTAAATAAACTAGAAAATCCTTATATTACTAGTTTAGTATATCATAAATTTACACAAATTCAGAACACTCTCTAAATCTTTATTATCTATACATCTTATACAAATTATACAAAATTTAAAAAGTAGAGTACAAAACCCCTACTTAAATTTATTATTTCTATTATTTTTCTAGTTTTACAAATGTATATGTTAACGCAAAACTTACTCCAGCACCTACGATTATAGAAACTAAGTACAATGGTAATTGAGCGTTTAAGAATAATAAGATTCCAGGTATTACTGTTACTGCCATTCCTGATGCTTTCAATCCAAAAACTGATGCCAAGAATCCTCCTGCAGCTCCTCCTGCTAATCCCATTAAGAACGGTTTACCTTTACCTTTGATCAAGTTTACCCCATAAATTGCTGGTTCTGTAATTCCTAATGCTGCTGACAATGCTGATGGTAATGCCAACGCTTTTAATTTTTTATCTTTTGTTTTAACTCCAACTGCTAAAACCTGCTCCAAATTGGCCTGCAACAGCTGCTGATAACAATGGATTAAATTGGTTGAATCCATCTTTTGCAAGTAATTGAATTTCCAAGAAGTTAAATATAGGTGAACTCCTGTAACTACGATTAATTGTTGTAACTCCTCCAATTATAATTCCTGCTATTCCAAAAGGTAATTTTAAAATCCATTCTGTTCCAATCAAAATATAATTTTTCTAATGAGTGGAAAAATTGGTCCTATACAAATAATCCCAATGTACTCATGATTAAGAATACTAAAAAAATGGTGTTAATAATAAATCTAACGCATCTGGTATAACTTTTTCTCAATCTTTGTTCTAATTTTTGCTCCAATCATTCCCACAAATAACGCTGGTAAAACTGTTCCTTGATATCCAACTACTGGAATGAAATTGAAGAACATTATTGGATGTGCATCTCCTGATGCCACTTGATAAGCATTTGGCAATGAACTACTAATTAACATTGACCCTAACACGATCCCCAATACAGGTGATCCACCAAACACTTTAAATGCTGACCAAGCAACTAATGCTGGCAAAATAATAAATGCAGTATCTGTTAATACTTGTGTATACATTAAGAAGTTAGGATTTATGCTCTTTGGCGTTGTCCCTAATAATTTCAATAAATTTTCATTTGTCAATAATCCACGAAGTCCCATAAATAGACCTGTCGCAACCAACACTGGTATAATTGGCACAAAGATATCTCCAAATGTTCTCGAAATTCTTTGAATAATATTTCCTTGTTTTGCAGCCTCTTTTTTCATATCAGACACTGAAGACTCACTAACTCCTCCAAGTCCTTGAACTGCCTCATAAACTTTATTTACAGTTCCTGTTCCAAAGATAATTTGATATTGACCTGAATTGAACATAGTCCCTTTTACTTTTTCAATTTCATCAACTCTCTCTTTGTCAATTTTACTCTCATCATTTACCATTATTCTAAGTCTTGTCGCACAATGTGCAAATGATGCAATATTTTCTTTTCCCACCGACAGCTTCTACTACTTCTTTAGCTATCTCTTCGTAACTTTTCGCCACTTTTTCCACTTCCTCTCAAAATTATTAATAAAAATCATTTATCTATAAATATACATTATATTTTCCTTTTAGTCAATATTTTTTTCAAAAAAATTTTATCAAAATTTTAATCTATATTTCTTAGCTTCCAAAAGTCTATCCAAAAATCACAATAGCAGTCGCACATTCCAATACAACAATCGCTCTTGGCACAATCACTGGATCATGTCGACCTTTCACTTCCAAAAATATCTGATTTTTGTTTCTAAATTCACTGTTTTTGTGCCTTTGAAATCGAAGGTGTTGGTTTTTATCGCAACTTTAAAGCTAATCTACATCCCAGTCGAAATTCCTCCAACAATTCCTCCATTATTATTCGTATACGATTTTATATTTCCATTTTCATCAAAAATACATCTCATCATTCGCTTCATATCCAGTCAGCTTAGCAATTCCAAATCCTGCTCCAAATTCAATACCTTTCGTAGCTGGAACAGAAAAAATCATTCTTGAAATTTCACTCTCAATCGATTCAAAAAACGGATCTCCAATCCCAGGTTTCAATCCCTGTAATCATCACTTCCACAATTCCACCCAAAGAATTTTTCTTCTTCTCTAGCTTTCATTATCGCATTTTCCATCTTTTGAGCTATTCCATCTTCCAAAGTCGGCAAAATCATTCCACATAATTTATCAATATTCTCTTGAGTTATATCACTTTCCGTAAAATCTCTTTCCTCAATATCATAAAGTGATTTTATATGAGCTCCAACCAAAAATTCCTTGACTTTTTCAAAAATCTGTTTCGCAATCGCACTCAGCAAAATACAATCGAAGTCGTTATTCTCCCTGAAAAATGCCCACTTCCACGAATATCATTAAACCCATCATATCGATTAAATCCACTCCAGTCAGCATGTCCTGGTCTTGGTTTTCTTCTAAGTTCACTATAATCCTTTTGATCTCTGATCCTATTTCTAACAATCATCGCAAGTGGCGTTCCAGTCGTTCTTCCATCAAAAATCCACTCAAAATCTCAAACTCATCTTTTTCCACTCTAGGCGTTGTCAATTTTTGATCTTCCAGGTGCTCTTCTTTTCATTTCCTGCGAGATAAATTCTAAATCTAGTTCAGTTCCCGCTGGAATTCCGTCAATATTCACTCCCAATGCCGTTCCATGCGATTCTCCAAACAATGAAATTCTATAATTTTTCCAAAATTTGCTCCCCATTTTCTAGCTCCTCTCTTTTTAAATTTAAAATTTCATTTTTCTGCTTCTACCAATTCATCATAATTTTTACTTCTCAACAATTTCAATCTTCCACCCATTTTCACAAAATCATCCCAAAAATGCGGATAAGATTTTCTCACGCTTTCAGCCTCTTCCAAAACAATCTCTTTCTCACATCGAGATGACGCAACTGCCAAAGACATCGCAATTCTATGGTCATTCCAAGCACTCACCGTAACTCCACCAGTAAATCCTTGTACACCTTGAATAATCAAGCTATCCCCTTCCTCAGCCACATTCGCACCAAGTTTATTAAGCTCAGTTTTTATTGAAAGTAATTCTATCTGACCTCTTAATTCTAAGTCTTTCTCCATTAATAATCCGAGTCTCTCCTTCACTCAATGCAGCAAGCACAGTCAAAATCGGTGCAATATCAGGACATTGAGAAATATCAATCACAGTTCCTTTTGTTTTAGATGGCTTCACAATCACATAATCATCAAAAATCTCAAGATTTGCCCCCATTCTAGTAACAATCTCAATAATTTCCCTATCTCCTTGCAACGAATTTTTATTCACATGCAAACATTTCACTTCATTATCACGATTCGCCGAAATTATCCCCGCAACAATCCAAAATGCCACTTGCGAATAATCACCTTCAACAGTATAATCAAAAGGCTTATAACTCTGATTACCTTTTATCTCAAACGATTTATAATCATTATTTTTTATCTCAATCCCAGCTAACTGCAAAATTTCCAGCGTCAAATCAATGTACCCCTTCGACTCCAAATTTTTATTAATAATCAGCTTAGAATCCCCATCAAGAAGTGGTAAAGCATACAAAAGCCCAGTAATAAACTGCGAACTAATATTTCCATCAATCTCATAATTTCCAGCCTTCAATTTTTCCATTAACCGTAAGTGGTACTTTCCCACCAGTCGTCTTATATTTTAACCCTTGCTCTCAAAAATTTTATAATACGAATCCAGTGGTCTATCCACCAATTTCCCTTTTCCCATCAAAAAATCAATTCATTCTCACTCGTAATCCCAACAGGAATCAAAAATCTAATAGTCGACCCCGACTCATTACATTGCACATACTTATCCTTCGGAACAACTCTCCCATCATTCCCGACAATCTCAAGAGCACTTTCAAATCTTTTAATTTTCGCTCCCCAATTTTCCATAATATCCGTTGTTGTAGTAATATCCACAGAAAACTTTAAATTATCAATCGTCGAATTCTTCTCACTTTCGGCCAATGCTGCTGCAATCACTGCTCTATGCGAATAACTTTTTGACGGTGGTATTTCTATTTTTCCATTTAATGTACTTGGTTTTATTTTTATTTTCATAAATTTTTCTCCTTTTACATTGATTTTTTCCTCTTCATTTTAAGTCTAAAAGAACCCTTTAAACCAAAACCTTTATTCAAAATCTTATCCTTATCAAAATTCTCTTTCAACACTCAAAACTAAAAATTTATCCTACAATATCTGCTTCACTTGTAAATTCTCCGCTAATATTCCCCATTAAATCAATCCCATGCCCTGCAAAAAATACTTCATCATCATAATAGTACACCATAAAATCTCCATCAGAAGTTATATGCAAACCCCTTCAAGATAAATCCCATTTTAAAAACTTCTTTTGAAACTTTCTGTTCTTTTTAACTCTTCCTTTTCTTTTTCCGTAAATTTAGAATTTAAATTTTTTTCAAGTACAGCTATCATTTCATCTAAATCTTCTTCATTTATAGATGAAAAACCAATCTTCTGCCACTTCCATCAAATCTTCCACAATTCTATCCTTATTCTCTCATCCCATTCTTTTTTTGATTAAGATACATAATTTTTAAATTGTTCAATTGCTCCTTTAACTTCTTCTACTTTTTTTATCTTCACTCCAATTATGCCCAATTCCACCATCAAAACTCACACTTATTTTTCTCCCCAAAGCCACTCAACTTCAGTTTCAAAATTTTTATTTCTCCAAAAATTTCATCTTTAATAATTTTATTATCCATCTTATTCCTCCATTTTATTCTTCCTCAAGAATTTTAATATTTTAGCATTTGTTCCAAATTTACTTTGACGCATAGGTTTGACAATATTTTTACTTTCTGTCTCTGTCTTTTAATTTTATTCCAAATATCCAGAAAAAAACTATAAAAATATAATTATAGAAATTATTTATATCCTAAAAAATCATCGAAAATCCTAAGCAAATCATAGCTAACAATAGAACTTAACCTGCAAATAAAATTCCGTTTAAATATCTCTTCATAAATAATCCTTCATCTAATTTTTATTCAGTTTTTCTATTAAAAGACTCATAGATTTTCACAAAACTCATTTTATTTCCAAAAGCTAAAATAATATTATCATTTAAACTTTACAAATATCACTCCATCTGTTACACCAATTATATATTCTTCCCAGTTATATTTCATCATCAAATATAATATTTTCTTTTGAAACTTTTTTTTTCTTTAAATTATCAAATTTTCAATTTGTTTTGTCTGAGAAAAGACTGAAACTTAATTTATGTGATTTTCTAATGGAAATTCCCTATTCTCCATTTTCATTTTCTAATGCACGATAATTCTGTTTTACAAAATCTTCCTGAAATATAAGAATTTTATATCCGCCTGCATTAATTTTTCCCACTTTCCTTCGTTAGTTTGAAAAAATGGCTGTAAATGTATTTCCCACCATGTATACTTCCTTTGAAAGAAAATATTGTAATTTTTATAATAATTTTTCATTTTTCCTACTTAAAACCATCATTATAAAATAAATATTCGGATATTTCTTTTATAATATGAAACACAAAGAAATCTACTATACCTATATAATTAATAAACTATAAAAATCACTACGGTAGAGACATAAAATTTCTGCAATCTCAACAGTAAATTAAACTATCTATATTTAATACCAGCAAAGAAATTAAAATTTTGCTGAATTAAAAATTATTTTTAACCAGTTTGCTCTTTTCCACTTTTTAAAATTTCCTGTAACATATTTTTTCACCTCTAATATTTCAAATTGTGCACACATCTGACCTTTTCAGTTCCTTTGATTAACTATTTTCATTTTACAACCTAAAATTTACTCAAAACTTCCTTTTCTCCCATTTTCTAGTTTCAACTTCCCATTTCCTTTAAAATTACAAATTAATTCCGTCATTTGTACTTTTCTTATCCCTCACAATTTCAGAAATCTTTCTTGATACTCAATTTAGTCGGTAAATTTAATGCCCTCAATAGTTTTCAACTTTCACAGCTCCTTTTTAGTAAACTTTTTCTCTCCAATTTTCGTAATATACCACCATTCCAGCAGAAATTGCCTCTCCGTGAATATTTTCAATTTGTAACTGCTCAATTCAGACCAATCGTATGCCCAAAATTCAATATCATTCTCAAGTCTTCTTCTCCATCTTTTTCCACAACTCTCTTTATCTCAAGAACGATAAACAAGCTCATTCACATACTTCATCAAATGTTCACGCAATTTTTGTGTATAAATTTTCATCATCTTGCGAAACCTCAACTTTTCCACAATTTCCACAAGTCTATCAAAAATTCTTGTCATAAATACATCCATAT
>BNJU01000945.1_pt1 | contig 167447 bp, 230 predicted proteins | sample 8539281 | NCBI WGS metagenome assembly BNJU01 (sample SAMD00202456, study PRJDB9452) | human saliva metagenome | isolation source: human saliva | place: Japan | reverse complement strand
TGCTATCGAGCGCCGTATTCAGACGAATTAACCGAGAAAGGCGGAAGAAGGGCTATCAACTCTTTTCTGACAACCTGCGCAATCTCCTCTTAGTTGCTCGCTTCTGAAGGGCGCATGGTCCTGGGCTGACCCTGCCTTTCGTACGAATTGCCAAGCTGTGGCTGTCGTTGATGCGACAGGAAAATGCTGACGACCCAAGTCATCTATCTGTTAAACCAACCTCCGCTCGTCAGATTGAAGAAGCCAAGCAAAAGATTTGGCCGATAGAGTTGGTCAATACGGTGTGGAAATTATTGCCATTGAAATGGAACGTGATCGGAAAAGCAAGCCTTTGTGTGGAAGTTCTTAGTTTTCAGAAGTCAGCTATTTATCATCAATGAAAGAAATTGGCGCTTCGGTCTACTCTGCCTTGAACTTACTCATCAGAATTTCGAACAACCGTTGAAAAACGCTCTGCTATCTCTATCGCCCGTCATTTGGGATCCCCTTGCTGAATTGGTTAAAATTGATCGCAAAGTCATCGGCGTCCGGACAGTATCAGCGACGTAGAGTCAAAGAAACTATCTGAGTCTGGACTTTGTCGTCGACACCGTGGTAAACCAAAGTTGGTGTCAGTGTCAACACTAGCCAGCCGCTCTTCTTTTCACGTAGCTGGTCTAAATCGAAACTCATCTCTGAAAATATCGTCAAATACCGTGAAGAAGAAGGATCGCTTCGCGCTCAAATTAAGAAGGTTCACTCGTCTAGGCGCCAAAGCCTTTGAGCGGGCCTGCTGGTTTCCTCCGTGTCCCTGAAAGTAGCAATATCCTCCGATAATACCGGAGTTCACCCAGAAAGCTATGCTGCTGTCAGGAAGCACTTTTCCGAAACTTGGATATCAAGGACAGCAACGAAGCCCAAAATAAAGCTTGAGTCCCCTGGTCAGTCAGGAAATGGCGCAGAGCTAGACCTTGGCCCAGAAACTCTTACCAAGATATTGTTGCAGACCTTCTCAAAACCAGGTCGTGATTTCCAGTGACTCTTTGCAGTGCTCCAGTTCTCCGTCAGGTCTTGCTGGGATATCAAGGACAACAATATTGATTGGTCAGAAAGCTAGAAGGTGTGGTGCGTAATGTCGTTGACTTTGGTTGCCTTCGTTGATATCCAGGATTCATGTGAGGACAACATGATTCATAGTTTCGCATATGGTCGCAAATTTATCAAACATCAGCCAAGTGGTGTCAGTCGGAGATTTGGTAACGGTTTGGGTCAAGAAAAATCGATACTGAACGTGAAAAAGTCAATCTGTCGCTCCTAGCTCCGAATGAATCTAACTGAGTGACGTTAAATCTGTTTCCCTCCAGACTTTGGTAGACCTTTCTGCACACCCAAACCCCAGTGGAATTCTCGTCTGCGAACGACAGGTGGACGATTTTTCCCCTAGGATGGGCATTTGGATTTTTAATTACAAAGGTTTTCATAAGAACTAGGTTTTGGAAGTCTTTCTGTAAAATCGTGCGCCATCGAACTCTGTCACTATCATCTTTATTTTGAAAAAAGGTTATCGCCACAAGGACCGAGATTTTAAGGAACTTTTGAAAGAGTGGATGGACTGCGCTTTGTTCCCCTTTGAAAGACGAAAAAGTACCTACCTGGTCTATCGGTGCCATCTTGTCAGCAGCTTATCAACGTAGGGAGAATTGACACAAAACGCTATCGCTGTGGCGTCTGCCGAGGTAAGACTCGTCATCTTAAATCGGCCTAAGGACTGATGTTCCTGGTCTCGTTTTATGCTATACTACTTGTAAGAATACCGAAAGAGAAATAATCATGAATACAAAAATTTTATAAAATGAGACGAAATCGTATGGTGTCAGGAGTTTTAGCTGGTCTATCAGATAAGTGGAATTTTGATGTAACCCTAGTCCGCTTTCTCTTCGCCATTTTTACCGTGGCAAATTTTGGAGTCGGAGTGATAATCTACATCATCCTTGCCTCTATCTTACCAACTAAGGAAGACATAGAAGCCATGTACGGAACAGGACCACGAAAAAATCAAAAAGCCAACCAATCACGATGATGATGGCTGGTTTGGTGAGTTAACAGTAAATATTTGTGTTGCACTATGATACTTAAAAGAAGTAGCATAAATGACTGAAAATCCCTTGTGGTTGTTTAGCACAAGAGTTTTTGATATTAGTATAATCTGTTTGTCTTTAGAAAGACGAGTACCTGATCGAGCCATTTTCCAAATACTAGGATTGTGAGTTGCGATGATAATTGTTCTATTAGCATTACGAGTTCAAGGAGAATTTCCATAATTTCCTTGGAATTTTTGAGGGTCCTAGCGAGGCGAGTAGGCTCATCGGCTACAAAATTAAGGGAGGATGCTCAGGATAATCTTAGCAAGTGCTACGCGTTGAGCTTCACCACCAGATAATTCATAGATTTTTGGTTGAGACTTAGATAATCCGGTCTGACAGCTTGCAGTGCTTGAAGAAGAAGTCTCTCTTTTCCTTGTGTTCTTCTTTTTACCAATCAGTCCTAGCTCAAAGGTTTTCTCCGGATGGTCTGACTTTCTAATAGTCCAAAAATTCTGGAAGAGATAACAGTTCGTTACGATAAAATTCTCATTTTAGTGAAGTCAAGAGACTTTCCTTTGTAAACTATTTCTCCTTTATCGAGTTTCTAGTTTTTGCTAGCATATTGAGCAAAGTGGTTTTCCACAACCACTATCTCTATCAAAGCTTACTACCATACCACTTTTGAAAATTCAGATTCAAGTCTGATGATACGAGAACCAAATTGTTTCCAAATATGTTGTAATTCAGTATACTATCCTCCTTTGATAATGACTAGCATAAGTTTTAGTTTCCTTTTTATCTGGAATTTTTAATAGAAGAATAGCTAAACTTGAAAAAGCTGAGAAATAGAAACAGCGTAATCCATAAATTCTTAGAGATATATAGTGCTATACTACTTCCAATGAAGAGCGATTATCTGAAATGATATATCTGCTATGTAATTCTAAGAAATAATAGCCAGCTATTTTTCTCAAGAATATACTTTTTCTAAAGGATTCAAAAATAGAGTAGGTTTAAACTTGTAAAAAGTAAAATTGAAGTCAAGAATAGCAAAAATACCACTCACTAAGTACTATAAATTTCGATTTTTAATTTTTTTGATTTAACTGGAGAGTAGGTCTCTCTAGCAAAAGGATAATCTTGAAATCATAGGATCGAGTTGATAGTACTTCAAAAGTTCTTGTGTTTGCTGTAAATCGGTAAAATAGAGATATTCTGAGATTCGTAAACCAAAAATATAGAAGAATTTTTCCAAAGTGCCTTGAGGAGAAACTACGATAAAAATAGAGGTTGACAACCATTGATCGTAGAAATATGGGTAGTATTATAAATGAATACATCTTTTTGATCGGTATAAAGTTATACTAACTTCGACTCTATGCTTTGTATCACTACTGTATAGTCGATTAGTTAAATCTTCTTGTATGTTTTGTTTTATTTGTTCCTCATTTTTCTTTTTGTTCTTGGGGTAGTATACAAGAACCTGTCCATCTTTAGATTATTGATTTTTAAAGGGTTTCTGATGTTAACTCTATACCTTCTTTTTGAAGTAGTCAGGTGTTACATAGAGAATATTTTTCCCTTCCAAGTCATAGGGATTTTGTTCAGAATCATTATGAGTTGAAAGAAGTGTTTTATAAGCTTGAATAGCGAGATTATGTTTGACTAGAAAGGCATTTCCATTTTCTAAAGAATATTGAATAAAGTCAAACCATTTAATAGCATTCATTTTGAGTTCATCTATATTTTTCATTTGACTTGAACGACCTGTTTGAAGATTAACAATATTGGAGTGTTGTTTTCCAAGTAGCTTGTCCAGCCTCATTTTCATAAAATATATGATGATAAATGGACAAGCATAAATCTAATAACTAATAAGATAGACAGAGCTTGACCAAAGTAAAGAATACGTAAAATTGACGATTGGTAATTTCCCTTTGATGATAGAGAGGAGATGGACTTTTTAAAGAAATAGTAAAAAGAAAGGCAATTAGAAGACTAAAGTAAGAAAGTGACTGTGTAAAGAATAAAAAGTGTTCCTAGAAAGTCTGAACTTCATAGGATATCCCAAGGAAATGAGCAAGATACATGCTATCAACCAAAGCAGGTAGACCAAAAGAAGGATATCAAGTCCGTCTCTTGCGAGAGAAACGAAAGAAGAGATGGCTCAACCGCTCTCAGAAAATCAATCGAATCCCTGACTGAGAGAGATTGAATCTGACCGATAACAATTAAAACTAAGAAAGTCAGCAAAAAGATTAACATACTGGTGAGCTGATTAGGGTTGGGTAAACATGGCCAGTACGAAGGATACTCTATCATTTTTCAAATGCATTCGCTTTTTCTAGTCCAAGTTCTTTCAGATGAGTAGCCAATTCTTGACTAGTTAGGGGAACCGCTGATAATATTAGTTGTTGAAGATCGCTCTTGTGAATGCTTTCTTGACTTGCTGGAGCATCCAGTCTGGGAGTTGCCCATCTCCAAAAGCTTCGTAGAAAGTTCTTGATTTTCCATCACTATCACTTCCCAAATGGTTCTTGCGATAAGACTATTATGTTCTTTAGTAGGACTATTTAATTTCTTTTCATAACGGTAGAATAATCTGCTGCCCGCTTAATACTGCTGCACCTGGGAACAGGATTTGTGGAAGAGTCTTTCCAAAAGGACAAAAGCACCAATCAGAAAGAGTGTAGAAAGAGATTGCTGATGAAGAGAAAAAACACGTTTTCATAGGAACCTCTTTCTAAAAAGAGAGTTGAACCTCCTCCTTATATGATGATACGAATGATAGTTTAGCACCTTTAAAAATAATTAGCGAAAAGCCAATTCTTTTTACAAGATGTTAAAAGAAAAGCCTTTTTCATAATTTAATTTTACCATTATTTTAAGAATAGAAACAAGCAATGACAGGACTTCTTATAGTAGGCCATTTTTCAAAAATTCTTCAATCTTACAAAAATGTAGATTAAAGTCTCTTTGTGAGTTAGGTTATGGCAAGCCGTCTTTTTGCGATAAACTAGATTCATCAAGAACAAAGGGTAAAACCATGAAAAGAATCTTACAAAAGAGAAAAACCAAGTCAAAAAGATATCGAGCGTGTTCAACTGGGATGCGCTATGATGCAAGCACAGTTTCAATTGATGGGATATTAAGAAGGAGAAAAATCATGACGCTTTTTAGATGTAAAACACGTTCAAAAATCTACAAAACACGTTTCCAAAGGCAACCAAGTAGAGGGCTCTTAAGACATTCACTTTACTGTGGAAAAGGGTGACTACGTTGCTATCATGGGAGAGTCTGGCTCAGGGAAGTCCACCCTACTCAACATCCTAGCTATGTGACAGCCAACTCGTGGTCAGGTTTACCTAAAACGGAACAGACACAGCAACCATTAAAAATTCTCAGGCTTCGAGCTTCCGTCGTGAGAAGTTGAGCTTCGTCTTTAAGACTTTAACCTGCTAGATACCTTGTCTGTCAAGGGACAATATCTTGCTTCCGCTGGTTTTATCTCGAAAACCCATCACTGAGATGATGAAAGAAATTGGTAGTGACAGCTGAAAATTTGGGTATCAACCAATTGCAAGAAAGTACCCTTACGAGATCTCAGGTGGTCAAAAACAGCGGGTTGCAGTAGCACGCGCCATCATCACTGAACCTGAAATTCTCCTTGCGGATGAGCCAACAGGCGCCCTTGACTCCAAGTCATCTGCAGCCTTACTTGATGTATTTGATGAAATCAATGAGCGTGTCAAACTATTCTTATGGTAACTCACTCAACAGCGGCAGCCAGCAGGGAATAAGCGAGTTCTCTTTTCATCAAGGACGGTATTCTTTACAGCAAATCTACCGTGGAGACAAGACAGAGCGTCAGATGTTCCAGAAATCTCTGATACTTTGACTGTTATGGCAAGCGAGGTGAATTAGTATGTTTCGATTGACCAATAAGTTAGCGGTTTCGAACTTAATCAAAAACCGCAAACTCTACTATCCCTTTGCTTTAGCTGTTCTCTTAGCTGTGACCATCACTTATCTCTTTTACTCATTGACACTGAACCCTAATATTGGCAAGATTCGAGGGGGAGAAACTATCTCCATGACGCTCAGTCTTGGTATGGTGATTGTCACCATTGCCTCAGCTATCATTGTCTTATATGCCAATAGTTTCGTCATGAAAAACCGTTCCAAAGAACTGGGTATATATGGTATGCTGGGTCTCGAAAAGCGCCATTTGATCAGCATGGTCTTTGAGGAGCTTCTTATATTTTGGCTCCCTAACCTTGACAGCTGGACTTGGCCTAGGAGCTCTCTTTGATAAGCTAATCTTTGCTCTTCTTCTGAAGCTGATGAAAATGAAAGTGGAGCTCGTTTCGACTTTTCCAACCAATTGTCTTTATACTAGTTCTCATCGTCTTTGGCGCTATCTTTCCTAGGTTTGATTTTTATCAATGCCTTTCATGCACGCATGAATGCCTTCAGCTCTCTCGTGAAAAAAAGCCAGTGGTGAGAAAAAGGACGTTTCTTGGGTCTTCAAACCATTCTAGGTCTTTGATTAGTATGGGGAGCTAGCTATTTCCTAGCAGTTACAGTTGAAAAATCCACTTAATGCTGTTCTGATTTTTTCTTTGTAGCAGTCTTGCTGGTAATCTTTTGGACCTATCTCTCTCTTCAATGCAGGGATTACAGTTTTCCTACAAATCTTGAAGAAAAACAAGCGTTACTATTACCAACCCTAACAACATGATTTCCGTGTCCAATCTCATTTTCGTATGAAGAAAAAATGCGGTTGGTCTGGCAACGATTGCTATTCTTTCAACCATGGTCTTGGTGACTATGTCTGCGCAACCAGTATCTTTAAAGGGCTCAGAAAACTTTCAAGAAAGTCATGAATCACATGATTTTTGGGAATTACAGGACAGAATGTTGAAAAAAAGAGACATAAATAAACTCCTAGACCAGTATGCTGAGTGATAAAGGGATTGACTGTTACAAAGAAAAGAAGTCCTTACATACAGTAGCTTTGGTGTAGCAAACCAAGAAGGTGCAAAATGTAACCATTTTTGAGAAAGGTCAAAAATCGTGTTCAACCGAAAACCGTTTTTATGGTCTTTGACCAAAAGATTACGAGAATATGACGGGTCAGAAACTTGCACTTTCAGGAAAGGAAGTTGGATTGTTTACTAAAAAAACAAAGAACTTCAAGGACAGAAAGAACTGACTCTAAATGACGAGACCTATACAATAAAGGAAGAAATCAAAAAAGATTTTATTCTTGAACATGTCCCAAATCAGTACAATATTCTAACTTCGGACTATAACTATCTGGTTGTTCCTGACTTGAAAGCCTTTCTTGACCAGTATCCTAATTCTTCCATTTTTAATCAATACTACGGTGGTATGAACGTAACAGCTAGCGAGGAAGAACAGCTCAAACTTGCCGACGACTATGCAAAATTCATAATAACTTTAATAGAGAACTAAATAAAGAGGAAGTTATGTATATGGTAGCAATCTAGCAGATAGTAGTGCGCAGATGAGTGCTCTCTTTGGGTGGGGTCTTCTTTATCAGTATCTTTCCTCTCCATCATCTTTATGGTGGGAACAGTTCTTGTCATCTACTACAAACAAATCTCTGGAAGGGCTATGAAGACCGTGAACGCTTCATCATTTTGCAAAAGGTCGGTCTCGATCAAAAGCAAATCAAGCAAACCATCAATAAACAGGTCCTAACTGTTTTCTTCCTCCCATTGCTCTTTGCCTTCCTACACCTTGCCTTTGCCTATCCTATGTAGCCTCATCCTAAAAAGTCATTGGGGTGCTCGATGCGACCATGATGTTGACCGTTACATTGTCCATCTGTGCCATCTTCCTCATCGTCTACGTTTTGATCTTTATGATTACCTCAAGAAGCTATCGCAAAGATTGTGCAAATGTAAAAAGATACCTCGATATTCATCGAGGTATTTCTTTATCTTAAATGCTAAAGAGTTGTCCAAATAGGTAAGTTACACCCATAGTCAGAGTCCGATACAGAGGTTACGGATCATAGCAGTTTTCGTAGGAGCCTTGCCTAGTTTAGCACTGGTATAGCCAGTGACGAGAAGGGAAAGAGCCACGATAAAAACAGTAGCTGGGATGCGATAGTCACTTGGAAAGACGGTGATCGAAAGCATGGGAGGAAGACTTCCCAGTACAAAGGCGATAAAAGCTAGAGATAGCAGCATGCCAAGGTTGGTAAACTCTTCGTACTCGATTCCATACTTTTTCTTCGACCAAGGCTTTGAGTGGATTTTTAAAAAAGGCCTTGTTGGTCAAGAGTTGGGCGGACGTTTCACACTCACCGTTTTGTAGAAGTAAGCAGCATAGAGGGATTGTTTTGCAGATTCGATGTCTTTGTCCAAAGTAATTGCTCTCTAGCGACAGCTTCTTCAGTGTCTTTTCTGAGTGGATACAGAGACATATTCGCCACCTGCCATAGAAAAAGCACCAGCGAGGATAGCAGCCAATCCTGATAAAAAGATAATCCAGATATTGCTTGTCACTCTAGCAACACCGATAACGACTCCAGCGATGGAAATAATTCCATCATTGGCACCCTAGAACACCCTGCTCGTAAGATATTGAGTCGTCCTGCAAAGTTAGCATCAATTTCATGTTTTATTTCTGTCATAGTCATCTCCTTTCTCTCCATTATAGAGAAAAAGAGTAGGGGGAATACAAACTTTTTAAACTATCTGAAAAAAAGTTCTACGATTCTAATCTTCAGGCCCTTTGCAGTTTTACTCCGAAAAACGCAATCAGTTGCCACTCCTACTGTACTGGACCTTTTTAAACTTATCTATGGTATAATAGAAGATAGATTTATCAATTGGAGAATGAAGGATTTTATGATTAAACTTGTAGCAACCGATATGGATGGAACCTTTCTAGACGGAGAGGGTCGGTTTGATATGGAACGCCTCAAAAACTTACTCGTTTCTTACAAGGAAAAGGGGATTTATTTTGCTGTGGCTTCGGGTCGTGGTATCTTGTCCCTGAAAAAGTTGTTTGCGGATGTGCGTGATGAAGTGATTTTTATAGCTGAAAATGGGAGCTATGTTGAGTTTCATGGTGAGGATATGTACGAGGCTACTATGTCTCAGGACTTTTTACTTGAGCACTTTTGAGCTTTAAAGAAATCGCCTTATTTTGATGAAAGTAAAATGCTCTTGACTGGGAAAAAAGCTTGTTACGTATTAGACACAGTGGATGAGACCTATCTAAAGTTTAGTCGTCACTACAATGAGAACATTCAAAAAGTAGCGAGTTTGGAAGATATCACAGATGAGATTTTTAAATTCACTACTAACTTTACTGAAGAAACGATAGAAGCTGGAGGGACCTGGGTCAACGAAAATGTTTCTGGTGTGAAAGCCATGACAACAGGTTTTGAATCCATCGATATTGTCTTGGACTACGTTGATAAGGGTGTGGCTATTGTTGAGTTAGCAAAAAAACTTGGTCTAACCATGGATCAGGTCATGGCTTTTGGCGATAATCTCAATGACCTTCATATGATGCAGGTTGTTGGACACCCAATCGCTCCTGAAAATGCGCGACCAGAGATTTTAGAATTAGCAGAGACAGTGATTGGCCACCATAAGGACCAATCAGTGATGACTTATATGGAGGGCTTGTAATGGCAGATATTAAATTGATTGCACTTGATTTGGATGGCACCTTGCTGACAACGGATAAAAAGCTGACAGATCGTACCAAGGCGGTCCTCAAAGCTGCGCGTGATCGTGGCATCAAGGTCGTACTGACAACGGGGCGTCCTCTAAAGGCTATGGATTTCTTTCTCCATGAGCTAGGGACTGATGGTCAGGAGGATGAGTACACCATCACCTTTAATGGTGGTCTGGTACAGAAAAATACTGGAGAGATTCTCGATAAAACAGTCTTTTCAATCGACGATGTGGCACGATTGTACGAGGAAACTGAAAAACTCGGACTTCCGTTAGATGCCATTTCAGAAGGAATAGTCTATCAAATCCAGTCGGACCAAGAAAGTCTCTATGCTAAGTTCAACCCAGCCTTGACTTTCGTACCTGTCGCTTTTGAGGATCTATCTAGTCAGATGACATATAATAAATGTGTGACTGCTTTTGCCCAAGAACCTTTGGATGCAGCGATTCAACAGATTTCTCCTGAATTGTTTGACCAATACGAAAATCTTCAAATCGCGTGAACTCTTATTGGAATGGTCGCCGAAAAACGTCCACAAGGCAACAGGTTTAGCGAAATTAATTAAACACTTGGGAATCGACCAAAGTCAAGTGATGGCTTGTGGGGACGAGGCCAATGACCTTTCTATGATTGAGTGGGCAGGTCTGGGAGTTGCCATGCAAAATGCAGTTCCAGCAGTTAAGGCAGTTGCTAATGTGATTACCCCGATGACCAACGACGAGGAAGCCGTTGCCTGGGCTATCGAAGAATACGTGCTAAAGGAGAATTAGAATATGGGATTATTTGACCGTTTATTCGGGAAAAAAGAAGAGCCGAAAATCGAAGATATTGTAAAGAAGCTCTGGAAAATCTTGATTTGTCAGAAGAGGTTGAAGAAAACCAAACGGCAGTCGAAGAAACTTCTCAGGAAGAGACAGCCAAGAGACAAAAGTGGAAAGAAACACCAGCTCAAGAAGAAATTCCTCCAGATACCAACAGAAGAAGTTATTGAACCAGATACAGTCGAGGAAACTGCTCAGGAAGAGCTTGAGCTAGAATCTGATGAATTGGAACAATTCCAAGAGCCGGAAGAAGTTTTAGAAGAAGAGAGCCAAGAAACTGAAGAAGAACTAGCGTCAGAAGTAGTAGAAGAAGAACTTCCTCGAGTTGAAGAAACCGTTCAGGAAAAATATGACCGCAGTCTCAAGAAAACGCGTACAGGATTCGGAGCTCACTTGAATGCCTTCTTTGCTAACTTCCGCTCTGTCGGGTGAGAGACTTCTTCGAAGGGATGGAAGAACTGCTCATTATGAGTGACGTCAGTGTGCAGGTCGCTTCGAATCTAACAGAAGAACTTCGCTATGAAGCCAAATTAGAAAAACGCTAAGAAAGCCTGACGCACTCCGCCGTGTCATTATCGAGAAATTGGTTGAGCTCTACGAAAAGGATGGCAATTACGATGAACAAATCCATTCCAAGAAGACGCAGCAGTTATACTCTTTGTTGGTGTTAACGGTGTTGGGAGAAGACAACTTCTGTGGGAAGATTAGCTCATCGTTACAAACAAGCAGGCAAGAAAAGTCATGCTGGTTGCTGCGGATACCTTCCGTGCTGGGGCTGTTGCCCAGTTAGCAGAATGGGGCCGCCGATGTAGATGTTCCTGTTGTAACTGGTCCTGAAAGCCGATCCGCCAGCGTTGTCTTTGATGGGATGGAGCGTGCTGTGAAAGAAGAATTGATATTCTCGCATGATTGATACAGCGGGTCGCCTGCAAAACAAGGACAACCTCATGGCCGAGTTGGAAAAAGGTTGGTCGTGATTATCAAAGCGTGTTGTGCCAGGCGCCACATGAAACCTTCCTGGCACTCGATTAAAGCTTCAACTGGACAAAAACGCCTTGGTGCAAGCTAAAGAGTCAAAAGTGCACCTGTTATGCAGGTATTGTATTGACTAAGATTGATGGAACTGTCTCGGTGGTGTCGTTCTGGCAGTTCGAGAAGAACTCAATATCCCTGTAAAATTGATCGGTTTGGTGAAAAATCGATGATATCGAGTAGGTAACTCTGAAAACTTTATGAAGGGTCTCTTAGAAGCTTGATTTAATAGCAGTAAATAATCACTGCAGAGACGACTTGCAGATATTTTTGTTCTAAACGACCTTCTTCACGATAGGCGATATCAGGTTGCCAGGTCCATTTGATCCATACTTCTCAAATAAGTCAAAACTTGCGAGGGTCCCATACTTCCGGCTTTATAGTCATGAGTGGGGCACCATCTTCAGCCAGAGCTCTTCGATACGGTCAATCAATTTCCAAGAAGCACTTACCTCATCCCAGTGGCTAAGTTGGTGGAATGTTGTTCAAGACATCGTAGATCGATTTCTCGTATGGATCTGGTGAAGCCCCAGTAGCAGTAGCATCTGTACGATAATCCAGAGAGCTTGGCGCTAGATTAAATTCTTCCCCAACTTGTTTACCATTGAGGCTGAGAGAAAGCCCTCTGTTGGCTGGATATAGATGGTCAAAATATTTGGAGCCAATGGTTCTCCGAGATGAGAGTCCATTTGCTAAAGAGCGATATTGACATGGTCCCTTTTTCAGTCAGGCGTTTCCCTGTCACGGAAGAAGAAGAACACCACGGAAGCGATCGCTGTCTACAAAGAGGCACCAGATGCAAAGGTTTCTGTTGTAGATTCTGGGTCGACATTTGGCTCGCTACGATGAAATGTATTTCATGCCATCGATTTTACCAGAGCGATACTGACCACGGATAAACTGTTCTTTCAATTCTTCCTCAGTTGGATGATAGAGGTTTTAAAGACCTTTATCTTTTTCAGCACGAATCTCATCCTTTTGTAAAGCTAGCTGGTTTGTCCATGGCTAGAAGAGAGGAGTTGGAGGTATGGTTTTGCACCATATCACGAAGAGCACCAGATTGATGCGTAGTAGCCACCGCGTTCTTCAACACCAAAGCGTTCCTGAGGTAATCTATACATTATCAATGTGCTCACGGTTCCAAACATTCTCAAAGATCGTGTTGGCGAAAACGAACAGCAAAAGATACTCTGAATCATCTCTTTACCCTAGGGTAATGAGATGCGATACGGTAGATTTGCTCCTCATCAAAAGCCGCTAGGAGATCTTCATTGAGTTTGCTAGCTGTTTCGTAGTCTGTACCAAATGGTTTCTCAACGTCGAGCGCTCAAAACCTTTGCCATCAACAATGTTTTCAGATTTGAGGTGTTTGGCAATGGTTCCGAAAGAACTGAGGTGCCATGGACAAGAAGAAGAGACTTATGTGTGTTCAACTTGGTATTTTTCGTTGAGTTCAACGTAATTGACGCAAAGCAATGTAATGTTCCGTATCATTCACATCATAGCTTTGATAGTAGAAGTGGCTGGCAAATTCTTGGGCTTGCTCGGTACTATCTGCCAAATCAGGATGGACTCGACAGCTTCAGATTCAAAATATTCCCTTACTCCCAAGGTCTACGAGCTGTTCCGATAACTGCAAAAATGTTCCAGAGATTGCCTGATTTATAGAGTCTGAAAAGGGAAGGGTGAGTTTGCGTTTAGCTTCGTCTCCTCGCACCGAAGTGTAACAATAACCTTTGATGACATCTAGCTACCTAATTTCTATATTTTTCCTAGTTGGACTAGGGATGAGATTTTCTCATTGTCATAGTTTTATTTTATCATAATTTTTCATCAAAAATCCAATACGCAATTAAAAAGTGTGAGAGAACCTCACACTTTCGTTTTATACGTTTAAGACCTTGTCCAAAAATTCTTTTGAGACGAGGGTGTTGCGGGTTATCAAGATTTGATCACGGTGTCCCATCTTCAGAAATTCTCCATCCGCTGTGAAGATAACACGATTGGCTACCTGACGTGCAAATCCCATCTCATGAGTCACGCAAATAATCATGGTCATGCCTTTGCTCCGCTAATTCCTTCATAACGTTTGAGTACATCTCCGACCATTTCAGGGTGCAAAGAGCAGAAGTTGGCTCATCAAAAGGCATGATATCTGGATTCATGCTGGTCCACGAGCGATGGCCACACGCTGTTTTGCCCCTGAGAGGCTATCTGGTTGGCATTGCCTTATCCAGCAAAAGACAACCTTTTCACTAACTCCATCCCTAATTTCTCAGCTTCTTCTTTGGTCGTCCGTTTGTGTTCAATAGGAGCAAAAGTGATATTCTCTAGGACGGACATGAGGAAGAGATTGAAGTGCTGAAAAACCATTCCGACGTTTTCACGGACATGAGTCGACATTAGTTGTTCTCAGTCGAATCGTAACCATTCACAGTGATATGGCCACTCGTTACCTCCCTCGAAGGTTAAGGCTACGTAGCATGTGGTTACAGAACCAGAAGGACCGATGATACAGACATACATCTCATTCCATAGATTTAGTAATGTAATGCCTGAGAAACTTCATCCATAATACTTATGCAAATCATTTGTCAATTTTAGTTTTGCCATTAACGAGATCCTCTTTCTAAGCGTTTCGCTAGTCTAGTCAAAAAGCGTGATAATTACAAGATGAAAGATAGCAAAAGGATTTGCATACATCGTGAAGCTTTGCTGGTAGTGACAGGTGATGATGCTCTTTACGTTTGGAGACTTCACGAGCTTGACCGCTGACGCGAATGGTTGTATCTTTCAGCATTTCAATAACGAGACTGGTTGACAAGTTCAGCAGCATCAGACTGAGTTGCTTGTGCGATAAATCTTCCATGGTTTTCCGCAGAGATACCAAGACAGCGCTGGCTCCAGCTGCCCAGCTGGAACAACGGATCCACCACGAACAGTTTCCGGCGATATAAGCTGCCGCATTGAGCGAAGGACAGTGGGCCCAGCTACGAAAGTCGTTGATTGGACTTTGCTGACCTGTGATGGAATTCGATGAGTTTGATTTCGAAGATGAAAGCTGCTAGGGTCATCAAAGGGAGATACCACGAGATGACGCATATCTCTGGAAATGAGCTCTGAGTGATTTGTATGGACAACGCTGAACATACCGAAGATAATCCAATCATCGATGGCAATCGCAAACGAGATAGAGTGCACAAAGCGAGAGTGATTTCGCGCCCGCTAAAGGTTGCTTGCCGTTAGTTTTCAGAAGCAAAGCCCCAGATAGTGGTTTCGTCAACTGTGCGCTTGCGAAGCAGTTGTTTCTCCACAACTAAATATTTGTCGAGAATTTTGGAATTCTCCAGTAGCTGCAGGTTGGCAAGTCCCTTATTAAACATTTGGATCGGCACTCTGGATTGCTGCCTTTCTTGACTGCAAACGCTGTTTCGCCGATTGAGTCACAGCGATCGGCGTTTTTCAATTTTGACAACTCGGCTGATCGAATGTTTTGGGGCAGGGCTCATCAATCCATCCACGGCGCCGATGGCCCAGTGTTTGGGCCTGTCTTACATTGATGCACCATCTGCAAAGGTTTTTAATCTCGTAACCATGTATGCTTTGGTTCTCCGTAAAGGAATGTTTGAGAAGCGTCGTTCTTCACCAACTGTGTTTTGTCGCCAGGGTCTTCATAAACGATAGTACTTGATTCCTTTGACACCGGGAATGCGTGTTAGCAGTGTAGTAGGAATCTGAGAAAGTCGAAACGTTGCCTGGGCATCCGTAACAGACATACCAGCAATAATACCCATCAAGCTTGCAGCCTGAACAGCACTGATCGGCCATCAAAACCTCGGGTTGGTGATCTCAATTTCAAAACCTTGATGCTTTTGCAATGCCAACTAATCAAGTCCATATCAATACCAGTAGTACTCATTTAGCTGAGATTTTGAAATACAGAAAGAACGAAAAGATGAATCACTTGCAATGATACTGCTGATTTAACCAGTGTCAGCTTTTGCTATTCCTAGTAGAGAAAATGGGAAATAAAATGAGCAAACATGCTAGGATCTTCATTTTACTGGTCTCGCTCTGGATATTTTTAATTATAACAGAGCCAGAAGCCAAATTTTAATGGTTTTTATACAAGAAGATACTAACACATATACTTAACAAGAATCGAAAATTGAGAAACAGAGATCTATCCTTTTATGGTAAAATGGAAAGGAGTACTTAGAGGAGAGATGATTGTTAATGCAAGTTTGACAGAGGCCTGCTTAAGGTTCAAATTGCATGGCTGTTTATTCTCTCAGTTCATTGTGCTTGATTATTCCTTACCTTTTAAATGATTTTTCGTATGAGATTATTTTTGGCAAAATCTTTTTCCTTTTCCTTCTTCTGCTTCACTATATACAGTATTTCTAAGCGGTAGATGGAATCATGAATTTTAGAAAAACAAAGAAATTGATAGAAAGTAGATGAGCAGACCTTCACCTATTATAGGAACCTTTTTGGCCGAAAAACCTTTGGAAATTCCCTATCAGTATCGACCTTGTCATGAAAGATTGGTCAAGTCCATAGCCGATATCAAGCGTTCATCATCTCTCTCTTTTATGAAGCAGTTGAATACTTTTTGACTACCGATTGAGATTGGATGATAAAAAGATACCCGGGTTCTGATAGATGCTATTCAAAAGATAGTAAGACTGCCATCAAATTCGATAAAAAACTTGGTTTTCAGTTGCCGAAAGAAAAGAAAATATGTTGCGAAAGAACCAAATCATACGAATTCGCGTGGATAGAGGAGGTTTTCTCAGACCAAGAAATGAATGACTATATAAACGAAAGGAACAGTCGTGATAGATAGAAAAGTAAATAACAAATTTAAACTCGTCTCAAATACCAACCATCGGAGACCAACCCCAAGCGATCGAGCAGTTGGTTGATAATATAGAGGGTGGAGAGAAGGCTCAAATTCTCATGGGGGCGACTGGTACTGGGAAGACCTATACCATGAGTCAGGTCATTTCCAAAGTCAATAAACCAACTCTGGTTGTACTCACAACAAAACCCTAGCTGGTCAGCTCTATGGGGAGTTTAGGAATTTTTCCTGATGCTGTTGAGTACTGTGTCCTACTGACTAGCACCAACAGGCCTATGTACCTTCTAGTGATACTTATATTGAAAAGGATAGCTCTGACTAGTGAGAGATTGACAAAGCTTCCCACTCAGCAACTTCAGCCCTTCTGGAGCGTAATGATGTCATCGTTGTGGCTTCTGTCTCTTGTATCTATGGTTTGGGGTCGCCCAAGGAATACGCTGATAGTGTCGTTAGTCTGCGTCCAGGTCTTGAGATTTCTCGTGATAAACTTTTGAATGACTTGGTTGATGCCTCCAGTTTGAGACGTAGTGATTATTGATTTTCTCAACGCGGAAGATTTCGTGTGCGTGGGGATGCTGGTGGAAATTTTTCCCAGCTGCACGTGATGAACACGCTTTTCAGGTGAGAGTTCTTCAGGAGATGAGTGACCGTGTCCAAGGAAGTTGAGGCTCTGACGACGGGTCAGAGTATTGGGAGGCCGTGGATGCGTCTGGCGATTTTCCTGCCTGCTCGACTGTGACCCATGACGACCATATGGAGGTTGCCATTGCCAAAATTCAGAGCCAGGAGTTGGAGGGCGGTTAACGACTGACTCTGCACAGAAGGAAGGAGAAACTGCTTGATGCCCAACATTTAAAACAGCAGGACTGAAGTATGATATCGAAAGAAATGCTGGCTGCCACATGGATAGGCTGCACTGTGCAGGTTGCAGAACTACTCACGCCACATGGATGGACAGAGCGAAGCCTCCTTATACGTTACTTGACTTCTTCCCAGATGATTTCTCTGAAAATCATGATTGACGAGCCACATGACCTGTGGGGCAGGTCAGTATGTCTACAATGGAGACCGTTCTCGTAAGGAAATGCTAGTAAATTATGGTTTCCGCTTGCCGTCTGCTTTGGAGCAATCGTCGCTACTTGAGGAAGGTTTGAAAGTCATGTCCATCCAGTGTGTTTACGTTTCAAGCGACACCTGGTGACTACGAAAATGAGACAGACCAGGACAGTGATTGAGCCAAATCATTCGATGACCACGGGTCTTTGGATTCGAAGTGGAAGTTCGTCCGACTATGGGACAGGTTCAGTGACCTTTGGGTGAGATCAGCGCGTGTTGAAAAAGAGCACGAACTTTTCTCTTTGACCAGAAAATGGCATTTGAAGACTTAACTTGGACTATTTCAAGGAAATGCATTACTCAGGTCAGCATGCACTCGGAGATCAAGACCTATGGCGACGGAGATTATCCGTGACCTGCGCATGAGGTGCATGCGATGTCTTAGTCGGAATCAAGCCTACTCCGTGAGAGGATTGACGTTCCTGAAGTAAGCTTGTTTGCCATTCTCGATGCCTGACAGGAAGGTTTCCTTCCGCGTAACGAACGCAGCACTTATCCGGACTATTGGTCAGTGCTGCTCCGGCGAAACAGTGGAGCGCATCGTCGTCATGTATGCGGATACAGATGGCCAGTCTCTGCAGCGGCTGCTCGGTGGAAACCAGCCCGTCGTCGGAAAAGTCCAGATGGCTTATCAATCATGAAAGACGCAAACATGGTATCGATGCCACGGACAATCAGAAGAGATTCGTGACCTAATCGCTTGTGACCAAGGCGAGTTGCTGGGGAAGAGAGGACAAAGGAAGTCGATTATCAGCAGCCTCCAGCGAACCAGAGCGCTGAAAAGCTTGTCAGAAAGCTAGAAGAACACAATGCCGAAAGCACGTCGAGGCGCCCGACTTTGGACAGCAGCTCAGATCCGTGATGTGATGGTGTGCAAATCAAGGCGTTGGATTGGATAGGATGGAATGAATGACGATACAGAAAAGCTAATAGAGATTTCCACGCTGGGGTAAATAGCAAGAAATAATCCTAAAGTTTAGATTATATTGGCTGAGCTGATGTTAAAATTATTTCCTAGAGTTTCTGATTGAGAATTTTGCAGGCACTTCTCTGACTTTCCTTTAGATTTACTGTTGCCATCTAATCAAAGTGATGGAAAGATTATTATTATAGGCCGGACTGATTAGTGAGTGAGTAGGACTGGCATGGTAAGAAATAGAGAGATGTGGCCAAAGAAGATAAAAGAAATTAAAATAAAAAGTATGATAAAGACTGATTTGGGTCTCTTTTAAGTAGACTACTCTATGGCTTTTTATGGGAGATATATCTCGACTTGACTATATTGAAAAGTTTTAATTCTAACTTTTGTTGAAAGATTTAATTTTTAGAATGTATACATCGAAATAAAGAGGTAGCGAGTTGCGTAGTGGGTGCTGTCAAAGCAAAGATAGGGTAGTGAGTCGGAAAAATCAATCTGCAAAGAGAAGAGATTGAAGAAAATATGTAGCAGTATTCTTAGTTTTTAAGGAGAGAGTGGGTTATTGATGATAAACTTAATTTGAGGAGAGGTTCACTTCAAGTTTGTTTTGCGAAGGTCCCTGCTGAACTTACAGAAGAAATCAAAATTCTAACACACACGAGTTTTGAGAATCAAGTGATAAACTGTCCATCTTATTAAAGCGAGCTGGAACAGGAAAAACTGTATTGCTATTATTACATCTTAGATAGCTCATTTCCCAAATTCAAAAGACCTGATTCTCAAATGTGCTATATTTAGCGAGAATATACACGGAGATAGATTTATACAACTAGTTGCGGATTGAGCGGACGAGAACGATATGTGATATAGATTTGCAGCTAATCAGTCTAAGACCCAAAAGAGTACTGAGTTATATAATTGTGATGAAGCTCAGAGAACAACTAGAATAACTAAGGATTTAGCTGCTCCTACGGGTGCAAAGAGTCGAGTGCAGATGCTTAGATTAATCGAATTCCTAATAATAAAAGATGCTGACGAGAGAGAGTTTAGCTACAGTGTCCTCTGGCATCTAGATTATCTCAAAGAAATTCGAGATTCATAATAATCTTATAATAATACTCAATGTTTAAGAAAGGTGATAATAAATATATTGAAAGAAACTTTTAAAGATGTACAGGTGTTGTTAATAATACTCTGAATAGAAACTCAGCTCAAATTTTAGTAATGATAAATAGAATTGCAAATAGAAGTTTATAACATTTTGATAAAAATCTGCTGAGGAATAGAATCTCATAGGAAGAGGTTTGGATGATCGCTGTTTTCCCTAAATATAAAAGATTTAGGAGAAAAGGAGTATTTTAAAATGGCTTAAAGAGTACAGGAGTTGGGCGCACATATAACAGATAAGCAGTCAAGATTTTCCAGAAAAGAAATCATTACGGTTAGCTGGCTATTATGCAAACCCATAGGATAAGTATTTTAAAAGTTGAGATCTACTAGAGTGTGAAATGGAGTGAGGGCCGGAAAAAGTATAGAGTACTGAAAACAAAACAGAGTAGAAATGTTTATAATCATCCACGGTTTTTGATATGAGTTTCCCTTCAGTCTATCATTGGTAAAGGAGCCCTCTAGCCTTTAGATGAGGAAAGAAAGATGTATTAAAGTGAGATAAAGACAATTCTTTTCGATATACAACATAAAAAGGTGTTAGTCCCAATTAGTATATTTCATCCTTTTCTTCTCTTTACTAGTGCAAGGCTGTGTACGGTCCAAATGGTTTTACGTTGAGATGAGTAAATTAAAGAGTTTTTACTCAAAATAACTTTCGGCGACATTAATTCGATTGTGAAATAGTGTTTAATAGCTGTGATCATACTGAAAGCCAAATCAAAGTGCTTGACTTTCCATTACTGGCAGCTCAGATACGTGATATGATGTTTGGAAGTCAGAGAACTTTGGATTAGAGTAGTTTTAAATATAATGTTTTAACGCTAGGAGAATGCAGTAATGAGCGTTAAGTGTTGAATTTCAAGTTTTACTCCACCAATTATCCTCTCAGCCTGTTTCTGAGTACTGCTGTCGTTTTATTAGTTACCTTTTCGCCTACTTTTCAGGGACCATCGATCTGAAATTGAGGTGCAACAAGGAAGCACACTTAGTTATATGGTTTTTGAAGGAGAGTGCAAAGGTCACTAAATATCTAGATACAGATGGCCTTCTGTAGAGTGCTGAAGTGAAATACGATTATAGTGAGAGAAAGTTAATAGGTAGGAAGTCACTGTCGGTGATGAGTTTGATGTTGATGCCGATCTTTCGAGTACGCCTAGAAAAGACGTATGCAAGGCACTGGCACGATGGAACTATTGAGAACGATGTTACATCAATTTTTCACATATAACGTGGTCGACTACTCCAGCAGAATCCTGTCAGTGTTTCTAACACAGAAAAGGTAGAGGTCAGCAATACCAGAAAATCCCAATTTGATTCGTGAGTAGTTGCTGGGGTGTCGTACTGAGATCTGACAATATCGAGACCTGTATACCTGCTCTCATCGAAAGAACCATGAGGAAGGAAAGCTTTTCAAAGGGTTTCTATGACCTCCCTATTGATGAATTTTGGAAAAGAGATTAGTAGGGAAAGTGTCGAATGTAAAAGACACTGGCATAGAAGAGGTGAGAAAGATTATTTTGATGGTGAAGGCGGACTGACTAGGATTTGTCAAGTGGGATGGAATAATGCTGAAGTTACTGCCAGATACTTACTTTTATGAGGTTTCTTATTACTATGGTGCTAAAGGATATCGTTCAGCAGTAGTGGTGTTTCTTTCGAGTTAAAAATCCTTAAACTGACAAATAAGTTACGACAGAGGACAGAACTGGTTAGTTTTAGTTGATAGAGTTAAACTTTTAAGTTTATACCTCTTAAAAAGAAAACGAGATATCAGTCTCTTTGAGCAATCAGAGCAGAAGATTAAAACGAATGAAAAAGGAGATCACGGCTGAAGCCGATCAAATACCCGCCGAGCCTATCAAAATAGGCTGAAGCTAGATAGATAATGGTGTGGATTTGTTAAGCATTCATAAGCTTTCTTAGATGAATGGTAAGTATCTTCTCAGCTGATAATCTATTTGTTGTTTTGGAACAAGTCTTGTTACACCCTATCAAAAGCATCAATTATGTCTTTTCCCTATCTAGATCTTTTCTTTACTTACTGACAGATGTTTTATCACGTGTCGAGATAGTACGATGGAGATGCTTACTGCAAAAGATTTTGCAGTTCCATTCTTATACCTACATGGATTAGTGTCTTTGCTCATATTTCCGGAATAGTGGGTAGAAATGAAGACTCTTCCTCCCTTGCAACTTTGAGATCGCGCTCTCTTTGGTTTTAGTTCACTTGCATAACCTTTACTTCCTAGTAGCCCTTTGCTCGTTTTGATTTCCAAATGTAGTAAAGAAAAGGAGTTAATTAGCAGAAGAAACATCTAACTATATTTGGGATTCTTTACCTGTATGTTCCTGTTATTGCCTAATTCATTTAATCTTAGTTTATTTGGTTTAGCACTTTCGACAATTTTGTGGAATATCGTTCTTTGGTCAGTCCTGGCACGTCTATTCGTCCAAAACGGACTATCTTCTGTAAAGACGAGGAATCTTTCAGTAGGTATCATCTGATTTTGTCAAAGCTCCTCGACGCTAACTATGCTCTCATTATCCTGAGTCTCGGCATGTTTGCTCTATGGTTCTGGGTCACCTGCACCGGTCGATCTGAACTGACAGTGAATAGATAGGAAAAGAGTGAGTCGAATCATCAGTGCTCAAAGATTCATGAATATCACGACTTAGGCTAGATCCTTTGATTATGAAGTCTGAAGTTAGTATGTAGAAAAGAGTTAAATATTAGAAAGTAAGTGTGTATCTCGAGCACAATTAACCATTTAACAGATCTTTGTCCTACGATTGAGAGACCTTGAAAACAGCGCGTGGTTATGCAATATCAGCTCTCGAAAACAATCGCTGGTCTGGCTAACCACTTTCAGGAGGACATGTTGAGAATAGCGAGTCCTTTGCCAGGTCTGTCATTCAGTGAGATTGCAGAAGAAACAGGTCTAGCGGTTCAGAATCCACAACAGTCGGCATTCACACTGCCCTATAAGATGCAGGTGGGCGCTACGCCGTTGTTTGTTATAAGGCGACATGGGTTACAGGAATCTCCAATCCTCAGAGGGAAGGAGAGTATCTTGGGTGAGACCAGTTCCAAACTTGGATCACGGCCTATGATATGTTGCCTCTGATGGGAGAATGATGGGAAGCACCTGACAAGTCAGATTTTTCTACCAGTCATCGTAAAGATGACGGATGGAAAGAGCCTTCTGGTCTTTACACAGATAACTTCTCGCTGATGCAGAGCCATGCTATCAGATTATAGGAGAAGGTCTTACGTTGTGTTCTAGCTACGACAGGGTGGTAATGGATGCCGTCTGTCAGCCGAGAAGGGGTCTAGAGTCAGACTGCTCGACACTCTGAAAAGTGCTGAACATCTCAGCGACAGAGTGAGGTTTGAGCAGAGGTTTTCCGTTTCTCCACACTCGCGACTGGATGGTCAATCAAAGTATTCTGTACGTCCGCGTATCTACAATGGCTGAGATCCTGCAATTTCTTCATCATGTTTGACCTTGAAAGAAGTTTGCATGAACGCTAAGGATAGCATCATTTCTTTCTAGAATATAGCACCGATTGAAATGAGATGGGATGAGGGCTCCATCTGCTCGGAGAATATAGCGATGGCTAATACAGTGACTGCGGCGCGTAACATGAAGTGTTCGACCAAGGTCAGACCAGTGAGGCTTTGGCGCCTCTTTAACAGTTTGAGAAGAAGCTTGTACGCGATCGCACAATGTAGATTTTCGCGCTTTGGCGACGTTTTGCAGGCGCACTTTATGAACAGCTAGATGCTAATGCCATACGTCTACCATACTATGGACGCGGTGTTCCAAAACCAGCTGGGACCGAGAGACGCGAGCATATTTTCAACATTTGTCCCTGAAAGCATAGAAAGATGATGCAAGCTACCCACTACCCAGCGATAGCGCCAGGCAACACCAAAACTCGAAAGTTAAAATCCAAGATGCCTTTGGTACATCCAGTAAGCTGGGCAATTTCTTTAGTACATATCGCTCCCAAGGCCACCGCACGATGTGAGAAGAAAAGCGCGCAGGACGATAACCGTGGGATAGCCTGCCATTAGGAAAGAAACCGGACAGATGCAATGATGCTAAAACCAGCCATCAGAGGCAGAAAGAAACATGCCTTGATAAAGATGGCGATGCGACGTCAAAGGTGTAAGAAGCCGGTGGGATGTGACGATTTTAAAAGAGACGCAATGATTGGAATCAAACGTCGCTATTACGTGAGTAGGCAGTCATAGTCCTGAAAGCTGCACGTTTTCGTCGTATCCATAGGAACCTCGTTTATCTGTATATACACGAGTATGAGTGGCACAAATCACCAATCAAATCAAGGCTTTAATGATTTTTCCAGGAAAATTTTGGTTAAAAATATGGTAAAAGAAATTTGCATGTTTGGAGAAAATGTGACGATGCTATGTTGTTTACCTCGTTGTGGTAATCGTGATGATGTCAAAACGAGCAAAAGAAGGAGAGAGTGTTTAACAGGTTGGACTCGTTTCATAGTCTATATGGTTGTGGATCCTTTCACGCTAATCCTACTGTCACTTGAATTACCCTGGCTCTTTTCACTTTTTGAGACCATCCCCTATGGCCGCTATTTTCTTGAAGTGGCTGACTATATAAAGATTTTCCCTATTTCGATCAGATTGGTGATTGCATTTGGTTTGGTTTTCTATCACTAACTTCCTATATCTGGATAGCCAGAAAGAGCCAGCTACCTCACTACGTATCATCTCCTGCTTTGGCTTTCTCACATGTCTAATGATGCTTCTCAGATCTTTAAGTACTGTAACTCCACACCTTCAGGATGAAAGTGGAGTTGTTTTCAATATCTTCTTCAAGGTTTCAGGACAGTGGGACCAATTGCTGCACTGCAGAGACGCTGAGTGACAAGCTCAGCAATTGGGTTTGTAGATAACTTAGTTTATGAGTTTTTGGATATTGCCATGCAGACATTTCCAAAGGAAGAAGGTCCCCAAATTACAAAGACTGTATTTAGCAAAGTGAGACCGAGGCTCCGCCCAATGATGAGGACCAGTTATTCTTTAATAATCCTCCAAACCAAGTAAGGTGTGCAGACGAAATCAAAAGTGCGGTACAATGCGCTATAATCGCTGCAGATAGATATTTCGTTTGGTACAAAAGGTGAGAATAGAGTGAAAGCTGGTTGGAAGGGTTAGCTAATCGTGTTGACAAATCAAAGCTAAAGCCAATCCCTCAAAGACCCAAGTGTAATGCCAGCTCGTGGACCGTAATACTGATACCCAGCCATACAACGACGAATATGCACGATAGATTTGGTTTGATTGGGAGAATGGGAACTAGATTAAATAAGGAGGCATCAGAAAGTCGACCCACCCAACATGGTCGCAAAAAGATATGCAATCGCAATATTAGAGCGTTTTCAGTGTAGATGTTTCTTTATTCTTTCTAAAATAATATCCAGGTCTGCCAAAGCTCCCCTTCCGTGAGTACTCCACAAGCTACTTGCAGGGATTCTTTAGGAGCAATCAGCTGATGTAGCGTAGTTTTCTAATGTTTTTAAATTAAGCCTGACGGTTGCCGGATGGTCATACATTTTGTGTTCATGGCTGAATGTGACTAGCTTTTTGACGTGGTCTGGCAGGGCACAAGGAGACCGTACTAGTCACCACGTTATCCGCAGCCATGTGCTAGATTTCCAGTAGTGTTAGCTGTACTTAGCAGGACGACCTTGATAAAAAGGTCAGTTTCTTTTCCTCTTTTCGATATGATTCGACTTGGTCGGATAGGGTTCCTTCAGCCCATCAAGTGGACAGAGATTCTGCAAAGAGCACCTGCAGTGTCAAAGGCTGGATAAACTCTCTAGCGCTCAGATCATTGGGACGAGCATCAGCGCATGTGTTTTTCAAAGCAGCTAAATCAGCACGCTAGCATAGGAGGCGATAGGTAGCACTGTCACAGTCAGAATAGTTTCGCGTGGCTTTTCCTTTCTATGAATCAACGATCCATGAATTTTCTCAAGGAGAGCTTGCAATTTCCTCTTTGGTTTGAACCGTTTGAGTGAGCCATTCTCAGCAAAGGGTGCCCGATGCGGATTTGCTGTAGAGTTTGGGTAGAGTCATTCGCATATGAGTCAGTCTGCCTGGTTCTTGGCAAAGACTCACTCCTAGCTTAATCTCAGTAGAGATAATCCTCAGAGACCCATCCAGCCAGCAGTTTAAAACCAATCAGATGAATAGCGAGATTCCATTCCCTTGACTAGAGATGATCGTGGGTCTGGGAACACCAATCTGAGCCTCATCATTTGAGAATCTTAGTTTGATTGATTCTGTAGCACTTCAAAAGTCTTCTAGAATTGAAACTATCCTGAGACTTCCTCCAACCCTGTCATATAAACAGGACTGTGAAGTCGGATACAGCCATGTAGAATGAGATCAAGACGATAATCTTGAGCACGCTCTTTTTCATCTCTAAAAGGAGTCGTTTTCGTGTTTTTGATTTCTAGAATGGTTAGATGGGGATGGGGTTCTGCAGTTTGGAAGGCAGTACGAGTAGTAATCAGACCAAACCTCATGACCGGCGCAAGCAAGGTTTCACGTGATGATTTTCAAAGCGACCTACAGAGATGGTTGGTAATAGAGACAGGACCCTATCGATACCTTCACTGGTACCACTTGATGCTAACTTCAAAATTTTCCTTAGGACTCTTCTACACATAAACGAGATAAGCCATGAAAGCGATAAAATTTTGCTAAAAACAAAGCTACACTATAGTTTATAACTATAAAGCCATATAAAATTTTCAGAGCCCTAAAATCTTTGAAATTCAGGATATTTACAGACATTTGAAGAGTTTATGGATCAGTAAAAGGTCTTGTTTGTGTTATAATGAATTATCCCATTAGAGATTAGAGGAGTTTTCAGATAAGCAGATATTGAAAGTCGCTGGATAGTGTGGGTGCGACCAATCGTTGATGTTGTTGAGAAACTTGCGTATGCGACGATTTGGAGTGTAGCTTCTTAAGGAAGTATAAAGGCTAAACTCAGCTGATTACAAATTCGTGCAGTTGAGAGCAATCCAGTTGGGGAAAGTTGATACTTGGTGCTGCCATCAATCCCTTTACGGCAGAAGAAGGAAAATCAACTATACCATTGGTCTTGCGGATGCCTTGAACAAGATTGGCAGAGAAACTGCCAGTGCCGTCCGCGAACCATCTTGGTCGATAGCCATAGGATTAAAAAGGTACGTGTGCAGCGGTGGTGGTTGCTCGCCAAGTATTGCCAGTGGAGACATCAATCTTCCTTTACCGGGGATATGCGTGCCGCCATTACAGCTGCTAGCAATGCCTATCTGCCTTGATTGACAGTCACGCATCAAGGAAATGGGCACAGGAATTAATGGCATGCATATACTCTGGAGCACGTGTGATTGGACTTGAACGAGTCGCGCTCTTCGCCACCATGTGACTGTTGGTCTTGGCGGTCCTCGATAGTATTCCACGTAGGGATGGTTTGATGTTACAGTTGCTTCACGAAATCGCGCGATTTTGTGCTTGCAGCGACGGACATCGAGGGACTTGAGAGCGATCGTTTAGCTATATCGTCGTTATTGGCTATCGCTATGACCGTACCCTGGCTTCATGTAGGTGATTTGCGGTTGAAAGGTGCCTGGCACTGATCTTGAAAGATGCCATTAAACCCGAAGACTTGGTTCAAGACAATTTACGTACACCTGCTGACTTTTGCTTACATGAGTGTCCATGGTGCCAACATTACTCCATGGATGTAACTCTGTTTTATGCTAACCAACAGCCTAACCCATGGCAGTATACTGTCTCACAGAAGCTGGTTTCGGTGCAGACCTTGACTGATTCCTTTGAATATCAAGACACTCAAACGCAACTTCTCCAGGATGTGATAGTCGACTGTTTGCAACCCTCCGTGCCCTAAAGATGAGATGGGTGGGGTCGCTAAGAGTCCTTCTACGACAGAAGAAAACGTTGAAAGCAGGTTCAATGCGGGTTTTAGCTGGCGAGAACGCCACGTTGCATCCGTCCAAATTTAGGTGCCTGAAGTCGTCGCGATTAACGAATTTTGTTTCCACGATACTGAGCTGACATGCCCATGTAAGAGAACTCTGTGCTTCCTATTGATGTGCAGTTAACAGAACTATGAAGTGTCTGGGCTGATGGCGCAGAAGGTGGAGCCTGGCGCTTGCTGAAACGAGTTGATTAAGACTGTCGTTGATCGCTAACCTATAGACGTTTGCTTGTAGCCAGCCAGCCTTTCTGTTCAGAAAAGATTGAGATTGCTACAGAATCTGCGTGACGGCAGTGAGACTTTGAGAGAAAGAAAGCTCCGACGCAGTCGCTCAAATCGATTCAGAGGTGAGTTTGCGACAGCAGTTACTGATCTATGTGGCTAAAACTCAATTGTAGTTTTCGACATAGTCCAAAATTGCACTTGGGCTCCAGAAAACTGCAAATTTATCATTCGTGAATTGGGTACCAAAGTGAGTGCAGGCTTCATCGTTTGCCTGTAACGTGGGTGATCGTATGACTTCTTCCTGGTCTTCCAAGAGCGATAAACAGCTCTTAGTATCTGGATGTTAAGATGGTGGAACCGTTCTAAGGATTATTCTAATATTATTGAGAGGATATAAATTCATGGAAAAATTTGAAGAAATATTGTACACCAATTTGATTCAGCTAAAGAAATAATTGCAGGAGACTTTTAGAATAGTACTTGAAATACGGTTAAAAGTCTTAGAAAGCGATACAAAATCCATGAGGCATTAAGGCAGGATTAAAGATAGAAAAGTTTGAGCAAAAGTGAAACTAAGGGCTATAAAGTAACTTCAGTGTCAGAAATAACTTTCAATGATATGTGTAGAACTAGAATTATCCGTATTTTTCTGCGATGTAGAATACAAGTGCTTCTTTGACTTGAAGAGAGATTTGCATTTGAGGTCGAGACAGTCTGTTGATGACGAGCTCAAGATACACCTAGAATTTTGGCTATGTATCACGCACTATATTTTCAAATTAGGAGAGTAGAGGCAAGAATTAACTGAAAATGTGCAGGTACAAAATTACAGTTTGAGGTTCAGATAAGAACTAGCGCAGCATGCTTGAGGCGGAGATAGAACATGACTTTGGATATAAATCTACAGTCGAGGATAGCACTGAGAAAATTAGAAGAAGATTTTCAAAGGTTGGCGCTGGTTTAATTGAGTTGGCTGACATGAGATTCGCGAAATTAAACGATAGAGAAAAGGAATAGCCTAGTAGAGTTGAGAGAGAGTTCAAAGAGAATTCTAAAAGAAAGTGCTAAAATTGATTCCTATAAGTGGCAACTATGTATTAGAGGTAGAATCTTATATCAGTGTTGAAAATTATAGTCGACACCAATAACAAGAAATTACAGGTATCCTAGTGGAAGAATTTAAAGATGAGTAGAGATTTCCTAAAATTATCCAGATTGTGTGAGACAATTAGCATTGAAACATGATTGATAGAGTGGAAAGTAGTTCAAAGTGAATTTCCAAAATTACACTTTAAAGTGGATGGATTGAAGATAACTATTTTATACTTGGAATAGTACACCTTTACTAGAGAGTTCACACTGTAGATTTACAGCTAATTCAAATGAATAATCACGTTAGAAGTATTGTGAGAGTCCCATCTATATTCGGATGGGATTTTGCTGTTGTCTAGTCTCTATAAGTTTCTATATTTCCCTGATTTTTGATATAATGACGACAGTCGACTTCAAAGAGTAAGGAAGAAAATGAACGCATTGACCGATGGAGATGAATGACCGTCAGGCTGAGGCCTGAGTGCAAACGACCAGAAGAGGCGTACTTACTGATCATGGCAGCTGGTTCTGCAGGAAGACTCGTGTTTTAACTCACAGGAATCGCCTACGCCAGTTGACGAAAAGATGGTCCCAGTCCTTGGAATATCACTTGCCCAATGGGTGCGTTTACCAGCCCAGGCTGCGTCAGGATGAGAGGAGCGCTGCCTGCCGGGCTCAATCAGCCTACACTCAGGACTGTTTGATTACGTGCTTTCACTCCATGTGCAGTATTATTTTGACGTCCGTGATGCGGATCGTGTGCTGCTGTACAATCAATGTTCACCAGGGCCAGGAGCAACATGCACTCCCTCATGAAAGCGCTTTATTCTCAAGCAGTTGAGTTTGGATCAAAAATGTTGGAATGAAACTGGACCATTTTGGGATCAGAAACAGTCTAAGAGCGACGTGATGATAGTCTCGCATAGACTCAAGCTAGGTGATAGCATGCTCGTAGATCGTGGCTCAGTGCTACGCCTATCGAGGAGCTTCCGTCGAGTCAAATGAGTGACTGTTGAAACAGTGATTTTCGATCATGTTGACTCATGCATCGATTTTGATGAAATCACGATGTTTTGACCTGCTACATGCAAAGGTCCAGTACTCTCCACGTTGGTGGTGCCAGGTCTGTAGCACATGCAGATATCAATTGTGGTCAGACTCTTGGCTAGCACTTTTAAAAGCATCATGCGTATCGTCAGTGCAGACGATACTATCTATGGTTGGCGTGAGGACTGACGATACATGAATAGTCTGTGGATTTCGGAAGAGAAAGGTGTCTAAAATAAGGTCGTTTATGTTGGAGGAGGAGTGCCGCTCAGCAAGGCAATCCTCCAGCACGACGACGTCATCAAAAACCATCAGAAATCATCGACCTAGAGTCTCTGGACTTCAGAGATGCTGATGCGACGAATAGAACGTTGTTTTGATTATCACGCATAGATGACGAACAAAGCAGTTGAGAAAGCTGTTTTGTAGCCAAAACCATCGATGAGACTTGGGTCGAGACTCAAAACTTCCTCCACGAGGATTTTGCGTTTTCTTTATCGGACTAATACATCAATCCCGCGCCAGTGAGAGCCTGCGCAAGATCAATATTCCATATACTACTGGTTGGTGGGACTGAGTTCTACAGCCGTGAAAATCCGTGATATTATCCGCCTACCTTAATCTGTTTACTTGCTAATTTCAGGTGACAATGACAGTCAGCATTTGATATCCAACGAAAGCCCTGAAGCAGTGGGATCGGTCCGGGAACCGTTAGAAAATCCGTGATTTTGCGAATTTTACAGACATGTCCATGCTAGATGCTTCAGCCAATATCATGTTATCTGGCATCAAAGGGAAGGCAGCCCAGTCTATCTGGGATTTGCCAATATGATACTTGATTTGCGGAACAACTGGACCGATTAACCATTTACAGAGTTGGTTGGGAGCAGTTCTTGACAGGTTATGTCAAGATTCTTAATGCTCAGGCAACCTTGGAAAGCAAGGCTCGAGGTTGGAATATCGAAGGTTCCTATCTGTTACCAAAACTTTGACGACAATCCTGTAGCCATGGAAGAAGAAAACTGGTTTGAACAAACTCAGTCGTTCTTGAATGACTTGGCGTTTTGATTGAACACAGATTCGAGCAGTCAGGAAACATCAAGTGACCCTGATGACCCTTACACGCCAAGGACTTGGGTTCCCAGTTGTCTTTCTTATCGGGATGGAAGAAAATGTCTTTCCGCTTAGCCCGATGCAGCTGAGATTCAGATGAGCTGAAGAAAGAACGCCGTTTTGGCCTATGTTGGTACCTCACGCGCGCGAAAAGATTCTCTATCCTGACAGTACCAAATTCTCTGCTCTTTTTGGTCGTACCAATTATAATCGTCCAGACACGTTTCATCAATGAAAATCAGTTCGGATACTATGCAAGTATCAAGGTTTTGGCTCGACCAGCGAATAGCTTTAAAGGCTTCTTATAGCAGTGGTGGGGATTGCTTTTCGGTCAAGGAAGACGGTTGTCAGGCGCTTCAGAACGAAAACGCAAGGCTGTGCCAAGCTCTATCCAGTCAAGTGGTCTTCCATTTTGGACAGTTAGCAGCCGGAAATAAAAAGATTCGACTGATACAAGTTGGTCTGTGGAGATATAGCACTAGTAGAGAGAGGAACGGTCCTTGAAGTTTCAGGTAGCAGGTGCTACGCAGGGAATTGAAAATCAATTTCCCAGAGTGAGTCTGGACTCTAGCCAGTGTTGCCCCAATTGGGATCTAATTTTTCATCCTTCTCACGAATAATAAAGTGAGGAGGATTTTTATCTAGAATTTCATTCCAGAAGATTTCACGCCTGAGAAAGACTGATTAAAGAAGGTAGAGGCTTTGAGCAATCAAGAATTGCTAGCAATTCTGCTCAGAACAAGACACGTCAGGTCAACGTTTTGAAATTTCTCAGAAAATCGCGAACAGTTTTGACCAGTCTAGACAATTTGAAAAATGACCCTGCAAGAGTTGCAGAGTCTGTCTGGTATTGGACGGATTAAGGCCAGTGGAGTGCAAGCAGTGATTGAGACTGGGGCATCATATTCACAAACATGAAACCGCTGAGATGGAAAGTATTCTCAGTAGTCAAAACTCAGCCAAGAAAATGCAACAGGAACTTGCGACAAAAACAAGAGCACCTAGTAGCGCTCTATCTCAATACTCAAAAATCAAATCATCCATCAACAAACTATTTTTAGTGGCTCCGCGACACGAGGCATTGCAGAACCAAGAAATTCTTCACTATGCTTTGGAAACCATATAGCCACCTCTGTGATTCTCGTTCACAATCATCATCAGCGCTGTATCTCCTAGTCAGAGCGACGACCATGTCACTAAAACTAGTCAAGGGCCACGAACTGATGGGGAATTGTTTTTCTTGGACCATCTGATTGTCTCTCACTCGGATTACTTTCGATTTACCGTGAAAAGACGGATCACGATTTGAAAAGTTACACATGATCTTACTCAATCACTTTTAGAACAAAGGAATCTACTTCTGCCATATTGATAACAGGAGGAGTTTTATCGTGGGCCTAGTATATTTTCTTGAACAATAAAGATCGACAATCGCATTGAAATCTTCCGATGTTTTATAATATCTTTTTATGAATGAGAATATCTCTGTAAAAGTAAAGACTTGAACAGAAATTTTCACTTTTAGTTTTGGCATCTACCTTTTTACAAAAATCGTTTTGCCTTTTAGACATTTCTTTCAGCTGTTTTTCTCTTTTTGAGATAGTTTATCAAGAAATTCTCTTTATTCTCAGAGATTGGTAGCTTTCCGCTGTTAAAAGTCTATAGGATAAGAAAAGAGTAAAGCAGCCATAGTTTCTTTTTCATTGTATTTGATAAAGAAAAGATTAGCTTCCTTTTCTTTCTTATAAGATATGAAAACATTAGCTATATCTCTCAAAATCTCATGAGTAGAAAGGTGTTTTAATTTCATACATGATTTAATAACCTATTTATAAGTCCTGAAGTTCATTTAACAACATAGTCAAAGTAACGTTTTCATCTTTGGGGCGATTTTCAAATAAAAATTCAGGATCTATTGAACACCAAGATAGAGCAAACCGTATGGGTTGTCGCAACTAGATAGTTCCATCTTTAGGATCATGCTACAACATAGATTTGAAATAGATCTTTAATTCTCTGTAGTGATGGAAGGAGTTGATAGAAGAGATTTCTCAGCATCTCTCAGAGGAATCGTATCAGGTTCCGTTACGAGGCGTTGTGTTTGTGTATTCGGCTGAACAGTCCGCTGCAATGTCTGCAATATCTTGGTGAGTGTGCACTCCCATAGCAACATTAAGTTAGGTACCCCGACAAACAGATTGGTTTCTTTTGCTGTCTGTCTTCTTTGATAAGTGACTAGTTCAAAAATATCTCTTTGATTGGTATGTCTATCTATGCCTTTGAGTTCACCATAGTATTTTGGATCAGACATTTTTGCCCACCCATAGGATAGGGCTTATCAATGATACTGATGTGACAAGGCGGCCATTTCTTGATCGCTAATCAGTGGGATGATTGGAAATTCCGCCAGCGTCATCGGCTCCTGTAACAAAGCACCTTTGCATAGCTCATCATGATGTCATCATCTGGATGAGCTTTTCATTCCTATAATCCCATCAGCTGGTTTTCTCATAAATGCTTTCGCTCTAATCCTCTTTATGCATATAAATGAGGAGGGTTTTGGAGATTTCCTTACCGTCCATGCTAGCTACGACCACATCTTTTGGGGAGGTGAAGGTGAACAGGAAAAAGCTGAAACTACCTTTTTATACCTGCATCGACCAAAGATTGGCAACTCTTGTGATTGACACTTGGAACTGTTAGGATAGCAGTTTGACATCTACTTCTTTGATTTTCTAATCGTGAGATACCATGGATTGATCCCATCAGGTGTCTGGCTTCCTAACCTGGATGGTCATCTAGGTCACACTATGATAATTTTTCATCTTGTTACGCTCAGTGAAAGCGGTGGTGGGAAGGGCATGTCCCATATTTCCAATCCCAACCAACATAACTGTTTGTAATTGAGTTATCATTTTGGGAGATCGACAAAATTCATCAATCTTTTTGTCATCGTAACAAACACCGACGACCTAGTTCACCAAAATAGGAAAAATCGACGAACGGTCAGGAATCGATACCGATAGCCTCTGCAATTTTAGCTGGAGTTAGCGTTCGAGTTTTTCTTGTAAATCTCTTAAAAATTCGATAGTAAAAGTGAAGTCTTTGCTGTTCTTTGGAATAGCAGACTGTTTCTTTCACAAGTCACAACCTTTCTCTATTCTTCTATTTTATGAAACATTGTGAAAAATCAACAAAACAAGGACTAGAAATTTCTTTAGTTTTTATCTGAAAAATCGATCTTGTGATGAAAACGGTGAGATATCGTCCAACCAAATCATGATAAAATCACCTGTATCGTTTCCAGCGTTAGAGGAGCTGATTAGGGAGTATCAGGTATGGGTCCACAGACCAGATAGAGATAACATACGCTCTTAGTCTCAGTGTGCAAAGTCTCTTTGCGTGATAGTTATCTTGATAGAGTAGTCGATACATAGTCAATTATCTTTCTTCTTTAGTGAAGATACCGCGTTCTACAAGGCTGTCCATGAGGAAGTAGAATCACGGTAGATGTGGTGGGTCTTCTGATTTAGAATATTGACCAAACGAAGGCCAACTGTCAGTAATGTTGAGTTTAGCACCTGCGAGGTCTTTGTTGATGATGATTTTTAGCTTGACCTGCACCACTGTTAGAATTACTTTTTCAAGTAGACGAGTCAGTTCGTAGTTTCCAACTTTTGTTTCAAAGAAAGTATTGTCTGAGTGTGAACTTTTTAACAGTTGGACTAAGTGTATGTCCTGTGGCGAGTTTTGTGGTTTAATGGTTTTTCGATGCCATTGGTTTAATCTCAATAATATAAGGTTTTAGTGCAGGATTGTTTCAGTTCTTCCTCAGTGATTGAGAGGAGGGCTGATACGGACAGATTCTTTTAGAGCGAGCGAATCAGGTCCATAGAAGCTTCAGAGTACGCTGACTGGTTTTGCTATGTACCAGCAGGTACGCGGACCAGTAGAAATTGATATTCCTCAAGATCACACCAGAGTAAAGCAAATCATTTTTCTGATGAGGAAAACCGATCATTTAAAACATAGGCAGTTGCGTTTCGACTTTATTGAGATAGTAGTCTAAATCAGCAATCTTCTAGAAAAAACTGTTTTGAGAACTTGGTTTTGGTAATAATCAACCCGATAATCAGATCTTCTTTGAGGCAACAACCATACCTACAATGGCTGCAAGGTTTTCCTGTTCAGACCCGTTTTTGCTCTTGGTCCCCCACCATGAAAAGGAATCAAAGTCCATAGATGAGCGTAGAAACCAACTCCTTTTGGACCATGGAACTTGTCAGGCAGAGCACTGAAATCAATTTCCTAATTCCTCAGGATGGATAGGAATTTTCCCGATGGCCTGGCAGCACATGATAAGCAGCAGCGGGATGGTCTTTTAAAATGTCCAATCTCAGCAATAGGCAAGAGACTCCCAGTTTCATTATTAGCATACATGGTTGAAACGAGGATGGTGTGATCGTACGTAAAAGCTTCTTGGTGTTGGGCATGATTTCTTGATTTACTGGTTGGATAACTGTCGCTTCAAAGCAAAATGTTGAACCGATAATCAATGGTCTCAAGACAGAATGGTGTTCAATAGCTGTAGTGATGATATGTTTTGCCCACGTTCCTGATGACGGAGACAATAGCCAATATTAAGCTGTATTGTTACTTTCTGTACCACCGGACGTGAAAAAGATATGTTGGTTTGGTTCAAGTAAGTGAGCCAAGTCTGACGAGCTTCACGGGCAGTTACCAGCATGACGACCATGACTGTATGTGAAGGGATTACCGTGGGTTTCTTGCATAACCGCGGTCATTTCTGCGATAGCTTCTAGCTGACATAGGTGTAGTTGCAGCATGTCCAAATAAATCAAAGAATCACCTTATTTCTTTTATGTTGTAAGCAAAGAGTGGGCTGACTGGTTTTTCTTTCATGGATGCGGACGTTAGCATCTCACGATTAATTGTAGCAGTAATGTAACTACATTTCTGAGTTTCTTTCTTTTGGTCGCTACGGGAGTCTGTCACAGATTTCCTTGATGTTTTGTAGCATCAAGAGATCACGCTGCCTTCAACAAATAAACCCGTGACTAGATACTGCGCAAATCTCTGTTTGCACCTTCACGTTCAAGCGATTTTGGCTGCTTCAGAAGAAGGTGCGACAGTATTTTAGGATACCGTCAATCAAGATAGACCTTTTTGCCTTCAACATCTCCCAATGATATAGCCTTCGTTACGGTCGAGAATCGTCTTGGGCGTAGTCAATGATAGTGATAGGAGCATCAAGGTATTCAGCCCAAACTACGTGCGTTTAACACCAGAGTTCTTTGGACTACTGTAACAACATCAGAGCCAAAGAGTCCTTTATCACGCAGTGAGTGCTTGGCAAATAGAGAGAACAGTATAAAAGATTGTCTACCGGAATATCAAAGAAACCTTGGACCCTGAACAGCGTGAGGTCCAGCGTTAAGCTACGACTTACACCAGCATGACCAAGCATATTTGGCAGCCAGTTTTGCAGTGAGGGGTTCGCGAGAAGAAGACGATACGATCGCACGCGCATATACCAAAGTAAGGAAGGGACAGCGTTGATACTATGAGCACTTGCACGTACACAAGCAGCCATGATTAACAACTCCATCGAAGTGGTTGCTAACAGGGTGGCTGGTTGATTGGATGATGTAGACATCGTAACCACGGACACTCTCTTCAATGTTGACTAGATTTCACCATCAGAAAATTGGCGAAGATAATTTTTCCGAGATACTAACTGTTTCCGCGATTTTTGTGCAATTTCGCAGATTGGAATTAAGTGCAAAAGTTTCATGTATTTTCTATCTGACATTATGGACCAGTCCTCTAGTAAACTCTAAATATTTTATCTTCATTATCCAAAATGGAGATTATTTCAACATTTTTCGTAACTTTTAATAAAACAGAATTAATTTTGAAGGAGCTTTTTGGTAGAGTGATACCATTTTTCTGAAAAAGTGCTGAAAATCGACCTTTTCAGTATTCACAATCAGTGACTTCTAAGCTCCAGTTCGTAGTAGCTGCTGTCGAAGTAGTGACTTTCATCTGAGTGCCATTAGACCAATCGACGTTTTTCCATTTCAGCAACGAATAGTTGAAGACACCCAGAACAAACCATATCATGACTTTTCCAATACAATCTTGATGAGCTTCTCTAGAACAGAGCCTTGAGGAAGTGTTTTGTTTTTCTAAGTAAGATTCAGCCTCCTGGAAGATTCAGTTTCTGATTGTATTCCATATTTCCTACAGTTTGTAGCACTTTCAAGGTCAACTCCGCCCAATCTGAAAAGGTGCGAATCGCATAGCACCCTCACGCAATTTCAAATCAGATGTATCAATGTAGTAGTTTTCTGTGGGACGGGTTGGGATATGGAAAAACTATTTCTTTTAAATGATCGTAATCCCCTCTTTTTCAGTAGTGTTTTTCAGTTCAATTTCTAAATGTTTCATTTTTAACCTTTTCTATATCTTTGAAAGCGATTTTATGGTATAATGGACAATGTATTTATTGTACGAGATGTACTGAAAATCAAAGATTTTCGACAGGGCAATCAAACAGTATAAAGGAAAAATATGACCATAGAATGAAGAATTTTTGAGATCGCCCACATTCAAGCTGTTGGTGAATTGAAGATTAAGCTCGTGGAATTCGAAAACAATATCGTAAAACCAAAACAAGCACTCTCCGATTGGGTTTGTTACTGGACGCAGAACTGAAGCCGATTGAAAGTATCAAGAAAAATGGCTCAAATCACGAATTACTTATGCAACTCTGGAAAATGACCCTGCAAGATATCGCAGGGCTGCGATATCGTCATTTCAATTTGCATAGATGATGTTCCAGGAGGTTGTTGCAATTTCCATAACGCCGCCCGATATGAGAGTCGTTCAGACAGGATTATACTCACCCATCGGAAGGCTGGGCTATCGCTCTATCGCATGGTGGTAGCGTAACAGTTTGGCACCATCAGTGGTGTTAAGACGATTCTGGCTGAAATTCCAGTCCGGACTTGGCTGTCAATTTCTGGGCTACCGATGAGCATTCGCTCAATTATAAATATCAGAGTTTTCCAGGAGGATCGAGACAGCTTGGAGATGCAGCTAAATTTCCATCAATTGGATGAAGAAATGGGTAGATTCGAGATGACATTCAGGAGCTGGGCGCTCTTTGATCCTTTGGTGAAAACTAAACGACGGTGTAGGAAATAGTGACGATACAGATGAAGGAATACAGGTAAGCAGGGTTGATCCTGGCTAATGAAAGCCACAGAGAGTCAGAAGGGTTTTACATAAACTGAGGAAAAACTCAAAAACAGCATTTTTATAATTAATGATACAAATCGACATCGTCATTTCGATTGACGGATAGGATCTTTGCTCTGCCTTTCATAAGTATGAGAATCAGTTAGACAAGGTTCGGTTGATGGCGTCCATACTGGACATTTAGGCTTTTACACGGATTATCGTGACTTCGAGAGTTGGACCAGTTGGTTAGCAATCTCCAGATTGGATACTGGTGCCAAGGGTTTCTTATCAGTCTTGAATGTCAAGGTGACACTTGAAAACGGAGAATTAGACCTTCCGTGCACTAAGAAAGCCAGCATTCGTCGATCGGATCGCACCATGGTTGCGGATATCATTAGTAATCATGCTCGTTCGAGCGATTTTCGAGGGAGATGGTGTGACTGTTTCGCTCCGACTGAGCACTGCCTATAATAAATCCTTGAGCTGTCTTGCATCCTACCATTGAGGGCCTTGCAGTTGACAGAAACTAGTGAGTCTCAATAACCCGGGAGTTTTATCGAACACTTGGTTCGTGCGATCATCAATTCGAAGAAGATAAAATCGACGCTTTTACCAGCTCGTAATACTATCACACGTTATCAGTTGACAATGAGTATCTATTCTTTCCGAAATATAGAAAGGATTTAGTACCAAATCGACCATCACAAGAATTCACTTCATGGTGACTCCAAGTCTCACTAGTTTCTGGAATCATGTCAAAGATGCCTTCATCGGAGAGGTGGACGAATGAGGTTCAATTTACTGCAGATGAACATGTCAAGGTCAAAACCTTTCTCCACAGAAACACAAGGGTTTCTAAAGGACTGTTAGCTGAGATAAATTTCGAGGTGGGGCTATCTGGTCAATGATCGACCTCAGAATGCGACTTATCTCTTAGATGATGAGTGGGAGTGACCATCGACATCCCCTAGAAGAAAGGCTTTTGAAACGCGAAGCCATTGATGCGTCCTCTAGATATCTTGTATGAGGATGACCACTTTTTGGTTTTGAATAAAAGCCTTATGGGTAGCTGTTCTAGTGTCAATCATTTCCAATACCGTACCAATTTTATCAAGGAGTTACTATGTCCAAACGCGAATGTAAAAACCAGCAGGTTCATATCGTGACCAGGCTTGATAGAGATCACATCTGGTTTGATGCTCTTTGCTAAACACGGTTATGCTCATGCACGATTAGACAAGCAACTACTAGCACAAGTCTATCAAAAACGTTATTTCCTTTGGTTAGGAGATGGTTTTGGAGATGAAAAGGAGATTATCGCGATTTGCGCGTGATGTGGACTCCATTATCGAGACAGGTCGCCAAAGGGTGGAAAATACGCCCTTACATCTTACAAAGTTGGCTTCTTATGGAACATTCATTTGGTCCCGATATTCGATTGCATACTGGACGAACTCATCAGATCCAGTGCATTTTTCTCATATTGGCTTCCCTTTGTTGGGAGATAGATCTCTATAGTGTGGCAGCCCTGAAGATGGTATTCAGCTCCAGGCCCCTGCATTGCATTCCTTATCCTTTTATCATCCCTTCTTAGGGCATCAGCTGGGGTTGGAAAGCCCTTTTGCCAGATGATTTTAACAATCTTATCACTCAGTTATCAACTAATACTCACAAAATCTATTTTTGAGTATAATTTAATTTCTTAAAGGAAGAAACATCATGGAAGTTTTTGAAATCTCAAAGCCAATCTTGTTGGCAAAAATACTAAACTATCGTTCTCCTGGAGGAAGCCTCGTATGCTCAAAGCGACCAAACATGTATAAAAACAGAAGTTGTTCCTGTTTTGCTGGGAACAGAAAAATTAAAATTTATCTTGAAATCGAAGGGATTATGGATGGTTATGAGTGATTGACCTCAACAGTATCCTCAATTTGAGAAATGGTTACTACCTTGGTTGAACGCCGTAAAGGCAAAATGACTAGAAGAAGATGCTCGTAGATTTTTGAGTGAAGACGTCAACTTCTTTTAATGTGTATGCTCATTTCACATGGGCTTGGTTGATGGGATGGTATCAGGTGCGATTCATTCAACTGCACTCAACAGTTCCTGGCCGCTCAAAATTATCAAAACTCGTCCAAATGTAACCCGTACTTTGAGTGCTTTCCTCATGGTTCGTGGTGCAGAACGCTACCTATTTGGTGACTTTACGCTATCAATATCAATCCAGATGCAGAAGCTTTTGGTTTAATCGCTGTTAACTCGGCAATCACAGCTAAGATGTGGCATTGAACCTAAAATCCTGCTGCGCTACTCTACTAAAGGTTCAGGGTTCGGCAGAAAGTGTTGATAAGGTAGTGGAAGCGACTAAAATTGCTCATGATTTGCGTCTGACCTTGCGAGATTGATGGTGAGTTACAATTTGATGCTGCCTTTGTTCCCGGAGCTACAGCTCTAAAAGCACCAAAGTAGCAACGTTGCTGGTCAAGCAAATGTCTTTATCTTCCAGGAATCTGAAGCGGGGAATATCGGTTACAAGATGGCGGAACGTCTTGGTGGATTTCGCGGCTGTAGGTCCTGTTCTGCAAGGTTGAATAAGCCAGTAAACGACCTTTCTCGTGGATGTAACTCAGTCAGTATTTAAGTTAACCCTTATCACAGCAGCTCAAACAGTTCATCAATGAAAGAAAAAGCCTCTTTTCCTTTGTACGGCCCCAAAAGTTGAACAATTAATTTATCCGAAGAGATTTCCCCAGTTCTGTATTACGGACTAAGTCGCACAGTTTACTTTAATTCGTTTATTGTTGTAGTAATCACATGAGTCTACAATGAGCTTTGTTCCCAGATTGTTCAAGTGATTTAAAACGACTTCTCATAACCATAAAACATCTCAGACTTAGAATACCAAGAAGGACTCCATCATATCATTATCTGGGCTGTTGCCCTTGCGTGACATGGATGCTTGAATTCCCTTACTCTCTAGGAATCGATATAAGAATCGTGTTGGTGTACCAGCCTTGGTCGCTGTGTAAAATAGTATTCTCATAGTGTTTTCTCTGTGACCTGTTCCATGACTTTCACTTGTTCTAAGATTAGGGCAGAAGTAGAAGATGATAACAATAATTTCGCTGTTAAAACCATCTAAAACAGGCGATAAATCAGAGTTTCTGTGTACTATTTGGAATAGCAAACTGGTCACATCCATCATAGCACTTTTCCATTGGCCTTGATGCTTCAAACTGGCGTTGAATGGATTCTACTGCTTTCTTGTAATCTCTCCTTGGTATGAAGAATAACTTTCGTTCCGACCAGATCGAGCTATTAAACCAAGTATTTTCATTAGACGTTGAACCTTTTTATGATTCATATGATCACGATTTCTTGGTTCAAGGTAACTCTACGAAAAGCCGTAATTTCCCTTATATTCATTATAAATGTCTTGTATTTCCAATTTGATAACTTGATGACTGTCTACTTGATTCAACTGGATTCAAGTGGTAATAATGGGTTGAACAGAGCAAGCTTTATAATGTTTAGAGAGGATATCAAAAGGAAACTCTGTTACTAATCCTTGAACAATTTCTGTCTTCTAGCTCTTTTTCCTCCTTCAATCAGGTTCCCTCAACTTTTTAGAATAGCATTCTACGCTCTCACATTACTCATTTTTCTGCTGAAGATGTTCTAACTCTATCATCTCTTCGGGTTTCTTCTTTTGGTTTACGTCCCATTTAGCTGGTCTCCTCTTGTTTTCTCAACAATAGTATACCCGTTTTTCTTGTATTGCGCCAGCCAATTTGGAAAGCATACCACGATTTGGGAGAGCATATTCGGAGAAACTCTATCTTGAGACCAGTTTTCATGTAGGACTTTATCAATCATTTCTTGTTTTTAGTTCTGGAATAGTAACGATTCTTGCCTTTTTGACGAACTCTATTCCGTAACGATATCAATAATCATGTACCTACAGATTAAATTGTTTTATCCCAAAACTTATTTGAAGTTGCTCTAAGCTATATCCTTGTTTTCTAAGTTCATGATCGAACTTTATCCTCATAACTCAATTCATAATAAAACACCCCCAAAAGTTAGATCTCTAACTTTTTGAGTGCACGTACTCCCTAGGAAGGCTTTTTAGCGCTAAGAAAAGGACAGTTAGAAGCTTCTATGTTATACTAAGATATATGTTAGATTTGAAAGAATACGAGTGTTGACATGTGGCCAGAAGAAGATTTTCTCTTTCCCAGAGAGAAACTCCTCAACTGGTACGATGAAAAACAAACAGGATTTACCATGGCGTGAAGTAAAAATCCTTATCATATCTGGGTTTCTGAAATTATGCTCCAGCAGACTAGAGTGAATACGGTCATTCCCTACTACGAACGATTCTTGGACTGGTTTCCAACTGTTGAAAAGTTTGGCAAAAAGCGCCTGAGGGCGTTTGTTGAAAGCTTATGGGAGGGTTAGGTTATTATTCTAGGGTGCACGTAATGTATGCAAACTGCGGCTCAAGCAAATTATGGTTGACTTTGAAGGGACATTTCCAAAGCACTTACGAAGAAATTTTCTGAGCAGAAGGATTGCCCCTATACTGCATGGAGCTATTTCTAGTATCGCTTTTTAATCTGCAGCCAGCAGTTGATGGCAATGTCATGCATGGTTCTGTCTACGCTTGTTTGAGGTCAATCATGATATCAAATTCCTAGCAATCGAAAAGATTTTCCAAGCTATGATGGAAATCTTGATTGATCCAGAGCAGCCAGGAGACTTTAATCAAGCCTTGATGGACTTGGGCTCTGATATGGGGCTCCAGTTAATCCTCGACCAGAAGAAGTCCTGTTAAGGAATTTGAGTGCAGCGTATCAGAATGGAACTATGGATGCGTTATCCGAGTTAAAGAGCAGAAAAAGCCTCTTCAATCTATCTCAAGGCCTGTGGTTGTGCGCAATGATCGGTCAATATCTACTTGAAAAACAGCAGTGAGAAACTGCTAGCTGGTTTTTGGCATTTTTCCCTTGATAGAAGTAGAGGAGTTTTCACGGAAGAGGAACAAGCTGAATCTGTTTGCTCAGGTTGCTGAAAAAAGCGTTGCTGTCGGTCCAACACCCCAAGAAAGTTTTTGAGCAGGATTATGATTTAGAGTTAATTGGTCCCATCAAGCTTTTGAACAAGTCAAGACATGTCTTGTAGTCATCGTAAATGGCATATTCAAATCCTAGCAGGTCAGGTGACAGAATCAAAACAGTTTTCTGATAGAAATTCGTTGGATTTCCCCTCAGGAGTTTTCTGACTACCCACTCGCTAAACCTCAACAAAAAGATTTGGCAGGCTTATAAAAATAGCTCTTGAAGATGAGGGTTGACGTACCATTTATTGCCTTCTTTGCATGTTATAATAGATGAGAAAAGGTGAACATATGATATTAGTTGTAGATGATGAAACCAATCTCAAGATATTATTAAGTTCAATATGACCAAGGAAGGTTATGAGGTTTGTAACAGCCTTTAATGGTCGTGAGCAATCGAGCTATTTTGAAGCAGAACAACCCGATATTATTATCCTAGACTTGATGCTACCGAAAATCGATGGTTTAAAGTGGCCAAAAGCCATTCGAAATAAGACAGTGATGTGCCTATCGATTATGCTCTCAGCTAAGGATAGTGAATTTGACAAAGGATATCGGTTTTAGAGCTGAGGAGCAGATGATTATGTGACCAAAGCCATTTTCAAACACCGTGAGTTGCAGGCGCGTAGTCAGGCTACTCCGTCAGTACAGACCTTTCTTCAGAATAGTCAAAGTCTGATGAAAAGATCAACCCCTACATATTGGCGATTTGGAAATTCTGCCCGATGCTTACGTGGCCATATGGCGAGAATTAGATTTGACCCACCGTGAGTTTGAGCTTTTATATCACCTAGCTTCCCCATATTGGTCAGAGTGATTACGCGTGAACACTTGCTTGAGACTGTTTGGGGTTATGAGTTATTTTGGTGATGTTCGCACAGTGGATGTGACCATCCGACGTTTGCGTGAAGATTGAAAGATACTCCAAAGCCGTCGGAGTATATCCTCACCCGTCCAGATGGTGTTGGTACTATATGAAAATAATGATTGAAACAATTAAACAAAGTATTCTGAGAGATTTTGTCTTTATCTTGATTTTAGTCGAAAACTTTATCTTGGTGGTTACCTTACTATTGCTGAAAATCGCCGAGGATAATAAACGCTTAAAGGATAAATCAAAGGTTAAGTTTGATTGCAGGGGATTATTCTCGAGTTTTGGATACGCAAAGGGAGCTCTGAAAATTACCAACATCACCAATAATCTAAATGATTTGTCTGAGGTTATTCGTTTAGCAGGAGAATCTGGAGCAGAATCAAAAAGCAACAGTATTCTTTCTTATATGACAGATGGAGTTCTTGCGACCAATCGTCGTGGCCGAATTACCACGATTAACGATATGGCTAAGAAACAGCTGGGTGTGCAGAAGAAGATGTCCTCAACAAAAGTATTCTAGAATTACTTAAACTAGAAGATGAGTATGACTGCGTGACCTGATTACACAGATTCCTGAGTTGATGATTGACTCTCAGGATGCCAATGGTGAATACCTAAAGCCTTCGTGTGCGTTTCGCTCTGGTTCGCCGTGAGTCAGGTTTCATCTCTGGTTTGGTTGCTGTTTGCTGATACAGCGAGCAGGAGAAGGAAGAACGTGAACGGAGACTCTTCGTTTCAAACGTGAGTCATGAGTTGAGAACTCCCTGACCAGTGTTAAATCTTATCTTGAAGCCTTGGACGAGGGGCTTTGGCTATGACCCTTGGCCCTGATTTTTATCAGGTTTCGCTCGATGAGAACCAACCGTATGATGCGGATGGTGACAGAGTCTCTGCATCTCTCTCGCGTGATAGTCGCAGACCACTCGACTGGATGTGGGTTGATTAACTTTACGGCATTTATCACCTTTGTTTCTCAACCGCTTTGATAAGATGAAGTCAGGATGACGAGAAAAAACTATGAGTTGGTTAGAATTGCTCAATTAACTCAGTTTGGTTAGAGATTGATACCGATAAAATGACGAGTGAGTTGATAATATTCTCCATAATGCTATCAAGTACTCACCAGATGGTGGGAAAAATCACTGTCAACATGAAAACCACTGAGTCGAGATGATTTTATCCATCAAGACAAGAGTCTAGGTATTCCAAAAACAAGATTTACCGAAGATTTTTCGATCGCTTTTACCGTGTAGATGGTGCAAGAAGTCGTGCCCAAAGGTGGAACTGGTCTAGGCCTAGTCATCGCCAAAGAAATCATCAAAACAGCACAATGAGCTTTATTTGGGCCAAAAAGTGAATACAGTGAGGGATCGACCTTTTACCATTGTGCTCCCTTATGATAAGGATGCCGTAAAGAAGAAAGTATGGGAGGACGAAATGAAGACTAGAATGAGTGAAATAGGCTTTAAATACAGTATTTTAGCATCAGGTTCCAGTGGAAATTCCTTTTTATCTGGAAACGCCATTTTAGTGGATACAGAGCTTGTCAGGTGAAAAAGTACCAGTCTCTTGAGTGAAATCAATCGTGAAACCTGAGAGATTTGGATGCGATTTTGATTACGCATGAGCATTCAGACCATATCCATGGAGTTGGTGTATTGGCTCGCAAATATGGTATGGACCTTTTACGCCAATGAAAAGACTTGGCAGGCTATGGAAAATATGCAAGTACCTCGATAAGGTGAGTTCATCGCGAAACACATTTTTGAAATGGGAAAAACCAAAAAACTTTTGGTGATATCGAGCATCGAGGTTTTTGGGGTTAGTCATGATGCCGCAGCACCCCAGTTTTATCCTTTATGAAAGACGACAGAGTTTTGTCATGTTGACCGATACAGGTTATGTTGGTGATCGTATGGCAGGAATTGTCGAGAATGCTGACAGTTTTATCTTGTCAGGTCCAACCACGATGTGGAGATTTTGCGAGCGAGTTCTTGCGCTTAGCGACTCAAACGAATCTCTCTGAGTCTCGGTCACCTTTCTAACGAAGACGGTGCTGAGGCTATGATTCATACCATGGAAATCGTACCAAGAAGATCTACCTTGGTCACCTGTCCGAGAGAACAATATAAAGGGCTGGCTCGCATTGACCATGGTCAGTCAGCTAGCTCAAGCTGATCTGAGTCGGAGTTGACTTTAGAGGTTTGACACTTCTCCAGATACCGCAACACCATTGACAGATATATAAAAAAGAAGGCGAGTGCCTTCTTTTTGTTGTATTTACAATCCTGCGAATTCTTTGATTTCTTGTGCTGACATTGTGATGAGTCGCAGCGGACAGTGATTTGGCCATCAACATGAACAAATCCCAGGAACAGTTTAGGATACCATAGCGTGAACGGAAATCTTGCAAAAGCATTGAGGTTGAAAGCGGTTCTTCACTATTGATAAGTAGATGTGTGCTTTGGTTTCAGCTACGACACCTGCTAATGTGCAACAAATTTACAGCAGTAAAGGGCAAGTTTGCGACCGATAAAGAAGGTTGCAGTTTCTTTTTATCAAGAGCTTCTTGCGCACGCGCAACATAGTGACTTCAAGGTCTTTGATATTATCTAAAGAATTGTTCATAGAGATTACCTCGCTTTCATTGATATGTCTAGTATGCCATAAAGTTTCTAAAATTGCTTTAGATTTGATACGAGATGAGATTGGTTTTGTCTCATCTTTTTATAGGATTTTATTTTACAAAAAGCATTGATTTCTGCTTGATGTTAGCAATCTTAGCTTGTGATTCTTCGTTTGTTTCCCCTACAACTGCAATGTAGAACTTGATTTTTGGTTCTGTCCCTAGAAGGCGAGCAGCAATCCATGAACCGTCAGCAAGTGTGTGTTCAAAAACATCACTTGGAGAGGTTGTCAAGTTGTAACAGTTCCGTCAGCAGCAGTAGCTGTTTGAGCTTTAAGTCTTCTACGACGGTGATAGCTGTGCATTCCATTCTTTTTGGAGACATTGTTGCGGAATTTAGCCATAATCGCTTTGATTTGTTCTGACCATCGAGCCTGAAGGGTAACAGAGATAGTCTTTTTCTGCGTGGTAGCCGTACTCTTTGTAGATTTCTTCGATGCCGTCAGCAAGAGTCAAACCACGTGAACGGTAGTAGGCAGCAAGTTCAACAGCGACAGAACGGCTTGGATAGCGTCTTTATCACGTACGAATGGTTTAATCAAGTAACCGAAGCTTTCTTCAAATCCCATCATATAAGTGTGGTTGTGTTTTTCTTCAAATTCTTGAATTTTTCCACGATAAATTTGAAACCAGTCAAGACGTTGAACATGGGTCGCGCCGTAGCTCTCAACAATCTTCGTTACCAAGTCAGTTGATACAATGGATTTTGCAGAGCTGCATTTTCAGGAAAGAGTTCCAGCGTTTTTGTGGGCTTCCAAGATGTACTTAGCCATGATGGCTCCGATTTGGTTACCTGAAAGGTTGAGGTAGCTACCATCTTTTTGAAGAACTTCCACACCAACACGGTCTGCGTCTGGGTCAGTTGACACAAGAACATCTGCACCAACCGACGACCAAGTTCTTCAACAGGACAGGCTGCTTGGCTTTCTGGGTTTGGAGATTTCACAGTTGAGAAGTCAGGGTCAGCTGTTGCTTGTGCTTCAACGACTTGAACTGAGTCAAATCCTGCTTGGGCAAGAGCACGACGAGCCAACATTTCACCAGTACCATGAAGTGGTGTGTAGACAATCTTCATGTCTTTACCAAATTCTTCAATCAAGGCTGGGTTGATGTTAACGTCCTTCACTTCTTTGAGGTATTCTACATCGACAGCTTCGCCGATGACTTCAATCAAGCCAGAAGCTTTTTCAGCTTCCACATCAGCAACTTCCACAGCAAATGGATTTTTCGATTGCACGGATATAAGTAGTCAAAGCGTCTGCATCGTGTGGGCAGAGCATTTGTCCACCGTCTTCACCGTAAAACCTTGCAACCGTTAAATGGTGCAGGGGTTGTGGCTGGCAGTGCGTAATACCTGCGAAACAGTTGAGGTGACGAACTGCAAATGAGAGTTCTGGAGTCGGACGAAGGCTTTCAAAAACGTAGATTTGATACCGTGTTTTGCAAGAACTGCAACAGATTCAAAAGGCAAATTCTGGTGAGAAGTGACGGCTATCGTAGGGCGATTGCAACACCACGTTCTTTTTCGTTTCCACCTTTGACTCAATCAAACAGAGCCAAACCTTCAGTCGCTTGGCGGACAACGTAGATGTTGATACGGTTTGTGCCGCACCGATTAAACCACGCATACCAGCAGTACCAAATTCAAGATTGGTATAGAAGGCATCTTCCTTTGTTTTTCGTCCATATTGTTTTAAGTCTTGACGAAGATAGTCTGGTAAATCAGCCAAAATCAAGCCATTTTGATAATTTTCTGGTAGTCATTGAGCGTCTCCTTTATTGTAAATTGTTTTAATCGGTCTCATTATACCATGATTTAGGATTTTTAGTGAAAACGTTAGCATAGGCGCTATTATTCAGATCGAGCATTTTTGATGCACTGTAAAAATAAGGAAAACTAGATTTTTAAAACGAATCAGTTTCAAATTGAATTCCTAATAAGTTTAGAAGGATATTTAGAAAAATTTTCAAAGAATAAATATGACTTTCTACTGATTTTCCTAGAGGATACTTGCATACATCAAATAATTTTTGAAAAAAGTATGCTAAAATTCTATAATTTTTAAGATTTTTAAAATGTTCGATTTCTGTTTTGAATTTTACTATCTCTATGGTAGAATATAATAAATAATAAAAGGAGATATTCTATTATGAAAAATTCTTAAATATTCTGCTTTGCTGGTATCAGCTTTAGCACTTGTTGCTTGTGGATCGACAAAGAAAGCAAGCGACAATGGTACAGCTTCAAACTCTAACTTTGAAGTGTCAGTAAAAGACAGTATGTTTGTATTGCCCTAAAGATGAAGATTCATCATCAACCTACCTTGCTCTTCAAGTAGAAATCAAGAACAATCGCGATAAACAGTTTAGTTTTACTAGCCAAGATATCACGCTATACAATGAAAAGGATGAAAAATTACAGCAATTCAAGTTTATGAAAGTGAAAGTAAAACTAAATTTATGTCATATGGAGACAAACTTTTCTAAAGGAAAGAGCGTTTGCTGGTTATGTAGTGTATGAAGTCGACAAGAATGCTAAAGTATGAACTGCATTTTGCCCTAGCTTTACGAAGATATTAAAAGAAAAACTCTAAGAAAGAAATAATGACGTAGCTATCCAAGTTGATCCAAAGTAAGTACGAGAGATCGTATTGATGAAGCTAAAGATGTAATGAAAAATACGTCGATGCAGTTTACCTTAATGGAGAAAGTTCTGGTGGTGGAACAAACCTAAGTGCTACTGATAGTAAGTCGCAAGTTGTTGCACTTGCCGATGATAAAAAATCTTCTGATAATAGTGCTGAATTCACAAACGATGCGAAAGCCGATAAAGAAGAGTTTATCAAGAAGTTTACAGAATCATTCGGAAAAGGCTTCCATAACTACAAACCGTCCGATTCAGAACTTAGAACATTCGCAGATGCTTACATCAAAGCAAATGCTAAGAGAGCAAAGAGTTGACTACAAGGTGAAGACATATTTGCCAGATTATGCTGTTGTTTATGTTAGACCAGAAACAATTGACTTAGATAACTTAAATGTTCATGAATTGAGCCGTAAATTCTACGAAGAAAACAAAGGTAAATATAGCAACTACTCAGAAGCTATGAAAGCTGGTGAAAAATACATTTTAGAAAATGCACCAAGTCAATTTGATTCAACTCCTCTAGATACTAGTGATAACATGAAAAAGAGGGTTATGAAATTAAAAATGACTAAGAAAAGATGGAAAATGGACCATCGATACCTCTTCTAAAAACTATGAATTGAAAGATATGGCTCGCACATTCCGTGGAGGCATTGGATACTAAGATGAAAGGTTCGAGTTTATGACTCGAACTTTTTTCGTTGCAATTGTGCAAAAGAGAAAAAGATAGTAAAATAGATATATGATTATTTTACAAGCCAATAAAATTGAACGTTCTTTTGCAGGAGAGGTTCTTTTTGATAATATTAACCTACAAGTTGATGAACGTGATCGGATAGCCCTTGTTGGGAAAAATGGTGCTGGTAAGTCTACCCTTTTTGAAGATTTTTTTGTTGGAGAAGAGGAGCCAACTAGTGGAGAAATCAATAAGAAAAAAGATATTTCTCTCTCTTACCTAGCACAAGATAGCCGTTTTGAGTCTGAGAATACCATTTATGATGAAATGCTCTATGTTTTTGATGACCTGCGTCGGACAGAGAAACAATTGCGTCAGATGGAATTGGAAATGGGTGAAAAATCTGGTGCTGAGTTGGAAAAACTGATGTCAGATTATGACCGTTTGTCAGAGAATTTCCGTCAGGCAGGTGGCTTTACCTACGAAGCAGACATTCGAGCGATTTTAAATGGTTTCAAGTTTGATGAGACTATGTGGCAGATGAAAATTGCTGAACTTTCAGGTGGTCAAAACACTCGTCTGGCACTGGCAAAAATGCTCCTTGAAAAGCCCAATCTCTTGGTATTGGACGAGCCAACTAACCACTTGGATATTGAAACCATTGCCTGGCTAGAGAATTACTTGGTAAACTATAGCGGCGCACTCATTATTGTCAGTCACGACCGTTATTTCTTGGATAAGGTTGCTACGATTACGCTGGATTTGACCAAGCATTCTTTGGATCGCTATGTGGGCAATTACTCTCGTTTTGTCGAGTTGAAGGAGCAAAAGCTAGCTACTGAAGCAAAAAATTATGAAAAGCAGCAGAAGGAGATCGCTGCTCTGGAAGACTTTGTCAATCGCAATCTAGTCCGAGCTTCAACGACCAAACGTGCCCAATCTCGACGCAAACAACTGGAAAAAATGGAACGTTTGGACAAGCCTGAAGCTGGCAAGAAATCAGCCAATATGACCTTCCAGTCTGAAAAAACGTCGGGTAATGTTGTTTTGACTGTTGAAGATGCTGCTATTGGCTATGACGGAGAAATTTTATCTCAACCAATCAACCTAGACCTTCGTAAAATGAATGCTGTTGCCATCGTTGGACCAAATGGCATCAGGGAAGTCAACTTTTATCAAGTCTATTGTGGATCGATTCCCTTTATCAAAGGCGAAGCGTTTTGGAGCAAATGTTGAGCTTGGTTACTATGACCAGACTCAAAAGTAAGTTAACACCTAGTAATACTGTTCTGGATGAACTCTGGAATGATTTTAAATTGACACCAGAAGTTGAAATCCGTAACCAGCCTGGTGCCTTCCTCTTCTCTGGTGATGATGCCAAAAATCAGTCGGAATGCTGTCTGGTGGTGAACGCGTCGTTTGTTACTTGCTAAACTGTCTATGGAAAACAACAACTTCCTGATACTTGATGAGCCGACCAACCACTTGGATATTGATAGTAAGGAAGTGCTAGAAAATGCCTTGATGCGACTTTGATGGAACCCTTCTTTTCGTCAGTCACGATCGTTTACTTTATCAATCGTGTGGCAACTCATGTACTGGGAATTGTCCGAAAATGGTTCGACCCTCTATCTAGGAATTACGACTACTATGTTGAAAAGAAGGCAGAAGTAGAAGTGAGTCAGACAGAGGAAACTTCAGCTAGCAATCAAACAAAAGAAGCAAGTCCAGTTAATGACTATCAAGCTCAGAAAGAAAGTCAGAAAGAAGCCCGCAAGCTCATGCGTCAAATTGAGAACTTGGAGGCTGAAATCGAAGAATTAGAAACCCAAAAGTCAAGCTATTTCTGGAACAAATGTTGGAAACCAACGATGCAGAAAAACTCATGGAGTTGCAGGCTGAACTGGACAAAATCAACCATCGTCAGGAAGAGGCTATGCTTGAATGGGAAGAATTATCGGAACAGGTGTAAAGGGAGAAATAATGGTAGAATATAAATATTTTTAATAGAGTTTATAATGAAGTGACTAATAAAAAATTTTTTCTGATAGTTTCATAAAGATGATTGGAATGATTATGGCTATTACATTACTTTTTCGTGTTTATTACTATGACGAAATTGTGGCGAAAGATACATAGGTAGTTATAGAATTTACGAAGCTGAGATAGAACAACAAAGAGGATGTTCACGGAATAAAATCTATTTTTAAATTATCTAAAGATGAATTTGGTAGGAATCAAAAAATATTCTTTAGCTTGTAATATTGAATTCTATCAAAACTTGTATGAAACAGGTTTTAGAAAATTATAATGATTTTCTTGATAGTGATTTAACGCTTATAGACTTACTGGAAGAAGTAAAATATAATGAAGGAGTAAAGAAAAGCTCTCTTAAGAAATGATGGAATAACAAAAAGTGCAGAAATTATTAAATTAAATCAATGGCTCAAAGAAATTGATGAGAAAATTTGAATATTGAAAATTTTTCTGAAGATGATTCAGTTACGACCATTTTCAAAAAGTTTATAAAAGATGAAACTTTTTGAGAGGTATGAGAGATTATTCAATCAGATAAAACTTTTTAATACTTGGAGTAAAAGATTATCTTACCCTATTCTTGAGAAAATAATTGAAGAGATTAAAAACAATGGAGATAATCAACAAGTAAACGAGAAACAACTAGAATGTTTTTATAAAATATCTTGATAAAAACACAACCAATTTTGAGTCCATAATTTAGATCCAGATGCAGAACGTATCAAAAAGATTAAAGAAGCTGTTGAATGCATAAAAGATTTCTTAAGGATTGACTTAGAAAATTTTTCAAAAATTTTCTGCAGATTATAACTTAGTTCATTATACTTCTCTCTCTACACTTGACGTTTTTGGTGAAGAAAAAGCCAAAATGCTAAAAATGATAAAAATGCTTATCCTAGATTGAGATTGAGCAATGCTAGGCAATTAAATGATCACTACTGAAGGTACTGTCTTTCTAAATCAGGTTGGATTTGATTTGTGTACATTGTTACAACTAGACTATGAACCGACAAGTATTTTTGTCCTCTATGTCAAAATCTTCGGATGAAAATGATTTGAGTGATAGTTTACCAATGTGGAAACAATATGCCGATAATGCAACAGGCATTTGTCTCACCTATGATAGAAAGTATTTAAAAAAAGTTTAATTAAGGAGAAATCAGATACCGATGATAATGATTCTAAAGTAGAATTCTACCGGGTATGTTATACGAAAGAATTAGAATCTGATGATAATAAAGTTATTTTAGAACAAATTAAAAACAATAAAAAAATGCGCTTAAAGAAATCTACTTGAAGGATTCTCAAAAGCAGGATATTGTCAGAATTTGATATAGTTAGATATTTATTCAAAAGAATCTAAAGTATGAATATGAGCAAGAATATAGACTAATTAAAGAATGCAATGATGACGAAATCGAAATTCAAAAATATGGAGAAATACAAGTTCAAGACTGTTCACTTATCTGGTGAGAAGCTAAAATATTCAAAAAGTAAAATTAGGACCTAAATGTGATGATATTGATTTTATTGCTCCTATAAAAATACGTTGATCGAAAATATTGAAGTAACTAAGTCGCAAATTCCATATAGATAGATTATGTTTTAGAAAAAGGCTTTATGACAGTGCTATCAAGTGTTCAACTCTCTTCCATTCCTGATCATTTGGAAGCGGTGTTGTCATCCCTATCTTGTCTATCCCTCATTTATGTACAGAGTCATTTTGAAAAAGAGTTATAATTTCTCTTTTTAGAAAAATATTTCTATTATCTATTTTTCAGCCCTTCTCCATTGTGAGGGAGGCTTGGTTTCATGGTAAAATGGTTTTTATGAATAAAAAGAATGAATGAGTTAGTTGCCTTACTCAACCGCTATGCGATCGAGTACTATACGAGTGACAATCCCTCGGTTTCAGATAGTGAGTATGATCGCCTTTACCGAGAGTTGGTCGAGTTGGAAGCTGCCTATCCAGATCAAGTTTTAGCAGACAGTCCAACCCATCGTGTTGGTGGTAAGGTTTTAGATGGTTTTGAAAAATACAGTCATCAGTATCCTCTTTATAGTTTGCAGGATGCTTTTTCACGTGAAGAGTTAGAAGCTTTTTGATGCGCGTGTTCGCAAGGTTACCCCATCCACCTATATCTGTGAGCTAAAAATCGATGGTTTGTCTATCTCTCACCTATGAGAAGGGATTTTTGGTCGCTGGGGCGACTCGTGAGTGATGGTTCTATTGGTGAGAATATCACTGAAAATCTCAAAGCGCGTCAAGGATATTCCTTTGACCTTGCCAGAAAAACTTGATATTACCGTTCGTGGGGAGTGTTACATGCCTCGTGCGTCCTTTGATCTGGTCAACCAAGCTCGCCAAGAAAATGGAGAGCCTGAATTTGCCAATCCTCGTCAATGCAGCAGCAGGAACCCTTCGTCAGTTAGATACAGCAGTAGTGGCCAAAGCGCAATCTTGCAACTTTCCTCTATCAGAAGCTAGTCCTTCTACTCGTGATAGCCAAGAAAAGGTTTTGAAGCATCTTGAACAGCTTGGTTTTGTGGTCAATCCTAAGCGAATTCTGGCTGAAAATATAGATGAAATCTGGGGTTTTATCCAAGAAGTAGGGCAGGAACGGGAGAATCTCCCTTATGATATCGATGGGGTGGTAATTAGGGTCAATGACTTAGCAGGTCAGAAGAACTCGGTTTTCAGTTAAAGCGCCTAAGTGGGCAGTGGCCTCAAATTTCCTGCTGAGGAAAAAGAGCTCAACTCCTGTCAGTTGACTGGACAGTAGGCCGTACGGGTGTTGTGACCCCGACTGCCAATCTAACACCTGTTCAACTTGCTGGTACAACCGTGAGCCGTGCAACGCTGCACAACGTAGATTATATTGCTGAAAAAGATATCCGCAAAGACGATACAGTTATCGTCTATAAGGCTGGGGACATCATTCCTGCTGTCTTGCGTGTGGTAGAGTCCAAGCGTGTTTCTGAAGAGAAACTAGAGATTCCATCAAATTGCCCAAGTTGTGACAGTCAGTTGCTTCATTTTGAAGATGAAGTGGCCCTCCGTTGTATCAATCCTCGATGTCCTGCTCAAATTATGGAAGGTTTGATTCACTTTGCATCGCGAGATGCCATGAATATTACAGGACTTGGTCCATCTATCGTTGAAAAAGCTTTTTGCTGCAAATCTAGTCAAGGATGTGGCGGATATCTACCGTTTGAAAGAAGAAGATTTCCTCCTTTTAGAAGGTGTCAAGGAAAAGTCTGCTTCTAAACTGTATCAGGCCATTAAAGCATCCAAGGAAAACTCTGCTGAAAAGCTCTTGTTTGGTCTGGGAATTCGCCATGTCGGAAGCAAGGCTAGCCAACTCTTGCTCCAACATTTCCACTCTATTGAAAAATCTAGCCCAAGCTGATCCAGAGAAGTAGCAAGTATCGAGAGCTTGGGAAGCGTAATCGCCAAAAGTCTTCAGACCTTTTTTGCTACCGAAGGATCTAAAATTCTCTTAGATGAATTGAAAGAAGCAGGGGTCAATCTGGACTACAAAGGACAGACGGTAGTAGCAGATGCAGCCCTGTCGGGTTTAACCGTTGTACTGACAGGAGAAAATTGGAACGTCTCAAACGCTCAGAGCAAAAAAGCAAACTCGAAAGTCTAGGAGCTAAGGTAACCGGCAGCGTCCAAGAAAAAATGGATCTAGTCATGTGAGGTGCGGATGCAGGAAGTAAACTCAAAAAGCTCAAGAACTTGGTATCGAAGTTCGAGATGAAAGCATGGTTGGAAAGTTTGTAAAGAATAGTAGCAAAGCTAGGTGTTAGATAGTCTGAAACTGTCTCTCCTGGAAGTGTTTTACATAGATTAAGTCTATTGTCAGTCAAACATTCAATCGCTGAATCTATCAGCTCTATATAAAAATGTAAATTGAAATTAGAAATTAGGAAAAAGTAAAAGTATAATTACCTCAGTAGTCATCCATTTTCATCGAAAAAATGGGGATTATGCGACCTGTTCATTTAGTAGAAAACAGGCGGACAATGTTTGAAAAAGTGTATTATGAGAGTGACTTTTTGGAGCAAAATTCTCCTTCACAGTCACAAGTCAAGAAAAGTTGAAAACCTGAAGTTTTCTGTCAGAGTTTGATGGGAGAAGTTAAGAATATCCCGTGCGTTATAACTACTATCGCTTCTGACTGAGGTTTGGATTTTAGAGGGCGACGAGACGGTTTATTATTCTGAAAACCCAGCCATTGCTAGTCCTTACTACAAAGATCGAAAATCCATTTGCTTTTTGATAAAGCAATCCATAGCGCTAGTTTTGACATGCACCACTGGGGCTACCAAGGAGAACTAGGTTATAGCCTTTCCGATTATCAGACAAACTTTAAACTTTGGGCTCCTACAGCTACAGCTGACGTACAGGTGGTTGTCTATGAAAACTACCAGCAACGATACTCCGATTTGGAAAACCTTTAATCTAGAGCGTGAGAACTAGCTATTCATATAGCCATAAGTACAATACTATTGGGGTTTTGGAGTCTAGATTTAGATGAGAATCTTGCTGGCAAGGCTTATCAGTATCAGATTGACTTTCCTCACCACCAGACTTTGACGAGAGATCATGCACGATTGCCACAAGTCCTGACGGAAAACGTTCCGTAATTCTTTCTCATCAAGACAGACAAGTAGAAGGATTTGAGGTCAAACATGGAACAGAAGCTCCTTGGCGTTTGGAAAATCCATGTAAAGCAGTTATCTGTGAAATGCATATCGAGATCAACAAATCTCCAACATCTGGAGTGGCAAAGCATCTCCGTGGAACCTTTCTTGGTACTGCGCAGACTGGAACGACTAACCAATTCGAGCTAAAGCAACCGCCTTTGACTATATTAGAGACCTTGGCTGCAACTATGTTCAACTTCAGCCTATCTTTGATCGCCATAAGGAATACGATGAGGATGGAAATGTAACCTATAACTGGGGTTATGACCCTCAAAACTACAATGCACCAGAACCAAGTTTTTCTAGTAATCCAGATGATCCAGGGCAGGTCATTCGTGATCGAAAACTATGGTTCAGGCCTATCATGATGCAGGAATTGGTGTCATCATGGACGTGGTTTATAACCATACCTTCTCAACGCTTGATGCGCCATTCCAGACAACTGTTCCCGATTATTACTATCGAATGAACCCAGATGGAACCTTCCAAAATGGTACAGGTGTAGGAAATGAAACTGCAAGTGAACACGAGATGTTCCGTAAGTACATGATTGACTCCCTCCTATACTGGGTGAAAGAATACAATATTGATGGTTTCCGTTTCGACTTAATGGGTATTCATGATGTCAAAACCATGCAAGCGATTCGCTGGGCGCTAGATGAGATTGATCCCCGTATTATCACCTATGGAGAAGGCTGGGATATGGGAACAGGTCTTGCTCCTTATGACAAGGCCAAGAAGGACAATGCCTACCAGATGCCAAAATATCGGATTCTTCAATGATGATCAGCGTGATGCGGTCAAAGGAGGAGAAGTTTATGGTGCAATCAAGTCAGGATTTGTAAGTGGCGCAGCCACCGAACCAATCATTGCCAAGGCCATTCTTGGTAGCCGAGAATTGGGTTCCTATCTTAGTCCAAATCAAGTCCTTAACTACGTGGAAGCCCATGATAATTACAACTTGCATGATTTGTTAGTAACTCTCCATCCTGATCAGAGTGCCGACCAGATTATGCGCAAGGTTGAGACAGCGACAGCTATGAACCTTCTTATGCAAGGGATGTCCTTTATGGAAATTGGTCAAGAGTTTGGTCGAACTAAGTTGGTTCCAACCGGTGAACATGGAGAACTAACTCCTGCAGATCGAGAACGTGCTATGAATAGTTACAGCGCTCCTGACAGTGTTAACCAAGTCAACTGGGATTTGATCGATGAAAGACAAGAGGCATTGACTTTGTCCGTCAGATTATTCGACTGAAAACACAGACTAGCGCCTTTTCTTATCCTACATGAAGAAGTTTGCAGTCATGTCTTTTTGTCCATACTGCTGCAGAAAATAGCGGATGGATCGTTTACGAGATTCACGAGGGGACCAGAACATCTATTGGTCGTATTCAATGCCAAGGGAACTTCCTTCTACTTTGAAAATGCAGGAAATCTTGAAATGCTTGTGACAAATAGTCGTTCGAAACAAGAAAATGTCATTGATGATATTAGTGTTGCGATTTTAACTGTTTTTTATAAGAAAATATGAGATTGATAAAAAGAGTTGCATATGAAAAAGATGAAAGAACATAATCCTACCTTTATTTTTGGCATTTTCTATCAGTTGTCCTAGTAGCATGTTCTACTAATAAGGATAATGGTACTTATCTTTATGAACCAACAAAAAGAAGTAAAATTAGTGGTTACAGGATCGGGTCTTTTCTAAAGAAAATTTTGTATCACTTACTTGGAGACGATTTTAAACTTTCTCTTTCATTGACAATTGACGGTGATAAGGGTGTTTTTAACATTCGAAAAACAATGTTGCAGGTGTTAAAAATAATCAGAACTATGATTTAAAGGTAAAACCAAGCTAAAAAGACACTCCAACCAGCTACAGGAGGCACAGAAGTTTCTACAAAATTTCTGGAGATGAATTGATGATTGACCTATCAAGTGTGGATAGTCAGGGAAGCTGCAAATCTGACCTTACTAAAAAAATGTTGTATTTAAACGCTAAAATAAATAATCTACAAAATCAGGGAAAAGTTTTTCCTGATTTTATTTTCATCAAAAATCAGTTGGAAATTGAAAAATACCGAATGTTTTGTTATCATAATAAAAATATATATGTAAATTATTCTGTTTTGTAAAACAAATGAAAAGCTTCATACAAGGTTAAGATAATTTTTCCAAAATTTTTCAGGGATATTTTTAAGAAATTCCGTAAACTGCTTGAAAGTTCTTTTTAAAAAGATAGTATAATAGACATATAGAAAAACGCTTACATTGAGAAAGGGATTGGATGAATAATCAAGAAGCATTGAGAACCTTTACTACTGGAGAAAATTTTCATCTTCAGCACTATCTAGGAGCACATAAAAGAGGAAAAAGACGGAGAAATTGGTTTTTACTTTTTCCGTGTTTGGGCACCTAACGCTCAGGCTGTGCACTTAGTTGGTGATTTCACTAAATGGACAGAGCACAAATTCCTATGGTACAGAATGAGTCGGGTGTTTGGGAAGTCTTCACAAGTCTGGCTCATGAAGGGCAGATTTATAAGTATCATATCACGCGTGCAAATGGGCACCAGATTATGAAAATTGATCCGTTGGCGGTTCGTTTTGAGGCTCGCCCAGAGACTGGAGCCATCCTGACTGATATTCCAGAGAAGAAATGGAAAGATGGGCTTTGGCTAGCGCGTCGCAAAGCGTCTGGGATTTTTGAGACCAGTCAATATTTATGAAGCCCACGCTGGATGCTTTGGAAGAGAAATCAGATGTGCAGTCCATGCAGTTTTTCACAACTTAAGGAGGAGCTGATTCCTTATCTTGTTGAGATGAACTACACTCACATCGAGTTTATGCCTTTAATGGCTCACCCGCTTGGATTGAGTTGGGGCTACCAACTTATGGGTTACTTTGCCATGGAGCATTCTTATGGGCGACCAGAGGAATTCCAAGATTTCGTTGAAGAAATGCCATTTAAATAACATCGGTGTCATTGTAGACTGGGTTCCTGGTCACTTCACTATTAATGATGATGCCTTGGCGTATTATGACAGAACACCAACTTTCTGAATACCAAGACCATAATAAGGCTCATAACTATGGTTGGGGGGCTCTGAATTTTGACCTCGGGAAAAATGAGGTCCAGTCTTTCTTGATTTCAAGTATTAAATTCTGGATTGATTTTTATCATTTAGATGGTATTCGAGTTGATGCCGTTAGCAATATGCTCTATTTAGACTACGATAATGCTCCATGGACTCCAAAATAAAGATGGGGGAATCTTAACTACGAGGGCTGTTACTTCCTTCAACGGTTGAACACTGTGATCGAGTTAGCTCATCCAGATATCATGATGATTGCAGAAGAAAGCTCATCAGCAACAAAGATAACTGGTATGAAAGAGAAAAATGGGTGGCCTTGGATTCGACTATAAATGGAATATGGGTTGGATGAACGATATTCTCCGTTTCTACGAGGAAGACCAATTTATCGCAAGTATGACTTTAATCTTGTGACTTTCAGCTTTATGTATGTTTTCAATGAAAACTACCTCTTTACCATTTTTCACATGACGAAGTCGTTCATGGCAAGAAGAGTATGATGCACAAGATGTGGGGAGATCGATACAATCAATTTGCAGGTCTGCGCAATCTTTCACCTATCAAATTTGCCACCCAGGTAAGAAATTGCTCTTTATGGGCAGTGAGTACGGGCAATTCTTAGAATGGAAGTCTGAGGAACAGTTGGAATGGTCTAATCTAGAAAGATCCAATGAATGCGAAGATGAAGCATTTTCACTTCTCAACTGAATCAATTTTACAAAGACCATCGCTGTCTTTGGGAAATTGATACCAGTATGACGGCATTGAGATTATTGATGCTGATAATAGAGACCAGAGTGTTCTCTCCTTTATTCGTAAGGGCAAAAAGGACGAAATGTTAGTCTGTGTCTTTAATATGGCACCAGTTGAACGTAAGGACTTTACGATTGGTTTACCTGTTGCAGGTATTTACGAAGAAGTTTGGAATACAGAATTGGAACAATGGGGTGGTGTCTGGAAAGAATACAACCAAACGGTTCAAACTCAAGAAGGATTATGGAAGGATTATGAGCAGACCTTGACTTTTTACCTTGCCAGCTATGGGAGCAAGTATCTGGAAGATTAAACGTCGCTTGAAATCAACTAAAACTGTCACAAATAAAACCCAAAAAGGAGTAGAAAATGAAGAATGAAATGCTAGCTTTGATCCTTGCCGGTGGGCAAGGAACACGTCTCGGAAAACTCACTCAAAGCATTGCCAAACCAGCAGTGCAATTCGGTGGGCGCTACCGTATCATTGACTTTGCGCTTTCAAACTGTGCTAACTCTGGGATTCACAACGTCGGTGTTATTACGCAGTATCAACCTCTTGCCTTAAACAACCATATTGGAAATGGTTCTAGCTGGGGTCTGGATGGGATTAACACAGGTGTTTCTATCCTTCAACCCTACTCTGCAAGCGAGGGAAACCGTTGGTTTGAAGGAACGAGTCACGCCATTTATCAAAATATCGACTACATCGACAGTGTCAATCCGGAGTATGTTCTAATCCTTTCAGGTGACCATATCTACAAGATGGACTATGACGATATGCTTCAGTCTCATAAGGATAATAATGCCAGTTTGACAGTAGCTGTTCTAGATGTGCCTCTCAAAGAAGCTAGTCGTTTTGGTATCATGAATACAGATGCCAATAACCGTATCGTTGAATTTGAAGAAAAACCTGCACAACCTAAGTCTACCAAGGCTTCTATGGGAATTTATATCTTTGACTGGAAACGTCTCCGCAATATGCTTGTTGCTGCTGAAAAGAGCAATGTGGATATGTCTGACTTCGGTAAAAATGTTATTCCTAACTACCTTGAGTCTGGTGAGAGTGTCTATGCCTATGAATTTAGTGGTTACTGGAAGGACGTTGGTACCATCGAATCACTCTGGGAAGCTAATATGGAGTATATTTCACCAGAAAATGCCTTGGATAGCCGCAATCGCCAATGGAAGATTTACTCTCGAAACTTGATTTCGCCACCAAACTACATTGGTGCCAACGCTCATGTCGAGGATTCTCTAGTAGTAGATGGATGTTTTGTGGATGGAACTGTCAAACACTCTATTCTTTCAACTGGAGCTCAAGTTCGTGGAGGGGCAGAAGTCGTTGATTCTGTCATCATGAGTGGTGCTATTGTTGGTCACGGCGCAAAAATCACTCGTGCTATTATTGGTGAAGGTGCGATTATTGCAGATGGTGTAGAGATTGATGGGACTGACGAAGTACAAGTAGTAGGATACAATGAAGTAGTGGGGGTAGCAACAGATGAAGATTGATAAATATTCAGCCATTTTGGGAAACACAGTTGGTTTTCATGATATGTCAACGTTAACAGAACACCGTCCGGTGGCTAGCTTGCCTTTCGGTGGGAAATACCGTTTGATTGACTTCCCCCTTTCCAGTCTTGCTAATGCTGGTGTTCGTAGTATCTTTGGTATTTTCCAACAAGATAATATCAGCTCAGTATTCGACCATATCCGTTCAGGTCGTGAGTGGGGCTTTGTCCACCCTTCTAAGTCACTACTACCTAGGAATTTATAATACTCGTGTTGAAAGCAGTACAGTTGGAAAAGAGTATTACCAACAACTTCTTACCTACTTGAGACGTTCAGGTTCAAACCAGACCGTTTCGATCAACTGCGATGTGCTGGTGAATATTGACTTGAATCAAGTCTTCCACCTACACAATACAACGAAAGGGCCGATCACAGTTGTATATAAGAAACTTCCGAAGAAAGACATTTCAGATGTGAATGCTATCTTGGAAATTGATGAAACTGACCATGTTCGTTCGCACAAACTCTTTGATAACAAATCTACAGATGAGCTCTTCAACATGTCTACAGATATCTTTTGTTGTGGATACTTCTTGGTTGATTGAACGACTTGAAGAAGAGGCTCAGAAAGAATATCCTGAAAAGTTGCGCTATGTTCTTCGTGATTTGGCTGCAAAAGAAGGGGCGTTTGCTTACGAATACACAGGATACTTAGCAAACATTCATTCTGTTCAGTCCTATTATCAAGCAAACATCGACATGCTTGAATCTAAAAGTTCTACTCTCTCTTCTCACCGAATCAAAAGATTTATACAAAAGTTAAGAATGAAGAACCAACCTACTATGCGAATACTTCAAAAGTAAGTACTTCTCAGTTTGCCTCTGGTAGTATCATTGAGGGTGAAGTCGTACAGTCAGTCCTATCACGTAATATTCATGTTCACAAAGATAGTGTGGTGAAGAACAGCATTTTATTCCCACGTGTTGTGATTGGCCAAGGTGCCCAAGTTGAGTATGCAATCTTGGACAAAGGGGTTGAATTTGCTGACGGTGTCGTTATTCGCGGTACTGTAGAACACCCAGTTGTAGTCAAAAAAGGCGAAAAAGTAACAGAGGATATTCATTCATGAAAATTTTATTCGTAGCAGCAGAGGGTGCGCCCTTTTCAAAAACAGGTGGTTTGGGAGACGTTATTGGCGCTCTTCCCAAATCACTGGTAAAGGCAGGGCATGAAGTTGCTGTTTTCCTACCCTACTATGATATGGTAGAGACTAAGTTTGGGGACCAGATAGAAGATGTTCTCCACTTTGAAGTTAGTGTGGGATGGCGTAGACAGTACTGTGGTATTAAGAAAGCGGTCTTAAACGGGGTAACATTCTACTTCATTGATAATCAGTATTATTTCTTCCGTGGTCATGTGTACGGAGATTTTGACGATGGTGAACGCTTTGCCTTTTTCCAACTGGCTGCTCTAGAAGCAATGGAACGGATCGACTTTATCCCTGACCTTCTCCATGTTCATGACTACCATACAGCCATGATTCCCTTCTTGTTAAAAGAAAAGTACCATTGGATTCAAGCATATCAAGGAATCAGAACAGTTTTAACTATTCATAATTTGGAATTTCAAGGTCAATTTTTCTGAAAGGAATGTTGTGGGATTTGTTTGGTGTTGGGTTTGAACGCTATGCTGATGGCACCCTTCGCTGGAATAATTGCCTCAACTGGATGAAGGCTGGTATCCTATACGCGGATCGTATCTCAACCGTATCTCCTAGCTATTCACATGAGATTATGACCAGTCAGTTTGGTTGCGGTTTGGACTAGATTCTTCGCATGGAGTCAGGTAAGGTTTCGGGAATTGTTAATGGAATCGATACTGATCTCTATAATCCAGAGACAGATGCTCTTTTAGACTATCATTTTGATAAGGATGACTTGTCAGGAAAAGCACAAAACAAAGCAAAATTGCAAGAGAGAGTTGGATTACCTGTCCGAGCAGATGTTCCTCTAGTTGGGATTGTCTCTCGATTGACACGCCAAAAAGGCTTTGATGTCGTTTGTAGAAAGCTTGCATCGTTTCTTACAGGAGGACGTTCAAATAGTCCTTTTAAGGGACAGGTGACCCGGCTTTTGAACATTCTTTCTCATGGTTTGCTCAAGTCTATCCAGACAAGCTATCAGCAAATATCACTTTTGACGTCAAACTTGCTCAAGAAATCTACGCAGCTTGCGATCTCTTTCTCATGCCGAGTCGTTTTGAGCCATGTGGTTTGTCTCAAATGATGGCTATGCGCTACGGAACTCTACCATTGGTTCATGAAGTGGGTGGATTGCGTGATACTGTTCAATCCTATAATCCAATCGAAGGAACTGGCACCGGATTTAGCTTTGACAATTTAACACCTTATTGGCTTAACTGGAGTTTCCAAACAGCCTTGGATGTTTATAAGCATCAGCCAGATGTTTGGAGAAATCTACAAAAACAAGCTATGGAATGTGATTTTTCATGGGATACAGCTTGCCAGTCTTACCTTGACTTGTACCATAGTCTAGTCAACTAATAGATAAAATCGTATGATTCTTTCATACGATTTTTGGGCTGTTTAGAAAAGAGGAGAAGTGATGACTCAAGTAAAAGGCCTTTGTGTCATGGATGTTGATGGAACCTTAATAGCTGAAGAAGTGATTGACCTTTTAGGAAGAGAAGCAGGTTGCGAAGATGAAATTTCACAGATTACGAGTCAGGCTATGCGAGGTGAAATGGACTTTGAAAGGAGCTTGCGAGAGAGGGTAGCTTTGTTAAAAGGTCTTCCAATTTCAGTCTTTGATACAGTTTTCAAATCCATTCATCTTTCCCAAAAATGCTCAGGAATTTATCTCTATTCTCCAAAGAATGGCATCCTCGTCGGTCTAGTGTCTGGTGGATTTAGTCCGATTGTTGAGAGACTAGCAAAATCCCTAGATATTTTCTATTTCTCTGCCAACCAGTTAGAAGTAAAAGACGGCTTTTTAACAGGACGGTTAGTTGGTGAAATTGTGACAGGTCAAGTAAAAGAATCTACTCTTGAGAAATGGAGAACAGAGTTAGGGACTTCCCAAAGAAAGAACGATTGCTATCGGTGATGGATACCAATGACCTCTTGATGTTAAAGACAGCAGGCCACGGTATAGCCTTTTGTGCCAAAGAGGTCGTAAAAGCAGAGATAGCTTGTCATGTAGATACGAGGGATTTTTTGGAAGTTCTTCCTTTGATTGATTTCTTAGAATGAGAGGGAACTATGAAAATTGTAATCGCACCTGATTCTTTTAAAGAAAGTTTGACAGCAGAAGAGGTCGCCAAAGCTATAAAAAGAGGTTTCGAGAAAGCAATTCCTGGTGTAGTTTGTTCTCTCTGCCCAGTTGGTGATGGAGGCGAAGGAACTGTGGAAGCGATTCGACATTCTCTTGACCTCGAAGAAAAATGGCAAGAAGTGACGGGACCTTTTGGTCTTAAAGAAGAAATGCGCTACTTTCAGAAAGATCGAAAGGGCACTCTTTGAAGTTGCTGACTTGGTTGGGTTAGGAAAAATTCCTCAGGAGAAACGAAATCCCCTCCGCATCCAAACACGTGGTATCGGAGAGCTGATTCGCCATCTCGTTGATCTTGGAATGAAAGAAATCTATATCGGTGTTGGCGGTACGGCAAGTAATGATGGTGGAATTGGCATTGCAGCTGCTTTGGGTTATCGCTTTTATGATAAGAATGGAAAGGAATTACCAGCTTGTGGTCAGACTTTACTTGAGTTTGAGTCAGTTTCCAAAGATGACCTATACAGGATTCCAGAAGATGTGAAGATTCGCATTTTAGCAGATGTTGAGAGTCCTCTATGTGGTTATCAAGGCGCGACCTACACATTTGGTAGGCAAAAGGGCTTAGACCCTGCTTTGTTTGAAACAGTAGATCTGGCTATGCAGGGATTCTATGAAAAATTCTCACCTTCAACCCTGCCTCTGAAGGGAGCGGGAGCAGGAGGTGGCATTGCAGCCGGGCTCTGCGCCTTTGCACAAGCCAGCATCGTATCAGGAATTGACACTTGTTTGGACTTGATAGACTTTGACAAGAAAGTTGAAGATGCTGACTTAGTTATCGTTGGAGAAGGTAGACTGGACAGTCAAAAGCTTTGCTGGGAAAGCTCCTATCGGTGTAGCAAAAAGAACCCCTAACGGAGTTCCTGTTATCGCTATTTGCGGTAGTCTTTCTGAGGATTTACCTCCCCTACCCTTTGAAAATATACAAGCAGCATTCTCTATCCTAGAGAAAAGTGAACCTTTAGAAGATAGTCTGAAAAAAGCAAGTCTCTATTTGGAGCATACAGCAGCAAATATTGGTCGTTTATTACAGTTGATGAAAGATTAGCCGAACCATTTTTTCCAGATGGATTTTTTAACTGTTTATCCTGTTTTAATCTCCCAGAGGCCTGGAAAAAGCCAGCCGAAGATCCTTCTCATCCACTTGAACAGGTTCGTTCGAATGGATAACTAAGCCTAAAGGAGAAGAGTGCATCCTCTGATACGATTGTTGCTTGACTATTGGTTTTCTTAGCTTCTTTTAAGTAGAATACTTGTTTATCAAACTCAATATTTGGTGAAATCTTCACAAAAAGAGTCTCTGTCTTTTCTTGAAAATTTTCCAAAATCGTTAAAAAGCCCTCTTGTAGCTGAAGACTATTTGCTGTCTCAACGTCCGCATAGCCCAGAACTCTTTCCTCGAAAGTGCCGAGAAAACGACTTTGCTCATCCGGGTTTAATTTTTGGCCCACCATGAGCCTTTTTCTAGTAGTTGTTTTGATAAATCTGTCATGAAAATTAGTATATCACAAAATACAAAAAGAAAACAGACGAAAAGAAAGCGATTACTTTATAAAGTTAAGGAAAATTTGCACAAAGATAACGTTTTTTCTTGAAAAACGCTTATTTTTAAGGTATCATAGAGGTGTAAAAAATTTAACTCAAAGGAGAGTAAAAAATGTCAATTATTACTGATGTTTACGCTCGCGAAGTCCTAGACTCACGCGTAACCCAACACTTGAAGTAGAAGTTTATACTGAATCAGGTGCTTTCGGACGTGGTATGGTTCCATCAGGAGCTTCTACTGGTGAACACGAAGCAGTTGAACTTCGCGACGGTGACAAATCTCGTTACGGTGGTCTTGGTACACAAAAAGCTGTTGACAACGTAAACAACATCATCGCTGAAGCAATCATCGGCTACGATGTACGTGACCAACAAGCTATCGACCGTGCTATGATCGCACTTGACGGTACTCTAACAAAAGGTAAATTGGGTGCAAAACGCAATTCTTGGTGTGTCTATCGCTGTAGCTCGTGCTGCTGCTGACTACCTTGAAATCCCACTTTTACAGCTATCTTGGTGGATTCAACACTAAAGTTCTTCAACTCCAATGATGAACATCATCAACGGTGGTTCTCACTCTGACGCTCCAATCGCTTTCCAAGAATTCATGATTGTACCTGCTGCTGCACCTACATTCAAAGAAGCTCTTCGTTGGGGTGCTGAAATCTTCCACGCTCTTAGAAAAATCCTTAAATCTCGTGGTCTTGAAACAGCCGTAGGTGACGAAAGGTGGATTCGCTCCTCGTTTCGAAGGAACTGAAGAGCGGTGTTGAAACTATCCTGCTGCTATCGAAGCTGCTGGTTATGTTCCAGGTAAAGATGTATTTATCGGATTTGACTGTGCATCATCAGAATTCTACGATAAAGAACGTAAAGTTTACGACTACACTAAATTCGAAGAGTGAAGGAGCTGCTGTACGTACTGCTGCAGAACAAATCGATTACCTCGAAGAATTGGTAAACAAATACCCAATCATCACTATCGAAGATGGTATGGACGAAAAACGACTGGGACAGTTGGAAAGCTCTTACTGAACGTCTTGGTGGTAAAAGTTCAATTGGTTGGTGACGACTTCTTCGTAACAAACACTTCTTACCTTGAAAAAGGTATTGCAGAAGGTGCTGCTAACTCAATCCTTATCAAAGTTAACCAAATCGGTACTCTTACTGAAACATTCGACGCTATCGAAATGGCGAAAGAAGCTGGTTACACTGCAGTTGTATCACACCGTTCAGGTGAAACTGAAGATTCAACAATCGCTGACATCGCAGTTGCAACTAACGCAGGACAAATCAAGACTGGTTCACTTTCACGTACAGACCGTATCGCTAAATACAACCAATTGCTTCGTATCGAAGACCAACTTGGTGAAGTAGCTGAATACCGTGGATTGAAATCATTCTACAACTTGAAAAAATAAAATAGTTCAGTGAACTATTTTATCCCGAACCTTGAAATTTAAAAGTTCGGCCGTTGATTTAACAACGATCTAAGCCCCTCGGATTTTATCCGAAGGGCTTTTTATGTATTCAAGGGTCAAAAAAGAAGCCTTGTTTATGGTATAATAGACAAAAACACTTGTATTAGAAAGTAACTATGTCTAAAGAAATTGATATTGAGTATTACCACCAGTTAGCCTTGCAAAAACAAAAGGAGCACCGAAAAGTCTTAGCTAATCTAAAGAAAAAACCTCCTAAAAATTTAGATAAGATAGCCCAGCAGATTCACGAAGAAGTCTTTGGTGAGATTGATTGTACGGCTTGTGCCAACTGTTGTAAGACATTGGGACCCGACTTCAAAGAGGCAGATATTACTCGTATTGCCAAGTATTTCAAGATGAAATTACCAGCCTTTGAAGCAGAGTTTCTGCAGGTAGATGAAGATGGGGATAAGGTTTTTAAATCCATGCCCTGCCCCTTTTTAGGAGGAGATAATCTCTGCTCCATCTATGATGTTCGTCCCAAGGCCTGCCGAGAATTTCCCCATACAGATCGTAAGAAGATTCATCAAATCAACCATTTGACGATTAAGAACACCTTGACCTGCCCTGCAGCTTATCTCTTTGTTGAGAAACTAAAGGATAAGTTATAGAAATTTACACCTTTAGATCTTGTACAAATATTCTAGGGCGGAAGTATCTTGTACTTGCTAGAATATAGATAGAATTGAACATGGCCTAAAAAGCTATTATGTGAAAAAGAAAAATTACCTAGAATAAGAAGAACTAACGTTAATTTTCCTATTTTCACTTTTGCTTTTTAACGTCCTTTTGTATCTTATGGAGGTAAGGAAAAAAGAATATGATGCATCAATTCAATCGAACCATGGATTATTTGGAGCAGCTGTTGACTGGAGAAGTGGATATGAAAAGATTTTCAGCAACTATCGGGCTATTCAGTACCCTCTCTTTAGCAGACTCTTTTCCATCCCTAGCAGATATGACCTTAGCAGAATACTTGCGCAATCGCTCGGCTGTCAGAAGCAGTGACAGACTTGCGGGAAAGCACTGAGAAAGTCATTGATATAGCACTGAAATACGGCTACGACTCTGCGGATGCTTTTAGTTCAGCCTTCAAGAAATTCCATGGGGCAACTCCATCAGAAGTTCGAAATGGAAAACCTTATCGGGTTTTCCTAGACTTCAATTATCCTAAAAATCACAGGGAGGAAAGAACATGGATATCAAGATTCAAAAAGAAACCTGCTTTTACAGTAGCAGGTGTCCTATTGGAAGCTATTGACAATAGCCAGTGCCCGTCTGCATGGGAGCAGCTCTATGCAAATCATAGCTTTGAAAGCCTAGAAAGTCTGGGCATTGGCCAATCCTTTGGCGTCTGCTCGGATGTCAAAGAAGGCGAAATCATCAACTATATGGCTGCCTATGATGTCGTGGATAAAGCGAAAGCAGAAGAGCTAGGTCTGTTCATCAAAGATATCCTAGCCGCTGAATATGCTATCGTACCAGTCAAAGGCGCTATACCGACCAGCATCCACCATGCTTGGAAATATGTCTTGGAAGTCTTTTTCCCAGAAACTGGCTATCGCCACTCAGGAGCCCCAGACTTTGAAGTTTATTTCGAAGGAGATATGTCGTCACCAGACTACCAAATGGAACTCTGGATACCAGTGATCAAGGACTAGATTATTTTCTATTTTTTATAAGGATGGAAAGCTGACTCTGTAGAAGAACCTCTACAGAGTTTTTATTGTGGAAATTCATGTCCGAAAAAGCAGACATACCCTATTTTTTTGTTTGGATTTTATGGGGTATGAGTAAAGTTATCTCAGTATAATAGACTCATAGAAGATAAGGAGGCATGAATATGCAGATGTATTTTGGAGATGTGTCACTTTGCTATAGCTATTCATTGGCAATGGCACTCGACGCCTATGGTTATGACTTTAAAGAAGAGTTTTTAGAAGCAATCATGGTAATGGGAAATGGCGCTAGTATCGTAAAGGAAGATGACCGGCACCCTCTAGTATTTTTGATAATGGAATGCCAGATCTTCCATCTCCCATTCTTTAAAAATACTTGGATTTGACTTTGAAGAATTCTATCTAAAAGATGGAACGGAAGTGATTTGGAAGAGATTAAAGGTAAGTTGGAAACCTTTCTGTCCAATGGACCTGTCGTACTGGGATCCCTCTTGACATGGGGCACTTGACTTACAATCCCAATCACACAATCCTTTATGGTGTAGATCACTTTGTAACCGTGTATGCTGTTGATGGTCAGTATCTCTATCTGCATGATCCAGCTGGTTTTGCTTGTATGAAGGTTGCTTTTAATGACATTTTAGAAGCTTGGAAGGCGGAGGCTATTGACTATAAGCGTGGAGCTTACTCCATGTGGGGAAATTTTGAGAAGGTAAAGAGCCCTAGTCAAACTCAAATCTATCAAGAAACAGCAAGCATTATGAGGGCCAGATATCTGGATGGACAAAAGTAATGTCTTGGAATGTTATACAAAAAGCAGTTGCTGAAAATGGCTTAAATACGGAACAAAAACAATTGCATCAGTATTTCAGCTTTAAAACTTGCTTTGCTGTTCGAAATCTCTATCTCAGTAAATTTTAAAGAACACGATCCCTGAAGGGAGCAAGATTCAAAGAAGAATTGGCTACTTTATTTGGTCAAGCCCACCTTTCATGTTTAAAAGAAGATTACCAAGAACTAGCCCACTTGCTCTATCGGATAGCTGAAGTGGATGGTCGCTTTAGAGATTTATATGTAAAGTAGTAGGCCTAGAGATGACTCTAAGTATTAAAAATATGTCAGTAAAAGCAGGTTTTTCGTAAATGAAGAACTGCTTTTTGATTATGGTATAATGAGTAAGAAAACACTTAACCTAATTGAAAAATGAAGGAGAACGCCTATGCCTAGACCAAGAACAAAAGAGGAATTAGTGTTAGCCTCTAGGAAAAACTATGAAAAGCTCAATCACTTTATATCTAAATTATGAAGAGAAATACAGACTCCTTTTTGATTTTTCAAAAGACCAAAAGAAAAAAAGAAGCTCACTGGAAAAAGAGATAAAAATCTGCGGGATGTCCTGATCCATCTCTATGAATGGCATCAGTTACTTTTAACCTGGGTACATTCTAATCAAAAGGGTCATGAAAGACCTTTTCTCCCTGAACCTTATAATTGGAAAACTTATGGGGAAATGAATGTCGCTTTTTGGAAGAAGCACCAGAAACGTCCTAGAAGAAGCGACCAAACTCTCAATCAATCGCATAAAGAGGTTTTAGAGTTGATGGAAGGCTTTTAGCAATGACGACCTCTTTACAAAGGTATCTATAAGTGGACAGGTGGGACAAGTCTAGGTTCCTACTTTGTAAGTGCTACCTCCAGTCACTATGACTGGGCTCTGAAAAAACTCAAAGCTCATCAGAGAAATTGTAAGAATAGCTAGTTGAAGTGCTATTGAAATTCACCAAAGGTTTTTCTAAGCTTCGAATAGCTTCATTCTCGTGATTTTTGAACAATTCTAGCTTTTAGAATCCTTCAAAAATTAAAAATTTACAGCTATCATAAACTTAGAATAGATCTAAAAACATTAATATAAATGTATTCTAAGCTTAGAATTGCATTTACATTAAAGTAATTGAACTGTTCGATACTTAGAATGCCCTGATTCTGAGAAATCTTGACTAAAAACTGGTTCGAATGGTTTTTTTCTGATACAGGATGATAGATAGATGGGTGAGATGATGAACATACAAAAAGAGAAAGTTAAAAAAGAGTTGGTGTCCCTCTGTTTGGGAGAGTTCACAGCCGTCCTATCCTTTTGGTTTTGTTTTTTCCTTTTGAAAAATCGACTTTCTGATTGGAGTAGTCTAGTAACCATTCTCTACCCTTTGTCTTTACTGACATTTATTTTGCTTCAAGGTTCAATCTATTGGGCAATTTTGATTAGAAGGCTGTCGAAACCTCAGTTCGGAAGTGGAACTGTTCCCAAAATATATGGTTGTTTCAGAATACTAGACCTTGTTTTACTTATTTCAGGCTTTCCTTTTATAGTCTGGAATACACAGAGTTTTCAAGTGGCTATCTTAGCCACACTAATACAGCTTTTTGCCCTTATCGAATGGGTTAATTATTTCCTTGTACGTCTATCTTATAGTTTGAATCCACTTGTTTTATGGAAAAGAATTACTAAGGGAAAACTTGAAAAGAGCAGAATAGCCAAGGAGTTGGGGTAGGGGAGTGTATCATAAATTTGATTTCAAATATAGCAGAAAGGTTATATGTAAGAATTTAGATGAAAAATTTTTAAAAATTCTAGTCCTAACTATATTGGTTTTTCTAACTTTGTTTAGTCTATATCGTGTCTATCAAAAAGAATTATTATAAGGAGTGTATGAATCTTTAAGTAATGTTTTTCTAGAGATGAACTATGCAGAAACCCATAGTGGTATCTTACCTGGCCTCGCTGATTTTAGTAAAAGCCGTTGACGGAGGTGAATCATATCGCGATAAGGATATTATAGTTGGTATGAGTTTTGAAGCAGGCTTATCTGAAGGTGAAACTATATTAGTGTATGTAGGGTATTGAAGAAACATTTCTAATTGAGTATAGGCGGACGTTACCTGACGGTAGATATCTTTTTATTGACTATGATTATAGCGATAAAATACTCAAACAAACTATTGAAATTTCGGAATCTGATCAATCATTAGCTACGGATTAATTGGTTATAATATAGAAAGTGAAGAGTGGAAAAGAATCTGATTTAGAGCTACATTTAAAAAGTTCCTATAGTTTTAGCTCGACTAAAGGCTTACCAAATTTTCAGATAACAAATCCAAACGAAGTGCTAGAGTATTTAAAAGCCTTATGGGATTGATGAAGCTTGGATTAAAGAAAAATCCCACTTCATGCTCTATGATGTCGTTCTAGAACGCTGGTTTAAAAATGATAGTCAACGTTACTCAGTTGACAATCTTGGGGATGTAGAGATTGTACCACTAAGATTTTTCTGAATAGGATGATACCCAAGCAATGGAGATGTTAAAAGAGAAGAACAATGTTGCTTATCAGTTTATCCAAGATTTAAGTAAGGAAAAAGGTAGATGAAAAAAATTTTAAAAATTCTAGTCCTAACTATATTGGTTTTTCTAACTTTGTTTGGTCTATATCGTGTCTATCAAAAGAATTATTATAAGGGAGTGTATGAATCTTTAAGTAATGTCTTTCTAGAGATGAACTATGCAGAGGTAAAAAGTGGTATTTTACCTGGTCTCGCTGATTTTAGTAAAGCCGTTGACGGGAGTCAGTCGTTTAGAGATCCAGACTGGATAATTCCTATAGGACTTGATGCAGGCTTGTCTGAAAATGAAAGTTTAACAGTGATTGTAGGTTTTGAAGAAACTTTTATTATTGAATACCAGCAACTATTATCTGATGGGAGATATCTTTATATAAAATATGACTACAATGATAAGAAACTCAACCAATCAGTCGAAATCTCAGATTCTAAATGGTCGGTAGCGTATGACTTAGCTAGTTACAATATACTCCATAAGGATGAGGGAAAACTAGATTTGGAGGCATATAAAGAATTATCACGTCAGTCGAAAATAGGGGATTCGATACCTAATTTTTACCTAACAAATCCCAACGAAGTACTAGAGTATTTAAAGCCTTATGGGATTGATGAAGCTTGGATTAAAGAAAAATCTCACTTCATGCTCTATGATGTTGTTCTAGAACGCTGGTTTAAAAATGGTAGTCAACGTTACTCAGTTGAGAATCTTGGGGATGTAGAGATTGTACCACTAAGTTTTTCTGAATAGAGTAGCTGAACTACTCATAGACATAGTCGTTTTGTATTAAAAATATATCGGATGAAAAATAAAAAGAATGAACAAGCTACTGGAACGTAATAACTTGCGTTTTTTATGTGTTGTGTCTTGGGTGATAAGGCTAGCATTATACAAAAATGATTAAGAAAACTATTGCCTTTACATAAAATAAAGGAGAGAGGAAATGAATATTTTAAAACTACAAGAACAGATTGACAGTACGAATTACTGGGATTCCTACGCATTAGACTTTAAAGCTTCATTTTTCAGGGGACGAATGTAAACTCTATATCGAGATTGAAAAATGGTAAATCTGATCGGTATTGTTGGGAGATAGTTTTCACTCGTTGCTTTAAGGTTGATTATGAGACAGATGCTGGTTGGACATGTTGGGAAAGTGAGACTGGCACAAGAAATTTCAATATGAAAGATATTCCTTTTGAAAATCTCATGTCTCGCACTGTACATGACATTATACTTATCGAAGAGAAAATAATATGATACAAGCTGCAATTACTTTTATCAAGTATGTTAATTAAGATTGTGTGCCAAGAAATTCAAGTCTCTAAGGTTTTAGTCAGAGAACAGAACTTCTTTTGATGCTAATAAAATAGAGATGTAAAAGTCATATACCCAAGCAATTTTGATAAAATATATAAGATATCCTTGATGGATGAATTGAAATTGATGTTATCACAAAATACTAGGAGAAGGTGAGTTGAAAATACCATGAAAAATAAGTGGGAATATGTCAAAATATAATAAAAAGATTTCTTTTTGAGATTCTTTCCAATATCCCATCTAATAATACTAATTGGTATATTTTTGAATTTGATGCTATAGGAAAAGCACCGAGCAATCTGACTATGTCAGAATTTGAAGATCTAGTCTTAAATTCAAAAATACGGCTATCAAATGAGTTGGGACGAACTTTTAAAATTTTTCAAAGGAAATAGAGGATATAAATAACTTAATATTAGTTTCCTGCAACTCCTGTTGCCTTTTGATGCTATAGAAACGGATACGGAAGATTTGTCAGTAAGGTTAGAAATAGATGACAGTACCTTTTGGGAGCTCGAATTCTATTAATTTGAGGTAGATAAGAATGACTATTGAGGATTTAAGAGAATTACTACTATCAATAGCGGAAGAAGATGCTATCATTTTCGACTTTATTTTCATTTTTATTAAAAATAAAGGATATTCAACTCAGATATTAGAAGATATTATTTTTTTATGGAGTGAAAATAGGTTGGTTTGAAAATTATTAATGTAGAAAATGATAATATTTCTATACGGAAATTGAGTGGAGAATTGATAATGACTTCCAAGAAGTCGTCTTTTGCGACAATGATTTTGCTGTAAAGACTTTATTTACACAGGAAGGTGGAATTCCAGCATTATTCAAAAAGTTTATCTTATAACAGAATGCTCAATCAATTCCTGTTCTCCATTTAAAATCTCTGACAGATTTGTTAGGATTGACTCTAATAAGGAAATTGAGAAGTAGAGGTTATCGTGGCAGATGAAAAATATGAAAATTGAATGTTTTTCTTATCTTTTTAAAAATGAAAAATAGGAGTTCAATCATATGGCACTAGGTAAATTTAATTTTGAAAATAGAGGTCAATCGTTAGCAGAATTGGGTGTTGCAAGTTATGCATATACATATCAAGATATGTTGGCCTATATAGACTGGATAGAGTTGAAGAAGTTTATGATTCTTGGTGGCGATGTCTATGTAGAAGGAGATGGGGGACTTGAGTTGACCTATGATAGCTGGTATTACTCTCCTAAAAATAATGATAGCGACTTACTCCAGTCAATTTCTGTAGCAAAAGATTATATCAACCAGTATATAGATAGTAATGGAAAACATTTTTATTTTACAGTAGTTACTTTCAGAATAGATGGAATTGATAGTAAAATAGAATTGCTCAGTACAAATAGAAGTTATAAAGTTATGAAAATGAGCAAAAACAGAAAAGGGATTAATCTCAGTGGATTTAAGTCATGGAGAGGAAATTATTGGGAAAAATAGGGCTAAAGATTTTATTAATTAAATGAGGTGAAAAATGATTGATGAATTGAAAAAGAAGATTGCTTCTACCGAGGGTGTAGACTTTTGCACCATTTGGAAAGGGGATTTTTGATGAATGGATTATAAAAAGCTGAAAAAGATTAAACTTTACTTTTCCTGAAACATATAAGTGGTGGCTGAAAAATTATATGGGTGGAGAAATTTATGGAGAAGAAATATTCAGTATTTATGGATTAGATTTTGATACGGTTGTGGGAGGTGATATTGTTTACATAAACGAACTGAATGAGAAAGCAAAGGATTTAGTAACTCTGAACAATTAGTTATCTGTGAGGTGAAGATGGTGTGTTTTATTTTCAAAATCAGGATGGTCTGACTAATGAGTTACCAGTTTTTAGGGATGGAGAATACTATGCTAAGGATTTTTATAGAATTTCTACTAAAAAGAATAGATGAGTAGTATTAATAACCTAATACTTTTCATAGGGCAAAAATACATCGCTATTAAATACCTCCCAAGGAAATAACTATGCAACTATACAGAAATTGAAAAGCCGATTGCTAGAAGTTTGGACCTTTCATGAAAAATAATATTACTATAAAAATGATAGATAAATTTGAGATATAAACATTAGGAGAGAAGTCGTGTTACGATTTGATTTAAAAAAAGCAAACAAAAAAGAGATTGCAGCACTAGATTATTGGGAAATGAGAATACTAGATTTAAAGATATCCTATTTTGGAGATGAAGTTTCTTTTGCATAGAAGATTATCATAACAAGGAAAAATACTGGGAAATTAAGTTTTTAGTATGCGCCAAAGTAGAGTATATCAATGATGCTTTAGATATTCAGTGGAGAAAAGATCAATACGTTAAAAATATGACTAGAGGAGAATTGCATCATCATGGTCAAGAAATTTCTTTACAAATTTATGAGGAGAATCCTGATTTTGTGAAGTGTATAGTTGATATTGGTTTGTTGCAAATGACAATTGTTTGTCGTGATATTCAGATAGAACATCTTGATTTAAAGGATGTTCAGTTCTTTTGGCAGGATAATGATGTTTTATAGATAAACTGTTCTAAGAGTCAAAGGAAGAGAAGCTAATTTGTATTATACAACTAAGCATTGAGAACAATTTATAAGGGTGAAATAAGGTGAATGTATATAAACGAATAACAAAATTAGAGAAAATATATTTAATGTTCAAATTTCTGGTTATTTTTATCTAAAGTATTGATGGAAAAAACAGTACAGAGTGAAAAAGATGCTGTACAGATATTAGCGGAAGGTTTTAATATTGACGATCTCCAAGATGGTAATTGGGATGCACTAGCTGATTGTCTTGAGCGTCCTGACTATATAATCCCAGATAGCATTAATATTTTTATAAATAATGCAAAATATCTTTTTATCAATGATGAAATTTCTAAAAATATAGAGATTTTATCTGACACTGTTTTTGTGGTGGGATGAGATGTTGAGAGATACATAGTTGGTGGTAAGAGAAAAAAATTTAATGTTTATATCATTGAATAATGCCACTTTCATCGAGATTTAAACAAATGCAAGTATATAAAGAATCTGAGATGAAGCCCTAGTAAGACGCGGACTACTAGGCCAATCTTTAAATTATTTATATGGGAATGAGATTATGTTAGGTATTGAACTGAAAATAGCTATAACTGAGTTAGTTGTGATAGATAGATTGTTGAAAACTATTGATTGCTAGTCATCAAATAGACCATTCTCACTTTTTCTATAAGAATGTAGATATGGACTATTCAGAGACTATAAATTGGAAGGAATATTTCTTCACTCCCTCAACTGGCTATCTGCATTTGAAGCGAATATTTTTTTGGGAGAGTATATTGAAGATGCTATCATTATCATTTTCAGGAAATAAGGATATGATTGATTTCATTATTGAGTTTCAAGCTGAGTCTCTGACGAATAAGGAAAATAAAAATATAAAGAATTTTATACTAGAGTCTGATATGAGTATTTCAGATAAAGATATCGAGGTTATTTATGAGGAATATTGAAGGTGTAGAAAGCATAATAACGTCTACCTAAGATTTTCAAAATAGAGTATTGAAAATAGATATGAAACAAAAATGATTTAAAAATGAAAAATAGATAAGATTAAAAAGCTATTGCTTGAGAATAATATCCAGATAGAGCAAGGCTTAAGCGATGACGAAGTAAGAAAAATTGAGAAAAATATATAATGTAAAATTTCCCAGCAGTGGTTGGAATTTTATCAAAATATACTGCCCGTTTCAGAACGTTTTTATAATCTGGAGAGATTTTTTTCAGTTGAAAATATAGCAACTATAAAAAGAAAGATTAGCGAGTCCTTATAATGGAATTTTTGGAAAGTATCGATGAAATAGTTTGGGATATTTCCCTGGGGACTAAAGCCTGATAGAGTAGAAGATAAAAATAAGAAAAATAAGAAAAATGCTAGAATCAGCTCCACCTCTAATTCCTTTATACGGGCATCGTTTTCTCCCGATATTTGAAAATAAGAAATACCCGTTTTATCTGTTGTAGATTTAGACATTATCTATTATGGGATGGATTTGTATGATTATTTTGAGGTTGAATTTGGACATAAGCGACTTGTATCTGACTCAAAAATATAGAGAAGTTCCTTTCTGGACAAGTAATTTTTATTGAACAAGTTTGTACTGAAAAACTGAGGGACGAAAAAGCAAGTGATTAGGTTTTTATAAAAAGGAATAGTGGAACTGTAGATGAAATTAGATATGGAAACTAAAAAAATGAAGAATGGGATTGAAAATCTTTAAAGGTTTGATTCCTAGAGATAACTATAAGATAAAAAGTTTTATTGACAAATTTAGCAGATGAGCAAGAAATTAGGCTGATTGGAGAGCAAAACCGTTTTTAAATTATCATGTTTTTGTTATGATGAAGCACGATTCTTTAGCAGGAATTGTATTTATCTGCAATTCTGGATAAAGAGATGTTTAAAAATTTGAAAAATAATTTTTAAAAATATCATTTATGAAGTCAAAAATAGTCAATTAGTGAAGAAACTCGGATATACAGCCTATGGTAGTGCAGGAACTCTGTATTCACAACATTATATAATCATAACTCAAGATAGTGTAGTGGAGATTCTTGTGTCTGCAAATTCTGATTTAAGTATCAGTCAATACTAGAAAAGTTTGCTAATTAAATATGTACACCGCTGTAGTACAATTATCAGAAAATAGAACTTGGAGAAATGATATGGAAAAATGGACGGAAATTAAACCGGCTTCATACCTTTTTGGTGACTATGGTATTGAGATAAATATAGATGGGGGATACTTTAATTGCCTACTTGGAAGATTCAGAAAAAATTTAAATTTACCTTTACAAAAGTTTGGGCTTTCCGTTCAGTCTACGAAAGTTTAGAATTAATAGATAGTTACTGGGAGCAAGGATTAGCAAAGAACAGACCACTTTATCTGACCAACTATATCTATGAAGTCGAGAATGCAGAATTTGGTGACTTGGTCGCTTCTGCAAATATAGCTAATAAAAAGCTCCATCACTACAAATTAATGTCGACGAATTTTTAGTGGATGTTGTATCCGAAAAACGATGTAAAAGTTGAGAAAGTATAAAAATAAGGTGAATAAGTCCTTTAAGTCAATTCAGATTATGATAACTACCTGTTTCATTTATGCTATAATGTTCTTAATGAATTTTCAGAAAGGAAAATCCCTCAAATGTCCCTACAAATTTCTACTCTCGACCTTGACCACACTCTTTGCTTGATTTTGATGCTGCTGAGGATGTGGCTTTGACGCAACTTCTAAAAGGAAGAAGGAGTTGTGATATCCAAGCCTATAAAGACTATTATGTTCCCATGAACAAGGCTCTCTGGAAAGGACTTGGAGCAAAAGAAAATCAGTAAACAAGAACTGGTTAACACGCGCTTTTCTCGTTTATTTGCTCATTTTGGACTGGAGAAAGACGGTACTTTGCTTGCCCAGCGTTACCAATTTTATCTCGCACAGCAGGGGCAAACTCTTTCGGGTGCTCATGAACTCTTGGACAGCCTCATCGAGAGAGATTATGAGCTATACGCTGCGACAAATGGGATTACTGCCATTCAGACGGGTCGTCTGGCTCAATCTGGTCTGGCTCCTATTTCAAACAAGTCTTTATCTCTGAACAGTTGCAAACGCAAAAACCTGATGCACTATTCTATGAAAAAATCGATCAACAGATTGCTGGATTTGATAAAGAAAAGACGGTTATGATTGGAGATTCTCTAACCGCTGACATTCAAGGTGGCAATAATGCGGGGAATTGACACTATCTGGTATAATCCCCATCATCTGGAAAATAAGACGCAAGCCCAGCCGACTTATGAAGTTGAGTCTTATCAAGCTCTTCTAGATCTCCTAGATAAACTGTAAAAAGTGGTTTAGATAGCCACTTTTTGCTATAATAGAGGCAGTAAAAATGAAGGAGTCGGCTATGGAACACTCGTCTTGGCATGCTTTGATTAAGGCGCAATTACCAGAGGGTTATTTTGGGAAAATCAATCAGTTTATGGAGCAGGTCTATGCTCAGGGGACTGTTTATCCGCCCAAAGAAAAGGTTTTTCAGGCTCTATTGACAACACCTCTAGAGGAGGTTAAGGTGGTCATTCTAGGGCAAGACCCCTATCACGGACCAGACCAAGCTCAGGGCTTGAGTTTTTCTGTACCTGACTCTATTCCAGCTCCGCCATCCTTGCAAAATATATTGAAAGAATTGTCAGATGATATCGGTGTTAAGAAATCTCATGATTTGACAGCTTGGGCTGAGCAAGGAGTCTTACTTCTAATGCTTTGTTTGACGGTTCCTGCTGGACAGGCCAATGGTCATGCTGGTCAAATATGGGAACCTTTTACTGATGCTGTGATTCAGGTGGTCAATCATCTAGATAGACCGGTTGTTTTTATACTCTGGGGAGCCTATGCACGCAAGAAGAAGGTCTTGGTTACCAATCCTCATCACTTGATTATCGAATCAGCCCATCCTAGTCCGTTATCGGTTTATAGAGGATTTTGGGGTTCCAAGCCTTTTTCCAAGGCTAATGCATTCTTAATAGAAACAGGACAAGAGCCAATCGATTGGCTTAGATAAGGAGAGAATATGCCTCAGTTAGCGACGATTTGCTACATTGATAACGGAAAAGAACTGCTCATGCTCCATCGCAATAAAAAGCCAAATGATGTCCATGAAGGGAAATGGATTGGTGTGGGTGGTAAACTAGAGCGAGGCGAGACACCTCAGGAATGCGCGGCGCGTGAAATCCTCGAAGAAACAGGGCTCAGAGCCAAGCCAGTTCTAAAAGGCGTTATCACTTTTCCAGAATTCACACCAGATTTAGACTGGTACACCTATGTTTTTAAGGTGACAGAGTTTGAGGGTGACTTGATTGACTGCAATGAGGGAACATTAGAATGGGTTCCCTATGACGAGGTCTTGAGCAAGCCAACTTGGGAGGGAGATCACACCTTTGTTGAGTGGCTTTTAGAGGACAAACCCTTCTTTTCAGCCAAGTTTGTTTACGATGGGGATAAATTGTTGGATACCCAAGTTGATTTCTATGAATAAAGGAGAAAGCAGATGCTACTAATCAAAAACGGTCGTGTAATGGATCCCAAGTCTGGCTTGGATCAAGTGTGTGATGTTTTGGTCCAAGATGGAAAAATTGTCAAAATTGCGCCTGAGATTAAAGAAGAAGGAGCAGAGCTAATTGATGCTACTGGTCTCGTAGGTCGCACCCTGGACTAGTAGATATCCATGTTCATTTCCGTGAACCTGGTCAGACTCACAAGGAAGATATCCATACTGGGTGCTCTAGCAGCTGCTGCAGGTGGTTTTACAACGGTTGTCATGATGGCTAATACTAGTCCAACCATTTCGGACGTAGAAACTTTGCAAGAAGTTCTTCAGTCAGCTGCCAAGGAAAAAATCAATGTCAAGACAGTTGCGACTATTACCAAGAACTTTAATGGCCAAGACTTGACAGACTTTAAGGCGCTCTTAGAAGCAGGTGCGGTTGGTTTTTCTGATGACGGTATTCCGCTTGAGAGCAGTAAAGTGGTCAAGGAAGCCATGGTAGAAGCCAAAAAACTCAATACCTTTATCAGCCTTCACGAGGAAGATCCAGGTTTGAACGGCATTCTTGGATTTAACGAAAACATCGCTAAGGAACATTTCCATATCTGTGGAGCGACAGGAGTGGCAGAATACGCTATGATTGCGCGTGATGTTATGATTGCCTATGCAACCAAAGCCCATGTTCACATCCAGCATTTGTCTAAGGAAGAAAGTGTCAAGGTAGTGGAATTCGCTCAAGGTTTGGGAGCGCAAGTCACAGCAGAAGTAGCGCCACAGCATTTCTCTAAGACAGAAGCTCTTCTTTTAACTCAAGGTAGCAATGCCAAAATGAATCCTCCGCTTCGTTTGGAATCAGACCGTCGTGCCGTTATCGAAGGTCTCAAGTCGGGTGTTATCACAGTTATCGCAACGGACCACGCGCCTCACCATGCAGATGAGAAAAATGTTGAAGATATCACCAAAGCACCATCTGGTATGACAGGTTTGGAAACCTCTTTCTCTTGGTTTGACTTATTTGGTGGAAGCTGGTGAGTTGAGCTTGATGGAATTGCTTGAAAAAATGACTGTCAATCCAGCCAAGCTTTACCACTTTGAAGCAGGTTACTTGGCTGAGAATGGTCCGGCAGATATCACTATATTTTGATGACAAGGCTGATCGCACTGTTGGTCCAGACTTCGCTTCAAAATCAGCCAATTCACCATTTATCGGTGAAACCTTAAAAGGGCAGGTCAAATATACCATCTGCAAGGGACAAATCGTCTACCAAAACTAGATGGGACTCTGCTCTGAAATTGAAAAGAATAGAGAGCACTTATGTACCCAACCCATCAATTTAAAGACAAGTTTGTCTTATTTCTTAAGATATTTTTCCCTATTCTGATCTATCAATTTGCCAATTATTCTGCCTCTTTTGTTGATACAACCATGACTGGGCAGTACAATACCATGGACTTGGCTGGCATTTCAACTGCAACGAGTCTATGGAATCCTTTTCTTCACTTTTTTGACAGGGATTGTTTCGGCCATGGTTCCCATCATAGGCCATCATCTGGGACGGGGCAAAAAGGAAGAAGTAGCATCTGATTTTTACCAATTTATCTACTTGGCTTTCGGACTGTCTTTGGTCTTGCTTGGAATGGTAGTATTCTTAGCGCCACCTGTCTTAAACAACATCGGACTAGAAGCTCAAGTGGCGGCAGTTGCAGTTTCCTATCTTTGGTACCTGTCTATCGGGATTATTCCCTTGTTGCTTTTTAGTGTCATTCGGTCATTGTTAGATTCTCTTGGTTTGACCAAACTATCTATGTATCTCATGCTCCTATTACTTCCGCTCAATAGTGGTTTTAACTATCTCTTGATATATGGAGCATTCGGTTTTCCTGAGCTTGGTGGTGCAGGAGCAGGGCTAGGAACTTCGCTAGCCTATTGGGTTTTATTGGGCATTTCCCTGCTTGTTTTGTTCAAACAAAAAAGATTAAAAGCGTTACATCTTGAAAAACGGATTCCACTCAATATAGATAAAATCAAGGAAGGTGTTCGATTAGGTCTACCAATCGGAGGAACCGTCTTTGCGGAAGTAGCTATTTTCTCCGTTATGGGACTAATCATGGCTAAGTTTTCATCGCTCATCATCGCCAGTCACCAGTCAGCTATGAATTTTTCGAGTCTCATGTATGCTTTTCCTATGAGTATTTCCTCTGCTATGGCGATTGTTGTGTCTTACGAGGTGGGGGCTAAACGTTTTGAGGATGCAAAAATCTATGCTCGTCTGGGGAGAGTAACCGCCCTTATTTTTGCAGGTCTTACCCTGTCTTTTCTCTACATTTTTAGAGATCGTGTTGCAAATCTATATGGAAATGACCCTCAGTTTATTGAAACAACAGCTGTATTTCTAACCTACAGTCTCTTTTTCCAGCTAGCTGATACCTTTGCGGCTCCGCTCCAGGGGATTCTAAGAGGCTACAAGGACACTATCGTTCCTTTCTATCTTGGCCTAATCGGATATTGGGGAGTAGGATACCTCTAGGATATCTACTAGATCGAGCAACTGACTTAGGGGCATTTTGCTTACTGGATTGGATTGATTGCTAGCTTGGTTGTTTCTGGTTGTTTGTATCAATGGCGTTTGCAAACAATTATGAAAAATCAACTAATTTTTGGAAAATTAATTGAAAAATACTTTTGTGAAAAAAATATTCTAATTAAAGGAAATCCCTGTTTCGTCGGGATTTCTTTTTCTATTTTGTGAATTTTTATAGACCATAAACTTTGACAGTATTTTTTTAAAAAGAGGTAAAATGGTAAGGAAAGAACAATGTTAGAAAGGCAAGATTATGTCAACTTTAGATAAAAATCTTTTGCTAGAGATGTTCCGTAAGATGGAAGAAATCCGTCGCATGGACTTAAAAATTGCTCAGTTAGTGAAAAAGGGAAGTTCCCGGTATGACTCACTTTTTCTGTTGGAGAGGAAGCTGCTAACGTCGGAGCGATGCTGGCCCTCAATCCAGATGATCTAATCACCTCCAACCACCGTGGTCATGGACAGGCTATTGCCAAAGGAATTGACCTTAACGGAATGATGGCTGAAATCCTTGGTAAGTACACTGGTACTTGTAAAGGAAAAGGTGGTTCTATGCATATTGCTGACCTTGATGCTGGTAACCTCGGTGCCAATGGTATCGTAGGGTGGTGGTATGGGGATTGCTGTAGGTGCAGCCCTTAGTCAGCAAATGCAAAACACTGGTAAAATCGTAGTCTGCTTCTTTGGAGATGGTGCGACCAACGAAGGTGTTTTCCACGAAGCAGTGAACATGGCTTCTATCTGGAACCTCCCGGTCATTTTCTATTGCATTAACAACGGTTACGGTATCTCTGCGGATATCAAGAAAATGACTAACGTGGAACATATCCATCAACGTAGCGCTGCTTATGGAATCCCTGGAATGTTTATCGAAGATGGAAACAATGTTATCGACGTTTATGAAGGATTTAAGAAAGCTGTAGACCATGTTCGTGGTGGAAAAGGTCCTGTCTTGATTGAAAGTGTAACTTATCGCTGGCTTGGTCACTCATCATCTGACCCTGGTAAATATCGTACCCGTGAAGAAGTGGAATTGTGGAAACAAAAAGACCCAATCGAAAACCTTCGCAAGTACCTCGTTGAAAATAATATTGCAAGTGCCGAAGAATTGGAAGAAATCCAAGCGCAAGTCAAGGAAGCAGTGGAAGCTTCTGTTAAATTTGCGGAAGAAAGTCCATTCCCACCACTAGAATCAGCATTTGAAGATATTTACGCAGACTAAGGAGAAAGAGATAAAATGGAAACAAAAACAATGTCCTTCCGTGACACCATTATCCTTGCTATGTCTGAGGAAATGCGTCGCGATGAAAATGTATTCTTGATGGGAGAAGACGTCGGTGTCTTCGGAGGAGACTTCGGAACTTCTGTTGGAATGCTTGAAGAATTTGGTCCAGAACGTGTCCGTGACTGTCCGATTTTCTGAAGCTGCTATCTCTGGAGCAGCAGCAGGAGCAGCTATGACGGGACTTTCGTCCAATCGTTGATATGACCTTTTATGGACTTCTCAGTTATTGCCATGGACAATATCGTCAACCAAGCTGCTAAAACTCGTTATATGTTTGCTGGTAAAGGTCAGGTTCCAATGACTGTTCGATGCGCAGCTGGTAATGGAGTTGGTTCTGCCGCCCAGCACTCACAATCTCTAGAGTCTTGGTTTACTCATATTCCTGGACTTAAGGTTGTAGCTCCAGGAACACCTGCGGATATGAAAGGACTTCTCAAGTCTTCTATCCGTGATAACAACCCAGTCATCATTCTCGAGTACAAGTCAGAATTTAACCAAAAAGGGGAAGTGCCAGTTGATCCAGACTACACAATCCCACTTGGGGTTGGGGAAATCAAACGCCAAGGTACAGATGTAACAGTTGTTACTTATGGAAAAATGCTTCGCCGTGTAGTTCAAGCTGCTGATGAATTGGCGGAAGAAGGAATTTCGGTTGAAATTGTTGACCCACGTACCCTTGTACCGCTTGATAAAGATATCATCATTAACTCAGTTAAGAAGACTGGTAAGGTTGTTCTGGTCAACGACGCCCACAAAAACAAGTGGCTATATCGGTGAAATTTCAGCTATCATTTCAGAATCAGAAGCATTTGACTATCTAGATGCACCAATCCGCCGTTGTGCAGGAGAAGATGTACCAATGCCTTACGCACAAAACCTAGAAAATGCAATGATTCCAACAGTTGAAAGCATCAAAGATGCCATCCGTAAAACTTATAACAAAGAATAAGGTTGCATAAGATAAATTATGTAAAATTATTAATTTTTAGGGACTTGAGATATTTTTACGTGTCCAAGTTGCTTGTAGAGTTGTATTGATTCGGACGGAGGTCTGCGAAAAGATAGATTTCTGTGTTCATCGAACACATCGTCAATCTCCTATTTTTCATTGCCCTCTTCGTCCTTAATATCTTGAATTAGAGTTATCGGCTAAAAGCTCGGAAAAAGATAAATCTCCTGACTTCATCGAAGTCTGCGTAGATTTCCTATGTTTTCGGTCGCTTTTAAACGCCCTTTGCATCATAATTAGAATTGGAGAGGTCATGGCTGATGACAAGCTAAGAGCGACTCCTGCGGCTAGAAAGTTAGCGGATGATCTAGGGATCAACCTCTATGACGTTTCTGGCTCAGGTGCAAACGGTCGTGTCCACAAAGAAGACGTGGAAACTTATAAAGACACAAACGTGGTTCGCATTTCGCCACTTGCAAAACGAATTGCCCTTTGAACATAACATTGCTTTAGCAGGAAATCCAGGAACTGGTCATCGTGGTAAAGATCATGAAGAAGGACGTTTTGGCCTTCCTTCCTGAAAATATCGAAAACGACACCATCAAGTCTCCTGCACAAATCGAAAAAGTGGAAGAAGTTCCAGACAATATCACTCCTTATGGTGTAATTGAACGGATTCCGATGACACCAATGCGTAAGGTTATCGCCCAACGTATGGTTGAATCTACCTAACTGCGCCAACTTTCACGCTCAACTACGATGTTGATATGTCTGAAATGCTGGCTCTTCGTAAGAAGGTTCTTGAACCAATCATGGAAGCAACTGGTAAGAAAGTAACTGTCACTGACCTGCTTTCACTAGCTGTTGTTAAGACATTGATGAAACACCCTTATATCAACGCTTCATTGACCGAAGACGGCAAGACTATTATTACTCATAATTATGTCAACCTTGCGATGGCGGTTGGAATGGATAATGGATTGATGACACCTGTTGTTTACAATGCTGAGAAACTAAGTCTGTCAGAGTTGGTAGTTGCATTTAAAGACGTTATTGGTCGTACCTTGGATGGTAAATTGGCTCCAAGTGAACTTCAAAATTCAACATTTACAATCAGTAACTTGGGAATGTTTGGTGTTCAGTCCTTTGGTCCGATCATCAACCAACCCAACTCAGCTATTCTGGGTGTAAGTTCGACAATCGAGAAACCAGTTGTTGTCAATGGTGAGATTGTTATCCGACCAATCATGAGTCTAGGATTAACCATTGACCACCGTGTCGTAGATGGTATGGCTGGTGCTAAGTTTATGAAAGACTTGAAAGCCTTGATTGAGAATCCAATCTCAATGTTGGTTTAAGTCAACTATTGTTATTTTAGAGATTTATATAAAGGAAGTAAGACATGGCCTTAGAAGTAGTATGCCAAAAGCCGACGTAGATATGACAGAAGGACAAATCGTCCAATGGAATAAAAAGTCGGAGAATTTGTAAAGAAGGAGAAATCTTTTTGGAAATCATGACTGACAAAAGTCAGCATGGAATTGGAAGCCGAAGAAGATGGATATTTGATTGCCATCCTTAAAGGAGATGGTGAAACCGTTCCAGTAACTGGAAGTTATCGGTTATCTTGGTGAAGAAGGGGAAAACATCCCATCAGCTGGAGCAACCGCACCAGAAGCTAGCCCAGCACCTGCAGCAAGTGCTTCAAACGACGATGGTAAGAGCGATGATGCCTTTGATATCGTTTGTGATTGGTGGAGGTCCTGCTGGTTATGTGGCGGCGATTAAAGCTGCTCAACTTGGTGGTAAGGTTGCCCTTTGTTGAAAAAATCTGAACTCGGTGGAACCTGCTTGAACCGTGGATGTATCCCAACCAAGACCTACCTTCACAGCGCTGGAAATCATCGAAAACATCGGTCATGCAGCAAACCGTGGTATTGTCATTGAAAATCCAAACTTCACTGTAGATATGGACAACCTCTGAAACCAAGTCTAAGGTTGTCAATACTTTGGTAGGTGGAGTTGCAGGTCTTCTTCAGGTACGGAGTTACTGTTCATAAGGGTGTTGGTACTATTACTAAAGATAAGAATGTCTACGTTATGGTTCAGAATTGCTTGAAACCAAGAAAATCATCCTTGCTGGTGGTTCAAAAAGTTAGCAAAATCAACGTTCCTGGTATGGAATCATCACTCGTGATGACCAGTGACGACATTCTTGAAAATGAACGAAGTTCCAGAAAGCCTCGTAATCATCGGTGGTGGAGTTGTCGGTATCGAACTTGGTCAGGCCTTCATGACATTTGGTTCAAAAGTGACTGTTATCGAAATGATGGACCGTATCGTTCCAGCTATGGATGCTGAAGTTTCTAAGAATCTTCGTTTCGATCCTTGAACGTAAAGGAATGACCATCTTAACAGGTACAAAAACTGCAAGAAATCATCGAAGAAAAATGGTCAACTCCGTATTAAAGTTGAAGGAAAAGACGATATCATCGCAAGCAAAGCTCTTCTTTTCAATCGGTCGTGTTCCAGATCTTTGAAGGTATTAGCGATGTTGAGTTTGAATTGGATCGTGGTCGCATCAAGGTCAACGAATACATGGAAACTTCTGTTCCAGGTATCTATGCACCAGGTGACATCAATGGTACCAAGATGTTGGCTCACGCAGCCTTCCGTATGGGTGAAGTTGCCGCTGAAAAAATGCCCTTAAAGGAAATCACCATGTTGCTAAATAAACTTGACTCCTGCAGCTATTTACACTTCCAGAAGTAGCAGCAGTTGGTTTGACAGAAGAGCAAGCACGTGAGAAATACGATGTTGCTATCGGTAAATTCAACTTTGCAGCTAACGGCCGTGCCATTGCTTCTGATGCGGCTCAAGGTTTCGTTAAAGTCATTGCAGATAAGAAATACGGAGAAATCCCTTTGGTGTCCATATCATCGGTCCTGCTGCTGCAGAATTGATCAACGAAGCGTCAAGCATTATTGAAATGGAAATTACTGTTGAAGAAATGCTTAAGACCATCCACGGACACCCAACCTACTCTGAAGTTATGTACGAAGCATTTGCAGATGTTCTAGGAATGGCTATCCATTCACCTAAGAAAAAATAAATCGAAGATAGAATAGACTGGAAAGGTATTTTCCAGTCTCTATCGTATAAAGGGATATCATGAAATACATTATCAATCATTCAAACGACACTGCCTTTAATATTGCCTTGGAAGAATATGCCTTTAAACATCTTTTGGATGAGGATCAAATCTTCCCTACTTTGGATTAACAAACCATCTATCATTGTTGGGCGTCACCAGAATACTATCGAAGAAATCAACCGTGATTATGTTCGCGAAAATGGTATTGAGGTAGTCCGCCGTATCAGTGGTGGTGGAGCTGTTTATCACGATTTAAACAACCTCAACTACACAATCATCTCAAAAGAAGATGAAAACAAGGCTTTTGACTTTAAGAGTTTTTCAACTCCAGTAATCAATACCTTTGGCTCAACTTGGTGTTAAAGCAGAGTTTACAGGCCGCAATGACCTTTGAGATTGACGGAAAGAAATTCTGTGGAAATGCCCAAGCCTATATCAATGGCCGTATCATGCACCATGGTTGCTTGCTCTTCGATGTTGATTTATCAGTCCCTGCCAATGCCTGAAAGTTTCAAAAGATAAATTTGAGTCAAAAAGGTGTGAAATCCGTCCGTGCCCTGTGTGACCAATATTATCAATGAACTACCAGAAAAAATCACAGTTGAAGAATTCCGTGATTTGCTATTGGAATACATGAAAAAAGAGTACCCAGAGATGACTGAATACGTCTTTTCTGAGCAAGAATTGGCTGAAATCAATCGTATCAAGGATACCAAGTTTGGAACTTGGGACTGGAACTACGGCAAATCACCTGAATTTAATATTCGTCGTGGAACAAAAATTCACTAGTGGTAAAGTGGAAGTCTTTGCCAATGTTCTCGAATCAAAAATCCAAGATATCAAGATTTATGGTGACTTCTTTGGTATCGAAGACGTTGCAGCTGTAGAAGATGTCCTTCGTGGAGTGAAATACGAACGAGAAGATGTCCTTAAAGCTCTAGAAACTATTGACATTACACGCTACTTCGCTGGTATTAGCCGAGAAGAAATCGCTGAAGCGGTAGTGGGATAAGAAAAAGAATCCATTTTATGATGGATTCTTTTATTAGGGTTAAACTTAATAATCATGCTGATTAGATTACAATAGTGATGAAAAAAATGAAAAGAGTTATTCATTATGTTAGAAATTCCAGTAGAAAAACTTAATCTATTTGAACAGTTAGACCGCAATGTTGTTGCTTTTATAGAAATACAGAAATTTCTCAAACTGAAAGTTTAAATATGAGCATCACACAAGAACATTATGATATGAAATACAAAGAGCTTTCAGCCTTTTAGGATACCAGGGCTGTTCAAATACCTTTAGGAATGGCTTTAGATAATGTAATCCAACAGTCTATTTCCAAAAATCTTATAATTGGAGGTCTTCTCCCTGATGAAATCAAAGTAAACAAAGAGGACTTAATGCTTTTGAAAGATATTGTTGATAGCTTTTTGTATTATGTATGCTAGCAAACAACCGACTGGAAAAATAGTAAAAGCTTATGAATTTATGAAAAATAAGACAGTGTTCTTTATTGGTAAACCGTTAACTGACGATCTTAAAAATGGTGACGAAATTTCGTATATGGGAATCGAAAGAGAATCATCTGATGGAACTTCTTATGAAGCAGTAAAATGTTTTCTAACTAAAGAGAGTGCTGAGCAGTACAATGATTCCAAAAAACCTATAAGCTCAGCAAATCTAGCCTATCTGCGAGTCTTTTGGGGTAAACCAGTAATTATAGAGCCACACCGTAACTATTGGATTGAGTTTAAATAACTAAAAACGAAAGATCGATTCCTTTTTATCTTTCGTTTTTAGGGATAGTTAATTTACATAATTTATAATATGTAGCGCTTATAAACTGTCTAAAGCATTCTTTTGTTCATCATTGACGATATGGGTATAGAGGTCAGTGACTTGTGTACTAGCATGCCCTAACTGGTGGCTGACCAAAACTTGCGATTTAGTAGCATCATAGAGCCTAGTTGCCAGGGTATGGCGTAGTTTGTGTGGAGTTACACGGACTTTGAAGTCCTCAGAGTACTTAGCAACCATCTTTTCAACACTAGAAGCATCGATACGATTGGGAACGCCACGATATAAGGTCAGAAAGAGTGCTGTATCAGTCTTTTCCGTCTTATAGCGTTGATTTCGAATGGCGAGATAATTCTCTAGGTAAGGCTTGGCAAAGGCAGCGACATTAACTGAGTCTCGTTTACCCCCTTTCCGAGTGACATCAATAACCATCATTCTGAGATTAAGGTCTCTTAGATCCAGATTAACCGCTTCAGATAAGCGAACACCAGACGCCAAGAGAAGGGCAATAATAGCCAAATCACGTTCTTTATTCTTATTAAATGATGAGAGCGCGATTTGAGAGCTGTTGTGGGTACTCCTGGTCGATATAGGTTAGAAAACCTTCTGTTTCATCACCTAAAAAGAGTTTTTGCTTGATGTTTTCAGCTCTGGCAGCAAGGGTTTCTTTCTTTTTCTTAGTTGAAACTTTCTTCATTACATTACGATAGAAATAGGCTCTCCTTGGTCGTTTTCAACTTCCTCAGTTAGATACTTGTAAAGACTGGACAATGCTGACAAGGTCCGATTGATGGTTGTCTGAGAAACACCTTGCTTGGTTGTATTAGCGTTTAGCAAAGGCCGTTCTCGTAGATAAAGGATAAAGGATTCCATATCTTTCTTTGACATGTTTTCCAAGACCGATAAAGGAATATCAGCTATTTTATCAGCGTTTGAAATTCCAGACTCTAAAACCCAGTTAAAAAATCGATCGTATTCCTTGAGGTATTCGTACAAGGTTGTAAAACTATAAGGGACAGCAAGCTTAGATTGGTAGTATTCCAGAACATACCAGGGCATGATTTGTTTTAGTTTATCGATTCGTTCTAGTAAAATCTCACGTTTCATGATTTTCTCCATAAATAAGTCTACTAGTAGTATAGCATAGACTTATATATTTTTCAAGAAAATTATAGTTTTTCGGAAAGATGTTATGAGTATTTGGCAAGTTTTAGAAAAAACACAAAGACCTGATTCTGCAATTATAAGAAACAGGTCTTTTGTGTGTATGTAATCCGGCAATCTGTTTATATTTCACTTTTCTAAAAATATTGCAATTGCCATTTTTGTGTTGCTCGAGCTGTTGTATTTAAATTTGAGCACCAAGGAGGATAAAATCGCATAGACATTTTTCCATTGCTATCTTTTGTCGACAGAATGTTTTTACGAATAGCCACCTCGTTTGGAATAATGAATAGTCCCTCTTATCATTATCAATGATAACGATTATAAGTTCATTCCTAAGTCCTCATTGGTATAAGGAATGTTCTTGTTGTTTTGGTCTTTTTCCAAAAACTGTAAAATATCCTTCTTTTTGGTGTTCTTTTTGCCAAGCGGCATCTTTTATATCCTTGCTCTTCCTTTTATCTTGATAGAGAATACCTTCGTATTTTTTCATTGTATTTTTCTTCAATGAAATCAAAAATCACCATAAAAATTATATAGAACATCGAATATTTTCATTATGATGTATGTCCTCCTTAGCAAATAACTTTTCCAAAGAATAATACTGTTTCCAACAAAATCAGCTACCGACTATACTCATCTTTTTTATGTATTACCATATAGCAGGATACCAAGATGACGAAAATTTTGATTAGGTAGGTTTCGTATTGATTAGTATCTATGGTTAGCTGAGACAAGACGTTAATGATCGAATGTGTCATAACGCAAATCCAGAGATTCTTTGTTTTGTTATAAAGAGCTGAGAGTATGAAAGAATTCGTCAGCAATCCAAATAAAAACGGGAGAATTTGCAGTGTTGCTAGGGAACCATCTATGTAAAAGAACAACAGATGCCAAAGCGCCCAGCTGAAAAAGGTTAAGATTGTTGAGTAAAAATATGGCAACTTCTCTTGTAAAATTGGTTGAAAGACATATCGCCATCCAATCTCTTCTATACCGCCAAAGACAATAAATTTGAAGAACATCAAAAATGGGAGATACCAGCTAAATTCTATTATTTTTCCCACTAAACATTAGAAAAAGAAAAATCAAGGATAATAAGGAAAAAGATAATAAATAGTGTTTATAACTGGTATGAATGTTAAAAAAATCTTTTACAATCTTCTTAAAATGAATATGAAAAATAGTGATTTGCAACAATTATTCTCCCAAAAGAGCTGAAGAAATGCCACCAACAATGATTCCTAAAAATAGTTAATAGATTGGAATGAATAGAAAAATGATTCAAGAGAAAGAAAAAGGAGACAAACTGATACTAACTGGCTAAATGTGCCTAGCAAAATATACCGCAATTGCCTTTATTTTCTTTTCATAGAGAATCCTTTTCTAAAAATATTTAACGTAAAAATAAATTATGTAAAAATACATCTACAACAACAAATCTTTTATTTTTCCAATTTCACTTTTTTGGAATAACTAAATGAATCATATCGCCCAAATACATTCTGGTTGAGCCATTAACTGTTTGGCTTTTACCATTATGAACTTGGGTGGTGATGAGTACATTATGTGGTAAGTTGAGTTCATGGACTTGTTTCCCTGCTATTTTATCCGAAACAGGGATTTCAATGAGGGTGACTTCTCCTTCATCTGTCGCTTCTTCTGGCAGCATTTTTTTCCAGCATGGCCTCATAGACTGGAGCGCCCTTGAGTAGATCCATGATGATGTAGGCAACCAGGTCACTAAGCCAAGTGGCATGAGGTTGCGAATATCTCCAACCATCTCGGTTACGAGTATCATAGCGGTTAAGGGAGCCTTGGATATTGCCCCAAAGTAGCCACTCATTCCCAGAATGACAAATATAGGGAATTGTTCCTGACTGACAAGCTCAAGATTGACACAAATGACACCGACTAGGGCACCAAGTAAGGAACCAAGCGCCAAAATGGGAAGGAAAATTCCTCCTGGAAGGCCACTTCCATAACTAATCATGCTCCAAACAAAGCGAATCAAAAAGTAAGCTAATAGAACCTGAAAACTAAAATCTTGCTCAGTCAAAGAAAGAACGACCTGATTTCCACCACCAAGAATTTGTGGCAAGAAAATCCCGACTGGTATGATAAGGATAAAGGCTAGGATTGGATAATAAGCTTTATCCAAATGGATTTTTTTGACCAATCCAGTCATAAACTCGACCAACATTTAGGACAGCCTTCTCATAGAGGAAACCAGAGAGCCCGAGAAAAACTCCCATAAGGAGGTAAATCCAATACTGGTCTAGGGTCATGAGAGGAATGTTGTCTGGCATATCCAGTACAGGTGTTAGACCAAATATGAGCAGTGAGACAAAGTTTGCTACGAGACTGGCTGCTAGAGTTGAGACCCAGAAAAAGCGGGAAAAATGGTGGTATACTTCTTCTACGACAAAGAGCAACCCAGCAATCGGTGCATTAAAGGCAGCAGCTAAGCCAGCTGCAGCACCACTGGCAATCAGGGAGCGTTCCTCTACTGGGCTAGATTTGAGCCACTTGGCAATACCTTTTCCACCAACTGCTCCAAGTTGAATACTTGGCCCTTCTCGACCTAGCATAAGGCCACTGGCAATAGCAAGAATCCCTAGGATATATTTTTTCCAGAGGACACTCCACCAGTTAAGAGTCATCAGTCCCTTTAGTTCGGCTTCGACTTGAGGAATTCCTGAACCCTTGATATCTTTTTCTGACCGAGTTAATTTTCGCACTGAGCCAGCTAACAATTAAATAAAAATAGAACAACGATAAAGAGATTGCGCACTAGGTGCGCTTGATCTTGATAGAGGCCTTGAACAAGGTGAAAGCCTTTTTCAATCAAATAACGAAAGGAACCTACGATGAGGCCGACAAAGATACCAACGATAATTCCTCGCCCAACTTGGGATAATATGGTACTTGAGGCAAAAGCGAATTCTTTCTTGGATCGGAGTATTTTGACTGTTCCTCCATAAATATTTCCTCCAACTTAACTTTTCTTTATTTGCTGCAACCAGTGATTTTATCGGTTCAAAACTGGTTCGATGAATGGGAGTAACTCCTAGTTTTTCGAGACCTTCTAAGTGTTTAGCAGTTCCATATCCAGCATTGGCAGCGAAATCATATCCAGGATATTGGTCATCATAGTCCTTCATAATATTATCCCGTGTCACCTTGGCCACGATAGATGCAGCTGCGATAGAAAGGGAGTTAGCATCTCCTTTGATAATGGAGGTTTGTGAAATTGGTAACCCAGTTTCATGGCATCTATCAAAAAGGTGCTCAGGTTGTGGACTGAGCTGGGAGATCGCTTCTTTCATAGCGAGTTTGGTCGCTTCATAGATATTGACTTGGTCAATGACTTGATTATCCATGATTCCAATGCCGATTGCTAAGGCTTGATCTTGAACAGCTTGATAAATTTCCAAATGTTTCTTTTTGGGGATCTTCTTGCTATCGTTGAGGCCTCTAATCTTACAATTTTTCGGCAAGATAACGGCTGCAGCGACTACAGGCCCAGCCAGAGGACCACGACCAACCTCGTCAACACCTGCTATTAAGGTCAATTCTTGCTTATAAAGTTCTTTTTCATAGGAAAGCATGTTTTCTAGACGAAGATTTTCCTCGCGTTCAGCCTGAATGGATTTTTTACGCTTGCTGATTTCTCTTTGAACTCCTGTTCGGCTATCTTTTTCCAGTTCAAGAAAAAAAGGGGGTTGTCTAAGTCATTAACCCGAGCAAGAAGTTCTTTGATTTCTTTAATCGTCGTCATCGATGTCGTCCAATGTATCTAAGGTGTAGTTACCGAGTTTTCCATCACGGACTTCCTTCACGAAGAGGCTGTAAAAGCGGTCGTAGTCGTCTCGGAAACCAAGGGCACGGGTCATATCCATGATGATAACAGGCGCTTCTTCTTCTATCTTCATTTGTTTGAAGCGTTCAGCTAGCTTTTCTGGATAATGTTTTTTGAAATAATTGAGACCAAAAATGGTCACCTCATCCATAGGAAGCAACTGGTCTTTGATAGCTCCAGTCAAGGCTAGTTTTTAGAGCGACGGTTTCATCTTCGAACTTAGGCCAAAGAATTCCTGGTGTGTCTAGGATTTCAAGGTCTTTATTGGTTTTGAGCCACTGTTGCCCCTTGGTGACACCTGGTTTATTGCCGACAACTGCGATCTTTTTCCCAGCCAAACGGTTCATGAGAGTTGACTTGCCGGCATTTGGAATACCGATAATCATGGTCCGCAAGGTTTCGATCTTGATACCGCGTTCCTTATGGCGAGCAATCTTATCAGCCATGAGTTTTTTGCAGCATCAGTAACAACTTTTTACAGTTACTTGCTCTTTGGAGTTGATAGCTGAGTTTGGATTCCCTGTGATTCAAAATACTGACGCCATTCTTTGGTCATTGCTGGGTCAGCTAGGTCTGCCTTGTTCAAAATCAAGAGTTTTGGTTTGTCACCCACAATCTTGGTTAACATAGGATTTTGACTAGATAAAGGTAGACGCGCATCCACCAAAATCGTCACAAAATCAACAAATTTTAAATTCTCCTGAACTTGCCGCCGAGCCTTAGACATGTGGCCTGGAAACCATTGAATAGTAGCCATAATATTTTCCCCTTCCGACTAAAAAAACGTAATAAAACGTTTCTTTTCTCATCATCTATTCTATCATAAATTAGATTCTTTTGCACAGGCTTTTGACTAAAATAAAAAATCACACTATAGCACATAACTTAATTTATGTAATTAAATGTTTGCTTGACTTTATTTGCCGTTTGGTATATACTTTGTATATACGATTTCGTGGAGGTAGAGCGATGAATACAGTAAAGACACGAAAGGTGGGGAATTCGCTCACTGTGACAATTCCTAAAAAAATTTGGGTATGACAGAAGGTCAAGAAATGGTTGTCTACAAAGGAGTTGATGGGGTTATTGTCTTGGCTCCTAAAACTAAAAGATCCTTTTGATGGGATTGCTGATTTAAGAATGACAAATGATTTTGAAGGGGTAAGGTTACTTGATAGCGAAATCTGACTATATTCCTGAGAAGCAAGATATCATTTGGCTGGACTTTGATCCATCAGTTGGTCGGGAGATTCAGAAACGGCGACCTGCCTTGGTTGTTTCTAGGAGAGAATATGCCTTGCAAACTGGTTTTGTGGCTGTCTGTCCCATCACTCATGGCCAACAACGTTTGGCAGAAAAAGGCTTGCTCGTTCCTGTCTCGTCGGACAAGGTAGATGGCGCTGTCAATCCATTTCAACTGTATACCTTTGATTTTCGGATGCGTAATGCTCAAAAAATAACAAGAATGGACACACAATGTTTTCAGAAAGTCGTCCAACTTTACCAGTACATATTTGGTGATACTTAAATCCTATCATGCATAGACAAGGTAGGATTTTTTCTATATGAGTAACCTATTTAAGAACGGGTGAAGGCAATTGAGAAGAATTCCTCTAATCCAGCTTTCCTGTGCTGATGATAGATGTTCTGCCTGAAGGCATTCTTTTAGAAAATCGCGGACTTGTTCTGGTGCAATTTCAAACTCAAAAGCCTTCATCTTGTAGAAAAAGTTGATGAGATGCTCAGATAAGTAACCATCTGAAAAGGGTACTTCTCCACTTTTTCGATACTCTAGTAAGAGTCGAGAAAAATCTGGCTTTTTCATCAGGCAAATCACGAAAATAGGGAATTAAGAAGCCAAGTCTGCTTCTGCTTTCGTTCAATAGGATCTTGATTTTGCAATCCACGATCCTTTCCAGCTCCTTTTTGGTTTTGTTTAGCCTTGATAGCCCGTTCGTCTCTATTTTTACCAAAGAGGATTTTCTCCCATTTTCGTTCTTCTTGGGTCAAGGTTTCTGTAAAGCCGAAGTAATCTTGATAGGCTCGTTCTGCAGGTCCCATGGCAAGAATGAGATTGTCAGCGTATTGCTTTGGCGATTTTATCTCTCTTCTTGCGTTCTTTCTCTGCCTGAATCCGTAAATGTTGCTCGTAGTCAATTTTCTCCTTACCTAGTTTGACAAGGTAGAGTTGATCATCGGACTTACCAAGTAGAAAGGGTTTGATACACTTTTTCCAGTACTTCTTCCATACGAGCCTTTTCTTTGGCTCTGCCTTGGTCCAACTTCCGCCTTGAAAGACTTCTAGGAAGAGCTGATAATCTCTCTCAGGTGCGAATTGATTGCCACGATTGGCTTTGAAAAACACCTTTTTCCCAAAAACCATTTTAGAAGTCGTTCGTCAAAATCGCTTTTATTGACCTTGATTTTTTCCTTTTTCTGAGCCTTTCTGGTTAGATTCTCAAGTTTTCTGAGAAGCTTATCTTCCTCTTCAGTTGCTGGTCTAAAGTCAGTCGATGAAAATGGCGAACACAATCACTACCGATTGGAAAGAGGCGTTGGCCTGTAACTCCGTTAAAGAGTTCGTAAGCGTACTTAATCGCATTTCCACAGATACAATTACTACGGCCGATACCGTTAAAAAAATCAAGGAAACTTCATTCCATTCCTTGGTAGCTTGTTCCCAAGTATCGGCTTTTGAAGCCTGTAAAAACCGCATCGTGTAGAGATTTTCTAACTGGAAGTGTCATGAGGTCTCCTTTCTAGGTTATACTTTTACAACTTGAACCCTCGTCTTTACCGAGTAAAATCAAGTATTTTTTTCTATATTTTCAATCAAATAGGCTCGAGATAAAGCCTCTCCATATAAGGCCAACTGACCACGATAGCGTTCGACAAGCTGGCTTGGTTCATCGTAACGGTCTGTTTTGTAGTCGAAAAAGAACGATACGACCCTCATAAAGCAGATAGCCATCCAAAATCCCACGAACAACGAAGTCTTCCTGACTCTTGTGGTCTCGTTTGAGCATGGAGAAGGGTTGTTCACGATAGAGATGGTTGGTATTGGCAAGAATTTCCTGACCAAGTGGTGTTTCAAAGAAGGCAAGAATTTTAGCAAGATTAATCTTGTCTTTTGACAGCTTGGCTGGTTTGAACTTGTTTGAGTATTTCTGCCAGGCTAGCAAGCGTTGGTTGCTGACTAAGGTCAATTCTCTGCATGAGTTCGTGGGTAGCACTACCAATCTTAGCTCCTGTTACCTTTGCTTTAGTTGAAAAATCTGGTAAATCAAAGCTGATTTTCTTCTCAGTTGATTGAGTTTGGTTAGTAATTTCTACCCCTTCCATATCCATAACCGGTTCGTAGAATTTCTTGATTTGGCTCGGGGTTTGAACACTTGGTAGCTCAATGGCTGCACGGTGAAGAGTATTATAAACTTCCACCTCTTTCAGCATTTCAAGGGCTTCTTTAATCGTTTCAGACTGGCGGTTGTCTGCTTGAGAACTATCTTGTAGAGGGCTCTTGTTTTCCAATTCACCGATAGCTTCCCTAGTCAACTGGTCTTCACCGACAAATCGATAGCTAAAGTTGAGATTTTCCTTGGCAAATACTTTAGTGATAGCCCAAATCCAATCTTGGAAATTCTTGGCTTGAAGTCTGGTATTTTTATCTAGTTTTCCGTTTTCAGATTCTGGATATTCCTTGGCTTCAAGTTTTTCACGAGAGCCCTTACCGACAAGATAAAGCTTTTTCTCAGCCCGTGTCATGGCAACATACAGCAGACGCATCTGCTCTGAATAGCTAGCCAGGTGCAATTCTTCTTCATTCTGCGTATAAGTAAGGCTAGGAATGGAGAGTTTAATGGTTTTAGGATAGTGTGCTTCTACTGCTCCTGTTTCCACCTTGGCAATGTATTTGACACCAAGCCCATTCTGACGACTGAGAATGACGTCTGACATTGAGTCTTGTTTATTGAAGTCCTGATCCATGTTGAGGATAAAGACATAAGGAAATTCCAGACCTTTACTCTTGTGAATGGTCATGAGTTCCACTGCGTCTTTAGGCGGTGCGACGGCTACACTTGCAAGATCATGCTGTGCTTCCAAAACCTGATCAATCATTCGAATAAAACGAGACAAGCCCTTGAAATTACTTTTTTCAAACTGGTCTGCTCTCAAAGCTAAGGCATAGAGATTGGCTTGTCTGGCAGGACCGTTAGGCAAGGCTCCAACATAATCATAGTAAAAACGATCGTTATAAATCTTCCAAATCAAGTCATGAAGGGAGTGAGTTTTGGCATATGAGCGCCAAGAATCCAAAAATATCCATGAATTGGCTTAGTTTTTTTCCGCTAAAGCTGAATGAATTAACTCTTTCCGCTCAGTTTCCCGTTTTTGAGCATGAAGCAGTTTCTCATAAAGATTCTCTTGGACTTTATCAGCTGCTTTCTGAAGAGACAAGCGTGCTAACTCGTCCTCATCAAAGCTAAACATTGGGGACTTCATAAGCGCAACCAAGGCATAGTCTTGCAGGGGATTGTGAATAACACGAAGAGTGTCTAGCATGACTTGCACTTCTAGGGATTGAGGTAATTATTTTGTTCTCCGTCTGTTTTGACAGGAATTCCGTACTCTGACAGAGCGAGGAGGATCTGGTCATTACGACTGCGACTAGAAGTCAAAAGGGCAATTTCCTTAAAGGCTACACCATTCTCTTGATGGAGCTTTAGGATTTCCTTGATGACTAAGCGCATTTCACCTGTGAGTTTCGTATCTGTCTGACCCTCTTCTTCCTCTTGCCCACTGTCGTCCTTATCGTAGAGGAGAAATTCTGCTTTGTTCTCAGGTTTGGGAGTTAGTTTGGTATTGGCAAAAACAAGCTGGTGCATGCTATCATAGTTGATTTCTCCGACTTCTTGGTCCATGAGCCGTTCAAAGACATGGTTGGTTGCTGATAGCACTTCTGAACTACTGCGGAAATTTTCTTTAAGAAGAATCAACTTGCCTTCTTGGGAATTTTTCGCATAGCGTTGGAACTTCTCATTAAAAATCTGTGGATCTGCCTGACGGAAACGGTAGATGGACTGCTTGATATCTCCTACCATAAAGCGATTATGACCATTTGACAGCAATTCCAGCATCCGTTCTTGAATGTGGTTGGTATCCTGATACTCATCGACCATGACTTCATGGAATCGCTCCTGATAAGCCTCACGGACATGTAGGAAATTCTCTAAAATTTCAATGGTGTAATGGCTGATATCAGCAAATTCAAAGGCATTTTCCTGGCGTTTACGCTCACGATAAGCCTCCACAAAATCACTAATAAAGTTTTGAAAAGTTTTAGCTAGCTCCCAAATGTCTCCATGATAACGCTCTTGATAGTCAAGAATCGTTACCTGATCAGCTAGCTGTCCAAGTTTTGCAAACTGGGATTTTCTCCTCGTTATAAGCATCTGCAAGTGGCTTCAAATCAGCCTTTTCGACTAGAGTTAGCTAGAGCCCGACCATTTTTTTCTCCTTTGAGATGGCGACAACACGAACAAGCACTTCTTGATAAGCCTGACTATCAGACTCGTGATTTAAGGAACTAATTTCATCCAAAACATCTTGAATAGCTTCTAAATAGGCAGCTTTTGGGAACTCTTTGGCATCATTATCTCAGATGATAACGGAAAAAGCTTTCCAAATCCCAAAGCGCCTGCTGGATTTTCTCATTCAGTTTCCCTTTTTCACTAGTAAAATCAGCTTCTTCAAATCCTTTGAGGAAAGATTCACTCAGCCATTTCTGAGGGCTGCTAGTAGATTGTAAAAAGTCATAAATTTTGTAGACTTGCTGACGCAGACCACGTTCATCCTTGCCTCGACCAGCAAAATTCTTCACCAAACGACTAAAGTTCTCTTTGTTTTCACCTTGGTAATGGTCTTCAAACACCTGATGAAAAACTTCGTTTTTAAGATTAACTGTTCACTTTCATTTTGTAGAATACGAAAAATTGGGTGCAATATCAATCAGATAGCCATGTTTGCCGAGGAACTTTTTGTGTGAAGGAGTCCATGGTTCCGATGGCCGCGTTTGGTAGATCTGCCAACTGTCGTCCCAAGTGTTGTTTGAGATCAACATCATCAGCTTCTTGGATTTGCTGGCTGATTTTTTTCTCTAAGCGTTCCTTGAGTTCAGTTGCAGCCTTGACAGTAAAGGTTGAGATAAAGAGTTGACTGATTTCACACCACGTTCCAATTGGTCCAGAATGCGCTCGGCCATGACAAAGGTTTTCCCAGAACCAGCAGACGCTGAAACGAGGATATTTTTGACCAGAAGTGTAGATGGCTTCGATTTGCTCGGCTGTTTTCTTCTGTTCCTTGCTCGAACTCGCTTCTGCTACTTGCAGTTTTTGAATCTCTTCCTCAGTTAAGAAGGAAATAGGCTTCATCGATTCAACTCCTCTCTCATTTTTCAAACCAAGCTTGCTTGAGTTTTTTTCTCCGACCAGACGTTTGCCATCGGCTAAGTTCAATTTTTTTCTAGGAAAACGAGCTTGACCTAGATGGTAATTGGCTTCAAAGCCAGTAATGGCTTGATGTTGCTGGACGTATGGGGCAATACTTCTGCCGTTTTCTGTGTATGGATTGATGGCGAACTGGCCTTCTAAAATCTTTTCAGCTGCTTTCTTGTAAAGATGAGCATTGTAGTCCAGTAGGAGCTGAAATTCCTCATCCGTCAGCTGGTTGGCCTTATTTTTGTTGTATAATTCTCCCAAATGACTGCTTTTTTCTCTAAAAAGAGTCCTTGGTATTTCATTGACTTACTGGCTTCTACTACTGCTCCTGCAAGATTTTTAACTGCTAATAAGGATTGGACTGGTTCTGCCATTTCCAAGTACATAGCGCCGAAAAAGTTCTGCTCCCCTTCTCCTTTAAGAGCAGCAAGATAGGTTGGCAGTTGGGAATTAAGCCCATTAAAGAAATGAGGAAACTGGAACTGAGTCAAACTAGACTTGTAGTCTACCACCCTAGTGCTCCATCGGCTTTCAGGCATCAATGCGGTCAACCTTACCTCGCACAAAAACACTACGGCCATTATCCAAATGGATAAATGCTTGGTCTTTGCCACCAAATGTTGCTTCCTCTTGGATGGTTTCTGATGGCTGGATTATGGCGAAGGATGTGACCAGTGGTCCGAGCGACATCAAGCAGAACTTCCTTAGTAAACTGGGCTTCCAAACTTTCTTGATAAATGGCTTTCAAATTCCGTTCCTGACTGGTTTCCTTTAATAGCTTGCTCCAGACGTTGGTCAAACGGATTCTCAGAAGGCACTTTCAAGGTACGTTCAAAAATACGGTGCAAGAAATTTCCGTGACTGCGAGCATCTGGGCGCAGGCGCAATTCTTCCTGCAAACCTAAGACATAACGGAGGAAATAACTGTATTCATTGCGGTAAAACTCCGTCAAACCAGAGGTAGACAGGTAAAACTCTTTGTCAGCTGGATAGAGAGCCTGCAAAGGTCTCTTTCTCTAATGATTTGCTACTTGACTAGTTGGGATAGCTGGATTTGTAAGGCCTTTTTGATCTAGTTTTTTACCCATCACACGCGCCAAAACCTTAACAAAAGTTAAATCTTGCTCCCTATTACTCGTCTCGCCCTGCTGGTGATAGGCAACTCAGACTGACAAGAGACTGTGATAAGAACCCATATCATCCTTAGACAGACTTTTTTGATGAATCTTCTCTCTGTCCGACTAAATCCAAAATGGACCAGCTCTTGAAGATAGGCTGATTCTTTACTCTCATTTTCATTGAGGAGACTTGGTGCTGACAAAATCAACTGTTTGCGAGCAGCATTAACTAAGGAAAGCGTGGTGTAGCGATTTTTCTTGAGGTTTTCACTACTTGCAATCAGTAATTGCGCTCCCTCTTCAGTCGCTTGGTTTAGGCTTTGTCTTTCTTCGTCTGTTAAAAGACTGGTGTTTTGCGCGATTTTTGGTAGATGATCCTGAGTCAGCCCAATGGCATAGACAAAGTCAGCTGTCAGAGGCGCAATCAGTTCATAACTCTGCACCAGAACGGTGTCCACTGTCGCTGGAATGGTGCGATACTGGGACAAACTCATCCCAGAATGGAGCAAGGCTAAGAAGTCCTCTAGACTAACTTGTGAACCAGCAAAAACGGTCGCAAATTGTTCTAAAACATGACAGAAGGCTTTCCAAACTTCAGCTTGTCTTTCCTGTTCTAGAGTTTCCATAGTAGCTGTCAATTCCTGCATCTGCTTGCTTAAGGCAGCATTTTTTAGAAAAGCATTCCACTTTTGCAAGAGATTTTCAGACTTCTGTTTTCGACTGGCTAATAAGGTTTCAAGAGGAGCCAAAACTCGCAAACGAATGGCATTCAAACGTTCCAAATCAAACTTTCCATGGTGGGATTTGGTGAAGGTTTGCTGAAAAGGCTGGCAAGTCGTTGATACCAAGATAGCGGAGATATTGCTCAAAAGCATCAATCTCAGCCTGACTCAAGGTCAGTATACAAACCTGTTTTTGAGGAGATTAATCAAATCCTCCTGACGGAAACGGTAGCGTTTTTAAACGTAAAATAGATTCCACATACTGGGTCAAGGGATGGTGGGCCATGGATTCGCTTCTACCAAGATAGAAAGGAATCTGGTACTGGTCAAAAATGGTCTTTAAGGACAACTGATATGAAGCCACATCTCCCAACAGAATCCGAAAATGCTTGTAACTGAGGTCTGGATTGTCATGTAATTTTTGACGGATGCTGCGGGCCACCAACTCCAACTCTTCCTTTTTGTGTCAAGCAAGACCAGATTTGCAAGTTTTCACGGTCCTTCTCATCAACATCCAAAGTGAGTTCTGAAAAGTCATAAGAAGACTCCAGCAAACGAGATGCCTTGTCAAAGCTATCCATTTTGTCATGAGTCTGAGAGCGGTCTTGGGCAGGGTCTGGTATTTGGCACCTAAATGATGAAGAAATTCTACACTGGCTTGGTAGAGATTGCCTTCGACGAACGGACTAGTATAAGCCTTCTTACTTGCATAAGCACCAAGGACAATCTCAACACCTTTGCGATGGAGTAGATCCACTACACGCTCTTCCTCAGCAGAAAAACGGGTAAATCCGTCAATGACCAAGGCAATCTGACTAAAATCACTACTTACCTTGTCATTCTCAATAGTCTCAATCAAATGGGACAACTGACTTCCCTGAGCTAACTGGCTTTGATTAAGATAGGTAGCCACTTTCTCAAAAATCAAGAGTAAGTCTGCTCGCTTATCCTCATCTGTTAAACTTTCCAAGTCCAAAAAGCTCATCTGAGCAGTCGTCATCTCATGATAAAGTTCAATCAACTGCTGGATAAACTGAGGATCTTGTTTAATCGCACCATAAACTCGCAACTCTTTAGGATCAAGTTCCGCAAGGCATTTATAAAAAGCCATTCCGAGACCGATATCATCAAGACTGGTCGTTGTAGGCAAGTCATTTAAAACCAGATAACGAGCCATCTGAGCAAAACGCGTGACGGTAATCGTAAAAAGAAGCCTGCTGGGACAAGCATTCCAGCACGGCACGTTCCTTTTCAAAAGAAAGAGAGTTGGGGGCGATGTAGAAGACCCGCTTGCCCACAGCAACTAGCTCTTCTGCCTCTCTCGTTAAAATTTCAGTCAAAGAAGTCCGAATATCAGTATAAAGTAATTTCATCTCAGCCTCAGCCTCGTTTGGTTTATCAAAGTTTCTTACTCTATTATAGCAAAGTTCGCTTCACAGTCCAAATCCAAAATTCTTGTTGATAATCATTTAACTAGGAAATCAATCATACTCCATCATCCACTTTCATATGCTGAAAGATATAGAGGAAAAAGTCTTTGGAAACTTCAAAATGCCCATAACGAAGTCGAGAAGTATAGTCTTTCCATTCAGGATGTTGTCTAGCTATTTCTATGGAGCAATCTTTGACTGGTTGATAATACTCGACATTTCGTCTAAAGGGAAAGAATCCTTCAAACTGCTCTACTTGATAGGCTTTGTCATCTATAATTTTACCTACGGCCACAAAAGCCTGTAACTTATCTTGACCGTTCATATCGTATTTTGGACTATAGTATAAAAGGTAGTCTCCTTTTTTCATACGGTTTAAGGGGCCGCCCTTTCCATGACAGACCTGACAAAAATTCCTTTAACTCCTCTTAAAACATGGTTCTTTGAAACAACTCCAACCCAATATCTAGGCATTTTTTATCCTCCAACTCTACTAACAAACGATTAAAAACTTCTCTATCGTTAGATAGTTTTTCAAAAAATTCTTCATCAATCCCTTCTACTAAAGGTAAAGCTTGATTGACCTTCTCCGCGCCAGACTTCGTCACTGAGACCAGTTTTGCCCGACTATCCTTTGGATGTTGATCTCGTCCAATGTAGTCTTTTCTTCTCCAGTAGCCTAACAATCTGGGAAACCGTCATAACATCCATACCGGTGAACTGAGCTATATCAACTTGCGTTACATATTCCTCTCTATTAGACAAAAACAAGAGCGAGGTTAAAACGATAAATTGAGGCAAAGTGAGACCAACTGATTTCAAGACTCTTTTTAAGTTGCTTTCCCACTTGTTGTAGACTTTGATGAAAAGAAGACCTGTAGACTCTGTTTCATCATTTTTGTAAATTGAATTAAAGTGATACTTTGACATTATTTCTCCTTAAATATTAAGTATACATATTATATAAGAATTTATTTTGTTTTTCAAGAAAAGGAAAGTCAAATGTTACAATTCTGTCAGACATTTTATAGTCTATATGCTATAATAAAAGCAAAACACCTAGAAAAGGAAGTCTTATGATTAAACTACTAGCCTTGGATATGGACGGAACCCTCCTTAACGAAGCCAAGGAAATCCCACAAGCTCACATCACTGCCATTCACCAAGCTATTGAAAAAGGTGTCAAACTGGTTCTTTGTACAGGTCGCCCGCTTTTCGGTGTCCTTCCCTACTATAAAAAAATAGGACTGGACCTCCAGAATGAGTACGTCATTGTCAATAATGGTTGTTCAACTCACCAGACCAGTGACTGGAGTCTAGTGGACTGGAAAGAACTCAGTCCAGCTGACATCGAATACCTATATGACCTAGCAGAAAAAAGCGACGTCCAGTTGACTCTTTTTGATGAGAAACATTATTTTGTTCTCGGTGGCAAGCCTAATGAAATTGTTCAAAATGATGCCAAGCTAGTCTTTTCAGACCTGACTGAAATTTCCCTTGAGGACGCGACTAGTGGCAAGTATCGGATGTTCCAAGGCATGTTTTTGGGCACCAAAGAGCAAACAGACGACTTTGAGCAGCGTTTTGTGACAGAACTCTGCCAACGGTTCAGCGGTGTTCGTTCGCAGCCTGTTATTTATGAAGCCATGCCACTTGGGACGACAAAAGCTACTGCTCTTTCTCGACTAGCAGCGATTTTGAAGATCGAGCCCTCAGAAATTATGGCTATGGGTGATGCCAATAACGATATCGAAATGCTTCAGTTTGCAGGACTTGGCATTGCTATGGGAAATGCCAGTGACCATGTCAAATCCCTTGCTAATGACGTTACAGCTAGCAATGAAGAAGAAGGCGTTGCGCGTGCGATTGAGAAGTATATTTTATAATTGAGAAGCCCAGTTCATGTCAACTGGGTTTTGTTTTTTTTTAAGAATCACAAAACTTTAGAAACTCTTTAGAAATACTTGAGCTTTCTTTGATTTCTATACCTTATACTAAAGTTAGAAAATAAATCAAAAGGAGAAAAATCATGAAAACAGTACTCGAAATTCATGGACTGACCAAACAGTTCGGCCAACAAGCTATTCTTCAAGATCTTAGTCTAACCATAAAAAGAGGGAGATATTTATGGTCTAATTGGAAAAAAATGGAGCAGGTAAACTACTCTTATTAAAAATCATTACACAATTATTGTTTGCGGACAAAGGTACAGTTTCCCTTTTTCAGCCAAGAAGAAAATGAGGGACCAAGGCATTATCTCGAGTGGGTTCTGTTATCGAATCACCTGTAGCCCATAATCACTTAACGGCTTATCAAAACCTTAAATATTATTGTATGATACGTCATATTCCAAATGCTGATAAGGTAATTCATGAGACCTTGGACTATGTAGGTTTGTTCTGATACAGGTAAGAAAGTCTTTCGTGATTTCTCGCTAGGAATGAAACAAAGACTTGGCATTGCCATTGCTCTCCTATCGAAACCCGACTTCCTTATCTTAGATGAACCCATTAACGGTCTGGATCCTATTGGGATCAAAGAATTTCGTCTCATGATTCAGCGGCTCAATCAAGAAAAAGGAATAACTATCCTCATCTCTAGCCATATCTTGTCAGAACTCTATCTCTTAGCTAATCGCTTTGGTATTCTGGATCAAGGTAAGATTATCCGTGAAATCAGTAAAACTGAATTTGAAACACTGAGTGAGGATTATATTGTGCTTAAAACAAGCGACAAAGAAAGAGCTTGTCAGGTATTGAAAGAACAAATCCAGCTCCAGTTTAAGGTTGTCAATCCTGAAAATGAAATCCATATCTTTGGAAATGAACAAGATGTCAAACAGATTCTTAAGCAACTAACTTTGGCCGATGTTGCTATTGATGAGATATACTTTGCCCGTCAAAACCTAGAAGAATACTTCACACAATTGGTAGAATAGGAGAAAAATCATGATACATACCATTCAAGCAGATTTTTACCGTCTTTTCCGCTCCAAAGGATTCTGGATTACAGAATTCATTCTCTTTGTACTTATGTTACTGGGTGCTACTATTGGCGCTACAGGACATCTAATGTCCGTTCAAACAGCACCACCTGAGACTCCTACCCATGGTTGGAATGGGATAGAAGCTCTTATCAATGCGTCTAGCAATGATTCAAACCTCGTTTTTCTCTGCATTATTCTAGTGTGTTTAGTTCTTGGGGTCGATTTAATCGGCAAGCTTTATAAAAATAGTTTGACAGTTGGCGTTTCTCGTACAGAGTTTTTCCTTGCTAAATCCTTTGTTCTAGCAAGTATCGCTCTCTTACAACTCATCGCCAGCCTTGTGATTGCTTTTGTTCCCTCAACTCTACTAAACGGACTTGGTACGATACCTGATGGTTTTGTTACTAATCTCCTCCTAATGATTTTTCCTTCAATTTCTCTGCCTTCTCGCTTGGCTTTCGATTATTTCCTTTATTCTCACCTGACTCATTCTTATCTTGCCGTATTTATTGGTTATCTGATTAGCTCTATCATCCTTTCTATGCCAATGTTTATTTTTCCCAGACATTGAAATTCTACGATATTTAAACTTAAATTTTTGCCTATGCTATGACTAGTAATAGTCAAGCTATTCTCTATACCATCACGGTTTGCGTGACAGTCATACTTTTCTTCTCTTTTCAGTGGACTGACTATTTTCAAGAAGAAAAGCTTTATAAAAGGACCTCCTCTAGGATATAGAGGAGGTTTCTTCTGTTAAAGATAAATAAAGACTGAAAACCATTCTCCATCAGTGGCTAGCTTCATATCCGCTCCAAGAAGATGAACCAATTCCTCGGTAATATAGAGACCTAAACCAGAGGATTCTTCAGTATCCGACATATTTTCAGAATAAAAACGATTGCTGAGATTGTCTATATTCTTGATAGGTTTTTTGACTAGATTATCAATTTCCAAAACAAGCCTATTTTCTTCCTTTTTCAAAGAAAGTCGAGCCTTCTCCTTGCTGTGCTTGAGAACATTTCCAAGGAGGTTTTGTATAATTCGATCAAGCAAGTCCTCATCAGTCGTCGTTTTCAATCCTGGTTCAACGTTAAAATCAAGAACAATCTGTGAAGATTGAAAAACGTCGTAATAAGCTAAAGTCTTCTTCGTTATAAAGGTTGATAAATCAAGCTCTTCCAGTTTCGGTTTGACTGCTCCTTCCATCAAATGACGATATTCAAGGAGAGCCTCCAAACGTTTGGAAACCAAATCAAGGTGATGGGCTATTTTGTTTAACGTTTCTGGATTAGGCTCAGGATTTTTAATTAGTTGCTGAGTATATCCTGAAGCGATTGTCAAAGGTGTCCGAATATCATGAGCGATGTTACTGATTGCCATATCTAGGGTGCGTTTTTCATGCTTCATGATGAGCTGATTTTGCTCCACCTCTTGAAATAGATTCTCAATTTGGTTATGTAGACGCAAAATGGTCTTTGAAAAGAAATTTATCCCGATCCTCTTCATGCTACCAGAGCGAATCTTTTCTTCAATTTGTCTGCTTAAATCTCTAATTGCTATATAATAGCGAATCAAAGAGACTGATAAAATGATGTTAACGAGGAGTAATATTGATATCAAAATGTAATTCATTATTTGTCTCCTTTTAATCGTACACCAACTCCCCAAATGGTTTCGATGTATTCGTGACTTGGATCCAGTTGATGCAGTTTTTTACGGAGATTGCTTAGATGGGTGTTGAGCGTATTGTCTCCAGGCAGGTAACTTTCTTCCCAAATCAATTCATAGAGTTCTTCTTTGGTGAAGATCTTTTTAGGATACTGGAGCAAGATTTGGAGAATCTGGCACTCTTTCTTTGCAAGGCGAATGGTTTCAGTAGAATTGCTTATTTCAAAACTATCCGCATCGAACTGGATATTTTTAAAGTTTTGCACGAGGTTATCAATTTCTCTTCGATCTTCTGACTGATGTTCACCACTTTGGCGTAATTGAACAGTGACTCTGGCAAAGACTTCGTCCAAATCAAAAGGTTTTACTACATAATCATTGGCACCATCTAGGAGATATTGGCTGATGAGCTTTTTATCACCCAAAGCAGTGAGCATGATGACCGGAGTCTGACTAGTTTGTCGAATAGCTTGCAAGACTTGGTCACCATTTTTCCCAGGGAGCATGATATCTAGCAGAACGAGATCAATGCCACCTTTGTCAAATTGCATGATACCTTCTGTGCCAGAAAAGGCTTGTATCACCTCGTGTTCTTCAATAAGAAGGGTTTTTAAAATTTCCTGAATTTCACTATTATCTTCAATTACAAGTATGCTCGCCATAAACACCGTCCTTTCTAAAACTATTATAACATGTTTTGTTAGGATTTCCAGACACAGAAAAGCTCCTCTCACATTGTAAGTAAGAAGGAGCTAATGGATATTGAATCTACTTAACTAAATAAGCAATCAAGGTTACGATCCATAAATGAGCTGGGTAGAAAATATAAAAGAAATATTTACTCCAACTAGTTTCCTTTCCTCGCTGTCCATTATACAAGGCCATAAAAGGAAAGACAGTGATAAAGAGCCAGTCGGAATTATAAAGCATCATTTCCAAGGTTTGGTACCAAGTATCATAGGTATGGATAGAAGTCACTAACAGGAAGGCCCAAAGGAGAGTATAGAGAAGATTTCGCAATCCCTTGCGATTTCGACAAGAGTAACTAATTAAGAGAAATGGTAGCATAGTGATGCCACCCTCAGTAAAAAGACAACCGAAAATCAAGAGACCAGCAACTCCAATTGACGACATAACTTTTTTTGATCCAACTCTTTTCTGGGAAATCCAAGCCAAAAGCATGGTAACACCGATGGCCAAAGTTAAGAAAATATTATTAGTGACCATTACTCCCTTTAGAGGAAAAATAGGGCATTGAGTAGGCTATTTCCAGCAAACATGATAAGCGCCCAACTCCAAAGGCGGATGAGATAGTCTTTCAGATTTCGAGTATGGATGAATCCTTCCATAGCCATATAGGCAAACCAAACTCCCACACAACGGGTCAAGGCGTGAAAATACCTTCCCACAGAGGAGAAAACTGATTCCTGTGATATGAGGGATATGGTCTAGAACCATTACTGCCACCATCAGATACTTCAACTGCGTCGCATTCCATTTTTTCATAATAAACCTCTTTCTTTTTGATCCACATAGAGTATAGCATACATCTCTACGTATAATCGTACACCCATCTTACATTTAAAAAGCCTATCTTACATTTTTGTAAGACAGGCGTGAATATCAAAAATTTATTATGAAATTTACCTTCTAGTCCGTAATTCGCTGGTACATTTTCGGGTCTTCTATCTCGAAACAAGCCCCAGTTTAGACGCTCGTTTCCTCCCTTGTCAAGATCATAGGTTGCTAACAGAACAGCTTCTCCTTGTCTTTCAGCTCGCTCTAGAATAGCTCCTGTTTCATCCGTCATAAAGGATGAACCGTAGAAGTCAAGACTGGAACTCTGTCCACCATTTTCCTCACTTGGAGTGACTTCCTCTAATCCATAACGATTGGCTGCAATGACTGGAACAATATTTGCTGCTGCGTGGCCTTGCATGGTACGTTGCCAATGTCCACAACTATCCGTATCCAAAATTGGCTCTGAACCGATGGCTGTTGGATAAAAGAGTAATTCAGCACCATTCAGAGCAAGACAGCGCGCTGTTTCAGGGAACCATTGATCCCAACAGATGCCAATCCCAATCTTAGCGTAGCGAGTATCCCAGACCTTGAAACCAGTGTTACCAGGCGTAAAGTAAAACTTTTCTTGATAATAATGGTCATCTGGTATGTGGGTCTTTCGATAAACGCCCAGCACTTCCCCATCAGCATCAATGACAGCAATAGAGTTATATAAGACATTACCATCTTTTTCATAGAAACCCGATCGGTAAAACAACTTCTAGTTCATAGCAATCACCTTAAAATGCTGAATAGCTGTATTTTCTGTCACCGACTGGGCATACTGGTAGTAGTCATACTGGCGTTCCTGACAGAAATAGGGACGTTCAAACAATTCGGGCAAGAGAATGATTTGGGATCCTTGCTCAGCTGCTTGTCGAACTAAACGTTCAGCTGTTTGAATATTCGTTTCAACATCCTGGCGCATTGCATCTGGATCGCTGCAACTTTTACATTTCTCATCTTCTTCTCCTATTCTGGGATTTGTTGGGTGATACAGTGGATATTGCACCACCTAAAAAGAATATCTCTAGCTGGTATTCCGACAACTTGGCGGTCTGGGAAACACTTGCTGAGAATATCTAAAGCCACTTGGTCGTTTACATCCTTAAACTGAGGAACTAGGACAGCCTTGTTGGCAATATAAAAGTTTACATAGGAGGCCGCCAGACGTTCGCCCTCATAACGCTCCTCTTCTCCTTCTTCATAGATATAGCCTGGTAAATCCTCCTTAGAGACAACCTGACGAATAGCTGGGATAGGGAGCTTATGAATAGTGAAAGGGCGACCTTTCGCATCAGTTTCCTTCTCTAAAAGGGCAAGGTCAGCTGCAGACATGGCATACTGAGGATCTTCTTGGTCGTCCGTCCAAGCTAAAAACAAGCTCAGCAGGACCAACAAAGGCTGCAACATTATCTACGTGTTCATTTGTCTCATCTTGATAAATACCATAAGGCAACCAGATAACTTTTTCAGCACCAAGACTCTCTAGTAAGGTCTCTTCAATCTCCTCTTTAGTCAGGTGAGGATTACGACCCGGACTGAGCAAGCAGCTTTCTGTAACAAGAATCGTTCCTTGACCATCGCTATGTATCGCTCCGCCTTCCAGTACAAAAGGTTTAGCATCGTAAACAGGCATTTCCAAGACCTCAGCAAACCGACTGGCTACTTGGTCATCATCTTCATAATCTTGATAAAGACCATCAACAACACCACCCCAGGCATTGAAAGACCAATCGACTGCCAACTTGTCTCTTTTATCATTGACGAGAATAGTCGGCCCAGTATCACGCGCCCAGGCATCATTTGTCGGAATATCTAAATAAACAACCTTGTCTCCTAGATAGGATTGGGCTTCAGATAGATGGTCCCGCTCCACCAAAAGGTAAACCCTTTCTCCTTCTGCTATGGTTTTGATAATCTGAGTAAATGCTCTTTTTAGCAGCCTTTCCTTGAAAAGGCCACGATCCTGGTCGAGTCGGCCATATCATGAGGGTACCATGGTGGGGTTCATACTCTGCTGGCATACGATAGCCTAATTTTTTGGGACTGTCCATCATGATAATCTCCCTTTAAAGTCTTGATAGCCGAAGGCTTTGACTAAGCTGCAGTCTCCCTGCTCGTCCATAAGATAGAGACTTGGCAATCCAATACCGTTAAAGGTATTATTTTTAACAAATGAGTAAATAGCCATGTCTTCAAAATAAAGTCTATCACCGATTTGGATTGGATTTTCAAAGCTATAATCACCAATCACATCACCCGTCAGGCAGGTATTAGAAGAAAGTCTGTAGGTATGGGCTTTTTCCTGAGCTTCAAAGCCATTTCTCAAAGGTGGACGATAGGGCATCTCAAGTACATCAGGCATATGACAGGGTCGCAGAGGCGTCTAAAATCAAGATTTCCATACCATTTTCTACAATATCCAATACCTCAGTTGCTAGATAACCTGCATTGAGCGCAATGGCTTCACCCGGCTCGATATAGACTTCAAGATTGTAAGTTTCTCGGATACGCTTGATTTCAGAAATAAGTAAATCCACATCGTAGTCTTCTCTTGTGATGTGGTGTCCGCCACCCATATTGAGCCATTTCACCTCATGTAAATAAGGACCAAACTGCTCTTCTACTGCTTTCAAAAGTTGTCTCTAAATCCTCTGAACCTTGCTCGCAAAGGGTATGAAAATGAAGTCCATCAACTGGGATCTAGTAAATCACTTGGTATCTTGTCTGAAGTCACTCCAAAACGGGAGCCAGGTGCACAAGGATCGTAGAGCGCGTGATCTCCTTGAGTTGAACACTGAGGATTGATACGCAAACCGACACTGATACCAGCCTCACGACAACGAGGACCATGTTTACGCAATTGTCTCTCAGAGTTAAAAACGATATGGTCTGTTATCTCAAGCAATTCCTCCAAGTCCGCATCCTGAAAAGCAGGCGCGAATACATGGACTTCACCAGGAAACTCTTCTCTAGCTAGCTTGGCCTCATAGAGTCCACTAGCCGTCGTACCTGACAGATACTGGCTAATCAAGGGATAGGTTTTGTAAAGAGAATATGCCTTCTGGGCAAGCAAAACCTTGCAACCGGCTTCTTCTTGTACATATTGTAGAATGCGGCAGTTGGCTTCTAACTTTGCCAAGTCAATGACATAAGCTGGTGTTGGTACTTGTTCTAGCTTCATTAGTCCACCATTTGTGGATTTTCAACCACAACCCAAGGCAAACCATACTCATTCAAAGCTTCCATGAATGGATCTGGATCCAATTCTTCAAGGTTGTAAACTCCAGGTTGTTTCCAAGTACCGTTCATAACTAATTTTGTCCCAATCATAGCTGGAACGCCTGTAGTGTAAGAAATAGCTTGTGAACCAACCTCTGCGTAGCATTCCTGATGGTCGCAAACATTGTAGATGTAGATGGTCTTCTCGACGCCATCTTTGACACCTGTAAAGATACATCCGATATTGGTTTTACCGACAGTGCGTGGGCCAAGGCTGGCTGGATCTGGAAGCAAGGCTTTCAAAAATTGGATTGGCACAATTTCTTGTCCATTGAAGTTAATAGCATCCGTACGAAGGAGACCAACGTTTTCCAAGCATTTCATGTGCGTGAGATAAGATTGACCAAAGGTCATAAAGAAACGAATCCGTTTGACACCTGGAATGTTCTTCGCCAATGATTCGATTTCTTCATGGTGAAGGAGATACATGTCTTTTTGACCAACCTGAGGGAAATCGTACTCACGCTTGATAGACATAGCTTCGACTTCGACCCATTTTCCATCTTCCCAGTAAGAACCTGGCGCAGATACCTCACGGAGATTGATTTCTGGATTAAAGTTTGTCGCAAATGGATAACCGTGGTCACCACCATTACAATCTAAAATGTCGATATAGTGGATTTCATCAAAATAGTGTTTGAGAGCATAAGCTGAAAAGACACTGGTCACACCTGGGTCAAAACCAGAACCAAGCAGAGCAGTCAGGCCTGCTTCTTTTGAATTTATCCTGATAAGCCCATTGCCATGAGTAATCAAAGTAGGCTGTAAAACCAAGCTCCTTACAGCGTTTCTCATAAATAGCACGCCATTCAGGATCTTCTGTGTCCTCTGCCTCATAGTTGGCAGTATCGATATAGTGTACTCTAGTTGCCAAACAAGCATCCATAATGGTTAAGTCTTGATAAGGTAGAGCTACGTTCAAAACGGCTTCTGGCTTGTAGCTTTCGATCAGGGCAATCACTTCTTCTACCTTGTCAGCGTCAAGTGCAGCAGTCTCAATCTTTGTACTTGTTTCGCCTTCTAATTTAGCCTTCAAGTCATCGCATTTTTGACTTGGTACGGCTAGCAATCATAATCTCTGTAAAGGTTTCGCTATCTTGGCAAATTTTTGAAATAGCAACTTGGGCAACGCCCCCACATCCAATAACTAATAAACGACTCATTTTTTCCCTTCCTCTTCTTCTAAAATGTCCTCAACATACTTGGGCAACATAAAAGGCTCCCACGTGTAAGTTTGCAGTGTAGTATTCTGTGAAAAAGCTGGCGTTTTTTTCCAGCCTTCCTTGTCAAAAATCTTTGACAGGGTGGTATTTTTTTAGATGCAAACCAAACAAACCAATAGCCCGCTGGACTGGTTGGGATATGGGCCTGATAAACCCGGCTGATTGGAAATGCTTGATTGACCTTGCGGTGCATGCTTCGGCAAGCTGACTCATCTTCGTCAAAGAAAGGACTACCATGCTGATAGATCATGATTCCGTCTTCTTTCAAAGCTCTGTAACTGTTTCCGTAAAAATTCCTTGGTAAAGAGCCCTTCCGTATGTCCGAATGGATCTGTCGCATCGTTGATGATAATATCGTAGTCATCTTCACAATTTCGCAAAAAAACGAAGCCCATTTTGGTAGTAAATGGTAACACGAGGATCATCTAGCCCTGCAGCAAAATCTGGGAAATACTCACGACAGACTTCAACCAGCATCTCATCCGGTTCCACGATATCGATTTGTTCCAATTCTGGATAGAGGGTTAATACTTGAGCAACACCTCCGTCGCCACCCCCTATTACCAAAACTTTTTTGGGATTGGGATGGACAGCCATGGGAACGTGAACGGTCATTTCGTTGTAGACGAAATCGTCCGCGTCTGAAAACAATACATGCCCATTTAAAATCAGTATTTTCCCAAAAGCTGGCGTATCCAAGACTTCGATATCCTGCCATTCACTTTTACCAGCGTAAAGTTGCTTGGCTGTTCTCAGGGATAATTTCACATCTGGAGTATGAACTTCAGAAAACCATAAATCCATCTAGTTCTCCTTTCTCTTAATGACGTTGATGTGATTGACCTCTGGATCTTCCGTCCCTTGGAGGGAGCAACCACGTTCCTTGGCAAATTGGATATAGTCTACAATTTCTCGTGTAATACGTTCACCAGGAGCCAAGATAGGAATCCCAGGAGGATAGCACATGACAAATTCTCCACAGACTTGTCCAACAGATTCATTCAAGGTCAAACTTTTTCTCTCTGAATAGAAGGCTTCTTGTGGAGACAGCACTAACTCGGGCTGAATATATTCTCCAGATATCAAGTCCTTCCCATCTCGTGAATAAAGTCTCTTGATATCAGCCAAAGCACCAACCAAACGCTCGATGTCTTGGATGCGGTCACCGATTGAAATATAGGCCAAGATATTGCCAATATCACCAAACTCGATCTGAATATCATATTCGTCTCTTAGGAGGTCATAAACCTCGATACCTGTTAAACCAATACCCTGAGTGTAAACTGACAGCTTTGTCACATCAAAGTCACAAACGGAAACACCGTCTATTAACTCTTTTGAGTAGGCATAGTAGCCACCTATGGCATTGATTTCACGACGGGCGTACTCGGATAGCTCAATGACTTTCTCAAACGACTCTTTACCACGAAGGGCTAGATTGCGACGTGAAATATCCAAACTAGACATTAACAAGTAGGATGCGGATGTTGACTGGGTCAGGTTGATGATCTGACGAACGTACTCAGGATTCATCTGCTCCCCGATAAGTAAAATGGAGCTTTGGGTTAAACTCCCACCAGACTTATGCATAGAGACCGCAGCCATATCAGCACCAGCATCCATAGCAGATAGCGGCAATTTATCTGTAAAATGCAGATGAGCTCCATGGGCTTCATCCACTAAAACAAGCATGCCAGCTTCATGAGCCATTTCCGTCAAACCTTTAAGATCTGAACAAATTCCATAGTAAGTAGGGTTGTTGATTAGGATAGCCTTAGCATCTGGATGTTCCTTTATAGCTTGAGCTACTCGGTCATTTTCAAGACCTAAAGCGATGCCAATTTTAGGATCTACACTCATCTCGATATAGATGGGAATGGCACCACATAGAACCAGCGCATTGATAGCAGATTTGTGGACATTACGTGGCAGAATAATCTTATCTCCCGCCTTGCAGGTGGAAAGAATCATAGTTTGAACAGATGAAGTGGTTCCACCAATCATTAGAAAAGCATGGCTGGCTCCAAAAGCATCCGCAGTCAGCTCCTCTGCATCCCGAATAATCGAAATAGGATGACCTAGATTATCCAAGGATTTCATCGAATTGACATCAATGCCAACACATTTTTCTCCCAATAATTCAACAAGTTCTGGATTTCCCCTTCCTCGTTTGTGACCAGGTACATCAAAGGGAACGATCCTTTTTTTTCGTAGCTTAATCAGACCTTCATAAATAGGGGCCTGATTCTGATCTAACTCTTTCAAAACATACTCCTTTACCGTATTTATAGCGCCTCAAAAATGAGTGCGACCAAAGGTTGACTTATGAAAAAAGAGCAGGTTTTCACCTGCTCTGCAATCTTCTGACGTGTTTATTTTGGTTTCTGTTGAGTATGTCTGTTCCCGATGTTTCCTAACTCTCTAGTAGCAAATATTACGTACTTTTATCGATCGTTTCATTAAGATGACGTGTGCTTTCACCACACTAAAATTTTATGAATTAGGACAAGCGTCCTAACATCAACTTATAAAAGTAGGCTTTTAACCCTATCAATAATGTGGCTTTTCAACCACGCTTCGGCATTCAACCCTGCCTGTCCGTAGGCATTTTTTACTCGGGTTTATATTTGCTAGAAAACATCTTCTCATTTTCTAAGCCTTATAACTATATCATGTTTACAAGAGCTTGTAAAGGATTTTTGTGAAATTTTTAAAGAATTTCATTTTTGTTCGTGAAATGTTATGTGATGATAAAAAGAAATCGTTTTAAAGTCTTATAGCTACAAGAAAGATGAACTACAATCATTAGATTTAGACTAGCGGTCTTGCTAAGCCGATTTTCATCTTAATAAGCTAAAAATCGCTATAATTAACTTTTTCTGTCTCGCTTCATAAAAGCCTCAGTCTAGGAAGTATGAATCAACTGCTCCAATTCTACTTCTGAAAGCTGTCCTTGATTGTAAAGTTTTCTAAGTAAGTCCTCATCTACGGTAATTGAATAGTAATCCGTCACAAACTCATGAAATCGCTCAAAACTTTCAAAGAAATAGGATAATAACCATTCTCCACCATCCTGATCTTGGTCCTTATTTTGATGCATTTGACCGTCATACCAGATAAAGAAGGTTGTTTCATCTTTTTGCTCTTCTGAGTATAGGTTTTGATACTTTTCATCCAGTCCTTTATAAAATCCGTCTATGATGTCCTGATTCCACTCGTCCGCAGCAAACTGACTTAAATTGCTTTCATGATCAAAGCCTTTTATAAGGATTATTTTATCAGTAAAGATCACATCTAGAGAATCGCCAGAACCGTTGTCGATAAGGTAACGGATTCCACAGTTTTCCTCAGTCTTAACTATCAATCGAAGCCAGTCATTGTCTGGATCTGTTCGATACTCATCAATGACGAGCAAAGCATCTAAGCGAGTCTTAACCTTGTCCCATTCAATTTTTCCATCTCTTAAAACCTCCATGTTAAATATTTAAAAATTTATTAAGATCACAAGTTCTATAATCAGTTTCTATGTATTTCAAAAGACTAAAAAGTTAAATATTCTGCACATCAGCCAAATCATAAAGTGCTTGATTTTTGTAGATATGCATTCCTCATACCCTTCCTAATGTATAGTAACATTACTTAACAAATAGTCACTAAGACATTTCCTTGAAATCTAAGATTTTCTTGTAAAAGTCTTTCATTTTTACAAAGCTGGTTCGAATATCGTCCTTGATTTCTTCCTCTTCTTCAAGATAATCCCAAATATCAGGGGTATAATCTGCCTTCTTGCATGCTTCCATGCTAAAGTCTGCCAGAGCCCTATCCATGTCAAAATTATCTAAAAGCTTGAACAATCTCAGCTATCTTTGGCTTTTCAGTATAGGCTATATATTCTGACACATTTTCTAAAGGGGTCACTCCCAAGACAGCTTCTCTCAAAGGATCGTCATCCATAAATTCTGAACTACTAAATCCTGTCATAACAAAGAGTAAGGCGTCCCACATTTTGTCAATATCTATCAACGTATCATTTTCCATAGTTGAATCCTCTACTACGTCAAGCAAATCCCCTTCCTGCCGAGAATCTCGCATTATTTGGCTTAATTCTTTGTCAGTTAAATATCGATAATTTGCAATCATTCTCATAATGTTTCCTCCTATTCATTTCTTAGGATAACACTGATTTTACTAGTTACCTTTCTTGAAAAGGCATAATACTGTTTTTGGACTCTCCTCCTTATTTCTAATCATCGTCTTCTGTCGCTTCCCAAACTTCTGACTGGTAGCCCTCGCCGTCAATATCATAGCGCTGAGTATAGCCTATAAATCTTTCCTTTTTATTTGACTTACGAGGCTTGAGAATGTTTACAGCCCAGAATCCGATAAGAATGACAACTAAAAGCGCTATTACTGTTTCCAATTTGATTCTCCTTTTCCTAGCTTAATAACCTTCAACCCACTTTTCATTATCCATGATGAAAGGCTTAGCTAGTCCGTCACCTGTAATCCGCATATTTGGTGGATAGATATTTGTAACAATCTTCCTTGCTCGCAAACTTAATAGCTTGATAAGGCTCTTCAAAAGTCAGTTTCTCTACAAATAAGAAACCTTCATCAGCTGGCACTAAAACACCAACATGCCCGACAAAAAGAAACTCTCCATCCAAATTATCATGCAACACAACTGACAGCATTCGAGCCTTGTCATTAAATTGAAACTGGGAGAAGAATTTCTCCATCTTCTGCGCGTGAATTTTTACATCCGTCGTTGCTTCCGTCTTCACCCTAGAAAATAGAATATCAAACTCTTCCTTATCTTTCGCATCAAAAATCTTTCCCTTATCGATAGCATCGTTATCAACGAAAAGAAGCTGATCGTTCTTTTCAATTTTTGGGATCGTGACTGAATTTTTTAAGAGCGCATAGCTATTGATACGGCAGTTGGTCCCGACAAAGTCACCCTTTTTTTGATTCCAGAGATTGCCGATTTTCTCTACATCGTATTCCGTCTTTGTAAAGGAAGTAAAATCACCACTTAAGCTAGTGGAGCCGACAGTCGCATTATAGTCTGTAACAAGATTGAAAAATGCGTCAACACTATTTGGATCCAAGTGGGCTGATAAGAGTGCTTTGACCTCTTCAGTACTGACCTGATTGTTAAGATTGGTATATGAAGCCGTCCAAGGAACTTTATCTGAACTGGTCTGTGACTGATTTGTAGCTTCAGTCCTCGTATTATTTTGGTGACAGGCTGTCAATCCAAGTAATAAGGGTAAACACAGTCCCATGGCTACTACTTTTTCTCGTTCGTTTCATGCGATTCTCCTTTTTGAATTTTATAACTAGTAATTTATAACTTGAACTACATACAGCTAAGAAGAATAATTCATTCTCTACTAGAAATATGAGTAATTTGTAGAATAAGGATCAAACCTATTAACTATATTATACTATATTAGCAAGAAAAAGACTATAAGAATCAAAAATACTTACAGTCTTTTTTTAGGATACTATTTCCCCTATAAATTTATGAAATTTTCAAAACTAGCACCAAAACAACTAATCCTTCTAGTAGCTTTTTTTGAGACGTTTTCTATACCTGAGACTCTTGAATGACAGAATCTCCATCCTTCAGTTCCGAGCAATCTCTTCGTCTTTCTGGAGTTGGTCTACGAGATCGTCGATGGAATCAAATTTGACCATATCGCGGACACGGTCTAACCAGTAGACCATGACTGTCTCACCATAAATATCATCTGAAAAGTCAAAAATATTGACTTCAAAACGTGGCTCTTCTCCATCGAAAGTAACATTTTTTTCCCCAACGCTTGCCATCCCACGATATCTCTGACGTTGTACTTTCTACATCGACTACGTAAACACCGTCTGCTGGCATATAAGTTCTATCTCTCAGGACTAGATTGGCTGTTGGATAACCGATAGTACGCCCACGAGCATTTCCGTGAACGACCATCCCACGAGAAGGAAGCGGTGTGCCTAGTAGATGATTGACTTCCTTAACATCTCCATCAAGAATAGCTTGGCGAATCCGTGTGGAACTGATCTTTCCCTTTTCGTCCTCGACCGGAGGAACAATGATAATCTCTCCATCAAAATAATCCTTCAAATCATCCGCAGTTTTCTTATCTGAACCAAACGTATAATCAAATCCTGCTACGATAATGGCTGGTTTTAAAGCTCTAACATAAGTATCAAAAAATTCTTGACCCGTTAAACTAGCAAATTTGCTACTAAAGTCCAGTAAGAAAAGAGCCTCAACCCCGTGCCACTTTCATCTTGTGCTCCCGTTCCTCGTGATTGACGATGTGAAGCATGAGCTCAGGTTGAGTAAGGTTGTAAGGCAAGTTTTGGCGACTCTGTAAAGGTCATCACAACAACTGGCAGATAGTCCTTCATCGAAGCCTTGCTGGCCACTTCAAAAAGTTTCTGATGTCCCTTGTGGATGCCATCAAAATAACCTAGTACAAGGACCGTTTTACCCGGTACTGCAATGTCTTTTTCGTTCTTAATAGGTACTGTTGTAATCATGAAACTATTATATCATAGAGAAAGCCTTTTCGCTAAGAGGAAATCCCAAATGTCGTTTTTGCGCCTAAACTGACCTTGATAGACAGTTTTGAAAAGGTATTCATTTTTAAAAAAATAGCACCTCCTAAGAGATGCTATCATTTGGTAACTAGTCCATTGTTTCTTCAATGTCTTTTAACTTAACAGAAACAATTCTAGAAACACCTGATTCTTGCATGGTAACCCCATAGATAGAATCCGCTGCTGCCATCGTCCCCTTACGGTGGGTCACGACGATAAACTGACTATCCTTGTCAAAACGATTGAGGTAATCCCCAAAACGTTTAACATTGGCTTCGTCTAGTGCCGCCTCTACCTCATCCAAGATAACAAAGGGATAGTCTTGACTCGAATGATAGAGAACAACAAGGCCAAGGCCGATAGGGCTTTTTCACCACCACTCATGAGGTTGAGAGACTGGATTTTCTTACCTGGTGGTTGAACAGAAATCTCCACACCAGCTGTTAAAAGGTCACCCTCAGTTAATATCAAGTCTGCCTGACCTCCACCAAACATCTGTCTAAAGGTCACTTTAAAGGACTCACGAATAGCCTCAAAGGTTGATTTAAAGCGTTCCTTAACCTCATCATTCATCTCTGTAATGGTCTCAAGAAGCAGGTTTTTCGCAGATAAAATATCATCTCGTTGGCTATTTAAGAAATCCAAACGATTGTGGACTTCTTCGTACTGGTCAATAGCTTCCAAATTGACTGGACCCAGTGAGCGAATAGCCTTCTCAAGATCTTTAACCTCTTGCTCTGCCAGATTGAGATTTTCCAACTCATGCGCTTTTTCTAGAGCCTCAGTATAGCTGATCTGGTACTGGTCAGTTAATTGAGCTTGTAGATAGCGCAAGCGTTCGCTGACCTTTTCTTTCTTGGCTTCAGCACGTGTTTGTTTACGAATCCACTCCTCATTCTGCTGGCGAGCCTGATCCAAATGACTGGCAATATCATCTAGCTGACCTTCGACATCATCCAACTCAAACTGCTTACGAATCAAACCTTGTTGGAGGTTTGATTTCTGAGTTTTGGCTTCTTCCGCCTGCTGACTTAGCAGATCCGTATCAACTTTCTCAAGATTATCAACCTTTTCTTGGAGGATACGCTGGATTTCCTCTTGTTCGATATCCAGATTATCCAGTTCCTTACCTAGGCGTTCAATATCAGTCACTTCGTACCGCTTTTGTCCTTGCAGTTCTGACTTAAGCAAGCGTGCTTGCGCTACTTGTTCCTGCAAGTTTTGATAGCGTTCTTGAATAGCGTTTTTATTCGACTTAATCTCTTCAATCTCAGCTTCTAGATTTTGCTTTTCACTCGCGATAGTAGAAAGGCGCTCTTGGCATTTTTCCTTGTCCGCTTGCCAATCTCCTTCAGAAAGACGATTTAGTTCCTCTTCTTGAAGTTTCCAAAGAGTTTCTAACTCTTCCACTTGCTGATTGGTTTGTTGATAAGCAAGATACAAGCCTTGCTCCTGAATACGAGCCTGTTCTCCCTGAGATTTGATGGCTTCTAATCTTTCTGTCAATACCGCCATCTCATCTTGCAAGGTTTTTAAAAGCCGCTTCTTCTGAACGCAAACTAGCTTCTTCTTCAGCAATTTTCTTTTTGTAATTGCTCTAGCTCTGGCTTGATGAAGATACTGTTATTCTGCCGATTGGCACCACCCGCGTAGGAACCACCTGTGCGCAACTCTGTCCCATCCAGTGTCACCATACGAACCTGGTAACGAACTTGACGAGCAGCTGCACGGGCATGTTCTACGGTATCAAAGATAGCCGTCGTAGCTAGCAAATTCTTGAAAATGGCTTCTAGTCTAGTATCAAAAGTAACCAACTCATCAGCCATTCCAAGGAAGCCTGGACTTGATGCGATAGCATCTTGATTCTGACTAGAAATCGTACGAGCCTTGATCGTCGTCAGTGGAAGAAAGGTTGCACGACCAGCTCTGTTGCGCTTGAGGAAATCAATAGCATTAGTTGCTGCTTTCTCATCTTCTACAATGATGTGCTGACTGCTGGCTCCAAGCGCAATTTCTAGAGCAGTTTGATAATGCACTTCAAAGGTCAAATGTTCACTGACTGCACCAATGATCCCACCAAGACGGTCTTTTTCTTGGAGAACACTCTTAACACCCGCATAAAAATTACTATGATTTCTAAGGATATTCTCTAAACTCTGGGCTCGAGCCTGCTTGTTTTTGAGACTATCCAGACGATCAAAGAGTTGACTCTGCTGGGCTTGGTAGAAACTTTCTGTTCCTCTTGTTCCTTGGCACTAGCTTGGTAGTCTGCCAATAATTTCTGAACTTTCTCCTTGGCAGTTTCAAGCTCAGCCTGCTGTTGACTGGCCTTCTCTTTAGCTGTAGCCAGCTGTTCTTTCAATTTCTCAAGTTGGTCTGCTTGTTTTTGAGATAGCTGACGGCTGTTCTCTAGTTCATTCTCGATGCGGGTCAGTTGGTTTGAGACATCCGCTTCTTCTTGTAAAAGGGCCACAAAACGTTCACGCAGGAGCTCAATCATCTGGTCAGGATCATCTGAAAAAGCCAACAACTCCGCTTCTAGGCGATTGAGTTCCTTATTATTTTCAGCTAGACTTTCCTCTAACTGTTCCAAGTTCGCTTCTTTTTCAGCCTTTTTCCTTACTTAGAGTCTTTCTCTTTATCTTCCAAAGTCGCCAAACGGACTTGTGACTCTTGTTGATTGAGGGCTACTTGCTCAGATTCCAGTTTGGATAGGGGCTAGTTTTCGCTCTAAGTCACTAATCAAACTAGTCAAATCCATTAAGCTTCCTTGGTCTTTGGCCATTTGAGCTTGGAGATCCTGGCGTTTCTTTTTAAGAGTTTGATTTTCCTCTTCTAACTCTTCACGCTTTTGGTAATAGCTAGTCAAAAGTTCCTGAACTTGCGTTAGCTCTTCTTCTGTCAGCTCTAGTTCAGCCTTGTTTTCCTTGATTTGGGCAACCAGTACATCCAAGTAAATCGCCTTGCGTTGACCATCCAAGTCGAGAAACTTGCGAGCGTTCTCGGCTTGTTTTGCAAGGGGCTTGATTTGATTATCCAACTCGTAGATAATGTCCTCTAAGCGGTCGAGATTGTCTTGAGTTTGTTGCAGTTTGCTCTCTGTTTCTTTTCTTCGAGTTTTGTACTTTAAAACTCCAGCAGCTTCTTCAAAAATAGCTCGACGCTCTTCAGGCTTGGAGTTAAAAATTTCCTCAACCTTCCCTTGGGAAATGATGGAAAAGGAATCTCGTCCCAAACCTGTATCCAAGAAAAGATCATGGATATCACGCAGACGGACTTTCTTGCCATCAATCTTGTATTCGCTGTCTCCACTACGATAGATATGACGTTCTACCTTAATGACTTGCCCTGCATCCTTGATAAAGCCATCTTCATTGTCCAAGGTCACGACAACAGATGCATAATTGAGTGGTTTACGGCTTTCAGTTCCAGCAAAGATAACGTCGGGCATCTTGCCTCCACGAAGGCTCTTAACACTGGACTCCCCCAAGGCCCATCGCAGACTTTCTGTGATATTTGACTTCCCAGAACCATTGGGCCCAACGACAGCTGTCACACCTTGATCAAAGACGACCCTGGTCTTGTCAGCAAAAGACTTGAATCCCTGGATCTCAATTTCCTTTAAATACATGAATCCAGCCCTTTCTCCACTGCATTTTTCGCGGCTTCCTGCTCTGCTAATTTTTTAGAACGGCCTTGTCCTTTTCCGATACTCTTGCCCTCAACTAGAACTTCTACATCAAAAACCTTATCATGGGCAGGTCCCATCTCAGAAGTCACCTGGTAGCGAATATCCACATCTCCATTGACCTGGAGCAACTCTTGCAGGTGTGTCTTGTAATCCTTAATCATCTCAAAGTCACCTGCCTCAACCTTGGGAATCATGACCTGATAGATAAACTCTTTTACCCTAGCAACATCCTTGTCTAAAAGTAAAGCTCCCAGAAAGGCTTCGAAGGCATCACCAAGAATGGTGTCACGATTGCGCCCACCAGATTTCTTTTCCCCTTTTCCTAGCTTAATAAACTGATCAAACTGACAATCACGCGCGAAACCAGCCAAACTCTCCTCACGGACAATCATGGCACGGAGTTTAGACAAATCTCCTCTGGTTTTTAGGATATTTTTTTATACAGGTATTCTGAAATCAATAATTGCAGAACAGCGTCTCCTAAAAAAATTCAAGCGCTCATTGTGTGAAATTTTTTTAAGAGGCGGTGCTCATTGGCATAACTCGTATGAGTAAAGGCCGTTTCCAGTAAATTCTTGTCTGCAAATTCGATTGCAAAACGCTTCTTTAGTACAGTTTGTAATTCTTTCATACTGACCTCTTTCTATTAATTACGATCCTTTCTATTATAACAAAAAACCCCTGAGTCACTTTAAAACGGGACTAGGGGAGAGTGGGATAGTTTTTGAAAAAAAATTTCCAATTTTGGAGGCAATATAAAAGAAAAAGCCTTATTTAAGGCTTTCATAGGCTATTTACATCCACCCTGAGGAATCGAACCCCCATCTCAAGAACCAGAATCTTACGTGATATCCATTACACTAAGGGGTGGAAACTTGTCTTATTATAACAGAAATTTGCTCTAATAACAAGTTTTTTTATGGATGGACTAAGCCTCTATTAGTGGGAAGCATCACCATTCCAGATAGAGTTTTTCACGATAACATAATCAACGTGCTTGAGGTCAGCAACCTTGCGTCCACCTGCGTAGGAAATGGCACTTTGCAAATCCTGCTCCATCTCAGTAAGGGTGTCTTGCAAATGCCCTTTGGCAGGAAGTAAGATGCGTTTTCCTTCTACATTTTTATAAGCACCCTTTTTGGTATTGAGAAGCTGAACCATAGTATTCTTTTGAACTGTTCGCCATCGACTTCAATCGTCTTTCCTGGACTTTCGATATGCCCTGCAAATAGGGGAACCAATCATAACCATGCTAGCACCGAAAACGGATAGACTTAGCAATGTCACCGTGTGTACGAATCCCTCCATCAGCGATGATCGGTTTGCGAGCTGCTTTAGCACACCAACGGAGAGCAGCCAATTGCCAACCACCTGTACCAAAACCAGTCTTGACCTTGGTGATACAAACCTTACCAGGACCGATTCCAACCTTTGTGGCATCGGCACCGGCATTTTCCAATTCACGCACAGCTTCTGGTGTCCCAACGTTACCAGCAATGACAAAAAGTATCTGGTAATTCTTTTCTTGATGTGCTGAATCATAGAAATCACGCTATCTGCATGACCGTGAGCAATATCAATGGTGATATACTCAGGAGCATCAGCCTTGAGCTGGCTAACAAAGTCATACTCGTAATCCTTAACACCAACAGAAATGGAAGCAATGAGCCCTTGATCGTGCATGCGTTTGATAAAAGGAATGCGCCCAGCCTCGTCAAAACGGTGCATAATGTAGAAGTAACCGCCTTTAGCAAGTTGCTCTGCTACGTTCTCATCCAAAATCGTCTGCATATTCGCTGGTACAACAGGTAGTTTGAAAGTGTGATTTCCAAGTGTGACACTTGTATCTGCTTCTGCACGGCTTTTAATGACACATTTATTTGGGATCAATTGAATATCTTCGTAATCAAAAATTGGAAATTCATTTAACATATCGATGTCTCGTTTCTTTTGTAATGACCTACCTATGCTTACGCATCCCTACGCCTTTTCCGACGTTTCCTTGATTTATTATAAACCAAAGTACAGTTTTTGTCAAATATTTGTAATAATCACATCATATCGTTCGAAATTACTTATATAAATGGCAAAAAGTGAAGAGATTACTCTCTCCCCACTTCTTCATCAATAATCGCTTTAAAATTTTCTTCTGAATTTTCCATCATTTTACAAAATGCACTATGGGATGAGGCATTCTGAGGGATTCGAATAGACCACTTCTTCAATTGAGCTCCATAGCCAGCTACTTTTCCTATTTCACTATTTATTGACTGCTCCATACTAGGAAAAATCAGTCCAGCTTTCTCAGCTTTTAAAATATAAGAATAGGAAATCAGCTGGAACAAGTCCTCGCGGTTAATTCCTTTTTCAGTGAACTCCAGTTTTTTTATATTTTGCATCTAGAACAATCTTTTCGTTCTCTGTCATAAAAATCTGGATATACTTTTCGTTTCCCAACAGAAAATACTGAAATACCGTCCGTCTTATCCTTATTTCGTGGATGGATGAAATCTTTTGGCAACAAAGTATGAACATACTCTTCCCAGAGCCAGGAAACATCAAAAAGAATACCATGGATTTTTTGTTCTTGATATCCTAAACCGTGCTTTTCTTGGTTTAGGATCATCAGACAAAGTTCTTGTAACTTTCTGTACTCTCTGAAAATAGGCGTGTCGGATGGATTTCGTTTTATTCATTCTGATAATCTTGGCAAAATCAGCTAATTTATAAGACGGAGTTACACGGATAATTTCAGCTATACTTTCACGATTATTATCAAGCAGCTCCAAACTTTTCTGATTCTTTATGTACTCAATCGTATGTCGAATCAACTGCATGAGTGGATTATCATAAGTAAACTCTCTAGTTGTATAGGCAATATTTCCCATAAAAGGAAGGTTTTTCTTGAGATGATTTCTTACATCAATCACTCCCTTTACATGACTATCGTTATGAGAAAATCTCTGGTATTCCTTGTAAAGACCTTTTCTGAGAGCAGCTTTGCAGATACTTTGGGGAAGAGATACATCAAAAGTTGATAGAACTTATCTTCACGCGACAAAGCTACATCTAAAGTAGTGAGATTGATATGAAGAACCTTTTGTAAGAGATAATGCAAAAAATGGTCGTTACTTTCATCAGAAAAACGAGAGGAAATCGTCAATCTTTCCGGACCACAGCCCAGAAAACCAACCACGTTCCCTGTCTTGATTTTCTGATTAACTGATTCAAAAATCTTTTGATCCTTGTCTAAATCAGGAGAATTCATCAAATCATTTGGAAAAATAAAGATACTGTCCTCTCGAGAAAGGTTGTCTAGTGTTCTATCAAGAAGTGCTTGACTTAGGTTTGGGATATTCTGCGACAAAGTCTTCTTTAGCAATTCTATACTGATTATCAGTTATCCGCATTATCATTTCCAACGCTTCATTATTATCAATTATAGACTCACTTGCTTCCTCTATACTTGTCAGATCAAATGCTTTTTCAATGTATCCAGAGTTTCAGCCTCTTCATAAGAACCTCGTAAGTAATCTTCCAAAAGCGGTTTGAGGTAATCAGACCAGAGTAATTCATAGTCAAAAGTCACATCCTTCAACTTAAGGAAATAACTTGGTCCGATATGATAATGACTGTTTAACTCCTGAACGTTTTCGATAGCAGCGTTCAAGTTTCTTAGACGTTTTTCGCTTCTTCCTCATGTCCATCTAGTTCGTTATCAGAATGTATAACTGGCTTTCAGCAGTAACTTCAACAAAACGGAAACGACGACGCATAGCAAAATCAAATGTGTCCACTGAACGGTCAATATCATTCATTGTTCCGATGATATAGACATTCTCAGGAATATAAAACTTGTCATCCGTCTCATGTAAATTAGCATACTGGGTGAAACACTCCCCTTTTCACCACGATAACCAGGGTCGATAGAGAAAAAGAGTTCTCAAAAATCTTAGAAATCTCCCACGATTGATCTCATCGATGATGAAGACGAAGTTCTTGTCTGTGTCGATCTTTGTTGGAGAGACATAATCTTTCAGACCAAATCTTTTCTTTAAAGTTTCAAGGACTTTTTCCTTGGTTACGATAAAAGGGGCTTTTTCAGATAATTTTCGTCTTTATAGAGTTCATAAACATAAGATTTTTGTCAAGACAGTTCCTTTGGCTTTAGTTTCATAATTGATATTAAAATTATTTCGACTATTTACTGTTAGATAGGAAAAATTCTGTCAAATATTCTTTTTCATCTCTACTATTAACATACTCAAGATAAAAGATCCCCAAGCTTCATCAAAATTATCTTGTCCTCCAGTTTTCTGAGCTTCTTTAGCCTTCTGACAGAACTTCTTAAAAATACCGTCCTCTAGCTTAAACTCAATAACTCCATCGCCATTTTGATACTGGTCTCAACCCCTCTACAAAATCTGTATAGTCATAGGATGGATGAAACTGTACAAAGCCGATTTGATCTTCGTTTCCATCTGTTAATTCGTTTGCAATATCAATAGTAAGGTGTGTTTTTCCTGTACCAGGTGCACCACGGAGGATGAGGTTTTTGGATTTTTTGAATATCACTATATAACATTTTCTTTTTCTCTTTCTTGTTTATTAATATCATTCTTATTCATCGCTTGACGTATCGATGAATAGAATAAGATAAAAATAACTTGATCTAAATTTGGAACTTTTTCATCAACATATTTAGTAATTTCATGATTTTTGAGTATATACATCATCCTTATTCGGTAACAATTGTTTAAAAATGTTTTTATATTTATTTCCATTATTAAAACTAAAATAGCTACGCTTTCCTTGAACTCCTTCATTCGAATTTGAATATATACTCAAAAAGTTTAATAATCATTGCCGAACAGTTAAAAAAATCGATTAGTGCTTTTAATTTCATCAAATTCCAGATTAATTCCTTTTTGAAGGATATCAACTAAATCTTTCCTCAATTCATTAAAAATAAATAGTTGCAGCCTCTTCTTCAAGAGTGTCTTCTTTTCCTCCATTTTTATTTTATATCCATTTTTATTCATTTTTTTGTGAAATCAAAAATTTTGTTGCTGAGTACCGCCACCAATACTCATATACAAATTACTAAATCTTCCTCCCGTGTTAATATCTTTACACAGCTCTATATATTCATCTAACGATATGTTTTTTTAAACGTTCCAAAAGGCCAATCGTTTAAAAATGTCTTTAGTAATTCTTGATTATTAATACAATCATCTTTTGAACTTATTTTCAAAATCCTTTCTTTTTCTTGATTAACCATTCACAAAAATTATCTAAGCTCACATTACTATAATTCATCTTAACATCACCTTCATGTTTATTGTTTAAGGAATACGTATTCTATTAGTACCAACCACTCTTATAGAATATCATATCCTATAGAAAAAAAGAAAAGAATTTTTAAAGAAAAGGCCTAGTGTAGAAGCTTTATTCCTCATAACACTAGACTTCTTTTCAATATTAATATACTCTCCTGACGGTAGTCCCATGAATTAAAGATATCTGACAAGTGCATCATGATTTTTATCAATGTCAAGTCCTTTACGGATTACAACTGGAGCTGGTGAGATTGAACGAGCTCCTCCTTGTTCTGGGATGAGTTTGCCATCCTTATCAACCATAGAAACCATCACCCCTTGTTCGTAGCGAGTTTCGATTGTTTTGTCAGGTTGGATTGATGCAACGTAGTCGTCTGCCTCAATGACAAGGTCTACTGCGCCTTCGATACGTTCTCCGATTCCTTCTACCTTACCACGGTTTCCTTTTCCAGATGGGTTTGCAGATGAGGCATAGACCATTTTACCTTCTTCCCATAGTTTAGCAGCCAACTGTTCACCAGCTTTACCAAACTTGATGACAAAACAGCTAGTACCACGAACGTCAGTCATAAGTTCTTCACGGCCATCACCGTATGCTTTGAGTTTTTCAAAGGCTTCTGGTTTCCATGGAAGGATACAACCAAGGAGAATATCTTCGTCCCAATGTTTTTGGTAGAAGGCTTCAATTTCTGGGTTAAGTTGTGCTAAAGCTCGAAGCTCGTCCATGCTACCACAGAGGACAACACCTGGTTTGTTACGGTTACGTTCTTTGGCTGCGAACTTGCGCTCAAGTCCTGCCTTGTCGCTAGTCATGATAATGTAACCAACTTTTGTAGGGCAAACGATACATCCGCCCTCACCTTTTAAAATGTCATAGCCTTCTTGTGAAAGTGTTCCGTTCCATTGAATGTGTTTTGTCATAGTTCTATTTCCTTTTCTATTTTTTCTAATCCTGCCAGTAGGCTGGTCGTCGTTTTTCATAGGCAGCAATCAAATCTTCATACTGCAAAGTAATACCGATATCATCCAAACCATTTAAGAGCTTGTGTTTCCACTCGCTATCTATTTCGAAAGTGAATTCTCCAACTGGTGAGATGATTTTTTGTTGTTCCAAGTCCACAGTTACCTGATCACTTGGTTGCAACTGGGCTAGTTTCTCTCTAACATCTCTAGGCTGAACAATGGGCAACATGCCATTATTGAGTTCATTATTGTAATGAATGTCCCCGAAAGATCCTGCAATCACGACCTTAAAACCATAGTCGGCTAGAGCCCAAGCCGCGTGTTCTCTCGAAGAACCTGCCCCAAAGTTATCCCCTGAGATGAGGATACTGGCTTTTCGGTATTCAGGTCGGTTAAAGACAAAGTCTGGATCCTCAGTATAGTTATCGTCCAGATAACGCCAAGCATACATGAGATACTTACCAAAGCCTTTTTTATCAATTAACTTGAGAAACTGCTTGGGGAGTATTTGGTCGGTGTCGATGTTATCATTCATGAGAGGAACGGTCGTTCCCGTATAAACTGTAAATTTCTCCATATCCTCTCCTTACTGGGCCTCTGGCATCTGCCGAACATCTACGAAACGCCCTGCGATAGCCGCCGCCGCTGCCATGGCTGGACTGCAAAGATGAGTTTTAGCACCAAATCCTTGTCTGTCTTCAAAGTTGCGGTTGCTGGTTGAGGCGCAGTGAACACCATCAGGGACCTTGTCAGGATTCATTCCTAGGCACATAGAGCAACCTGGGTCTCTCCACTCAAAAGCCAGCATCTAGGGAAGACTGTCCAATCCCAACTTCTCAGCAGCTCGTTTGACAGGACGAGAGCCTGGTACTACGATTGCTGTTAGATTGGGAGCTATTTTCTTCCCTTCAACAAACCGCGCAGCCAGTTGCAAGTCACTGAGCCGAGCATTGGTACAAGACCCGATAAAGATATAGCCTAGCTCAATATCCTCTGGCTTTTGACCAGGCTCCAAGTTCATGTAATGATAAGCTCGTTCATCATTCATATCCTTAATTTCTGGGAAGCTACTGTCAAAGTCAACGCCCATAGCAGGATTGGTTCCCCAGGTCACCATAGGAGCCAAGTCTGAGACATCCATCCGGATAACCTTATCATAAACAGCATCCTCATCGCTGACTAGGGTTTTCCAATCCGCCACAGCCTCCTCAAAAGCTTCGGGAACGCATTCCCGTCCCTTGAGATAGTCATAGGTAGTCTGATCTGGATTCATAATTCCCATCTTGGAGCCAAACTCGATGGACATATTGCAGATGGTCATTCTCTCTTCCATGGTCAGAGCATCAATCGCTTGTCCCCGATATTCCACCACATAGCCAACACCACAGGCAACGCCGTACTTGGCAATCAGGGCGAGAATGTAATCCTTAGAATAAACTCCTTTTTGAGGAACACCAGTGAACTCTACCAGCATTTTCTTGGGTTTGACCTGCCAGAGGGTCTGGGTAGCAAAGACATGCTCGACTTCACTGGTCCCAATTCCAAAAGCGATAGCTCCGAAAGCTCCGTGAGTAGCTGTGTGACTGTCTCCACAGACGATGAATTTTCCTGGTTGGGTCCGTCCTGTTTCTGGACCAACCATGTGAACAATACCCTGCTTCTCAGAACCGTGAGCAGCATGTTCGATCCCAAACTCCTCAACATTTTCAGCTAACTTATCAATTTGCGCTTTCGAAATGACATCTCGAATATCATAGATATTGACCGTCGGAACATTGTGGTCAAAGGTTCCAAATGTCAAATCTGGTCGTCTCAATCTGCGACCTGCGTCTCGTAATCCTTGAAAGGCTTGGGGACTGGTCACCTCGTGAATATAGTGTTGATCCACATACATGAGTTGGGGCTGCCCCTCTTCTCCTGTGATGACATGACGGTCCCATAATTTATCAAAAATCGATTTTCCTGCCATTCATTACCTCCAAATAAAATATAAGGCTACTAGCGTGGTCACCATCCCGAGAAACCAAACTGTTTTAAAATACCATTTTCTAGTCTTGTGGTGAAAGGTGATTCCTGCCAACCAGGCACCAAAACCACCACAAGTAAGGGCTAAAATGAGTAAGATTTTCTCTGGGACGCGCCAAGCACCTCTTCTTGCCTTGGATTTGTCAATGCCATAAATCAAGAAAATCAGCAAATTCCAAATCAAGAGGGCAAGCGTTATTCCTTCATTTATCTTCATAATCTTTCAATGATGGCTTCTGTCATTTCCCTGGTTGAAGCCTGTCCTCCATATCTCTTGTTAAAATGCCAGCCGCTAAACTAGCTTCAACAGCACGCTCGATACGCTCCGCATCCTCATAACGTCCAAAGCTATCTCTCAGCATCATGGCAACTGACAAAATCATAGAGATAGGATTGGCAATTCCTTGATCTGCAATATCAGGCGCTGAACCATGAATAGGTTCATAAAGACTTGGACCTTTTTCAGAATGACTAGCTGATGGCATGACACCAAGTGTGCCTGATAGAACGCTTGATTCATCAGATAAGATATCTCCGAAAAGATTTTCCGTTACGATGACATCAAACTTAGCAGGATTGGTAATCATAAGCATGGCAGCTGAGTCCACCAACTGGTGTTCCAAGGCCACATCTGGGAAATCTTGCGCGACTTCCTCAGCTACTCTGCGCCAGAGTTTTGATGTCGCTAGAACATTTTGCTTATCGATACTAGTAACGATTTTTCTCCGATTTCTTGCAATTTCAAATGCCTTGCGAATAATCCGCTCTACTTCCTCATAGCTGTAGTCATTGATATCACGCGCTTTGCGCTCTTCAAGGATATGATCACCAAAGTAAATCCCACCTGTCAACTCACGTACCACGACAAAGTCTACACCAGCAATTCGTTCGGGTTTGAGAGGTGACAAATGCTGAGACTGTCAAAAAATCTTAACAGGGGCGAATATTGGCATAGAGATTGAGTTCCTTACGAAGAGCCAGCAAGCCTTGTTCAGGCCGAATCGCTGCTCCATCATACTGGGGACTACCGATAGCCGCTAGGAGAATAGCATCTGCTTCCCTACTTGCCTTGAGAGTTTCATCAGGTAAGGGATGCCCCGCAACATCAATACCTGCACCTCCAAAGGGGCATCTATCTATCTCATAGTCAAAACCTGTTTTTGAAGCTAGAGCTTCTAGAACTGCTAAACCAGCTTCCATGATTTCTGGACCGATTCCATCCCCTGCTAGAGCTACTATTTTCTTTGTCATAGCCTTCTCCTTTACACACTAGGCATGTCTCGGTAGGAAACGCTATGCCCCATCTCACCTGCATTCTCTTTTTGAACAAAAGTATTGGCATTGATATAAGCAATAGCCGAAGCTTTCAACACATCGAAATCGAGTCCTGCTGCATTAAAGATGGTTTCGGTATCTCTGTTTTCAACAGTGACCAAAACCCGAGCTTGGGCATCGATACCATCTGTTACCGCGTCAATAGTGTAGGAAACCAAGCGGACAGATTGGTTAAAGAACTTATCGATAGCGTTAAAGATTGCTTCAACGGAACCTTGTCCTGTCGCATTAAATTCGACTTTTTCACCATCCATATTAGCCAGACTAACGAGAGCTTCAATGTCATTATCTGCATGAGTTTGAAGTTGTAAATCATCAAAGTGGAAACCTTCTGGGTTTTCAACCATGGTTCCAGCTACCAGAGCTCGAATATCTGCATCTGTGATTTCTTGTTTCTTGTCTGCTAGAGCCTTGAACTTAGCGAAGAGTGGTTTGATATCCTCTTCTGTAAAGTCTAGAGCCAATTCTCTTATTTTTTCAACAAAGGCATGGCGACCAGACAATTTTCCAAGCGGAAGACTATTACTCTTAACACCGACCAATTCAGGTGTAATGATCTCATAAGTAAGAGGATTTTTAAGGACTCCATCTTGGTGAATGCCAGATTCATGAGAGAAGGCATTGCCACCAACGACAGCCTTGTTTTTAGGAACCGGAATACCAGAGAAGCGAGAAACCATTTCAGACGTATTCATTGTTTCATCCAAAACAATATCACTAGTTGCTTGGAAGAAATCCTCACGAATCTTCAAAGCAACAGCTACTTCTTCAAGAGCAACATTACCTGCGCGTTCACCGATACCATTAATAGTTCCCTGGACACGTCCAGCACCATGTTTAATTGCTGTCAAAGTATTTGCAGTTGCCATACCGAGATCATCGTGACAGTGGACACCAAAGACAACTTTACGATCCGATTTAATATTTTCAGTCAAGTGATCGAAAGATGCGTGCAAACTCTTCTGGAGTCGTAAAAGCCAACTGTGTCAGGATATTTATATAAGAAGCACCTGCATCGACCGCTGTTTGAACGACTTGCAAGAGAAAATCCAACTCTGTTCTAGTCGCATCTTCAGGAAGAATTCGACGATTTCAAACTTAGAACGTGCATAAGAAACATGCTCCTTAATAGCTTCTAAAATCTCTTCCTTGCTCTTATTGAGTTTATACTTGCGGTGAATCGGACTGGTAGCGATAAAGACATGAATCTGTGGATACTTGGCATCCTTAAGAGCCTCATAACAAGCATCAATATCAGATTTTACAGAACGAGCTAATCCTGTCACTGCTGTTTTTTTCATAGCTCTAGCAATTTTTTTGAACGGCTATAAATGAATCTGGACTAGCAGCGGAAAACCAGCTTCAATTACAGAAATTCCCCATTTCTCCAGCTGTCTTGCAATGGAAACTTTTTCCTTTATTGAGAAGTTAACACCAGGTGTTTGTTCCCCATCACGAAGACTTGTATCAAAAAATTCAACTTTACGCATAAGAATTCCCCTTTTCCAAATATGGTTTTAAAAAAACATCTCGCTCAGAAGCCCAAGCGAGATGTTGATTTACTCCCGCTTGGTAAGCCAAACAGGACTAATGCTTTTTGCACTAGCCCGAGTACCTCAACAACAAAGCAAATTGATTAAACTTAGCTGTTTTCATGTTTGACTTTCTCCTTCGTTTGATGTCTTGTTAAGTATTTTAGCATAGGAAAAATCTCTTGTCAAGAAAAAAATCCAATATTTTCTGAAAATTTCTTCAGTAAAGAATATTTTTGCTAATTGAAAGTATTTGAAAAACTACAAGGGAATTTCCTTACTTTTTAAAGTCAAATTCAACTGATTTCTAGCAAATCTAGAACTTCATCATCAGATAAACTATCATCAAGAGTAAGACTAATCCAGTAGCGTTTGTTCATATGAAAGGCTGGATAAATGCCTTTTTTTGAAAGTAAGTCAGCCACTTGGTCGTGTTTTGAGGTTGACTGCTTCAACTAGCCCTTCTCTGCCCTTTTCCAACTTATCCCAAGGAATTCTCATTAAAACAGCATACCACTTTTTGATTGTCCTCATGACGCAAAACTGCTGTATCAGGGATTTCTCCCACAGATATTCCAACTGATTGCCATATTTTTCCTGAACTTGAGTCATGATTCGCTTAGTCTGAGGACAGATAAAATCCTGCACATCAAAAACAAGCCTTCCGAATTTGGTGAGAATCTCCAGACAAAGCCTCACGGACACTTCCAACAAAAAGTCCCTCTCATGCTTTCCATATGGACTTGAGGATAGAGGTCACCCGTTTCCTGGTCAAAAACTTGAAAGCTCATATTATCCCTTGTGATGGACACAGTCATAACAAAGTCTCCACCCAAAAATTTGAAAACTGTAGGTCCAGACTCCCTCATTTTCTACAAAACCATAGGCACGAGCTTTTTCTTGATTAAACTGATAGGATTTAAAAATTTCAAACATAAGTGAAAACTGCTACCCAAAGCTAGCAGTTCCTTTCTATTTTTTAAAAGACAACCTTAGTACCGTGAAGTTGTGTCACGCCCAGCTGGTCAATAAAGGTTTGACGGTTATCCAAGTCAATCCCCCACCTGGTAAGATTTCAATTTTACCAGCAGCATGTTTCAAAAATTCTGTGATAGTGGGCAAAACGTTTCTCTAGCGAGTCACCAGATACTCCAGCACGAGTCAAGATACGAGTGACACCAGCTTGGCTGAGCCAGTCAATAGCTTCCAATTGCTCTTCATCACTCAATTCATCAAAGGCCATGTGGAAGACAATTTCCATTCCTTTTGATGCGGCAATCAACTTCTCAAGATTGACCTTGTCCAACTTCTTATCAGCAGTTAAAGCACCAAAGACAACCCCTTGGCTACCTGCTTGAGCAGTCAAACGAATATCTTCTAGCATGATAGCAATTTCTAGGTCATTATAGACAAAGTCGCCACCACGTGGACGAATCATGGTCATAATGGTGCTATCATAGTTAGCTGCCAGTTCAACCGCTGCCTTTGTTACTCCATAGCTAGGTGTTGTTCCACCAACTGCTAGATTATCACAAAGTTCGATTCGACGAGCTCCAGCCTGCATCGCTTTTTTTCAAGCAAGGTCACATTTTCAGCACAAAAATTCGTAAAATCATTTGATTCTCCTTGAAAATTACTTTTAATTTATTATATCATATTATTTAAATATGTTTTCATTTTTATCAAGGAAATATCAAATTTCAAAAAAACTAATCCTTATCAGGAATTACTTTAAAGAGATAGTAGGTGATAAAAGATGGTTAGGGCTCCCAGACCGATTTTAACAGGTAAAAGAGGGGCAAGATAAATGGAAATTCCCATCAAGATATAGATGGATACGATGATTTTTCTTGCGTTCTCGGGCGATAGATTTGGTCTCGCGAAAGTCAGCTACATAGGGTCTGGTAGAGCTTGGTGTGATAAAGCCAGTTTTCAAAACGCTTAGAAGATTTTTGAAAAAGCAAGCGATAGCTAACAAAAAGAAAGGGAGTTGTTGGTAAAAGTGGTAGGACAACTCCAATGATAGCTAAAGGCCAGTGAAATAAAGCCAATGCTTAGGTAAATGATACGCATGATTTCTCCTAGATAAATTATCTCTTCCTCTAGTTTCGCATACAAGGGGGAAATTTGTCAAGCCTCAACAAAAAAGAGCCTGAAATTTATTTTCAGGACTCTGTATTTTATTTGATTTTTCCTCTTCGTAGTCGCCATTACTACACACAATCTGTTTGCCACCACCACGGACTTTCTTCTCCACAAGGAAGTGACCACATTTTGGACAATCCCGTCCAATTGGTTTGTCCCACGAAGTAAATTCACATTCTGGATAGCGGTTGCAACCATAGAAGATACGATTGCGTTTGGTTTTGCGTTCAATGATTTGTCCTTGATGACAGCTTGGGCACTCAACACCAATCTCCTTAACAATCGCTTGGGTATGACGGCAGTCTGGGAAATTGCTACAAGCATAGAATTTACCAAAACGACCTAGCTTAATCACCATTGGACTACCACAGACCTCACAGTCAAATCCAGCTGGCTCATCCTTGATCTGGATTTTTTCCATTTCAGCTTCAGCCTTGGCTACTTCTTTGGAGAATGGTTTATAAAATTCATCAATAACACGTTGCCACTGTTCTTTTCCAACTTCGACATCATCCAGTTTTTCCTTCCATCTCAGCTGTGAAAGTCACGTTTACGATGTCTGGGAAATATTCAACAATGAGTTTATTGACAATTTCTCCCAACTCAGTTGGTTCAAAGCGTTTGGCTGCCAGACGAACATAATAGCGTTTCTGAATGGTTTCAATAGTTGGTGCGTAGGTTGATGGACGACCAACTCCATTTTCTTCCAAAGTCTTGATAAGGGTCGCTTCCGAATAGCGAGCAGGGGGTTGGGTGAAATGTTGTTCTGGCTTGCTATTCACCTGCTTGACTACATCTCCAACAGCCATATCTGGCAACATCTTGTTTTTGTCAGAGTCATTGTAGATGGCAAGATACCCATCAAACTTAACTTGGCTACCATTTGCTGCAAACTGGACTCCATTTTGAGAGAGCTTGACAGCCATGGTATCAAAGATAGCTCCCGTCATCTGGCTAGCTACAAAACGATTCCAGATAAGCGTATAGAGTTTGAGTTGGTCTTTATCCAAGTACTTAGCAATTTTTTCAGGTGTATTGAAAACACTTGATGGGCGGATAGCCTCATGGGCATCTTGGGCACCTGAAGCATTCTTGACCTTGCTTCCATGTTTAGAGTACTTACTGCCAAAACGTTCGTTGATAAAGCTTGCCGCTTCGTTTTGCGCCACTGGACTAATACGAGTCGAGTCTGTACGCATGTATGTAATCAAACCTTGTACGCCTGTACCGATATTGATTCCTTCATAGAGCTGTTGGGCAACCATCATAGTCTTCCGAGTACGGAAGTTGATCTTATTTGCCGCATCCATCTGCATGGTTGATGTTGTATAAGGTAGCGGAGCGTTACGCTTACGTTCTTTTTTATCTACCTGTTCCACTGTGAAGTCTTTACTAGTAAGATGAGATAAAACTTCTTTTACCTTTTCATTCGTAGCGAGCTTCATCTTCTTCCCATTCATACCATAGAAAGAAGCCTGAAATTGCTTGGTTCCCTTTTTAAAGACACCATCAATTGTCCAGTATTCTTCTGGTTGGAAGGCATTGATCTCATTTTCGCGGTCAATGATTAGCTTAAGAGCAACAGACTGCACACGCCCTGCTGATAAACCCTTCTTGACCTTTTTCCACAAAATTGGCGAAATCGAATAGCCTACCAAGCGGTCCAAGACACGACGAGCTTGTTGGGCATCGACCAAGTCCATATCAATCTTGCGAGGTTCTTTAAAAGCATTTTTTACTGCATCCTTGGTGATTTCATTAAAGACCACACGGTTGGCATCATTTTCATCCAGATCGAGAATATGAGCTAAATGCCAGGAAATCGCTTCTCCTTCACGGTCCGGGTCACTTGCCAGAAAGACTTTATTGGCCTTTTTGGCTTCTTTTTTCAGATCATTGATGAGAGGACCTTTTCCTCGGATATTGATATATTGCGGTTCATAGTTGTTTTCGATGTCAACTGACATACTGGATTTTTTCAAATCTCGGATATGTCCGACACTTGCTAGAACCTTATAATTTCTTCCTAGATATTTCTCAATCGTTTTCGCCTTGGCAGGCGACTCCACGATGACTAGATTTTTTTTAACTGTTGATTTTTTCTTCTTTGTTGCCGTAGCCACACTATCACACCTTTTCAAAGTAATAAACTTTATAAAAGTGTAAACCATTTTTAAAGACCTGTCAAGACTTAACTCCTATAGTATAGAAGAAAAGTTTATCTGAGTGAACAATTTCTCCTTAAAATTCAAACTCAGCTAGCACATCTTGACCGCTGGAAATCAGTTTTGCTCCCTCTTGGATCAGGTGGTGACAGCCATCTGAATGGCCATCTAAAATGTTTCCTGGAATGGCAAAAACATCGCGTCCTTCTTCCATAGCTCGCTCACAGGTAATAAGACTACCAGAACGCATCCTTGCCTCTGCAACGATTACACCACGGCAAAGACCAGCAATGATGCGATTACGAGCTGGAAAGTGAAATTTCAAGGGTTCTTCACCTGGTCCGTATTCACTTAGCACTAGATGATGATTGCCAATGTACTCTTGCAGGCGTTTATTGGCACGTGGATAAAAAACATCTAATCCTGTTCCAATCACAGCAATCGTTCTCCCTCCATTCTGGAGCGCAGCCATATGGGCAGCGGTATCAATTCCTTTGGCCAAAGCCGCTGACCACGATTAACTCGTTTTTCCAAGCCTTGGATAATTTTCTGAACCGACTTTTGCTCCCTGACTCGAACATGAACGACTCCTACAAGAGCAACCTTTGGAAATTTCAATAAGTCTAGATTTCCTTTATAAAAATAAGAGAGCTGGGGGGTCATAAATCTCACTCAGATCCCAAGGATAACAGTCATCAAGAATAGAAAAGGATGGAAATTTTTGAAACTCCTTCTCCAACTGTGCATCATCTATCTGGAAATAGCGTTCCATAAAGACAGCAGGATTTCAGCAACCAGAGATTTCAGCAATATCACCTAGCAAGAGCTCCCTGATCTACAGTCTCGTCATATTCAAGAACAGTTAAGATCTGTTGATTGGTTAGCCCAGCTTTTGCGAAATTTATAGATTTCATAGTTATCAATTTTTCATAAGAAACTCCATTTCTTTTTACTACTCTCTTATCTATTCGTAAAAAGAATAAAAAGAAGATCGAGTTGATCTTCTTTTTTTCATTTATTCAGCTTTAGTAGTTGACCAGCTACTTTCAATCATCGGTAAGATTGTTTTTAAAGTTTCCCCATCCCCTTCAAGTGAAACATAGCGGATTTTACCATCATTTGATCGAAAAACCCAAGTAACGAGGTATTTCCCTGACTTAGCAATTGCATTGACAACATAGGCTTCATAACCTCCAATGGTCGATTTGGAGCCCCAAACCTTACTGAAATCAGAGCTTTGTTCTTTGGAAGATAAAATACTAGCAGAGACAGTCACAACATCCAGTTTGGCATACTCTTCTTCGCTAATATTAAACTGCTCAGGCTTGAAGGTATTCAGCGTAACAATGTTGATATCTGTTCCATCGCAATACTGTATATCATTTCCACCTTCTACTTCATGGAATCGAACCCATGATTTGGGTACCTTGACAAAAACCATATTCATTCGAGACCAATGATTTGTGTCTCTTCCTTTTTCGCTTCAGAAACAGCAGAACTAGAACTACTCGTTTCCAAACTGCTAGAAGAACTAACAACCGCAGTCGAACTTTCTTCGGTTGCTGTTTGAGACTTATTGAGCATGAAGCTAAAAAAATACTGGCGAGAACAACCGTTCCTGAAATGTAATTTTTTTCATCCTACCACCTTTCCATCTGCATTATAAAAAAATCAGGACTCCTGTCAAATTTTAACCTGACCAATTCTGTCAGTTGACGATTTTTTTCTCATTCTCCTTTAAAGCAAAAAAACTCTTGAAGATTTCTCAAGAGTTTTGTTTTCTATTCTATTCTTCATCCATGCTCAAGACGCTGAGGAAGGCTTCTTGTGGAACTTCTACTGATCCGATAGCCTTCATGCGTTTCTTACCAGCTTTTTGTTTTTTCAAGGAGTTTGCGTTTACGAGAAACGTCACCACCATAACACTTGGCAAGTACGTTTTTACGAAGGGCCTTGATATCAGTACGAGCCACAATCTTGTGTCCAATAGCTGCCTGAATTGGCACCTCAAACTGTTGACGAGGGATGATTTTCTTGAGCTTATCAACGATGAGTTTTCCACGTTCATAGGCAAAGTCCTTGTGAACGATAAAGCTAAGGGCGTCCACCTTATCACCATTGAGAAGGATGTCCATTTTGACCAGCTTAGATGGGCGATACTCTGACAATTCGTAATCAAAGCTCGCATAACCACGTGTCGAAGATTTGAGTTTATCAAAAAAGTCAAAGACAATTTCAGCAAGTGGAATTTGATAGATGACATTGACACGATTGTCATCAATATAGTCCATGGTTACAAAGTCCCCACGTTTGCGCTGAGCCAGTTCCATCACTGCTCCTACGAACTCCTGTGGAACCATGATTTGCGCCTTGACATAAGGTTCTTCAATGGTCGCAATCTTAGTTGGGTCTGGGAATTCTGATGGATTTGACACATCCATAGACTCACCATCAGTTTGGTTAACCTTGTAGATAACAGACGGAGCTGTCATGATGAGGTCAATGTTGAACTCACGCTCTAAACGCTCTTGGATAACATCCATATGAAGAAGCCCAAGGAAACCACAGCGGAAACCAAATCCAGGGGCCTGAGATGTTTCTGGTTCAAACTGCAAGCTAGCATCGTTGAGCTGCAGTTTCTCAAGGGCTTCACGAAGGTCATTGTACTTGTTTGACTCGATTGGGTAAAGTCCTGCAAAGACCATAGGGTTCATTTGCTTGTAGCCATCTAGAGGCTCTGTGGCAGGATTGCTTGCTAGGGTCACTGTATCACCGACACGAGTATCTTGAACCGTCTTGATAGAAGCCGCAATATAACCAACGTCACCTGTGGCTAGGAAATCACGCCCTACTGCTTTCGGAGTGAAAATTCCGACCTCAGTCACATCAAAGGTCTTTCCATTGCTCATGAGCTGAATCTTATCGCCAGGTTTAACAACTCCGTCCATGACACGAACTTGGAGGATAACCCCACGATAAGCATCATAAACTGAGTCGAAAATCAAGGCTTTGAGTGGAGCTGAAACATCACCAGTTGGTGCTGGTACTTTTTCCACGATTTGCTCAAGAATCTCTTCGATACCAATACCAGCTTTGGCAGAAGCTAAGACTGCTTCACTGGCATCCAGTCCAATGACATCCTCAATCTCCGTACGCACACGCTCAGGATCGGCTGCTGGTAGGTCAATCTTGTTAATAACAGGAAGAATTTCCAAATTATTGTCCAAGGCCAGATAAACGTTGGCAAGTGTTTGAGCCTCAATCCCTTGGGCGGCATCGACCACCAAAATCGCCCCTTCACAGGCAGCTAGCGAACGCGACACTTCATAGGTAAAGTCCACGTGTCCAGGCGTGTCAATCAAGTGGAAAATATAGGTTTCCCCATCTTTTAGCAGTGTAATTGAGCTCAATGGCATTAAGTTTAATGGTAATCCCACGTTCCCGTTCTAGGTCCATACTATCCAGAAGCTGGGCTTGCATTTCACGACTAGAAACCGTCTCCGTCTTTTCCAAAATACGGTCTGCCAAAGTTGACTTTCCGTGGTCAATATGGGCGATAATAGAGAAGTTACGGATCTTTTCCTGTCGTTTTTTTCAATTCTTCTAAATTCATGATTCTCTTCCTTTCAGGGTATTTATTTATTATAAATTGTTTTTAACATTTTGACAAGACCATACCCTGCTAGGAGTACTAATCTTCAGCAACAAAGCCGTCGTTTTCAATAAAGTGGTGTTCTGTCATGCCTTGGTCAGTAAAGACAATCCCATGAAGGACACCACCATAGACGGCTCCTCCATCCATCCCAATCTTGCCATCTTCTGTAATCCAAAGCTCAGCAGTACCTCGGTCTTGCTTCAGCAAACCATAAACCGGTGTATGCCCAAAGACAATGGTTTTTCCGGTATGATTTTTCAGCTTCGTGGAATGGTTTTCTGAGCCAGACTTTCTTGTAATCAGTGGTTTCATGCCAATCATCCAAGGTCAAATCAATACCAGCGTGAACAAAGATATACTTGTCTGTCTCTACTACAAATGGCATTTTACGAATAAATTCGACCAAGTCTGCTGCTTCTGTCGCAACCCGTTTGGCATCTCCTACGCCATCAACTGGTGCATCCAAGGGACGACCTAGGATAGAGTTAATGGTTGTATCACCACCATTTCGACGATAGTGGTCATAACTTTCTTCAGGATTGTCCAACCAAGCCAAAAACATATACTCGTGGTTTCCTGATAGACAGATAGCTCCATGATTGTCCACCAAGTCCTTAACCATTTCTAGAACACGGCGACTGTCTTCACCACGGTCAATCAAATCCCCTAGAAAAAGCAACTGGGTGTGGCCATCCCATGTTTTGAGAAGGTCTTCCAACATACCTGCTTTTCCATGAACATCTCCAATTACATAATAATCTGTCATTTATTTCTCCCTCTTTTGCAATAATTCTCTGGCTTGGCTAAGGGCTGCTTCTGTTACATTCTCTCCTGCTAACATCTTAGCAACTTCCTCTACTCGCTCTTTTAAAGTCAAGAGACGAACCGTCGAAACAGTTGAATGTTCGTCACTAATCTTTTCAATAAAGAACTGGTAGTCCGCAATCGCAATCACTTGTGGTAGATGAGAAATAGCTAAAAACCTGACCATGCTGGCCAATCTTATGAATCTTCTGCGCAATAGCTTGCGCCACGACCTGAAACTCCCGTATCCACCTCATCAAAAGACAATACTGGTCTTACCTTCCTTACGAGAAAAGGCAGACTTGATAGCTAACATCAGACGAGACAATTCCCCACCAGATGCAACCTTGACCAAAGGTTTAAAGTCCTCACCAGGGTTGGTTGAAATGTAAAACTCAACTGCTTCATTTCCTTCACGGCTGAATTTGCTCTTACTAAAGCGAACCTGAAACTGTGCCTTTTCCATATATAGGTCTTGCAGTTCTTGCTTAATCTCTGCTTCGAGCTGCTGGGCCAAGTCATGGCGAGCAGATGCAAGCTGACCTGCCAAATCAACAAGATTGACTTCCAATTTCTTAAGCTCTGCTTCCATGTCTTCAGAAGAAAGGTTATTTCCAGTCAAGAGATTGTATTCATCCGTAATCTTAGCAAAGTAAAGCAAGACCTCATCCACAGTCCCACCATACTTACGTGTGATCGTGTTGAGCAAGTCTAAGCGATTTTCAACCTGCATGAGGCGATTGCCATCAAAATCTAAATCTTCAATGATATCTTCCAAACGCTTGGTAATATCTTCTAAAACATAGTAGGTCTCTGATAGAGAACTTGAAATTTCACGGTATTCAGGGTCGAATTCTTCGACACTTTCCATGTCATTCATGGCGGAACGGACATTTGCTAGGCTGGAGAATTCCTCATTGTCCAACATAGTGTAGGCATTTGTCAAGGTATCCGCTATATTCTTGTGATTGAGGAGTTTATCTCGTTCCTGGTTGAGACTAACATCCTCCCCAGCTTGCAAATTTACCGCCTCAATCTCTGCCATTTGAAATTCCAACATCTCAATGCGAGACTTGTGTTCCTGCTGATTTTTCTTGACTTCAAGAACTTGTTTCCGCATTTTGCGATAGGCATCAAAGCTTGTCTGATAGACTTGTTTAAGCTCCAAAAATGCTGCATCACCAAATTCATCCAACATTTGGATATGAAGTTGTGGACGCATTAACTCTTCTTGGTCATGCTGCCCATGAATATCCACAAGGTGTTGCCCAATGGCACGCAAGACAGACAGATTGACCATCTGGCCATTCACGCGACTAACACTTCGTCCATTTTGGAGAATCTCACGGCGAATGATGATTTCATCGCCCAATTCCAAACCTTGCTCATCAAAAAGTTCCTGCAAAAGGCGACTGTTTTCAACCGAGAAAAGTCCCTCAATCTCTGCCTTAGGAGCACCGTGACGAATAACATCAGTCGTTGCTCGAGCCCCCAACATGAGATTCATAGCATCGATAATGATAGATTTTCCGGCACCCGTTTCCCCGGTCAAAACAGTCATACCCTTTTCAAAATTGAGAGAAATGGCCTCAATAATAGCAAAGTTTTTTATCGAAATTTCAAGTAACATACTGACCTACCATTTTTTTACTTGTTCAACAATTTCCTCAGCAGCCTCAGCTGTTCTAGCTACAATTAAGATAGAATCATCATCAGCTAGGCAGCTAAAAATCTGTTCAGAAAATGCTTCAATCAACTGACTTTTCACAAAAATGGTATTTCCAGGAATGACAGTAAGGTTGATCATATTTCCCATTAGCTCAGAACTCACAATATTGTCCTCAGCCAACTGCAAACTTTTGACGATTGATTTTGGCAATTCATAGATATAGGTGTTGTTCTTCAAAGGAATTTTAACAATACCAAGCTCCTTGATATCCCTTGAGACAGTGGCTTGTGTAGCAGAAATCCCTGCTTCCTTCAAATGTTCAACAATTTCTTCCTGGGTTCCGATTTGGTAATCTGTTACAAATCTTCTAATTTTTTTCAAGTCTCTCTTTTTATTCATCTTTAAATTCTCTATGTGCTCTCTACAACTTTTTTTCTATTTCTGGGGCAACTTGGTTACTTGCTCCATCTTCCTTTTTCAAATAAGCTAAAAACTCAATATTTCCATGTCCTCCTTGGATTGGTGAATAGTCTAATCCAAGCACAGAAAAGCCTTGCTCAACTGCCATAGCAGTGACTGATTCAAGGACATGTTGATGAACCTTAGCGTCGCGAATAATTCCATTCTTCCCAATCTGCTCACGACCTGCTTCAAACTGTGGCTTAACCAAAGCCACCACCTGACCTTGTTCAGCCAACACACGGTGCAGGGCCGGCAAAATTAAACTTAGGGAAATGAAACTCACATCAATACTGGCAAAACTTGGTTCCTGCTCAAAAGTCAGTCCTTTCAGCATAACGGAAATTAAACTGCTCCATACTGACAACCCGAGGATCTTGGCGCAATTTCCAAGCCAATTGATTGGTCCCAACATCCACTGCGTAAACAAGCTCGGCACCGTTCTGTAGCATAACATCGGTAAAGCCACCAGTAGAGGCTCCAATATCAATAGTTGTTGCCCCTTCCACTGACAAATCAAAAACCTGCAAAGCCTTTTCCAATTTGAGACCACCTCGGCTGACATACTTGAGTTTTTCGCCTTTGAGTTTTAGCTCAGTATCATCCGGGATTTTTCTCTCCTGGTTTGTCAAACCGCTCTCCATTAAGAACAGCTACGACTAGCCCAGCCATCACACCTCGCTTGGCTTGTTCTCGTGTCTCAAACAAACCTTGTTTATAAGCTAGTACATCCACTCTTTCCTTAGCCATTGATTCTCAAACTTTCTACTACACGTACAATCGATTCTATATCAAAAGGAACCTGCTGGGCAATTTCTTCTAATTTGGCATTAGCTTGATCCAGAGTCTGGTTACAAAAGGCAATAGCCTCTTTCAAGCCCAACAAGGCAGGATAGGTTGATTTTTCTGCCTGCAAGTCCTTTTGAGGTGTCTTGCCGATTTCCTCAAAACTAGCAGTCACATCCAGTACGTCATCTCGAACTTGAAAAGCAAGTCCAATCAATTCCCCAACAGTTTTCAGTTTTGCCTGAATTTCAGGTGCCAATTCAGCTATAATAGCAGCCGCTTGGAAGGGATAGGCTAGTAGTTTTCCAGTCTTATTAGCATGAATGGTCTGGAGTTCTTCCAAAGACAGATGCTGGTGTTCGCCTTCCATATCCAAAACCTGGCCTGCAACCATACCCAGACTTCCTGAAGCAAGAGATAAGTTGGCAATCAAGTCCACCTTGATCTGACTTGGCAAATCTGCCTGCGCTATCAAGGCATAAGGATCTAGGAACAAGGCATCTCCAGCCAAAATCGCCATAGCTTCACCAAATTTCTTGTGATTGGTCAATCGTCCCCGACGGTAATCATCATCATCCATAGCTGGAAGGTCATCGTGAATCAAACTCCCTGTATGGATCGTTTCCAAGGCAGCTGCCACCTGCGCGTGAGCAGGTTTGATGGCAATATGCAAAGGCTTCCAAAACTTCTAACAAGAGAAAAGGCCGAATACGCTGCCACCAGCATGAATAGAATAGAGAACAGAGTCTCGCAAACTCGAGGCAAACTGCTGGTCTCCATAAAAGTCTTCCAATGCCGACTCGACAAGAGCTAATTTTTCTTGCTTCTTCATTCAAAATCACTTTCTGTTCCGTCTTCTTGCATGACCTTGACCAAGGTCTTTTCAGCCTTGTCCAGCGTCGTTTGGAGCTCTTTTGACAAGACCATGCCCTTTTTGAAAGGCAGCAATCGCATCTTCCAGAGCAATTTCACCATTTTTCCAAACTTTGGACAATGGTCTCCAGTTCTGCTAGATTTTCCTCAAATTTCTTTTGTTTTGACATCTTTAACCTCTAATTCTACTTGACCATCTCGCATCAAAAGCGTCACTTGGTCTTTTTTCTTCAAACTCTCAACCGAGATCTACAACGGACTCTTCTTTTTTTGACAATAGCATAGCCACGCGCCACTATTCGACTGGTATCCAACATCAGCAAGGCTTCTGAATGTCGCTTGACTTCAGCAACCTTAGCATCATAAACAAGCGCCATTTGGCTACGTAGGAGCTTGTCCAACTGACTTAAGCGATCTTGATAGCGTTGGATTTTGGTTATAGGTGATAATTGTACCAGACGATGGGTTCTTGCTTGTACTACTTGGTTGCTATCAGAAATCCTCGTTCGCAAACTTTGTTTTAATCGCAGTTGCAGTTGGTCCAATCGTTGCAAATAGCCGTCATACAAGCGCTCTGGTTGTCTAAAGATAACAGACTGACTGCATTTTTTCAAAGCTTCTTGTTTCTTAGATAGGACATTTCGGACTGCTGTTGCCATCCGTTTTTCTTGATTTTGCAAATGAGCTAATAGATCCAACTTGGTCACAGGTGTTGCCAGTTCAGCAGCAGCTGTTGGAGTCGCAGCCCGTCTATCTGCTACAAAATCCGCCAAGGTCACATCCGTCTCATGCCCAACACTAGAAATGATTGGCAAGCGAGATTCAAAAATAGCCCGTACCACAATCTCTTCGTTAAAGGCCCAAAGATCCTCGATGGAACCTCCACCACGACCAATAATGAGCAAGTCCAAATCATCCCGTTGATTAGCACGAGCAATATTCCGTGCTATTTCCTCAGCAGCTCCATCACCTTGTACCTTAGTCGGATAAAGAAGGATGTCAACACCAGGGAAACGTCTGCTGACGGTTGTGATAATATCTCGAATAACGGCTCCACTGCGACTGGTTACTACGCCGATACGCTTAGCAAACTGGGGAAGAGGTTGCTTGAAGCGTTCTTGAAACAAACCTTCTTCTGTCAGTTTTTTCTTGAGTTGTTCAAACTGAATCGCAAGCGCCCCAACCCCATCAGGTTCAGCCTTCTCAATGATGATAGAGTAGCTCCCACTCGGTTCATAAACCTGAACACGTCCAATCACATTGATCTTCATTCCTTCTTCCAGGTCGAAACCTAATTTCTGATAGATCCCTGACCAGATGGTCGCTTGAATAACCGCATGGTCATCTTTTAGAGAGAAATATTGGTGAGTAGGTCGTTTACGAAAGTTGGAAACTTGACCAGTTAAATAGACCCGTTCCAAGTAAGGGTCTTTATCGAATTTCATTTTCAGATACTTGGTCAAAGTTGTTACCGATAAATACTTTTCCATCTCCACCTACTATTCATTTTCTTGCTTTTCCATGGGTATTATTATACCAAAAACATGCTTAAAAATCACCTTTTTCCTACTGAAACTCAAGGAAAAATAGAAAAAAGAGGCATGGCCTCCTCATCTGATTATTTGCTGTTTCGTGCTTCTTCCAAAATCTTTGCAATCTTGGTCGTCAACAGGTCGATAGCCACTGTATTGCTGACCCCTTCAGGAATGACGATATCAGCATAACGCTTAGTTGGCTCGATAAACTGATGATACATAGGTTTAACCACACCTAAATACTGGTCAATAACGCTATCAAGGCTACGACCTCGCTCCTCCATATCACGCTTGATACGACGAATAATGCGCACATCATCATCTGTATCCACAAAAATTTTGATGTCCATCAAATCGCGCAGACGCTTGTCCTCTAAAACAAGAATTCCCTCAACAATAAAGACATCTTGAGGCTCCTGACGATAGGTCTTGCTACTTCGTGTATGCTCTGTATAGTCATAAGTCGGAATGTCCACCGGACGCCCTGCCAACAACTCCTTAATCTGCTCGATCATCAAGTCTGTATCGAAAGCAAAAGGGTGGTCATAGTTGGTTTTGACACGCTCTTCAAAGGTCAAATGAGACTGATCTGTATGGTATGAATCATGCTCAATCATGGAAATCTTCTCATCAGGAAAAATGCGATAAAATGGCTCTTGAAACACTGGTCTTACCACCACCAGAACCACCTGTAACCCCGATAATGATTGGTCTATTTTGCATGCTATCCTCCGTTTTTTTATCCGTCGTCTATTCTATCACATTTTTGTAAAATTTATAGTCTGTTTTCGGATAGATTATGGGTAACAATCTAATACTTACAATCCAGTTTGACTAGCCAAAAACCTTCCTTGGCTTATAAAAGATTACCCGTTTTTCTAGAATGGCAAGCAATTTTTCTCCTTCAAAGGCAACCAATTCCTTATCCGACTGATCTAGCTCGATAAAAACGACCAAAGCGAACTTCCGTAGCCTGTTCTGGAGTTAGGGGTAACTTTAACAAGATCCCCTGTTCCAATCTCTAGAGGATGGAGAAAATCCAATTGACCAGCCTCCACTTTTTCAGCAATTTCTTCCAAGGTAAGAGCATCTTCCAGTTGTAAACCTGCAGCACTGGTTCGAGTCAGATGCGACATATGAGCCGCATAACCAAGCTTCTCTCCCAAGTCAACTGATAAGGTACGGATATAAGTTCCTTTGCTACATTTTACACGAAAAGTGAATCGTGCGAGGTAATCCTCATAAGAAATCAGACTTGTCCGTTCAAAGCTATAAATAGTCACCTGACGTTCTGGACGCTCCACTTCCTGACCAGCACGTGCATACTCATAGAGCTTGCGACCATTGACCTTGACAGCCGAATACATGGGAGGAATCTGGGTAATAGGCCCAGTCAGGCTAGTAATTGCTTCATCGACAAGCTTTTCATCTAAGGGCGACAAAACGGGTGTCTCTGCGACCACTTCCCCACTAGCATCCTCGGTCGTTGTTGAATAACCCAGAGTGATTTCTCCCTCGTAGACCTTGCCCTCATCCTGCATAAACTCAACCATGCGGGTTGCCTTTCCAACTGCAATAGGCAAAACACCCACTACATCCGGATCCAAGGTCCCACCATGACCAATCTTCTTAGTCCCCAAAATCTTACGCAGTTTAAAAACCGCATCATGCGAGGTCATTCCCGCTTCTTTTTTTAAGTTGATAATACCGTTCATGTTTTTCTTTTTGATTTCCTTTCTCAGCATGTGGTTAATAAAGTTATTTTAATTCGTTCCAGTATCATTTAAACCATCCTCTCATGCCTTTAATTAGGCTATTGGCATGTTTTTTAAGTTTTTTTATGTAGCATCAATAACAAATCTATAGGTAAATACCCTACTATTCACCTCTATTTCTCCAGTTCTTAATGATATTATAAATAGAATGTATCAGTATTGCTACTAAAAATAAGAATAAAGGGCGTAATGATACCAAACTTATACCTACAACAAGGAAAGCTGATAAAAAAATAAATGATAAACGCCTCTAACTTAGAAGGTCTTCTCTCCTCTGGAAGCATATCTAAATGTTCCTTCGTTATAGCTGAGCGATCATCGAATTGATAAAAGAAACGATATCTTGCAGATAAAGAATCAATATTTAAAAAGTCATATCCCCTAATATAATTAATTACGTAAAAACATCAGTAAATTGTCAATTTCGTCAATATTTTTCAGTATAAAGAAAAGTTTCTCTTTCCAGCAATTGCAATGTTACTTGCAGCATAAACGGCAATCGGAATGCCATCTTTTGTGACAGGTGAAATATCTCCTTTACTACCTGAACCTACACACGTCATTTCATAGTTATTTAAATTGAATTGAAAAAACTCCATGCCAGTATGCTTGTTCCCATAAATGTTCAAATCTTTTTTTCTTCATAATAAATCAAATCCTTATTTAACCCTCTTGCGACTATTCTTTTCTTCTTAGAAATGAATTCTGATACTTTCAAGACAAGAATTTCTACATCTTTTGCATATAGACGATAACCTTCCTCTTCTTGAACGATTTCAATTCTTTCAGTCCAAAGTTCATCATCAGGTAATTTTGACTCAAGGATAAATCCTTCTGAGTTTCCACGTAATTTTAATTGTATTTCCATGTTTTACCCCCCTATTGATAAGCCCAATCCAAATGGTCCTAGTTTCATTTTTGCCTCCGCTTTTTCAGTAACTGGACAATGGTTAACAATCATGACAGGCTCTACACCTTCTCTTACTCGAACAACACTACCAATCGGTAAAGCGTTACGTTCTGACATCAGTTTTCTCCTTCTAAATATTTCTGAGCTTCCTGAACATAAAAAGTTCTGGATTTTCATGGGCGATACTTTCAAACAAACTACGGGCACGTTCTTCATCTCCTTTTAATTGGGCATTGAGAGCGCCGTAATAAGAAAACATGATTCGGGCTAATTTATTTTCTGGTTCAGCGGTGTCGAAGTAGTCATTCGCTTCTTGATTAAACACAATATCTTTTTATGGCTTGGGCTTGAGCAACGAGTTTTAGCCTTTACCATCTTTCGAATCTGGCGCCTTGGACAACTGTTCCTCAAAGAAAGTGATAGCTGATTCATCTTGAAGGTAAGTAGAAGATAGAAATTCATAATATAATTTCTTCAATTCAAATTTTTCTCTATAGAAATACTATAAAAATTGATATTTGAAAATTGACTAAGCGCTAATAAAAATCTCCTCTCAGGTAAGCTAATTCTCCTTTGATTAGTTCTAAACCAACCTCGTAAACTTTCTTATTAGGCTTATAAGAATGATGAACACTATATTCAAAGAAAGATTGATATTTTTCAAAATCCATCAAACCTTCTTTCCAATGAAGTATAACTTTACCAATTAATATGCCCAATAAGTATCCTAAAAACAAAAATAGTAAAGATAAAAAAATAGTAAAAAAACGAACTGCAAAAATATTTTGTTTAAACAATAAAAACAAACCCAAAATTGCCAAAAACAGAAATAGTAACTGAAAATCTAGATACTTTACTGATATAAAAAGTGATTTTTGCATTTTTACTGGCCAACTTATTAATTAAATCTTTCATCTTTTTTTCTCCGAACTTTTATCTTCATTAGATAGCAAAGCTATACCAGTTAGAACCGCTATCACACTACCTATAGCAGCTTCAACAGGAGCAAAAGCTATCGCTACAGTAACTACAGTAATAAATGCAACTCCATAAAAATATAAACTCAGCATTCTCAAATGTTTTTTTGGAGATGATCCACCTTCCTCACTCCCGTCTCATTAGTCGTCTTAACTGTTGCGTAGTCTTGTTTGACCTGATTATGTTCCTTCACATAGGTGACGTACGGTAAGAACTTATATCAGTTTTATCTTTCTAAATAGCTCTTCGTTTCCTGTACATAAAGTTGTAAATATTTAATGTAGACATACGACTATTTTTAAAGTTATTTCATATTTAAAGCTACTCCCCTTCAGCGCTTCAAATTTCGCTTTCATGGTTGGATTTTTTCGGGTCAATTTTTTGACGGAAACATCTTCCAATTTATTGTTTGCAAGGCGGAGTTGGTTTTCAGATGTGGTTAGGAATTTCTTGACCTCTTCCATCCGTTTGATAGCCTTGTCGATTTCATCGATGGCTTTTACCAAAAATTATTCGAAGCAGAGTTGTAGTTCTTGGCAAAGGCCTGTTTAAATGCATCCAAGTCTTCTTCAAAATGTGTAATGTCGATATTCTGCTCACGAACAAGCGCTAACTCCTGTTTGTATTTTAGGGAATTAAGGGCAGCGTTACGCAAGAGTCCAATCAACTGGATAAAGTACTGAGGACGGACGACATACATCTTCTCATACACATGGCTAACATCGACAATGCCTGTATTAAAGGAGTCGTCATCAGCTTCAAGCATACTTACTAAAACTGCATACTCACAGTTTTTTTCTCGTCTGTCCTTATCCAACTCTTTGTAGAAATCGGCATTCTTATGTTTACTTTTTGTGCCATCGGCTTCATTTTTCATCTCAAACATGATGGAAATGATTTCGATACCATTTTCATCAAAATCACGGAAGATAAAGTCACCCTTAGATCCACGCGCAGAGACCTTGTTATCCTTCTCAAAATAAGCATTTGGAAAGGCGAAACTACGGACCTTGTTGAACTCACTCTCAGCATAGTGTTCCAGACTTTCTCCGACAGCTTTTGTAGATTGTTGAGCTTTGAAATTCTTGTAAAATTCGACTTGTTCACTAGCCGCCTTGAGCTGGGCTTCATAATTTTGCTTTAGGGAAGCTAGAGATAACTCATTTTCCTTTTCTTGCAAGAGGAGCTGATTTTTGACCTGATCGCGCTCTTTTTCTAGGTCAGAGAGGGTCTTTTGCAGTTGATTTTCATGCTCTAAACGCAAGGTAGCCAGTTGGTTTTCCAAGGTCTGTACTTCCTTATCCTTAGCCAATAAAGCCTCATGACTTGTCTGTTCAACCTCTTTTTTAGCTAGCTCTTTCTCTGTATCAAAGTTTTGGATTTGACTCTGTAATTGAGCAATTTCTTGATCTTTTTGAGCAAGTTTAGACTGTTGCTCATTCATAGCCTTTTGCTCAGCTAGGGCAAGCTCCTGCTTCATGCGATCGTGCAGTTCCTTATCAAACTCAGTCGTTCTTACTTGGGACAAAAGTTCAGCGTACTGGCTTTCATTTACTGTAAAGACTTCTCCACAGTTGGGACATTTGATTTCGTTCATAACTTTCCTCTTTCTAGACTTCTTTAACCATTATATCATGCCTGAGGGAAAATCAAAAACAGTGAGTCGAAACCCACTGTTTATCTGTTTACTTTATACTTTTTCCAAGGCCAAGCGCAAATCTTCAATCAAATCCTCTACATTCTCAAGACCGATAGACAAGCGGATTTGGTTTGGTGTGACACCTGCTGCTTCTAAGTCTTTTTCTGACAACTGACCGTGAGTGGTTGTGGCTGGATGGACCACGAGGGACTTGGCATCTGCTACGTTTGCAAGGTCGGAGAAGATTTCCAAATTATCAATGACCTTGCGTGCTTCTGTCTCTCCACCTTTGACATGGAAGGTAAAGATTGAACCAACACCTTTTGGCAAGTATTTCTCAGCCAAAGCACGGTAAGGACTGTCAGCTAGTTTTGGATAGTTGACTTTTTCTACCTTAGGATGGTTAACAAGGAAATCAACGATTTTCTCTGTGTTTTGAATATGGCGTTCTACACGAAGCGAAAGCGTTTCGAGTCCTTGAAGTAAGAGGAAAGCATTAAATGGTGACAAGGCTGCACCAGTATCACGAAGCAATTGAACTCGAACAGCGATGATAAAGGCTGCTGCCCCAACATCACGAGTATAGCTCAAGTTGTGGTAGCTGGGATCTTCCTCTACAAATTGAGGAAATTTCCCTGAAGCTTCCCAGTCAAAACGACCACTGTCCACAATGACACCACCAATAGTCGTACCATGACCTCCGATAAACTTTGTTGCTGAGTGAACAGCAATATCTACACCGTGAGAGAAGACGTTAATCAAATATGGAGTTGCAAAAGTATTGTCTGAAACAAGTGGAATTTGGTGTTTATGAGCAATCTCAGCCAATTTTTCCAAGTCAGGGATGTTAATCAAGGGATTCCCCAAGGTTTCAATCAAGACAAGCTTTGTATTGTCATTGATAGCTGCTTCCACTTCTTCCAAATTATCCACATCCACAAAGGTTGTTGTGATCCCATAACGAGGAAGGGTTTCCTTCAAGAGGTTGAAGGTCCCACCGTAAATAGTTGACGCAGCCACCACATGATCACCTGCATGAGCAAGGGCAAGAATTGTATAAGTAAGTGCGGCCATACCAGATGCTGTCGCTAGTGCTCCAACACCACCTTCAAGAGCAGCGATTCTTTCTTCAAAGGCAGCTGTTGTAGGATTGGTAATACGGGTATAGATATTCCCTGGTTTTTCTCAAGGCAAAAAGATCGCCCTTCCTGCGTGTCATCAAATACAAAGGATGTTGTCTGATAAATCGGCACTGCACGAGACTTGGTAGCTGGATCGACCACCTGCCCAGCATGTAATTGTAGGGTTTCAAATTTAAATTCACGAGTCATTTCACGACCTCCAAATAGCTTCATTACGGATATTGTATCATCTTGAGCTAACCTTTTTCCAATACCGTTTTTTTATATTTTTGATATAAGGAACAACTATGACTAGTCTTACACATCAAACAAAAAAAGCACGATTGACTCGTGCTCATTTCTTTCAATCAACATAAGTATCTTCGTTCTTATTGAGAAAGGCATATGGTAATCCCATCAAGAGGCCACCTCCAATGAAGTTCCCGATAAAGGTTTACACCCCAGTGACGAAGGATATTAGGTATGTCAAAGTTAGCAATTGAATCAGCAGCAACACTGAACTTAACAATCGCAAAAGAAGCAAAGTTGGCTGCAATGTGTTCGTTTGTTAAGAATACAAACATGTAAATCGCTGATAAGACAAGCCAAAGTTTGGCCCCACCGTCTTTCACCAAAACGAATGAAAGAATGGCAATATTTACAAAGATATTGGCTAAAATACCTTCAAGCAAGACTAACTCATTGGAACGGCCTAACTTCATCTCTACAACCCCTGAAATGAAGCTATCATGTGTTAGATTTGCATAGGCTGCTGAGTGAGCAAATCCCCAACCTGCTATCAAAGCTCCGATGAGATTGAACAAGGTACAGTAAAGTAAAATCTCAGCTGTTTTTCTCCAAGAGATTTTTTTCAAGAAACTACCAGCTGTCAAAAACATCATATTTGAAGTTACCAACTCGGCATTCAAGAAAACAATGTAGGCCAATCCCCAAGCAAAAACGAATGGGAAGAGAAACGTCCACTGCCTGGTGCGATTTTTATTAATCAAGTCAGCACCAACTGCACCCTGCAGCTGTACTAAATGTTAAAAAGGCACCTGCAAACATGGAACGAATCGCATACTTAAACTTGCTTTGGCTATAAAGACTTTCCTTCTTCTTACAAGCAAATTCAATCTTTGATATAAATTCTGAAGAGACCATAAAAAACTCCTAAAAACTTTTATTTGTGATAATTATAACATATTTCTTGTTTCCAAGAAAGCGTTTCCCGTAAAATATGAAAATTTTTGTTCAAAAAAATTTCACTTGTAGTACTTCTCATCTTTTTTTATTTAAGAGTTTTTAATCCTCTTTGCTCACAAAAAAACCAGCGAAATGACTATTTCACTGGTTCATTAGAGTTTAATAACGCTGTTTATATGGTTTATTAAAGGCACTAAGGACATCATCAGATGTTTCTGAATATGCTTTAACTTCTTTAAAATCACCTTTAACAATAATTCGCTCTGTCGCGTCATAGTCGACACAGGTTACCAATGTGATTTCTTTGATACCATCACGGTCTTCAATTTCGTCTACGCGATCGGGCGTTACGTGCTTCACCTCACGAATCTCATAGGTGTATACTTTATCTTTATCAGTCAGATAAATTTTTCATCCCTGCTTTGGCATTGACCAAAAGGCGAAAAGAGCATTTGGCTTTGCATTTTTCAGCAGTAAAGATATGGTGGCTGGCTAGTGAATAGTTGCCTTCCCCCATTTTCTGATTTGCTTTCATGGTCCCTGCCCCGTAGAACAAGTTTACATTATCTAAACCTTTAAAAATAGGTAGGTTGATCTCTACTTCAGGAATGGCAATACCTCCTATGACTGGAAGTTGTTGAGCATCCCACTGGGCAGCTAACACCGCTTCTGATGAGATCGATTTAACAGAATCAAAATCGAAATTTCCTTCTGCCTCTTTATTCTCTTCAATCTTTTCTTTAGTCACCTGACTGACTTGATATTTATTGGTATTCCAAACCATAAACATGTTTCGGATCTTTGAATTAAAAATCAAGACCAAGGACAAGAGGATGAGAAAGACTGCTAGGATATTGGTCAGCAGGTTTCTGCGTTTCTTTTTTTTCTTTTTATTATCTTTTTCAGACATTATACTTCACTCTCTGTTTCAATTTCAGTCCCAACTTCTTCTTTTTCTGCTGCGGCAACCGTTGTAAAGGTCACAATCTTGGCATCTTGGTCTAGACGCATCACCTTAACTCCCATCGTTGAGCGTCCTGTTTGTGAAATATTGGCAACGTTTGTTCGAATCATGACCCCTGTATCCGTGATAATCATCAGATCTTCATCACCTTTAACAGTGAGGAGGCCTGCAAGAGGACCATTCTTCTCAGCAACATTGGCTGTCTTCATCCCTTTACCACCACGGCCTTTAGTTGGATATTCAGTTGCAAGGGTACGTTTACCATAACCTTTTTCAGTGATGATAAGAACTTCATCCTGATCAGTAATAACACTTGCGCCAACTACTGTATCTCCTTCACGAAGATTGACCCCTCGGACACCTGTCGCGATACGGCTCATGCCACGAACGGCTGATTGATTAAAGCGAACAGAATAACCAAACTTGGTACCAATGATAATATCGGTATCTTCTTCTGTCAGCAAGACATTGATCGACTCATCCTCATCCTTGAGATTCAAGGCCTTAAGTCCATTTTTGACGAATATTTGCAAATTCTTTGACACTGGTTCTCTTCACGATTCCGTGACGAGTTGTAAAGAAGAGATAAGCATCATCACTACGTTCAGACTCAACGTTGATGATGGTCTGAATGCTTTCGCCTTCGTCTAACTTCAAAAGATTGACAACAGGCAATCCCTTGGCTGTACGACCATATTCAGGAATTTCATAGCCTTTAAGGCGATAGACACGCCCTTTATTGGTAAAGAAGAGTAAGTGATCGTGAGTGCTGGTTGAAACCAACTCACGCACAAAATCATCGTCCTTGACACCAGTACCTTGAACACCACGACCACCACGTTTTTTGAGCTGTGAACTCACCCTGGTCCAAACGTTTGATGTAGCCCTTGTTAGAGAGAGTAATCAAGACATCCGTCTCTTCAATCAAATCTTCGTCCTCAAGTGTCAAGACTTCTCCTACCATCAACTCAGTACGACGTTTGTCACCAAACTTGCGTTTGACTTCGTCCAATTCCTCTTTGATGATTTGGGCCACACGCTCAGGTTTGGCAAGAATATCAGCTAAATCTGCAATCAAGGCGATCGATTCATCATACTCAGACTGAATCTTATCACGTTCCAATCCTGTCAAACGACGAAGACGCATATCAAGGATAGCCTGACTTTGACGCTCTGAAAGCTTAAACTTGCTCATCAATTCAACTTGTGCTTCCGCATCCGTTTCACTAGCACTGGATGATACGGATTACCTCGTCGATGTGGTCTAGCGCGATTAAAAGACCTTCTAAGATATGTGCACGCGCTTCTGCTTTTCCTTGTCAAAAACGTGTACGACGAACAACTACTTCTTTTGGTGCTCAATATAAGCATCCAAAATTTGACGAAGAGACAAGATCTTTTGGTACGCCATTCTGGATCGCCAGCATATTGAAACCAAAATTGGTTTGCATCTGGGTCATCTTGAAGAGATTGTTGAGGATAACATTTGCGGATGCATCCCGTTTGACCTCGATCGCAAAACGAACCCCTTCTCGATTGGATTCATCACGTACTGCCGTAATGCCCTCAAGGCGTTTTTCCTGAACCAAGCGAACAATATGCTCATGGACCTTGGTTTTATTGACCATGTAAGGAAATTCCGTTACAACGATACGCTCACGACCTGTCTTAGTAGTTTCAATCTCTGTACGAGAACGAAGAACAATCGAACCTTTACCAGTCTCGTAGGCCTTATGAATACCTGATTTCCCCATAACAAGGGCTCCAGTTGGAAAGTCTGGACCAGGCAAGACTTCCATCAAGTCCTTAGTAGTCACATCTGGATTGTCCATGACCAGCTTCACGGCATCAATGGTTTCACCAAGGTTGTGAGGAGGAATGTTGGTAGCCATCCCTACGGCAATCCCAGTTGCCCCGTTGACCAAAAGGTTTGGAAAACGAGCTGGCAAAACCAAGGGTTCACGTTCATTGGCATCGTAGTTGTCTACAAAATCAACTGTATTTTTATTGATATCACGAAGCATTTCAAGAGCAATCTTGCTCATACGTGCCTCAGTGTACCGCTGCGCGGCAGCACCGTCCCCATCCATGGAACCAAAGTTTCCATGCCCATCAACGAGCATGTAACGGTAACTCCACCACTGGGCCATGCGGACCATAGCTTCATAAATAGAGGAATCTCCGTGTGGGTGATATTTACCCATAACATCCCCTGTGATACGGGCTGATTTTTTATGGGGTTTGTCTGGAGTGACCCCCAATTCATTCATTCCGTAAAGAATACGACGGTGAACTGGTTTTAAGCCATCTCGAACATCAGGAAGAGCACGCGCTACGATAACACTCATGGCGTAATCGATAAAGCTAGTCTTCATCTCCTTTGTCAGATTGACATTCACTAAATTTCTATCCTGCATTCATAAATGCCTCATTTCACTATTAGTAATTAGATATATTATACCATAATTTGTCCTTCATTTCAGTCTTTGAAAACGACTAAAACGTTTACATCGATAACCGAATAGAATATTCGTGACAAAGTTTTTCAAAAGTGATAGAATGAAAGTGTCTGGGGATTCCCCTAAAAAAAATGAAGGAGATGTTTAGATAATGACTTCAACTAAACAACACAAAAAAGTGATCCTTGTTGGTGACGGTGCCGTAGGTTCATCTTACGCTTTTGCACTTGTTAACCAAGGAATTGCACAAGAGCTTGGAATTATCGAAATTCCACAATTACACGAAAAAGCTGTTGGTGATGCGCTTGACCTTAGCCACGCCCTTGCCTTCACTTCACCTAAAAAAATCTACGCTGCTCAATACTCTGACTGTGCTGACGCTGACCTTGTTGTTATCACTGCAGGTGCTCCTCAAAAACCAGGTGAAACTCGTCTTGACCTTGTAGGTAAAAACTTGGCTATCAACAAATCAATTGTAACACAAGTTGTTGAATCAGGTTTTGATGGTATCTTCCTTGTTGCGGCTAACCCAGTTGACGTTTTGACTTACTCAACTTGGAAATTCTCTGGATTCCCTAAAGAACGTGTTATCGGTTCAGGTACTTCACTTGACTCAGCTCGTTTCCGTCAAGCACTTGCTGAAAAATTGGATGTTGATGCTCGTTCAGTTCACGCCTACATCATGGGTGAACATGGAGATTCTGAATTTGCGGTTTGGTCACATGCCAACATCGCTGGTGTAAACCTTGAAGAATTCCTTAAAAGATACTCAAAAACGTTCAAGAAGCTGAATTGATTGAATTGTTCGAAGGCGTTCGTGATGCAGCCTACACAATCATCAACAAAAAAGGAGCTACATACTATGGTATCGCTGTAGCACTTGCTCGTATCACAAAAGCAATCCTTGATGACGAAAATGCAGTACTTCCACTTTCAGTCTTCCAAGAAGGGCAATACGGTGTTAAAAACGTCTTTATCGGTCAACCAGCTGTTGTTGGTGCACGGTATCGTTCGTCCAGTAAACATCCCATTGAACGACGCTGAAACTCAAAAAATGCAAGCATCTGCAAAAGAATTGCAAGCAATTATTGATGAAGCATGGAAAAACCCTGAATTCCAAGCAGCTTCTAAAAACTAATCCATATAAAAACAGTTCCTTCTGACTACAAGGAACTGTTTTTGTATTATCTAACTCTTATCTAACTATCGAGCAAATTGACAAAAAAACTAATGAGTCTCTTGTATGTATCCATGTACCCTTTGTATTCACATAGCTCCATCACAAATTGCCTCACGTTCAATCAATACAAAAAACAGCAAATCGATTTGCTTCACTATTTTCTACATATGATTTTACAAATGTCTTTCCAACCACTCTATCTTTTTAAAATCCTTATTGTTATTGTGCTCATTTCGATAGGAATCTTGGGAAGAAGCCTTGTAAATACTTAAATACTGTTCTAAACTTGGAACGCGAAAAGTGATGTTTTCGTGATGAATCAGCTCTATATCTGATTCCGAAACTCCTGCAAAATCAGGTAAAGAATCGATACTTCCGAATTCAACGCTCAGACCATCCTTTTGGAATTCATGCTCATGAATATCTATTAAGGCGTAACCTAAGCGTTTCATCACTTTCATTATCTTATCCCAATCATAAATTCTGAGATGATCAGGTGCTTCCCAACCTCTAGGGTCACCAGGCACATGAATGTCAATGTCTGACGGCCCCCATTCTTCATTTGAACGGTATTCAAACCCCAAAGAGCCCATGAGAGTCGGAGTGATCCCGACTTGGTTTAAATGAGAACAAATTGTTCGAAATTCATCAAATAGAGAATTCATTCCTCCCCAATCGTTGATATAAAACTCGATTTCGCAGTGAAGGATAAACTAATTTTTACCTTCTACTCTTTCGGTTTCGAAAATACTTCTACTCGCTGTGCTAGGACTTTGATTTCTACAGGTAGGTTATCCGATTTATCGCCGTCAACATCTGACTCCAATTCACTATCTGAAGAGATCTTGATATTACGCGCTCTGATATACTCAATATTATCATTGCTGACAACATCGCCTTTTAGTAAATCAGGAATAACGGATAATTTTGAGAATATAGAAGCATCTTTTAGAATCAAAATATTGGCATAGCCATCTTTGTTTTCTTCGAAGATTTTCTTATCAGCGAAGTAATTTGTCAAAAGAACCAAAACATGACTAGCTTCACCAACATAATTTCCATTTTCTGTCTCAACCTTAATGTTAAAGACCTGATCCGTCATGACAGACTTCATGGTATTTACAGCATAGGCTAGAATACCAAATTTTGTCTTATCCTCGATTTCAACATTGTGAATCGCCTCAGGCAGAGAACCGATACTAAAAGATATAACCAAAATAGTTATCATTCGCTTTACCGATATCAATCTTGTTGGTTAAGTTAAAAATCGAGTTCATCTATCGCTTCATCGATGTCTTGATTGATTTCCAAAAGTTTCGTAATAAGGTTACCCGTACTGCCTGGGATAATCCCTAACTTAGGAATATAGTCTTTCTCAGTAATACCCGAAATGACTTCATTGACGGTCCCATCTCCACCAAAAACAACCACTGCATCGTACTGCTCACGTGAAAGCTTCTTCAACAAAGTGTGTTGCGTCTAACGCTTTTTCAGTAATTTTGGTTTCCACGTGCTCAAAAATAATCTTTGGCTTTATTCTCCAGCTTGACCTTATAATCCAAAAGCCTTTTTCCCCACCAGAGGTAGGGTTGATAATCACCATTGCTTTTTCATTAATAATACTCCTTAATTTTTAAATAGAAACGTTAGGTTACTATACATTTCACTACATATAAAGCTATTATATAATGAAATCTCAGAAAGGGAACTTTGATGTACTGGGGATTGAAATAATCAGATATACAGAAACAGCTTGGATATGATGAAAATAAAGATACTGTCTAAAAACACTCTTCTTAAAAAACTAATATTGTCTTGTTGCAATTAACTTCCTAATTAATTTT